>Ga0209472_1000024_pt1 | contig 83200 bp, 74 predicted proteins | sample GraSoiAngelo_130_FD_185887 | JGI IMG/M metagenome (GOLD analysis project Ga0209472, IMG submission 185887) | Grasslands soil microbial communities from the Angelo Coastal Reserve, California, USA - 14_0929_02_20cm (SPAdes) (version 2) | ecosystem: Environmental > Terrestrial > Soil > Grasslands ... | reverse complement strand
GGCCAGGTCGCCGACCTCGAGCACGCGCGCGAGCGGCAGTCCGTAGGCCTTGCCGTCGACGCGGACCAGCAGGTAGCCGCGGCTCATGCTCGATGTAGGGGCGCAGCATGCTGCGCCCCTACCCTCACGCAAGCTGTCACGCGGGCCCCTTTTCCCTCATGCCCGCCCCCCGCGCCACCAGCTCGTGATCGATCCGCTCGGCGATCTCGCCGAGGGGGTACACCGCGTCCACGCCGCCGAGCTGCACCGCGGCCGTCGGCATACCGGCGATCACCGCCGAGCCCCGATCCTGCGCGATCCCGCCGCCGCCCGCGGCGCGGATCGCACGCACGCCCTCCGCACCGTCGCGTCCCATCCCGGTGAGGACCACGCCGAGGCTCTGCGCACCGAACACTTGGGCCACGGAGCGAAACAGCGGGTCGGCCGCGGGGCGGACGCCCCACACCGGTGGCTCCTGGTCGAGCGCGATCACCGGGCCGTCGGGCGCGCGGAGCACCCGCATATGATAATCGCCCGGCGCCACGTACGCCGTGTCGGCCACCAGGGGCGTGCCGTCGTCGGCCTCGACCACCCGCAGCGCGGACAGCGAATCGAGCCGCTCGGCGAGGGAGCGGGTGAACTTGGGAGGCATGTGCTGGACGACGAGCACCGCGGCGCCGCGTCCGGTGGGGAGGCGCGGGATCACTTCGGCGAGGGCGCGGGGTCCCCCCGTGGATGCGGCGACCGCCACCGCGAAGCGCGCGCGCGCGCGGAGCGCCGCTTCGGGGGCGCGTCGCGGAGGCGGCGCCGGCGGTCGTGCCATGACGGACACGTGGGACAGGTCGGCCGCGAGCGCGCGGCGCACCGCGGCGCGCAGCTCCGGCCCCATGCGCACCAGCGCCGCCCGGTTGGCTTCGTCCGGCTTCGCGACGATTTCCATCGCGCCCAGCTCGAGGGCGCGGATCGCCGCGCCCGTGCCCGGCCCGGCGTGCGCGCTCACGACCACGATCGGCCGCGCGGCCTCCGACATGATGTAGCCGATCGCGCCCAGGCCGTCGAGCTCCGGCATCTCGAGGTCCATCGTGACGACGTCGGGGTCGAACTGATGGACCTTGCGGACCGCGTCGAAGCCGTCACGCGCCGTCGCCACCACGCGGAACTCCCCGGCCCCGGCGATGCCCTCTCCCCCGCCCAGGACGTCCGAGAGCACGCGACGCATCAGCGCGCTGTCGTCCACGACGAGAATGCTGGGGCGGCGATCAGAGAACGATGGCATCGGTGCCCACCGACCGGACTTCCACGCGGCCGTCCGCCACGAAGAACCGCACGGAGCGTCCCGCGCCACCGCCCACGGCTTCGCGCATGACCGGGATCCCCGTACGACGCAACACGTCGCGCGCGGCGGCGACGTTGCGCTCGCCCATCTGCACGGAGCCCGGCGTCATGAGCTGGGCGAACATGCTCGCGCCCCCGACCAGCTTGGCGACGAGGCGGCGGGGCTCCGCCCCGAGGGTCGTGAGCTGCTCCACCAGGAGGGGCACGGCGGTCTCGGGAAACTTGGCGAGGTTGGTGGCGTCGCGGGCGAGGCTCTTCGATGGGAGGAGGATATGGGCCATGGCGCCCGCGCCGGCGTTCGAGTCGTGGAGCATGATCGCGACGCACGACCCGAGCCCGAGCGTGACAATGACCACGTCCCCCCGCTCGGCGGCCCAGTCGGCGACCTTGACGACCCGCTCCCTCGGTGCCGGCGGTTCCTTCGCTTTCCTCGTCACGCGCCGGTCCGACGGTAGATCCGCTCGCGCGGCTCCTCCAGCACGAGTCGCTCGCGCGCCGGTCCGAACAGCGTCTCGACCTTGCCCAGCAGCAGCATGCCGCCGGGCGCGAGCGCCTCGGCGAAGAGCGAGAAGAGGCGCTCCTGCATGGCCCGGTCGAAGTAGATCACGACGTTGCGGCACACGATCAGGTCGTAGGGCGGTGCGGGCGCCGGCTCGCTCGTCAGGTCGTGCTTGAGCACGCGCACGATGCGCCGCAGCTCTGGCAGCGGTCGCCGTGGTGACTCGGCGGTGAAGTAGCGGCGCGCCAGCTCGGGCGGCATCTCCGAGAACGCCGCCTCGGCATATTCGGCCGTCTCGGTACGCTCGAGGCTCGTCCGGTCGATATCGGTCGCGTCCACCCGGGCCCGGGGGAAGAGCGACGCCTGGCCGAGCCGGCGCGCCGCTTCCGCGAACGCGACCGCCACGGTGTAGGGCTCCTCGCCCGACGCGCAGCCGGCCGACCAGGCGCGCACGTCGCCGCGGCGGGCTTTCCAGAGCCCGTCCAGCCATGGCTCGAGCGCACGCCACGTCTCGGCGTTGCGGAAGAACTTGGTGACGTTGATGGTGAGCGCGTCGAGCAGCCGGTCGTACTCGTGGCTGTCTTCCTCGAGCAACCGGGCGTACTCTTGGAAGGTGTGGACGCCGCGCGCGCGCATCCGCACGCCGATGCGGCGGCGCAGGCAGCGCTCCTTGTAGGAATCGCAGGCGAGGCCGCGCGCCCGCGTGATCTGGCGCGTGAGCGCTCGGAACGCCCGCTCGTCCTGCTCCGGCGTCACGACAGGGCGCTCAACGTGTCCAGATTGGCTTTGACGAGCTCGTGCTTCGGGTTGATCTCGAGCGCCTTCCGCCACAGCTGAGCCGCGAGCTCGCGGCTGTTCCGCTTGTACGCGATGTTGCCGAGCTTGAAATAGACATCGTCCCCCAGGTCGGGGGCGAGCTCGATGGCCCGGCTGTACGCCTCCCAGGCTTCGTCGTAGCGCGAGCCCCGGTAAGCCAGATCGCCCAGATTCTTGGACAGCTGCGGCAGGGACGGCTCGTTCTTGCGCGCGACGCGTACCACCTCCTCGGCGCCGACCAGGTCGCCCGACAGCTCCTTCAGCACCGCCAGGTTGTTCTGCAGCGCCGCGTGGGAGGGGTAGGCTTCCGCCCCTTCGTCGGCTAGATCCTGCGCCAGCTCGAATTCTCCGGCACCGGCCGCGGCGAGCGAGCGGGCCCAGAACCAGGCGGGCGGCGGCGCCTTCCCGAACAGCTCCCGCGCACGGTCGAGCCGACCGGCGGCGCCGCCGTAGTCGCCGCGCTTCAGCGCCACGACACCCCACCCCAGATACACCTTGGCGTCGGTCCGCGCGCGCGCGGCCGCCTCCCCATAGGCGCCTTCCGCCTCGTCCAGCCGCCCCAGCTGCTCGTACGCGAAGCCGAGGTTGTGGAACACCGCTGGCCGGCCGCCGCCCTTCTCTGCGGCCAGGCGCAGCGCCTCCATGGCCTCGGGCCACCGCGCCTGCTTGAGCGCCACGAGCCCGAGGTAGAAGTGCGCGTTCGCCTCCCCCGAGCGCAGCTCGGCCACGCGGCGGAACTCGCGCGCGGCCTCATCGAGCATCCCCGTCTTGTAGAACGCGATGCCCAAGTTGCGATGCTCTTCCACCCGCGCGTCGGTGATCTGGGCGTCCGCCGGCGACGCGGTGCGCCCGGCGCGGTGCACAAACCCCGCGGTGATCAGGCCGTACAACGCCTTCCCGATTTCGAACTCGCCCAGCCCCGAATCCTCGATCACCTGGTTCACGTCGCGCGAGGCGTCGAGCAGCGACAGGATGCGCTGCTGCGTGTCCGTCAGCTGGGCCTCGCTGATCGCGAGCCGGTCCTTGTCCACCACGAAAATCAGATCGAAGGACGGAATCTTCTTTTCGATCAGGCTCCACTCGTCCACCCGGCGCGCCCCCTCGAGGAGCAACGACTCCGGATTGATCGACACCAGAAAATCCTGGCGCTCGGGTCGGACGTCGGCCTCGAAGTTGAACGTGCCCTGCGTCCAGGTGAACAGGTAGTAGACCGACTCCTCGATCTGCACGCGCATGTAGCGCTCGAGGTCCGTCTGGGTGATCACGGTCATCCCGACGAGGATCTCCCCGAGCTTCCTGCCGAGCTCCTTGGTCTGCCGCTGAACCGCCGTTTCCAGCTGGCTCTGGGTGATTTTGTCGTGCTTCACGAGGATGTCGCCCAGCCGGTCGCGCCGGTTGACGATCGACGCGTAGCAAATCCGCCCCTTCTCGAAATAGATGTAGCCGAAGTTCGAGCGATCGGCGATGGAGAGGCATCCGGTCTTCTGCCCCAGGGCGAGCAGCTGGAGCACATCGGGGAGCGAGGCTTCCTTGAGCGAGCCCTTGATGGCCATTAGCGGAACTCCTCGATCACGCGGTCCCCCACATCGATCCAGTCCCACACCACCTTCTCGCGACTCTTGATGCCGCCGAGGCTCGACACGACGAGGCCGCTGGTGCGGAAGCCGCCGGCGCGGCGACTGTCGCGCGACGACTGCCCTTCCAGCACCTCGCGCGCCAGCCCTGCCGTGAGCGGCCCGTCCTGCGCGGCCGCCGCGCTCGCGACGCGCTGCAGCAGGCCCACGAGGCTGCGCACCGAGTCGGTCGGGCGGTCGGCGAGATAGTCGATCAGCGCCGGCTCGGGATGGACCGCCTGTTGGGTCAGCATCCGCTCGAGCACCGCCCGCTTCACCTCGCGATCCGGCTCCTTGAGCTCCGCCACGAGCCCACCCTCGAGGCGCGACACGACGCGCTCTTCGAGGCCGGACAGCGTGTTGGGGTGCGCCGGCGCGGTGAACACGAGCTGGCGATCCTTGTCCTGGAGCAGGTTGAAGAGGTTGAACAGCTCCTCCTGGGTGCGCTCCTTGCCGGCGAGCAGATGGATGTCGTCGAGCAGCAGCGCGGTAGCGCGGCGGTAGCGCGCCCGCCACCAATCCACGCGGTTGCCGTCGATAGCCGCAATCAGCTCGTCGATGAACGCCTGCGTGGAAAGGCACGCCACGACGGCGCGCTTCCCGCGGGCCAGCTCGAGCCCGATCGCGTTCAGCAAATGCGTCTTCCCCAGCCCGCTCTTTCCCACCAACACGAGCGGGTTGTACTTCTTTCCCGGCCGCTCGAGGGCCGCGCGCGCGGCGCTGACCGCCACCTGGTTCGACGGGCCGACGGCGAACGCCGCGAGCGGGAACGCTGCGGACGGCCCCGGCGGCGGCGCGGCGCCCGCTCGCACCTTCGCCGCAGCGTCCTCCGCCTCGCTCAACCGCTCGGGGTCGCGAAATACGCTCTGGCCCGCGGCCTGTGGATCCAGCTCCGCCACCTCCGCCTCGAGCGCCTTGAGGCGCTCCACGTCCTCGGCGAACGCAGCGATCGCTTTGTCCACCGCCGCGGGGGCGTCGCGCTGGAGCAGCGCCTCGAGCCGCTGCGTGCGGTACCCCTCGCCCTCCCAGCGCAGGACGGCCTCGCCCACACGCGCACGCCACGCCTCCACCGCCTTCCCGACGGTGACGGTCACGTCGGCGAGGAATTCTCCGAACTCGTCGCCCCCGCCCCCCCCGCCCCCCCCGCCCTTCGCGGCGGGAGTACGCCCATCGCCCGGCGAGGCGGACCCCGCTCCTTCGCTCGCCAGACCGAGAATCCGCTTCACCGTCTCCGCGTTGATGGACGTGTCGTTCACCGCCTGGAACGCCACGAGGCGGTTCAGCGCGCCCATCAGCTCGCGCACGTTGCCGACCTCCGCCTGCGCGACCGCCTCCAGGACGCCCGGCTCGAACCGCGCGCCACGCTCCTCCGATTTGCGCCGCAAGATCGCGACCCGCGTCTCGTAATCGGGCGTGCCCATGTCCACCACCAGCCCGCCCGACAGCCGCGAGATCAACCGCTCGTCCAAGTCGGCGATATCGGGCGGCGGGCGGTCGCTCGTCAGCACGATCTGCCGCCCCGCCGCCTGCAGGGCCTCGGTGAGTCGCAGCAGCTCCGACTGCATCTCCTTGCGGTTCGTGAGGAACTGGACATCGTCCACCAGCAGCACATCCACGTTCTGGAAGCGGCGGCGGAACGCGTCGCCCTGCCCCGCGGCGACACTGGCGTGGAACGCCTCGACGTACTCGTCCAGCGTCAGGTACTCGATGTTCAGCTTGGGCGCGGCCTTCTTCGCCGCATGGCCGACCGCCATCAGCAGATGCGTCTTGCCGAGGCCGGAGCCGCTGTAAATGAACAGCGGGTTGTACGCCGCGCCCGGGCTCTCGGCCACCGTGTGGCCCGCCGTGACGGCGAGCCGGTTCGCCGCGCCTACCACAAAGCTGTCGAACGAATACTTGGGGTTGAGCGCGCTGGTCATGCCGCGGTCCCCGCCGCCAGCTTCTTGAGCACCAGCTCGGAGATGCTCTTGAGGGTCTCGAACACGCCCTTGCCGTGCAGTGCGTCCGCGCTGAAGCTCGGCACGCCGCGGAAGTTCAGCGCGTCGTCCAGATCCGCCGGCGAGAGGATCAGCTCGAGCGGCAGGTCCTGCTTGTTGTATTGCAGCACCAGGGGGATGGTGCGGATGTCCACGCCGTGCTCGAGCAGGTTGCTCTGCAGGTTCTGCAGGCTCTCGAGGTTCTCGTCGAGCTGGCGGGCCTGACTGTCGCCCACGAACACGACGCCGTCGGCGCCCTGGAGCACGAGGCGGCGCGTCGCATTGTAGTAGACCTGGCCGGGGACCGTATACAGCTGGAACCGGGTGGAGAACCCCGAGATCTGGCCGAGGTCGATCGGCAGGAAGTCGAAGAACAGCGTGCGGTCGGTCTGGGTGGCGAGGGAGACCATGCGCCCGCGGCGAGATTCCGGCACGCGACCGTAGATGTAATGCAGGTTGGTCGTCTTCCCCGAGCGCCCCGGCCCGTAGTAGACGATTTTGCAGGTGATCTCGCGCGTCGTGAAGTTGACCAGAGACACGGAGCTATCTCCCGAAGAGCGTGTTCAGACTGTCGCTGAGCTGACGTTCGAAGTCCGCCGCCAGCACCTGTTTCGGCACGCTGTCTTTGGGGCTGGCCGCCTGCAGCTCGGCGGCGAGCTGCTCAAAGAATAACTGCACGAGACCGAGCGACGAAACATCGAGGTCGTAGACGACGAGCGCCACCAGTCGGCCGCGTCCGGTCGCCAGCCCGGCCAGAAAGATCCCGTGGCGCTCGCCCTGATGGTTCAGCGCCGCGAACGGGGGCTGGCGGAGCTGGCGGGCCATCTCGTCGGTCGACGCCATGATCGCGGCGCCGAGCGCCGCGGCCGACATCACGTCCACGGCGCGGGAAAAGCCGTGCTGCGCGAGGACCTGGCCGGCCGACGTCATGACGAGCACGAGCCGGGCGCCGGCTTCCTTCACGAACTTGACGAGCGGCTCGAGCGTCCAGGTTTCGACCGCACGCGTCGTCATCCCACCACCTCCGCCGCCCGCAGGAGCTCGAGCCGCACCAGTCCCACGTTGACGTCCGGCTCCGCCACCGCGACCACGAGCGTCCCCCCAGGAGTCGGCACCACGAGCAGCGCACCGTGCTCGGCCTGGAGGTGCCAGAACAGGCTCGCGCCCACGCCCGCCGCTTCCATGGCGCGCCGCAGCCGCGTGGCGAGGCTCGCCGCCAGCGCCGAGACGGCGGGGCCCTTGATCCCTTCCATCAGCTGCTCCGCCACGACGATCCCGTCCTCCGCCGACACGAGCATCGCCCCCCGCACACCGCGGACGCGAGTGATGAGGTCGAGCGCTTTGTCGTACGCCGCCGCGGGGGCCGTCATGCGTGCGCCCCCCCCTCCAGCCAGCGGCGCGCCGCGAGCGCGGCGCGCTGCGCGATGATCGCCAGCCGTCCCATCGGTACCGCGCGGTCGCGCACCACGAGGAGCAGGGCCTCGCCCGTGGGTGGAGCGAGATGCACGTGGCCGAGGCTCCCTTCCGCGGCCAGCCCGGTCCAGCGGCCCAGGCCGAGCAGCTTGACCGTACGCGCCGCCTCCTGAGAGACACCGGCGAGGTAGGCGGCCACCGCGTCGGTGACGTCCCGGCCCGAGGGATCCTTGAGCGCGCCGCCGAGCACCCGCCCCGACGCATCGAGCAGCAGGAGTCCTTCCTGCGCCCCTTCGAGCCCCGCGAACACGCGCGCCTCTTCGAGCGGCTGGGCTGCCGGGGCGATCGGCTCCGGCTCCGCAGCCGCGCTCCCTCCGGCGCCCGCCTCGGCACTCCCCCCCCCGGGGCCCCCGCCCCGGGCCATGGCCAACGCCTGGGCGACGCCGGGATCGTCCGGGGCGACGCGCTGCGCCGCCTCGAGATGGGCCGCCGCTTGCTGAACGTCACCGACCTTGAAATAGAGAAACGCCAGGCCCTTCAGGGCTCCGACGTGGTCGGGGGCGATGCGGAGCGCCATGTCCCACTCGTCGAACGCGCGCTCATAGTCGCGCTTGTCGGCGAGGATGCGCGCGTACAGATCGTGCGCGTCCGGGAGATGGGGATGGCGCTCGAGCCCCGTCAGGGCGACGCGGTGGGCGGCGTCGAGCTGCCCCTTTTGACGCAGCAGCTCGCCGAGCCGCAGGAAGAGGAGACTGTCCGGGTCCTGCGCGAGCTGGGAGGACAGGGTCTTGATCTCGTCAGGCATGGGTCCCGGTCCCCGCGAGGGTCTGGGCCGCCGCCTTGGCGCGGCGCACGTCGTCGAGCTGCGCCAGCTCCGTCTCCGAGCGCGCGGCGAGCCGTTCCCACTGGTCCCATTGCTCGACCGCTTCGCCGAACCGGCCGGTCGCGGCGAGCGCGTAGCCGAGCACGCGGTGCGCGGGGACGGCCAGCGGATCGAGCCGGAGCGCGCGGCGCAGCTCCTCGACGGCATCGGCGCCGCGTCCGGAGACGAGCGCAATGCGACCGAGCAGCAGATGGACGGCCGGGTCGTGGGGATGCACGCCCGCCGCCTGCTCGGCCGCGCCGCGCGCCTCTTCGAGGTCGCGGCGCGCGAGCGCGTCCTCCGCGCGCGCGACGAGCTCGGCCAGGTCGGCGGCGAGCGTGGTCCGCTCGTGCTTCGTCGTGCCCGGATCCGCCAACACGATCACGCCGGCGCTCTCGAGCCCGAACAGGGTTTTCGCCACCTCGAAATCCGAGCGCCCCAGCTCGGCCGCGATGGCGCGCACGTCGCGCACGCCGTTGATCATGGCCAGCATCTCCCACTCGGGCGGCAGGAGGTCGAGCTCGCCCTCGCTCGCCTCCTGGGGCGGTGCGAGCATGGGCACGACGCCGAGATGGGGGATGCGTCCTTCGATCCGGGACCACTCGTCGATGCGCCGCGCGCCTTCCATCAGCAGCGCCTCCGTGGGGATGCGCACGGTGGCGTCCGTGGGCAACTCGGTCGGCGGGCCCTCGCTGAACGAGAAGTAGCCCTCGCGCCAGCTCATGACTTCGAAGACGACCTCTTCGATCTGGAAGCGGAGCTGGCGCTCGAGCTCGCGCGGCGTCAGGGCGCCGAGCGAGACGAGGATCTCGCCGAGCCTGCGCCGGTCACCCTGGCGCTGCTGCATGTCCCGCGCGCGCTCGAGGTCGGCCTCGCTGATCTTGCCGGTCCGCAGCAGCAGCGCGCCGAGGGGGTGGGGGTTGGACCGGATCTCGGCGAAGACGATGGCGCCGCCCTCGAACGAGATGGTCCCCGCGTTGTGGCGCAGCTCGGAGGTGACGCGCAACACGCCCGTCTTCCGGCTCAGATCGAGGAGCTGGAAGACGTCGTGGATGCCGAGCTCGCGGAGCGGACCTTCGATTGGCATGGGTCAGGCCGCGTCCGAGGCGAAGATGTGCTTCAGGTCGAGCGCGGTGCGGGCGTGCGCGCGCGCGGCCTGCGCGAACGGCCCGCCGGGGTCGATCCGCGTCACCTTCTCCCAGGCCTGCACCGCCTCGCCGTAACGATGCAGACGCGCCAGGGCGACGCCGAGCTGGAACAGCGCCTCCACCTGCTCGGGGTCGAACTTGAGCGCCCGCTGGAACGCCTCCAGCGCCTGGGCGTCCCGCTTGTCGTCGAGCAGCGCGCGCCCGAGGAGCAGCAGCGCCAGCAGGTCGTACGGGTCCTGCTCGAGCATCTCGGCCAGGCGCACGATCGCCTGCCGCACGTGCCCCGAGCGTCGCAGCAGATCCGCGAGCGCCAGCGCCGCCTCGTGGAACGTCGGCAGCGCGTCGAGCGCGCGCTCGTACGCCTGCCGGGCCTCGCTCCAGGCTTCCTTCTCCTCGTGGAGCCGTCCCAGGTCGAGCCACACCTGGACGTAGCCGCGATCGAGCTCCAGCGCCGCCCGGTACGCGGCGAACGCGCCGGCCTTGTCGCCGACCTTGAGCGCGACGTCTCCCTGCAGCTTGTGGAGGTCGGCGCGGCCGGGGGCGCGGGCCTGCGCCTGCTGCAGCGCGGTGAGCGCTCCGGCGGCGTCGCCTCCGGCGGCGCGCCCCTTCGCCGCGGCGACGAGCGCGTCCACGTGGTCCGGCGCGAGCTCGAGCAACTCCTCCGCCAGCGCGCGCGCCTCCTCCCCGCGCGGGCCGCCCAGGGCGAACAGCGCCTTGACCTCGCCGAGCCGCGCGTCGGCGCGCCCGGGCTCGAGGCTGCGTGCCTCGCGGTAGCGCTCGAGCGCCTCGCCGTGCAGGCCGCGCTTCGCGAAGATATCGCCGAGCAGCACGCCCGCCTCCGCGCGGCTCGCACCCCGCTGCACGGCGCGCACGGCCTCGGCGGCCGCGACGTCCATCAGCCCCTTGCTGACGTAATCGCGCGCCAGGGCGAGCGGGTCGTCCGCGGCCTTGCCGGCGGGCGGCTCGGCGGCGGCGGCCGAGGGCGCGAGCTCCTGGAAGATGTTGTCGAGCAGGCGCTGGTCGAAGTTGAAGTCCTCGCCGAGCGTCTCCGCCGTCACGTCGGCCGAAATCTCGGGGGCGATCCCGATCGTGCCCTTCTCGTACTGGAGGTCGATCGTCAGGGCGAACTTCTGGGACACGTAGTAGGGATCGAGCTCGAGCGCCCGCTTGGTGGCGCGCAGCGCGCCGTCGAAGTCGCCCAGGTTGGACAGCGTGAAGCTCAGGTTGTAATGCGCCCCTGCATGGTCGGGATCCGCCTCGACGGCCCGCACGAACGCGTTGCGCGCGTCGGGAAAGCGCTTGAGCTCTACGAGCACCAACCCAACGCCGTTCCACGCAGCGGCGGAGTTGGGCTCAGTCGAGAGCACGTGCCGGTACGCCTCGAGCGACAGTTGGAAGCGCCGCAGCTGAAACAGCAGCAAGGCGAGGTTGAGCCGCGCGGCGCCGAAGCTCCCCTGCAGCCGCAGCGCGGTCCGGAACGACTCGATGGCCGGATCGGCGGCGGCGTCGTGCGCCTGCACCACGCCGAGGTTGTTCCAGGCCAGCGCGTACTTGGGGTCGACCGCGACGGCTTGCCGGTACGAGGAGAGCGCGTCCTCGGTCCGGCCCGACTGATGCAGCACCACGCCGCGCTCGTTCCAGAGCTTGGGAGAATCCGGCACCTCGCGCAGCAGGGTGTCGTACAGCTCGAGCGCGGCCGGGAAGTCGCGCTTCAGGAGGTGGAGCTCGGCCATCGCCTGGAGCGTGAGGCGGCGGTCCTCGCCACGCTCCAGCGCCAGGCGGTACTCGCGCAACGCTTCGTTGTAGTAGCCCTTCTGCCGGAACGCGAGCCCGAGGTTGTAATGAGCGAGCTCGTTGCCCTCCACCACCTGGGGCTCGGGGGCGAGGCGCTGGCGTCGCTCCTGGCTCTTGCGCTCGGCGTTGTAGCGTTCGAGCGAGAGGTTGGTCTGCGCGCGGGCGAGCGGCGGGTTCAGCTGGATGGCGCGCTTCGACGCGGCCCGCGCGTCCTGGTGTCGCCCCAAGTCGCCCAGCACGAAGGCCATGAGATAGTGGGCATTCGCGTTGTCGGGGTTGAGCTGGACGGCGCGCTCGAGGGCGGTGAGCGCTTCGGCATTCAGGCCGCGGTTGTAGTAGATCTCGCCCAGGTAGAAGTGCACGACGGTGGAGTCGGGCTCGAGCTCGACGGCGCGCTGGAACCAGTCGGTCGCGGCTTCGGGTCGCCCGCGGTTCTTCTCCGCGAGCCCGAGCTGGATGATCGCGGCCACATCTTTCGGGCGGTGGGCGAGGAGCTGCTCGAACTCGGCCGTCGCCTCCTCGTGCGCACCGAGAATCGCATAGGCGCGTCCCAGCTCCCAGCGGGCGTCGCGGTCGTCGGGGACCTGGCGCAGTCGCTCCCGCAGCTGTGCCACGCGCCGGTCGTAGTAGCCGGTGTCGTGGTAGGCGATCTCGAGGTTGCGCTGCGCGACCTGCATCTTCGGATCGAGCTCGAGCGCGCGGGTGAACGCGGCGATCGCGTCCTCGACGAGGCCTTTTTGATAATAGAGGACGCCGAGATTGTTGTGCGCCCCCGCGTCCGACGGGTCGATCCGGCGAGCGAAGGATCGGAGGACGGCGAGGTCGCGTTCCGAGAGCGCCGGCGCCGTCACGGGTCAGGTCAGGCGGATGGCGTCAAAGATGGCCTTGAGCGACGCCAAATCGGGGAGCAGCAGGAAGTCGCCCCGCAGTCCCTCTCCCGAGTCGATGGTGAACTCGGTCTCGACGCAGAACACGAAGTCGCGCTCGTGTCCAAAGTTCAGATACGTGGTGGTGAGCACCGCGGCCGAAAGGTCCACCACGAGGCTGGGCACCGACGGCAAGAGCAGCATGCCCATGAAGTCGGAGAGCGCGTTCAGGTAGGCCCCGGCGAGGATGTTCCCGGCTTCCTTGAGGCACGACTGCTCGAGCGCGTCGAACACCGCGGTCGTGCCGACCGGCCGCCGCAGCAGCATGTCGCACACCCGCCGTCCGACCGACTCCGGGAACAAGAGCAGCGTCCGTCCCGTCAGGTCTCCCAGCATGTGCATCAGCACCGCGGCGACCACGTCCTGCGGATTCCCCAGCAGGTCCGGCACTTCCTCCAGGCGCACGATGTTGATCTGCGGCACGCTGATCATGATCTTACGGTTCGTGAGCTGCGACAGCGCGGTCGCGGCGTGGCCCGCACCGATGTTCGCCACCTCGCGCAACGCGTCGATCTGCAGCTCTTTGAGATCCCGCACGTCTTCCATGCCGCCTCCCGCTACAGCAGCCCGCCCGCGTCGAGAATCAACGCGGGCACGCCGTCGCCCATGATCGTCGCGCCGCTGAACACCGGCAGCGTCCCCTGCGGTGCGTCGAACCCCTTCACGACGATCTCCTGCTGCCCCAGCATCCCGTCCACCACGACGCCGCTCGTGCGCTCCCCCATCTCGAGCACGATGATGGGACACCGGGTCGGCGCGTCGCCACTGACGCCGAGCAGGCGTCTCAGGTGCACGAGCGGCACCACGCGGTCGCGCAGCACGATCGCCTCGCGACCCTCCACGATGGTGGTGGCCTGGACGCCGAATTCAACCGTTTCCGCCACGTAGGTGAGCGGCAGCGCGTAGCGCTCGGCGCCCACGCCCGCGATCAGCGCGCGCACGATCGCGAGTGTGACCGGCAGCCGCATCACGAAGGTGGTGCCCTTTCCTTCTACGGAGCGGATCTCGATCGAGCCGCCCAGCACGCGGATGCGCGTCACGGCCACGTCGATCCCCACCCCACGCCCAGACACGCTCGTCACCGCTTCGGCGGTCGAGAACCCCGGTCGGGCGAGCACGCGCAGCAGCTGATCGTCGGTCAGTGCCTCGGCGTGCGGGTCCACGACGCCGTCCCGCCTGGCGCGCTCCAGGACCTTCTGGCGGTCGATGCCGCGCCCGTCGTCGCGGACGCTGATCGCCACACTGGCGCGCTCGCGCACCGCCGCCAGCACGATCTCCCCTTCGGGCTGCTTCCCGCGCCGCCGCCGCTCGGCCGGCGACTCGATGCCGTGATCCACGGCGTTCCGCAGCAGGTGCAGCAGCGGGTCCCCCAGCTCGTCCAGGATCGCACGGTCGAGCTCGATCTCCTTCCCCTCGACGCGGAACGCGACCTGCTTGCCCAGCTCGCGGGCCAGATCGCGCACCAGGCGGGGGAAGCGGTCGAACACCTGCCACACCGGCGTCATGCGCGCCTGGATGATCTCGTCTTGCAGCTCGCGCGAGAGCCGGGAGACCTGGATCGCGACGTCGTCGATCGCCGGGTCCCGGGCGGAGGCTGCGAGCTCGTTCAGCCGGCCACGCACGGTGACGAGCTCGCCGATGAGATCCATCAGGCGGTCCAGCCGCCCGAGGTCCACCCGGATATGGCGGCTCTTCGTCTCTGGCGCCGCGGACGGGGCGGCGCCGGCCCCGGTGCCCGGGCGCCGCTCTTCTCCGCCCACCGTGACGTGCTCCACGTCGCCGGCGGCCCGCACGCCCCGCTCGATCTCCGCGGTCCCGGCGGTTCCCCCGATGCGGAAGCTAAAGCGCCCGTCGAACTCATCGGCCTCGAACGCCGACTCGGAGGGCGTCACCGCGTGTACCGGGCCGATGGCCTGCGCCTTCTTGATCACCAGCAGCGCGCGACCGCCCTTGAGCGGCGCTTCGGCGCGGAGCGTCACCTGCACCAGCCGCCCGGCCCCGACCGGCGGGACCTCACCCCCTCGTTCCCCCTCTCCACTCGGTGGAGAGGGGGCCAGGGGGTGAGGCCCGAGCTGCGCCGCGGCGCCATCCAGATCGGCCACGACCTCCGCGACGTCGATCTCGTCCTCCCGGCCCACCACGGAGAGCTCCACCGCCTGCTCGAGCGCGTCCCGGGCCCGGAACAGGAGCTGCAGCAGCTCGTCGGTCGCGGGCCGCCCCCCGCGGCGCAACAGATCGAGCAGATTCTCGGCGCGGTGGGCGACGTCGGTGACGCGGGCGTAGCCCATGGTCGCCGCCATCCCCTTGACGGTGTGCACGGCGCGGAACAGCCCGCCGACGGGCGCGAGGTTCGCGGGGCTGCGTTCCCACTCGAGCAGCAGCTGGTTACAGGCGCTCAGGTGCTCCCGGCTCTCGGCCAGGAACAGCTCGGCGTACTGCGAGAGGTCCATGGAATCAGCCGAGGACGCGCTGGACGGCCTCGAGGACGCGCGACGGCTGGAACGGCTTCACGACGAAGTCCTTCGCACCGGCCTGAATCGCCTCGACCACGAGGGCCTGCTGGCCCATGGCGCTGCACATGAGGATCTTCGCGTCGGGATCGTCCTTCACGATCGCGCGCACCGCGTCGATGCCGCCCATGTCGGGCATCACGATGTCCATCGTGACGAGATCAGGCTTGAGCTGCCGGTACTTCTCTACCGCCTGGGATCCCGTCTCCGCTTCGCCCACCACCTCGAAGCCGGCCTGCGCCAGGATGTCGCTGATCATCGTCCGCATGAAGATGGCGTCGTCGCAGACGAGGACAGTGTGGCTCACACATCCTCCCTAGGAAGACAGAATGGGGGTTAGCAGCGCGTCGGTATCGAGAACCACGAAGAGTTGATCGGCGCGGCGCCCGACGGCCCGCACCAGCGTCGGATCGATGCCCGGCAGCGCCTGCCGGCGTTCCAGCGTCTCCCCACCCACCGAGACGAGGTCCACCACTTCGTCGACGGTGAAGCCGAGGACCTTCTTCCCTCCGCCCACCTCGAGGAGCACCGTGGTCCCCCCCCCTTCTCCGTCGGCGGAGGGCTCGGGTTGCCGCAACGCCCGCCACCCTTCCACCACGGTGACGAGGGTGCCCCGCACGTTGACCACGCCCGCCACCACGGGTGGCGCCCCGGGAATCCGCGTCGGGTCGAGCCGCGGCAGGATCTCGCGGACCCGCTCCGCCTCGGCGGCGCAGACGAGGCGGCCCACTCGAAACAAGAGCAGTCGGACGACTCCCGCGTCACTCATCCGAAGCGAAGAAGCCAAGATACTGCAAGGGGTTGCGTTGAGCAAGCAAACTCGCATCGGCGGCTGCTTCTCCTAGCGCTGGAACGAGATCAGCAGGCCAGTCCGAGCGCAGGTTGAGCCGTGCGCCGCTCACCGGATGGGCGAAGGCGAGGCGGGCCGCGTGGAGCAGCTGCCGCGGCGCCAGCGCCTCGAGACGCTCGGCCGCCTGCCGTTCGGACGGCGTGACGCGCCGGCTGCCGCCGAAGGCGTACTCTCGGTCGCCCACGACCGGGTGCCCCACATGCGCCAGATGCACGCGAATCTGGTGAGTCCGTCCGGTGCCGAGCGTCGCCCGCAGCAGCTCGGTTTGCGCGAACCGCGCGGTCACGCGCACGTGCGTGATCGCGTGGCGGCCCCCCGCCAGGACCGTCATGCGCTTACGATCCGTGGGGTGGCGCGTGATCGGCGCCTCGATGTCCACGGGACTCTTCGCGAAATGGCCCCAGGCGAGCGCGGCGTACACGCGCTCGACCTCGCGCCGCTCGATCATCCGTGTGAGGCGGCGGTGCGCGAGGTCGGTTTTCGCGACGAGCAACAGGCCCGAGGTGTCCCGGTCCAAGCGGTGCACGATGCCGGGCCGTCCTTCGGCGGCACCCTGCGCGAGCGCGGTGCCGCGTTCCACCAGCACGTTGACCAGCGTGTCGTCCCAGTGACCGGGGCCCGGGTGCACGACCAGACCCGCCGGCTTGTCCAGCACGGCGAGGTGCTCGTCTTCGTACACGAAGGTGAGGTCCCGATGCGCGGGGGCGTAGCTTTGGGGCGGTGGCGCCTCGGGCGGTAGCTCGACGGTGACCACGGCGCCGCGCTCGAGCTGGACCGAGGCGCGCAGCGGGCGGCCGTCGCGGGTGACGCGTCGGTCGGCGATGATGCGGGCGGCTACGGTGCGGGACAGCGCGAGCTGGTCGGCGAGGAACCGGTCGAGACGCTCGGTCTCGGGGGCGACGATGCAGAAGCTCACGGCGGCCATCAGTGCTGCGCCGCCCCGGCCTCCTTCGCTCGCTCTTGCGCCCGGCCTTCGAGCCAGAGGGAGACCGCGAGCGCGATCGCCCCGACCGTGATCGCGGAGTCGGCGACGTTGAAGGTCGGCCAGCGCGTGCCGCCGATCCCCACGTCCACGAAGTCCACGACGCCTTGGGCGCTGCGAACCCGGTCGATGACGTTGCCGACCGCGCCGGCGCACACCAGCGCCAGGGCGAGCACGCGGAACCGGTCGCCCGACCGCGCCGAGACCACCATGGAGCGCAGGACGAACAGGGCGACGATCGCGAGCCCGAAAAAGATCCAGCGCGAGTAGGCGCCGAGACACAGCCCGAACGCCGCGCATTGGTTGTACACGAGGCGGAGCTGCACGTAGTCGCCGATCACCTGGACCGGCAGGTGGCGCGCCAGCAGTGACTCGGCCAGGAGCTTGGTGGCCAGATCGGCCGCGACCACCGCCCCTGCCGTCGTCCAGAACAGCCGACGGTCAGCGACGCTTCCCATCTTCCTCCTTGGCCTTGCACTTGATGCACAGCCGGGCGTGAGGCAGCGCGTCGAGCCGCTCGAAGCCGATATCTTCGCCGCACTGCTCGCATTTGCCGAACTTCTCCGGCGACTGGAACAGCCGCCGCAGCGCCTGGTTGACGTGCCAGAGGTAGCGCCCTTCCTGCGAGGCGAACAGGAACGCCTTCTCGCGCTCCATCGCGTCGGTGCCCTGATCGGCCATGTGGAAGGAGTAGCTCGAGAGGTCGCCATCGGACGCCTGCAGACTCGAGTTGAAGGACTCGTCGTAGTAGCCGAGCTCCTTCATCACCCGGGCGCGCTCCTCGTGGAGACGCTTCTCGAGGTGGGCGAGCTGCTTCTTGTTCAGACTGCTCTTGGCCGCCTTGACTTTGACTTTGGTCTTGGATTTCGTCGGCATTATCGCGTACCGCCCTTTCGTCCGTCATGTCGCCGGAGCGCAATCGTCACCCGGCGAGCCTCGATGTCAACTTCCCGAGTCACATCCGCCTCGTCCAGCACCGCGCCGAGCACGAGCCTGCGCGCCAGCGTCTCGCCCTCGACGAACCCCTGGAACGCGGACACGGCTGCGACGATCTCCTCCGCGCCCGCCACGCTGAGCTCGATGCGCGTGGTGTATTCGTAGCCCGCCTCTTTGCGGAGGCGCTGGACGCGATTCACGAGCTCGCGCGCCAGACCCTCCTGAATCAGGTCGTCCGTCAACCGAGGGTCGACCGCTGCGACATACGGACCGTCGGCCTGCACCGCCCAATCGCTCACCACTTCGCGCGTCACGAGGACGTCTTCGGGTCGGAACTCGAACTCCCCCCCCACTCCACCCGGCCGGACGGGGTCACCACGTTCGAGCGCCTGCAGCTCAGCCGCTGTGAGCTGCGACACGGCCGCGGCGGCGCGCGGGGTGTCCTTCCCGTAGCGCTTGCCCAGGCTCCGGAAGTCCGCCTTCCCCCTGAGGCGCACCAGGTCGTGGTCCGACCCCACCACCTCGACCGCCTTGGCGTTCACTTCGGCGGCCAGGATATCTAACAGGTCCGCCAAGGCCGGGCCGCGCACCGCGGCCGGGACGACCACCCGCACCTTGGCCACGGGCTGGCGGACGGGGAGCTGCTTGGTCTCCCGGGCCGCGCGCGCCAGGGAAGCGAGCTTTCGCACCGCGGCCATCGCCCGGAGCAGCTCCGGCGCCCGGCGGCCCAGGTCGGTCGGGAAGGGTGCCACGTGCACCGACGCCCCCACGAGGGCCCGGTGGATCCAGTCGGACAGGAACGGCGCCGCGGGCGCGAGCAGCTGCGCCGACGTCACGAGCGCCTCGTGCAGCGTCTCCAACGCCACCGCGTCGGTGGCCCGGTCGGGCGCCCAGAAGCGCGGGCGGTTCCGCCGGATGTACCAGCGCGACAGGTCCTCGCCGACGAAGTCCATGATCCCCCGGACGCCGGCGGTCACGTCGTAGTCCGACCACGCCCGGCGCACTTCGCCCACCACTTCGTCGAGCCGCGCGAGCAGCCAGCGGTCCGCGGGCGGCCGCTTCTCGAAGGGCGTGGCCGCAACCTCCGCGGGCGGCGTCCAGTCTTGGGCGTAGCGCCGGAAGAACTCGTAGGTGCTCCGCAGCGCATTGAGGAATCCCCCCGTGATCTCGGGCACCTGCCGGCGATCGAACCGCTTGGTCTGCCATACCTGGCTCTGGCCCAGCAGGTAGAGCCGCACCGCGTCCGCACCGTATTCCTCGATGACCTCCCAGGGGTTCACCACGTTGCCGCGGCTCTTCGACATCTTCTGGCCCTGCGCGTCGAGCACCAGCTCGTTCACGATCACGTTCTTGTAGACGGGCGCGTCGAACGCGGTGACGCCGATCGCGAGGAGCGAATAGAACCACCCGCGCGTCTGGTCCACCCCTTCGCAGATGAAGTCGGCCGGGAAGTGCGCCTTGAAGTCCGCCTGGTGCTCGAACGGGTAGTGCCACTGGGCGTAGGGCATGGCGCCCGAGTCGAACCAGGCGTCGATGACCTCGGGCACGCGCCGCATCGTGCCGCCGCACGCCCGGCAGCGCCAGGTGTACTGATCGATCGCCGGTTTGTGGGGGTCGAAGTCGCTCGGCAGCCGCTTCCCCCACCGCTCCGCGAGCTCGGCGTAGGAGCCGATGACCTCGCGGTGCTCCGCTTCCCCCTCGCACTCCCACACGTTGAGGGGAGTCCCCCAGTACCGGTCGCGCGACAACGCCCAATCCACGTTGTTCTCGAGCCACTCCCCGAACCGCCCGCTCCCCACTTCCGGCGGGTGCCAGCCGACCTGGGCGTTCACTTCGAGCAGGCGCGATTTCATGGCCGAGGTGCGCACGAACCACGAGCTGCGGGCGTAGTAGATCAGCGCCGAGTCGCAGCGCCAGCAGAAGGGATACTGGTGAGTGTACGGCAGCGTCTCGAGCCAGCGGCCCTCGTGCTTCAGCCGCTCGATGACCAGGCGGTTCGTCTCTTTGTCGGTCACGAGCCGGCCGTTGATCTCCGGCCAGCGCGTGTCCTGGAACGTGCCGTCGGGGGCGACGGGGTTCACGAACGCCAGGCTGTACTGCTGCGCCGCGGCGTAATCGTCGGCGCCGAATGCGGGCGCCATGTGCACGAGACCAGTCCCCTCTTTGGCGGACACAAACGTCCCCGCCACCACGATGGCCCGCTGGCCTTCCTGCGGCAACGCCACGACGTCGAGGGGCCGGACGTAGCGCTGCCCCACGAGGTCACGCCCGCGATACCCGGCGACGCGCGGAGCCTTCGCGAGGGGCTCGCCGCGCACGTGCACGTGCGTCGCCCGCTCGGCGGCGACGATGTAGCGCCCCCCGTCCACTTCGTACTCGCCGTATTCCAGGTCCGGGTGCACCGCGACCGCGATGTTGGCGAGCAGGGTCCAGGGCGTCGTCGTCCAGATGACGAGCTGGCGCTTTTCGTCGCTCGCGAGCGGGAAGGTGACGAACACGGAGTTCGTCTGAACCTCCTCGTAGCCGAGCGCCAGCTCGTGCGACGAGAGGGCCGTGCCGCAGCGCGGGCAGTACGGCAGCACCTTGTTGCCCCGGTACAGGAGCGCCTTGTCGTACAGCCGCTTGAGCAGCCACCACACGGTTTCGATGTAGTCGTTGGTGTAGGTGATGTAGGGGTGCTCGTAATCCAGCCAGTACGCGATCCGTTCCGATAGCGTTTCCCAATCGGCCTTGTACTTGAAGACGTTGTCGCGGCACAGGCGGTTGAATTTCTCGACGCCATACGCCTCGATCTGCTTCTTCCCCGAGATGCCGAGCATCCGCTCGACCTCGATCTCCACGGGGAGGCCGTGGGTGTCCCACCCCGCGATGCGGGTCACGCCCTGCCCCAGCATCGTGTGGTAGCGGCACACCAGGTCCTTGATGGTGCGTGCGAACACGTGATGGATGCCCGGGCGCCCGTTCGCCGTCGGCGGCCCCTCGTAGAACACGAACGGCGGCCCGTAGCGGGCGGCCTCCTGCGTCTTCTGGAACACGCGCTCGTGCTTCCACGCCGCGAGGAGCTGCTTCTCGAGCGCGTCGGCCGAGAGCTTGGGATCAAAGAGCGGGTAGGCCATCAGTTGAGGCGCTCCAGCACGCCGCCCACCAGCGTCGTGAGCGCCGGCTCCGCGGCGCGCGCCACGGCGATGATCTGCTCGACGGAAGCCGGCGCGAGCGCGTCGGGGAGGCACTGGTCGGTGATGATCGACACGCCCAGCACCTTCATGCCGAGGTGAATCGCCGTGATGACCTCCGGCACCGTGCTCATCCCGACGACGTCGGCGCCCAGGGCGCGGAGCATCCGGTATTCCGCGCGGGTCTCGAGATTCGGGCCGGTGACGGCGACGTAGACCCCCTCGCGCAACGTGATGCCCCGCTCCAGGGCCACGGCGCGCGCCACCGCGCGGAGCCCGGTGTCGTACGCCTCCGACATGTCCGGGAACCGTGGGCCGAGGCGATCGTCGTTCGGCCCCACGAGAGGGTTCGAGCCCAGGAGGTTGATGTGATCCGCGATGAGCATGAGATCGCCGGGACTCCACAAAGGGTGCATGCCGCCGCACGCATTGGAGACCATCAGCGTCCGCGCGCCGAGCCGCGCGAGCACCCGCACGGGCAATCCGATTTGCTGCGGCGTGTAGCCCTCATAGCAGTGAAACCGCCCCCGCATCGCCACCACCCGCCGACCGGCGAGGGTCCCGAGGAGCAGCTCCCCGGCATGGCTCTCAACGGTGGCGAGTGGAAAGCCCGGGAGGTCGCCGTACGGGATCCGCGTCTCCACCGCCAGCTCGTCCGCGAGCCCCCCGAGCCCGGTGCCTAGGATGATCGCGACGTCGGGGACGACTCTCGTCCGCGCCTGCACCGCGCGGAGCGCCGCGTCGATCATCCGCCCCGCTGGCCGTCCAGTGCGCGCAGCTCGGCGAGCTGGCGCTCGAGCAGCGCGCGAAATCCCGCCACGTAGGCCTGGAACTGGCGCTCGACGTCGGCGCTCTGCCGCTGGACCTCGCCCTGAGCGGCGCGCGCCTCTTCGAGGACGCGCCGCGCCTCGGCCTCCGCCTCCCGCACGATGACCTGGGCCTCGCGCTGGGCCGCCGCGCGGGTCTCCTCGCGCAGCTGCTGCGCCGCGACGAGCGCCTCGTTCATGGCGCGCTCGCGCTCTCGATACACGGCCACCTGCTCTCCGAGCGCCGCCAGCCGCTCCTCGAGCACCGACTTCTCGCGCAGGATCCGCTCGAGCTCGTCCGCAACGCGCACGCGGAAGTCCTCGACGCCGAGCGGCTCGTAGCCACGCAGGCTGCGGCGGAAGTCCTGCTTGCGCACGTCGTGCGGCGTGAGGTGGAACGCGTCGCCGCTCACGTCGTCACTGCCCCCCGCGGGCCGAACAGGACGGTCCCCAACCGGATCACCGTCGTCCCCTCCTCCACGGCGATGCCGTAATCGGCGGACATCCCCATCGAGAGCGTCGGCAGCCACAGCCCCTCCTCCTGCAAGGCGTCCCGCAGCACGCGCAGTCCGCGGAACGTCCGTCGCTGCACGTCCTGGTCGTCGGTGAACGGCGCGATCGTCATCAATCCCTCGAGCGCCAGATGCGGCTGCGCGGCCACGCGGTGCGCCAATGCCGGCGCGTCGGCCGGCGCACAGCCGCTCTTCTGCGTCTCCCCGGCCACGTTCACCTGCAGCAGCACGCGCTGCTTGGCGCCGTGCGCCGCCCCCCCCCCCGCACGCTTGTCCAGCTCCTCCGCGAGCTCGGCCGAATCCACCGAGTGGATCAGCGCGAAGCGTCCGGCCACGTGCTTCGCCTTGTTGCGCTGCAGGTGCCCGACCAGGTGCCACTTCGCCTGCCGGCCCACGGGCGTGTCGAGCTTCTCCAGCGCCTCCTGCACCCGGTTCTCCCCGACGTCGGCGAGGCCGGCGGCGAGCGCCGCCTCCACCGCTTCCAGCCCGAAGCCCTTCGTCACGGCGACGATCGTCACCGGGTCGGTCCGACCCGCCGCCGCCTGCCGCCGAGCGATCTCGGCCCGTACGTGGGCCAGCCGCTCGGGCAGGGCGCCAAAATCCATAACCGCGGAAAGTAGCCCGGAGCCCAGCGTGAAACAATCGGGGGGTCAGCTGGCTGACGCGGTAACTCGTTCGCCGCCTTCGAGGTGCGAGATGGCCCCGGAGAGGAGATCGCGCACCTGCGGCGCGGTCAGATGGCGGTGCAGCAACCCGTGGCTCGCCACGGAGATCGTCGAGGTCTCTTCCGAGACCACCAGCACCGTGGCATCGGTCTCTTCGGAGAGACCGAGCGCGGCGCGATGCCGGGTGCCGAGCGACTTATCGGCGACTTTGAATTGGGTGAGGGGCAGGACGCACCCGGCCCCGATGATCCGGTCGCCGCGGACGAGCACCGCTCCGTCGTGCAACGGAGAGTAGGGGGTGAAGATGGTCGTCAGGAGATCGGCGGAGACCTTGGCCTCCATCGGCACCCCCGACGAGATGAATTCCTCGAGCCCGATGTCGCCTTCCACGGCGATGATGGCCCCCGTGCCCGCGCGCGACAGCCGGTCCATGGCTTCGCCGATCTCCTCGGCCACGGACTGGCGCTCGCTTTGCGAAAAGCGGCGCATGAAGCGGGACTGGCCGAGCCGCGCCAGCGCGTTCCGCAGCTCCGGCTGGAACACCACCACGGCGGCGAACGCGCCGAACGTGAACACGTACGAGAGGAGCGCGCTGATCATGGTGAACTTCGCGAGCAGGGCGCCGAAGTAGGCGACCGACAGAATCATCACGCCGACGACGATCTGCATCGCCCGCGTCCCCACGAGAAACAGGAGGAAACGATAGATCACGAACGCGACGAGGATGATCTCGACCACGTCCGGCCAAAACCGGGGGATAAGGAACTGGTAGGCTTCGAGGTTCAATCTGGGCTCGTCGTCGCACCGGCTACCCGCAGCGCCTCGCGCGCTACGCCAGCGTCGTGCACCCGGAACAGGCGCGCACCGCGCTCCCACGCGAGGGCACACGCCACGGCCGTGGCGCGATCGCGGTCCTCGACCGGCCGCCCGGTGGCGGCCCCGAGGAACCGCTTCCGGGACGGTCCCACCGCTACAGGATAGCCCAAGCCGACCACCGTTGCCAGCTCATCGAGCAGCCGGAAGTTCTGCTCGGGGGTCTTCGAGAACCCGAAACCCGGGTCCACCACGATGCGCTCCCGCGCGACGCCCCCGGCCTCCGCCCGCGCCGCCGCGGCGCCGAGCTCCGCCGCCACGTCCGCCGCCACGTGCCCGTACACGGCGAGCGAGTCCATGGTGTCGGGCGTGCCGCGCATGTGCATGACGATCACCCCGGCCCCTCCCTCCGCCACCACCCGCGCGAGGTCGGGATCGAACGCCAGCCCCGACACGTCGTTGATCACCGCCGCGCCGGCGGCGAGCGCGGCGCGCGCCACGCCCGCCTTGCGCGTGTCCACCGAGACGGGGCCCAAACCCCGGCGCACGAGCTCCGCGATCACCGGCGTCACTCGCCCGATCTCCTCCTCGGCCGGCACCGGTGCGGCGCCGGGCCGCGTGGACTCACCCCCGATATCCAGCAGCTCGCACCCGTCGGCCACGAGCCGCTCCGCCTGCGCCACCGCGCGGTCCACCGTCGCGAAGCGCCCGCCGTCCGAGAACGAGTCCGGCGTCACATTCACGATGCCGATGAGGACGGGGTGATCGAGGCTCACAACGCTGCCCCCGGCGACGGGCCAGCGGCGCGGCGGCTCGGCGTAGCTCGCGAGGAAGCGGCCCAGCTCCGGCGCCAGGCGCTCGAGGCCGGGCGGCAGACGGTCGGGGCGCGCGAGCGGTGCGAGGCGGCTGGCAGGCGCACCCACCAGCGCCCATCCCTCTCCGGTGAGCACGTCGGCGCCGGCCTTCGCGCCCCAACGCACCAGGCTTTCGCGCTCCGTCTCCGTAATCTCGTCGAGGAGGATGACGAGGGCCTGTATGCCGGTCGCGGCGAACCAGGCGGGCTGGGCGTCCCAGCCGCGGGCCGCGAGCGCCGCGCGCACCGCTTCCGGGGTGTGCGCAGCGAGCGGCGTCAGCCTCACGTCGCCCGCAGGGCGTTGACGATGTTCAGGCGCGCGGCCCGCACCGCCGGGAGGAAGCCCCCGACCACGCCCATCACCACGGCGAAGACCAGGGCGCGCGCGATCACGCCGGGCGAGAGTGCGAACCCGAACCCGATCTCCGAGAAACTCTGGAAGTTGACGACGGAAATCCGCTCGAACGACAGGAGCGCGGCGAGCGCGACCCCGAGGGCGCCGCCCACGAGCGCGAGCACCACGGACTCGACCAGGAACGCTCCCAAGACGCTCCGTCGCCTGAACCCGAGGGCTCGGAGGGTGCCCACTTCGACCGTACGGTTCGCGACCGCCGCGTACATCGTGATCATCGCCCCGATCATGGCCCCGAAGCTGAAGATCGTGGTCACGACGATTCCGAGCGTCCGGATGAACGTGGCAAGGGTCTTGGACTGTTCCTGGTAGTAATCGCGCTCGTGCTTGAGCTCGACGTACTGCATGCGGGGGTCGGCCTGGAGTCGGGCTTTGAGCTGGTCGAAGCCGCCGGGTTGGGCGAGACGGAACGTCACAGACGAATACACCGGGCGCCCGAACGCCTGCATGAACTGATCGACGTCGCCCCAGATCTCGGAGTCGAAGGCCGTGCCGCCCGCGTCGGCGATGCCGACGACCGTCCAGCGGTCGCCGCCGAAGGCGAGCTCCGCCCCGAGGGCCACGCCCTTGAACAGCGTGGCGATGCCCTTCCCCACGACCACTTCGTGGGTACCGAACTGGAAAGGCCGTCCCTGGACGATGTGGACTCCGGGCCGGAGCTCCAGCGCCCGGGGGGACACGCCCCGAATCGACACGTTGCCGAGCGCGTTGCTCTTCTTCTTGTAGAGGTCGATGACCAGGACCCCTTCCCGCGACAGGAGCGCGCGACCTTCGGCCCCCCGCGCCACGCCGCTCTCGACTTCGAGCACGTCCGCCGTGGCCCGGTCGATCTGACTCGACAGCTCGGACGTCGCCGAGCGCCTGAGCACGATGACGTTGTCGGGCGAGCCGGTCTCGATGAGGGCCGCTTCCAGGCCGCGGGCGAGCATGAGTACGCCGGCGAACACGAATACCACGAGCGCCACGCCGCCGACGGTGAGCGCCGTGGTGAGGCGGCGGGCCCAAAGGCTCCGCCAGATATACGAGAACGGGATCCGCATCATGGCGGGTTATCCCACCGTCCGCAGGCCGACGACAATCGGCATGCGCACGACGCGGTTTGCGGGGATGGCCGCGGCGGCGAGGCCGGCGAGGAGGGCCGCCCCGATCCCCAGCGCCATGGTGACGGGCGCGACGTTGATCACGGGGAAGAAGGTCGGGAGCGCCTTCGCGAACCCTTTCACGATCGGGAACGTGAGCAGCAGCCCGAGCACGCCTCCCGACAGCGAGATCACCAGCGCTTCGCCGAGCACGAAGCCCGCGAGGTGGCGTCCGGAGAATCCGAGCGTCTTCAGGACCGCGTACTCGCGGGTGCGCTCCCGCACCGACATGAGGATAGTGTTCGCGAGGACCAGGAGGATGATCCCGACGATCACGACCGAGATCACCTGCAGCGACGTGATGATCGCCGACGACATCTGGACGAAGCTCTGCTGGAATTCGCGCTCACTCTCGGTCTTGGTGGGGGCGCGCGAGTTCACGAACTGGGTATCCACCGCCGCTGCGACCCGCGCCATCGCGTCGGGCGACCCGACGCGCAGGACGTACCACCCCGCGTCCACGGGCCGGCCGGGCTCCCGCTGGCGCACCTGCTCGTAGAGGTAGGCGAACTGGAAGAACATCTGGGTCTCATCCGTCGACGGGTCCCGACCGGTGTAGATCCCGCGCACCACCCACTGCCAGCGCCCGGGAAAGATGTCGCCTTCCATGGTGATGACGTCGCCGAGCTTGAAGCCGTGCTGCTGCGCCAGCTTGCGGCCGATGACGCAGGCGTTGCGCTCCTTCTTGAACGCGGCCAGCTGGTCCGGCGGCAGCTGGAACTCGGGGTAGAGATCGAAGTACGTGTCCGGGTCGACCGCGAACCGCGGCCAGAAGTTCTTGAAATCGTTCGGCTCGCCGTAGACGCCCCCAAACCAGTTGGCCCAAGAGACGGCCGTGACGCCCGGGACCCTGGCGATCTCGTTCCGGTAGGGGAGCGGGATCGGGAAGATCAGCGAGACCCGGTGGCGGGTGATCATGCGATTGGCGGCCGCTCCTGTGACGCCCGCGTTCCAGGCACCCACGATCGTGCGGATCAGGCCGAACGCCATGACCGCCGTGGCGATCCCGAGGATCGTGAGCGCGGTGCGGAGGCGATGCCGGAACAGGTTCTTGAAGACCAATTTCATTGCAGTTCGCCTTTGTCCAGGTGGCGCACGAGGTGCGCGCGCTCGGCGGCGTGCGGATCGTGCGTCACCATCACGATGGTCTTCTTGAATTCCTTGTTCAGCCGCTCGAGCAGCGTCAGCACCTCTTCGGCGGACTTGCGGTCGAGGTCCCCCGTCGGCTCGTCGGCCACGAGGATCGTGGGATCGCTGGCGATGGCCCGCGCGATCGCCACGCGCTGCTCCTGGCCGCCCGAGAGCTGGCGCGGATAGTGGCGCATCCGGTCGGCGAGGCCGACCAGCGTGAGCGCGGTCTCGACGTGCTTCTTCCGCTCGGCCTTGGAGAGCGGCGCCAGGAGGAGCGGCAGCTCGACGTTCTCGAAGGCCGTGAGCACGGGCAGCAGGTTGTAGAACTGGAACACGAACCCGATGTGGGTGGCGCGCCAGCGGGCCGCCTCCGATTCGCTCAGTTTGGTGACGTCCGTGCCGGCGACCGCGACCGACCCCGCGTCGGGACGATCGATCCCCGCGATCAGGTTCAGCAGTGTGGTCTTGCCGGACCCCGAGGGGCCCATCAGGCCGAGGAATTCACCCTCGGGGACATCGAGCGAGATGTCGTGCAGCACGGGAATCGCCATGCTGTCGCGTCGATAGGACTTGGAGACACCGCGGACCTGCACGATGGGATTGGGCATGGACTCCTCTACTGCACGGTGACTTTCGCGCCGCCACGCAGGCGGGCGCTGACGCTGTCGACCACCCGAACCCCGGGACGCAATCCTTCGCGGATGGCCACGGACGAGCCGACCTGCCGGCCCACCACCACCGGCACCTCCACCGCCCGGCCCCGCTCGACGACGAACACGACAGAGCGCCCGTTTCGCTCGGTCACCGCGGTGCCCGGCACCACGAGCACCGGCTGGGTGTCCACGGCGACGCGCGACGGGCGCGGCAGGAAGTGTACCTTGGCACTCATCTCCGGTAGTACCCGAGCGTCATAGGAGCGGAAGGCGACTTTGACCTGCACGGTCGCTTTGGCGCGATCGGCGGTCGGCACGATCTTGGCCACGACCCCCGGGTACCGCTCGTCGGGATAGGCGTCCAGCACGATCTCGCCGGGCTGCCCCCCGCTGATGGCTTCGAGGTTCGATTCGGCAACGTCGGCCTCGACCTGGAGCGAGCCGAGGTCGGCGATCGTGACCACGGCACTCTTGGAGAAGGCGCTTCCGGCGAGCGGCGCCACCACCTCACCGACGTCGGCGTTCTTCGTCAGCACCGTGCCGTCGAACGGGGCGCGGATCACGGTGTTCTCGAGCGACACCTGCGCGGCGAGGACCGCGGCCTCCGCGGCGGCGATGCTGGCTTTCACCCGTTCATACCGAGCCTCCGCTGCGTCCACACTCGCCTGAGACGAGGCCCCGCTGTCGGCGAGCAGCCGCTCCCGCGCCAGCGACCGTTGCGCGTCGTGCAGCTCCGCGCGACTGACCTGGAGGTTGGCCTGGGCCTGCGCGAGCTGGGCCTTGACGTCGGCGTCTTCAATCCGGGCGATCACCTGCCCCGCCCGGACACGGTCGCCTTCCACCACACCGAGGTAGACCAACCGGCCCGTGCCCTTCGAGGCGACGGCGGCCTTCCGCTGTGCCACGACGTACCCGCTCGCGACGAGGACGGCGCCCGCACGCATCGGAGACACCATGGTCGCGGGCGTCAGGCGCACGGGGAGCGCCGCACTGAGGGCGCCCCCGGTAATCACGAAGACCGCACCGACGACCAGGATGGCAGCCGTGGGCAGGCCGATCAGGAGCCAGCGCCGGGCGCGCCCCGCCGGCCCAGCCTCCGTGGCCTCGGGCGAGCGGTTGATCCGCAGGGCCGCGAGGTCCGCGTTCTTGGCTTCCATAGGCCTCAATCCTAACACGTCCGACAACGCGAGGTAGGGCCGGCCGTGAGGGCGGCGGAGCTATTGTCCTGGGAACTGGTGGGGACTACGCGCCGGCGGGCTCGGGGGGCGGGCTGCCCAACACGGGACCGCGCGCCGCCGGCGTCTTCTCACGCGTCGTCCCCTCGGCCGACGGGGCGGCGGGCGCCGCCGGGGGAGGCGGGACCGGCGGCAAGGGCTTGCCGGCCACGACCAGCTCGACATCTTCGCGGTCCAGCGTCTCGCGCTCGAGCAGCGCTGCGGCGAGACGGTCGAGCGCGTCCCGGTGGTCGACCACCACCGTCTTCGCGCGCTCGTAGGCGTCGCCGAGGATGCGCTTGACTTCCGTATCGACGAGCTCGGCCGTGCGCTCGGAGATCTCTCGCCGCTGGACCACTTCCCGGCCCAGGAAAATCTCCGCCTCGCGGTCGCCGACGGCGATCGGCCCGATCGTATCGCTCATGCCGTACTGCGTCACCATGCGGCGCGCGATGTCGGTCGCGTGCTGGATGTCCTGCGCGGCGCCGGTGGTCACCTTTTCCGGGCCGAACACCAGCTCCTCCGCCACGCGTCCCCCGTAGGCCATGGCGAGTCGGGATAGGATGGATTGCTTCGTGTACTTGTGCAGCTCCTCCTCGGGGAGGTACGCCGTAATACCGAGCGCGCGGCCGCGCGGAATGATCGTGACCTTGTGCAGCGGGTCCGAGCCGGGGAGGTTGAGCGATACCAGCGCGTGCCCGGCCTCGTGGTACGCGATGAGACGCCGCTCCTCGTCCGACAAGACGCGGCTGCGGCGCTCGAGGCCGAGCATCACCTTGTCCTTGGCGTCCTCGAGGTCCTGCATGTCGACGACGGCCTTGTTGCGGCGGGCGGCGAGCAGGGCGGCCTCGTTCACCACATTCGCGAGCTCGGCGCCGGCGAGGCCGGGCGTGCCCCGCGCGATCCGCTCCAGGTCCACGCCCGGCGACAGCGGAATTTTGCGCGTATGCACACGGAGGATTTGCTCCCGCCCCTTCACGTCCGGCATGTCGACCACGATCTGGCGGTCGAAGCGCCCCGGCCGCAGGAGCGCCGGGTCGAGGATGTCGGGCCGGTTGGTGGCCGCGAGGAGGATGACCCCGTCGTTCGACTCGAAGCCGTCCATCTCGACCAGCAGCTGGTTCAGCGTCTGCTCGCGCTCGTCGTGCCCGCCGCCCAGCCCGGCGCCGCGGTGCCGCCCGACGGCGTCGATCTCGTCGATGAAGATGATGCACGGCGCGTGCGCCTTGCCCTGCTCGAACAGGTCCCGCACGCGCGAGGCGCCCACTCCCACGAACATCTCCACGAAGTCGGACCCCGACATCGAGAAGAACGGCCGGCCCGCTTCGCCCGCCACCGCCTTGGCGAGTAGTGTCTTGCCCGTTCCCGGCGGGCCGACGAGCAGGGCGCCCTTGGGCAGCCGCCCGCCCAGACGCTGGAACTTCTGGGGGTCCTTCAGGAAGTCGATGATCTCCTCGAGCTCCTGCTTCGCTTCGTCGGCGCCGGCGACGTCGGCAAACGTCACCTTGGGCGTGTCGCCCGCGAGCAGCTTCGCCTTCGACTTGCCGAACGCGAAGGCCCGGTTACCGCCCTGCTGCATCTGACGCAACATGAAGATCAGGAGGCCGAAGATCAGCAGATAGGGCAGGAAGCTGAAGAGGAAGACGCCGAACGACTGCTTCTCCTCCCGCGCCCGCACGTCGACGCCCTTGGCGCGCAGCGTGGTGACCCAGGCGTCGTTCGACTCGAACGGCAAGAGCGTGGTGAAATGGTCGAAGTTGCGCCCGTGGACCGGTAGGGGAGTCTTGAGGCTCCCCTTCACCTGCTGTCGCTCGGTGATTTCGACCGTGTCGATGTTGGCCTTGTCGAGCTGCTCGGTGAACTGCGAGTAGGAGATGTCCACCGTCTCCTGCCGCCGGTTCGCGGCGAACTGGACGAGCGCGATGGAGCCCACGATCAGGAGCGCCCAGAACGAGAGCGTTCGCAGCGTGCGGGCCCAGCTGAATTCGCGCGGCGGTGGGATGCGGTTGGCCATCAGGTCAGGCTCGCGACGTACGGCAGGTGGCGGAAGTTTTCGGCATGATCGAGCCCGTACCCCACGAGGAACACTCGCGGAGCGTCGAAGCCGACAAACGCCGGCTCGAGCTCGAGATGCTCGGCCAGATGCTTATGCAACAGCGCACAGATCTCCAGGCTCCGCGGCGCGCGCTCGCGCAACAGCGCCACCAGTCGGTTGAGGGTCTTCCCCGTATCGACGATATCCTCCACCAGGAGGATGTGCTTACCCCGTAGCTCCGTCTCCGGATCGTACAGCAGCCGCACATTACCGCTCGAAATCGTATCGGCGCCGTAGCTCGCCGCGACCAGGAAGTCCACCTGGAGCGGCCGCTCGATGCGGCGCACAAGATCGCTCAGGAAAATGAAGCTTCCCTTGAGGAGACCGAGCACCAGCAGCTCACCATCGGGGTACGCCGCGGTGATCTCCTGGCCGAGCTCGCGGACCCGCCGCGCGATCGTCTCCTCGTCGAAGACGATCCGCTTGAGCTCACGCCCGCCCGTCTGCTTGAGGCTCGCCGTGCTTGGTAACATCCACCCGTACCGCCCGGGTTCCGGGTCGCGGGAGGTCGTCAGCGCTCCGGCAGATTCCCGGGACCCAGAGAATGGTTTCGCCGCGGGCGACGACCGGGTAGCCCGGCCGGTCGCTGCGCGGCACTCGCGCTTCCATCAACATCCGCCGCAGCGGCCGCCGCCCGATGCCACCGAGGGGAACGAGCCGGTCGCCCGGACGAGGGGACCGCACTTCCCAGTTCGCTCCCACGATCCACGTCGTCCAGTCCGTCCGCGGCAGCCGCGCCGGCGCCGGGTCGGGCGTCCAGGCCACCCGAAACTCGCCGAACACCGCACTGCCCCGCTCGCCGGTCGGAATGACCTCGACGGCGGCGTCCCGGCTCGCGCGGGTGGCACGCAGGCGATCGAACGCCACCTCCGCCATCCAGCCGTCCGCGAGCGGCAACCGCCGCCCCGACGGCCGGCGCGCCAACGCGACCAACTGCTGTGCCCGACGCACCCCCAGCACTAGGCCGGCGCGCCGCGCCGCGGCCCGCAGCAACGCTGCCGACAGGACGTCATCATAGCGGGCCAGCCCCCCCCGGGCAACTTCAAAGCGGTGCGGCTCGACGCGCAATCCGAGATCGGGAAGGTGGTCGAGGACGGCGTCCCAGGCGTGCCGCTCATGCGCCGCCGCGCGCCCCGCGCGGAGCACGTCCTCGCCCGCGCGCGGACCCAGCCGCTCCGCGACGAGCGGCAGGAGCACGCCGCGCACCCAGCTGCGCAGGTGTCGCGGGTCGTGATTCGCTGGATCGTCGTGCATGGGGAGGCCGCGCGCGGTGACGTGCGCCACAAGCCGCGCCTTCGCGAAGGGGAGCAGTGGTCGCACCAGCCCCCCCCGCCCGCGCGCGGGAATCCCCGCGAGGCCCGCCGGCGCGCTCCCCTTCAGGAGCCGGAGGAGAATCGTTTCGACCTGGTCGTCCCGATGGTGCGCGGTCACCAGGTAGCGCGCGCCGTGACGTCGCTGGACCTCGCCGAGCCACGCATACCGCGCCCGTCGGGCGACCGTCTCCGAAGCCTCCGGGCCGAGGCTCAGCTCGCCGACCTCGAACGGCAGCTCGTAGCGCTCCGCCAGCTCGCCGACGGCCCGCGCCACCGTCCCGCTGTCCGATCGAATGCCGTGATCGACGTGCGTCACGATGAGCGAGAGGCCGAGCTCGGGCGCGAGGGCGTGGAGGAGGTCGAGCAACGCCACGGAGTCGGCGCCACCCGACACCGCCACGAGGGCGATCCCCGGCTCGCCGAGGAGGCGGGTGCGGGCGAGGTGGTTGCGGAGGCGCGACAGCAGCGGCGTCATCCTGTAGTATAAATGATTAGCGGCGCGGCTGCGGGCACGCGCCTTGCCCGCCGCTTCGGCGCGGCCGTAATTATGGGCCATGCCAATCCTGCAGCCCGACCAGATCTACCAGCTGCTGCGCAACCTGACGTCTCCGGTCGTGGCGATCACGTCGGCGCGCGGCGGCACGCGCAACGGCATGATCGCCGACAGCGCGGTCCGCGCGTCGATCGTCCCCTCGATCCCGCGCGTGTCGGTCTATATCCACAAGTTCAACTACAGCCACGATCTGATCTTCGAGACCGGCCGCTTTGTGCTGCATCTGCTGCGCGACGACCAGTTCGAGCTGATCCACCGCCTCGGCTTTGCAAGCGGGCGCACCCGCGACAAGCTCGCCGGCCTCCCGCACCGGTCCGGCACGTTGGGTCTGCCGGTGCTCGACGACTGCTACGCGCACTTCGAGTGCCGGGTGGCGAACGTGATGGACACGGGGAGCTCCACCTGCTTCCTGGGCGACGTGCTGGACGTGGGGTACGGCTCGGCCGGGCAGGCGGTGGGCTCCGTGATGACGGCCGCCTACTTCCGCGCGAACATGCCGCCGGAGTGGCGAGGCGAGTACGAAGCGCTGCTCCGTGCCGCGCAGCAGTTCGCCGCCGAGCGCTCGCGCGACATCCGGCCGGTCATCTGGAGGAGCCTCGAGCAGCCTTAGGGCTCGACGACGTCGATGGTCTGGCCGGCCTTGAGGGGACCCGCCACGCTCTGGCGCCGACCCGAGGGCCAGCGCACTTCGATGGCCGCGGCGTGGTCGGCGTCCCCGAGACCGAAATAGAGCGGCAGGTCGCTCTGGGACAGGTATCCCGACTTTCCGTCGAGAAGCTTCAGCAAGCGGCGGCCATCGGGGAGCAGCACGGCGACTTGCGCACCGAGTCCCTCGCGGTTCGAGCGCGTGCCGCGAGGTCGGACCGCGAGCATGTGGACCGGGTGGCGTTGCGCGAGATCGCTGACCAGCACCTGCGGCCCGGCGTTGAACTCGTTGGTGACGATGTCGATATCACCATCGCCGTCCAGGTCGAGTGCGACCGCAGCACGCGTGCCACGCGAGCCCATCATGGTCAGGTGGCCCGCCGCATCCACCCGACACGCCCCCGCCAGCGACTCCGGATGGGCACAGGCGCCACAGAACGGATGGCCCCGGTCCGCTCCGTGGCAGTCGAGGGTAAACCAGACCTGTTGTGTGGCGCCATTGGGGCGCGGCTCGACTCCCACCACGAATTCGCTCGGGAGGAAGCGCTGCCCCCCCTCGTTCAGCAGGAGGGAGTTGATCCCGTACCGGTAGGGGAAATTCATGCCCGCCGCGATGAAGATGTCGTCCCATCCGTCGGCGTTGAAGTCGTCCACGCTCGGCCCCCAGGGCCAATAGGTTTCGACCCCGACGGCGTCGGAAACCTCCTCGAATCGACCACCGCCCCGGTTCGCGAACAGCTCGTTGCCGAAGAGGAAGCGAGCCTTCCCCGTGGGAAACAGACGGCCGGCGACCTGCGAGGTGTCGGACTTGCGGCCCTCCGCCGTCCAGTCGCCGGGCGGGATGTTGACCCACATGTCCGGGTGCATGCTGGTGACGAAGAGGTCGAGCCGACCGTCCCCATCGAAGTCGAACACCTTCACGCCCATCCCTCCCCAGGGCGTTTTCGGGAAGTAGTCGGCCGTCGCGTCGCGAAAATGCTTCCCGCCCTCATTGAGCCAGATGTGATTCCCCCCCTGCATGTCGAGGACGTAGAGGTCGGGAAACCCGTCGTCGTTCACGTCGAACGCCGTGGCGTCGCCGCTCCAGCTCAGATCCACCAGTCCGACATCGCGACTCACGTCCTTGAACCGGTTGCCGCCCAGATTACGATAGAGAATGCTCGCTTCGGCGCGTTCGGGGTGGAGTTGGCCAAGGAACGCGTCGCCGAGAGCGAGATAGTAGCCGCCAGGCCCTCGCGCGTTGCTCGTGTACACACCCACATTGGTCAGGAACAGATCGAGCAGACCGTCGCCGTCATAGTCGAAAAACACCGCGCCGGAGGAGTGGCCTACATATCCGACGCCGGCCTGCGTCGTGATGTCGCGAAACGTGCCGTGGCCGAGGTTTTCGAAGAGCCGATTCCCGTGGCGCACCGTCGTGACGAAGAGGTCGGGATCGCCGTCGTTGTCGATGTCGGCGAAGGCGCATCCCACCGCGACCGCGTCCGGCGATTCCAGCCCCGCCGGGACGGTGATGTTCACGAACCGACCGCCGCCCAGGTTCTTCCAGAGTTCGTTGGTGCCGAGTTGGGTGACGAAGTAGAGATCGGGGAGACCATCGCCATCGACGTCCGCGGCGCACAGTCCGCTCCCGTGGTCGTAGTGCGCGAGCTTGTAGGCTTTGCCCGCGTCGTCGACGATCCGGTTCTCGAAGGTGATGCCGCTGGCCTGTCTCCGATCCGTAAACCGGAAGTCGTGGACCACGCGTGATCTCCCGGCGAGCTCCGCTTCCTGCCGGGCCCGCTCGACCAGCCATGCCGGCGTACCGGGAGACCGGCACGAGGCGATGAGGTGGAGTGACACGAGGAGCCCACAGGGCCACGAGAAGCGACGCGACATGCTTAGTAGCGGCGGTCGGACTCGAACCGACGACCCGCGGATTATGATTCCGCTGCTCTAACCAGCTGAGCTACGCCGCCGAGATTGCAGGGAAAGAACTTAGCGGGCCCGCCATGACGGCGGGAGTGGCGGCCCTCGCGCCGCCTGCAGAATGCGAGACCAAGGCTAGTACCCGTAGGGCCCGCGACACACCCGTTGCTTCGACTCCACACCTCATCGCGTTGGCCCCTACGGATGCCTCCGAACTGGCATTTTCGGGGCGGTGCGACGCTTGCATCGCTGCTCGCCAAGGCCATGAAAACGTTCCGTCCTCCCCTGCTGGCCGTGCTGGTCGTGGGCTGTCACTTCGACAAGCTTTTCAGCGATACGAGCGGCGGCGCGGCGTCCGGCGAAGGCGCACGACCACGCAACCGAGCCACGCGACACCGGGTACCAAGACTACGTCCCCCGCGCAGGGTGCCCTGATGCGCTGCCCCCGTTGCACGCTCACCGAGCTTCCTGGAGCCACGGACAGCTGCTGGCTGTGCGGCTATTCCGCGGCGGTCGCGACCGCCGTGGAGGCCCCACCCCCGCCCCCGCTCCCGTCGCCCACGCCCAATGAGCTCGACGCACGGCGCGAGCTGGCGCGCGACTTCCGGATCGAGAGCCTGCTCGCGCGGCCACCCGGCCCGATCGTCTACCTGGCCCGCGACGCGGAGGAGCGGCCGCTGGCACTGAAAGTCGTGTCGCGCGCGCAAGCGGGGCCGGCGGAGCAGCGCTTCCACGCCGCGGCCGATGCGGCGGCACAGCTCGATCACCCGCACATCGTCCCCGTCTACCGTCACGGCGCCACGGAGAACTTCCTGTGGTGCGCGACCAAGTACGTCGACGGCCAGTCGCTCGCGAGCATGCTGCAGACCGGTGAACCGCTCGAGCTCTCCGTGTGTCTGCGGATCTTCGAGCAGGTCGCGAGCGCCTTGGACTACGCGCACCGACGCGGCGTGGCCCACGGCGCCCTGACGCCCGACAGCATCATCGTGGATGGCAACGAGTGGGCGCTGGTGGGCGACTTCGCCATGGCGGGGCTGCTCGACGCGGCGCCCGACGGTGCCCAAGCCAGCGAGCCCGCAGCCGGCGCCGATCAGCGCGCGCTGGCGGCGGTCGCTCATCAGTGCCTCACCGGAGTGCCGATGGGTAATGGTCCACCGTCTGCAAAAGACGGCTTCCCCGGACTCCCCCTGCACGTGTCGCAGGCGCTGCGCCGCGCGCTCTCGAGCCGGCCGGCCGACCGGTTTCCCAACGTGATCGACTTCGTCGCGGCCCTCGGAGGCACGCGACCGGACGCACGACCGGCGTGGTTCGGCGCGAATCCGCGCAAGAAGGGGCCGGGCTCCCCGGTCGTGATCGTCGACGCCGACGCGGATCCCGCGGCGAAGCACCTGGGCGGACGGCTCGCGGCCGCCACCGCGGGCCTCCTGGTCGCGCTCGGCGGCGGCGCGGCGTGGCTCGGCATCTCCTCGATTCCGGCGTCGCCGGCGAGTCGAGACCCCGGAGCCGGCGCGCCTGCTCCCGCCCACAGCGCTCCACCGGCGGCGCCGAGCGCGACCAGCGATACGTTCGTGCCGTACAGGCCGGACCCCGTGCCGCCGCGCGCGTCGACGCCACCGGTGCGCACGACGACGCGTCCTCCGGTCGCGACGCGTGCCCCGGTCGTGACGCGTGCCCCCGTCGTGAAGCAACCGGCGTCCCCGCCCCCGCGGGTGGACCCGCGCGACGCGGACCCCGGTCTCCTGTCCGTCAACGCGATCCCGTGGGGGAGCGTGTACCTCGACGGTCGGGCGGTCGGCAACACCCCCGAGATCGATCTCCCGGTCGCCCCCGGCCCGCACCGGCTGCGCGTGGAACGCGAGGGCTACCGGCCGTACGAGCGCATGATCAACGTGGCGTCGGGGCAGCGGCTCCGCATCACCGACATCGCGCTGGTGGAACGGTAGCCGTGACGCGCGCCTTCATCGTCCTCACCATGTCGCTGCTGCTCGGCGGAGCGCAGGTGCTACGCGCCCAGTCGGCCCGCGAGCTCCTGGGGCAGGGTGTGCGAGCGTATCAGGCCTTGGAGTACGATGCGGCGGCGGCGCTCTTGGAGGAGAGCCTGGGACGCGATTCGTCGGGGCTCGCAGACTCACTGCGGGCGCGGGCGCTCACGTACCTCGGGGCGACGGAGCTGTTCCGGGGACAGCGCGACTCCGCCGTGGCCACGTTCCGCCACCTCGTCTTGCTCAACCCGCGCTATCGGCCGGACGAGCTGATCTTTCCACCCCAGGTCACGAACCTGTTTCAGGAAGTCCGCCGGGCGACCAGGGCGATCGCGGTCGCGGTGCCGCCCGTGACCGAGCTGCGCACGCGGATCGAGCGGTTCACGGCCCGGGTGCTCACGAGCTCGCTCGCCGACGTGACGGTAACGCTCGCGCGCGAGGATGGGACGCTGATGCGGCAGCTGTACAGCGGTCCGGTGGCCGACAGCCTCCTCGTGTCGTGGGACGGTCTGACGGCGGCGGGAACGGCCGCGACCGATGGCCGCTACCTCCTGCAGGTCACGCCGAGGACCCCCACGGCGGACGGGCCGCGCGCCCGCCAGGTGTTGCTCGAGGTCAAGCAGGAGCCGCCCGACACGCTGGCCTGGCCGCCAGAGCCGCCGTTCTTGCCCGAGCGGACGTCGAGCGGCCCGGCCTTCCGTTCGCTCGCGGCGGGACTGGTCACGGGGGCCGCCGCGGTCGCGCTCCCATCGATCATGGCGCAGGGCAAGGATGCGACGGGCGCGCGCTTCGCGGTCGGCGCGGCGGTGGGCATCGCGGGATTCGTGGGCTTCTTCGCGCACAAACCCCGGCCGCTCGAAGCCAACGTTCGCAAGAACGCATCGCAGCGCGATGCCTGGATGAAAAAACTCGACGGCGTAAAGACAGAGAACGCCACGCGGCTGCGCACCATGCGACTCGTCGTCCGCGCCGGGCCCGAGACGTTCGCGGAGCGAAGATCAGAGTGAAGACCATCGGGGTGATCGGCATCTTGGCATCGGCACTGCCGGCCGTCGCGGGCGCGCAGGGCCGGCCCACCCTCGCGTTCCGCGGAGACGCGGGGTTCGTCTGGGTGCGGAGCGACACGGCCGCGGCGGCAGCGGGAGGGGCGGTTCGCCTGCGCGGGCCGGTTCTCGGAGGAGAAGGTCGAGTCGTCTTCAATGGATTCGCCGTGGGCGTCGGGCTCTTGAGCGGCACGCTCCAGGCGGCGGACCAGACCGTGAAGCGCGACCTCATCGAAGGCCGGCTGGTCGTCGCCGCGCAGCCGGTCCCCTGGCTCGAAATGAGCGTCGGTCCGTTCGTACGGGCGTACGTCACGGACTCGGTCACCGAGCGCTGGGTGTTCTGGCAGGCGCGGGCTCGCGTGGAGGCGCCGATCGTGACCGCCAGCCTGACGAGCTACGTCGAGCTGTGGCGCGCCCTGTCCTCGCAAGTCAATCTGGTGGCCGGGGCCGGTCGGGTGCAGGGCGGCGAGGCGGGTGTCGTGTACCGACCGCCGCAGCGACCGTTCTGGCTGCGCCTCGCCTACCGCGTGGACGACGCCGCCGTGCGGGTGGGCGGCAGCCAGACCCTCGAGGAGATCAGCGTGTCCGTCGTCGTGGGAGCGAGGTAGCGACCCTCATCGGGGGACCGGGACGGGGGCGGGGGCGCCGTCCTCGCTTCCGGGCTCCACCTTCGGCACCAGGCGATACAGCAGCTCGCCTTTCCGGATCATCCCGAACTGCTCGCGCGCCGCCCGCTCCTGGGCGACCGGGTCGGTCTCGAGCGCGTGCGCGAGGCGTTGCAGCGAATCGAGCTGCCGCTCGAGCTCCCGCACAGCCCGGCGCTCTTCGGCGAGCTGGCTCCGCAGCGTGAGCCAGTCGAGCACACCGTACTCCCCGGCCTGAAAGGCCAATGCCGCGAGCACGACCGCCGCCGCGATCCCGATCAGCCGGGCGCGCGTCACAAGCCGTACAGCTGCCGGCCCGGGTAGTACGCCGTGTCGCCCAGCTCCTCGGCGATACGCAGCAGCTGGTTGTACTTCGCGACGCGGTCGGTGCGCGACGCGCTCCCGGTCTTGATCTGCCCTACTCCGGTCGCCACGGCGAGGTCGGCGATGAAGGTATCCTCCGTCTCGCCGGAGCGGTGCGAGATCACGGCGCCGTATCCGTTGGAGCGCGCGTGCGCGATGCACTGCAGCGTCTCGGTGAGCGACCCGATCTGGTTCAGCTTGATCAGGATCGCATTCGCCACGCTCTCTTCGATCCCGCGATCCAAACGCTCGATGTTGGTGCAGAAAAGATCGTCGCCCACGAGCTGGACGCGGGCGGACAGCGCCGCGGTAAGCTTCGCCCATCCCGCCCAGTCGTCCTCGGCGAGCCCGTCCTCGATCGAGACGATGGGGTAGCGGTCGATCCAGCTCTTGTACAGCGCGACCATCTCGTCGGATGACTTCGTGCCCGCGCCGCTCTTCTTGAAGACGTAATTTCCGTCTTGGAAGAGCTCGGACGCCGCGGGGTCGAGCGCGATCGCGACGTCCTTGCCGGGCTCGAGCCCCGCGGCCTCGATCGCCGCGATCACGGCCTCGAGCGCCGCCTCGTCGCTCGCGAGATTGGGCGCGAAGCCTCCCTCGTCGCCGACCGCGGTGGACAGATTGCGCTTGGACAGCACTTTCTTGAGCGCGTGGAACACCTCGACGCCGATGCGCAGGCCGTCGGGGAAGCTCTCGGCGCCGATCGGCACGATCATGTACTCCTGGAAGTCCACGGTGTTGGCCGCATGGGCGCCGCCGTTGAGGATGTTCATCATCGGCACCGGAAGCACGTTCGTGACCGGTCCCCCGAGATAGCGGTACAGCGTGAGGCCGGCGTCCTGGGCCGCCGCCCGCGCCACGGCCATCGAGACCGACAGAATCGCGTTGGCGCCCAGGTGACTCTTGTTGGGCGTCCCGTCGAGGTCGAGCATCGCGTAGTCCACCGCGATCTGCTCCTCCGCCGACAGGCCCTCGAGCCGCGGCCCGATCACCTCGTTCACGTTCTTCACCGCTTCGAGCACGCCCTTGCCACCGAACCGCTTCTGATCGCCGTCGCGCAGCTCGACCGCCTCGTGCTCGCCGGTGGAGGCGCCGCTCGGCACGGCGGCCCGTCCGGCGGCGCCGCTCGACAGGGTGACGTCCGCTTCGATGGTCGGGTTGCCCCGGCTGTCGAGAATCTCGCGCGCGCGCACCGCGATGATCGTGCTCATGATGGCCCGTACCCTAGCGGGCGACGCCCTCGGCGTCAACGCGCGCCTTCAAGTCGAGGATCGCAGTATAGACGCGGTCGCGCAGCTCCTGGCGTCGCTCGACCGTCATCCCGACCGTGGAGATCGGCGCACCGATCGTGATTCGGATCGGCCGCGGTCGCAGGAGGAACCGCCCCTTGGGCAGGATCTCGAACGTGTTGCGAACGTACAGGGGCACGACCGGCACCTGCGCGGCGATGGCGAGCCCGAACGGCGCGTTCTTGAAGGGCAGCAGCTGACCCGTCCGGCTGCGGGTGCCCTCCGGGAACACCAGGGCGGATATCCCGCTGCGGATCACCTCCGCGGCACCATGGTACGCCTCCAGCGCGCGCGCCGGGTGAGCCCGATCGATGGTGACATGGCCGGCCGCGATCATCGCCCGACCCAACAGGGGGATCTTCGCGAGCTCCTGCTTCGCCACCATCCGCACCGATCCCGGCAGCGTGGCGGCGAGCGCCCAGATGTCGAACATCGACGAGTGGTTCGAAGCGTAGACCACCGGCCCGGCCGGGATCCGCTCGATCCCTTCGACCCGCACCGGGGTCCCGGCGGCCCAGAGCAGCTGCCGCGACCAATCGTTCGTTCCCCAGTCGTAGACACCGCCCCCTCCCGGGCGGCGCTTGACACCCAGCAGCGCCGCGACGAGGACGCCGACGGAGTGGACCACACTGGAAACCACGAGCACCACGTAGAACCACAGGGTGCGGATCATCGCGGGGGAAAATGATCGAAGCCGGGCGGAGGCGTTATCGGTCGTCCGTCATCGGTAATCCGTAAGCCGGGGCCCGCGGTGCAGGCGCCGATGCGCGTGAGCGGCAGTCCTGTGGCACGGCGAAACGCCCGAGCGCCCCCCCCGGTCCCGAAGCTTCGCGGCATGGCGACCAGCAGCTCGTACTCCTCGCCGCTCTGCGCGGCTGCGAGCGGCGTGACACCCGGCCAGCGTGGAACCCGCTCCAACTCGATCGCGATCCCGACACCCGAGGCCGCGGCGAGATGCCCCGCATCCCCCGCCAGCCCGTCGGAGATGTCGATCATGGCACGCGCCCCCCGTCGCGCCAGCCAGCGTCCGGCGGCGATCCGCGGCACCGGGTGGGCGAAGCGACGTCGCAGGACCGGAGTGAGCCGCCGCCCGCCCCGCAGGGCGGCCAGCGCGAGCCCAGCACCTCCAAGCCGCCCCGTCACCCACAGCCCGTCACCCGGGCGCGCGCCGCCCCGCCGCACCGGCCGCTGGGCGACGCCGAGCGCGCACACATCCACGAGACAGCGTGAAGCGCGCGCCAGGTCTCCCCCGAGCACGCTCGCTCCGACACTCCGCGCGGCGGCGCCGACCCCCGCCATGATTTGAACGGCGGTTGAGGCGTTGCCGAGACGGCGTTGCCGGTTACCGGGTACCCCGAGGGAGACCAGCACGCCGAGCGGGGTCGCGCCCTCGGCCGCAAGATCCGACAGGGCGGCCGCGGTCGCCCGCCAGCCGATCTCGCGGAACGAGAGCCAATCGGTGCGGAAGTGCACGCCCTCGAGCGACAGATCGAGACTGATCGCGAGCGTCCGGCCGCCGACGGGGAGCAGCGCGCAATCGTCACCCAGGTCGCGGCCCGCCGCGCCGAGCGTCGCGAAAATGGCGCGCAGGCGGTCGAACTCCCCCCCTGGGCCCAGGCGGAGTGACCGGCCCGTCACGCCGTCTCCGGCGGCTCCAGGGCAGTGAGCACCGGAGGCCCAACCGGCTGCGTGTTGGTCCAGGCGCGCCAGATCTCGGGCAGGGCAGCCAGGACGTCGGCGGGACGCAGGCTGCGGGCCGTCCACTGGCGCGCCCCGTGCTCCGCCGCCCGCCCCAGGGCGTGGGCCCCGAGGGCGGCGGCCTCGGGCCCCGCGCTGCCGCGCGCGAGGAACGCGCCGATGAAGCCGGCGAGCAGGTCGCCCGAGCCGCCGGTGGCGAGTCCCGGGTTCCCGCTCGCTACCACATGGATCGGCCCGCGCAGATCCGCGATCACGGTCGGCACGCCCTTCAAGAGCACGGTGCCCTTCACCTTCTGGGCGGCCTTCGCGGCGGCCGCCCAGCGGTCGTTCGCCGCCGCGTCGGCGAGCTCGTCGCCGAACTGGGCGCGGAACTCGCCCAGATGGGGCGTGAGCACGACCGGCCGCTCCACGGCGCCCCGTAACAGCACGAGGGCGTCGGCGTCGAGCACGGTCGGGATCGGGCGCCGCGCGAGGACGGCCTCCAGAAACTGGCCGCGGGGCGGCTCGCGACCCAGGCCCGGACCGACCACGAGCGCATCGGCCCACTCGAGTGCCTCCGCGGCGTCGGGCTCGAGCTCGGGGCCGAGCGCCGATTCGACCGTGAGCACGTCGGGGAGGCTCGAGCGCGCCGCCTCGATCGTCTCTTTCGCCGCCACGAGTTTCACGAGCCCCGCGCCGGCGGCGAGCGCCCCGCGCGCGGCGTGGAGCGCGGCGCCCGTCATGCCGTTCGCGCCCCCCGCCACCGTGACCCGGCCGCGGTCGCCCTTGTGCATCGTCGGAGTGAGCTTCGGGAGCCGCGCCCCTGCCCAGACGTCCGTTACGAGCACGGGCCACACGGGATCGGCGGGGGGCAGCCCGATGTCGACCACCACGATCCTGCCGCACCACTCGCGCGCGAGCAGGTGGCCGCGGCGCGGGCCTCCGAACGTGACCGACAGCTCGGCACGGACCGGTCCGTGCGCCTCACCGCTCGACAGGTCGAGGCCGGTGGGGCCGTCGATCGCGATCACGGGGGCGGCGTAGGCGACGAGCCGCTGCGCCAGTGCCAGCACGTCGCCGCGCGCCGGACCGGTGGCGCCGGTGCCGAGCAGCGCGTCGATCACCACGGCGGCGGCGGGCCACGGCTCGTCCCGACCCGTCTCGCGGACACCGTCCATCCGGGCGAGCGCGCGGTTGTCGATCGCGTCATCGGTCTTAGGGTCGAGCGCGGCCACCCAGACGGGGATGCCGGTCGCATGCAGCGCGCGCGCCACCACCCAGCCGTCGCCACCGTTGTTCCCCGCCCCGGCGACCACCAGGGCCCCGCGGGCAAGGATGGCGGGATAGTCGCGCGCGATCAGATGCGCGACCGCTCTTCCTGCGGTCTCCATCAGCACGCGCGAGGGAATCCGGTATTGCGTGCGGGCGGCCGAATCCCAGGCGGCGGCCTCGGTCGCGGACAGCACGGGGATCGGGTTCACGGGATCACCACCCCTCCGTATCCCACCACGGCGTCATCGTCCCCCGTCACCATGCCGGAGTGGCTGTAGTGCACGACGTCCGCCCGCTCGGCGCCGAGGGCCCGGGCGGCGGCGATCACGGTGGCGGCGGGCGCCCGGCCGCACATCGAGATGCGCTCGCTGCGGCAGCGCGCGAGCAGCTCCGCGCCGTCGAGCGCCGCGACGGCGTCGAGCGCCCGCCGGTCCTTGCGCTCCGACGCGGCCGCGGGCTCGTAATGGTTCAGATCGCTGGACGCGAGCAGCAGCACGCGGTCGGGCCAGCGCCGCACCAGCCCTGCCAGTGTCTCCCCCAGCCCACGGCATCCCTCCCAGGCGTCCCACGCCAGGACGAGCGGCACGATCCGCACGTCGGCTCGCCGGATCTGGAGGAAGGGCAGCTCGACCTCGACCGCGTGCTCGGAGGCATGGGCGGCATGGTCGGGGCCCACCAGCGGCGACGTCTCGAGGAGCGCGCGGGCGAAGGCGTCGTCCACACTCACATCGCCGAGCGGCGTCCGGAACGCGCCCGCCTCCCACAGCGATGCACCGCGCGGCGCCCGGCTCACCCCGGTGTGGTTGGGGGCCAGGATCACGACGATCGGCGGGATCTCGAGGCGCGCGAACACGTGCGCCGCGGTCAGTCCCGAATACACGTAGCCCGCATGCGGCGCCACCGCGGCGCGCGCCGGGACGGGGAGCGGCTCCCTTACGGCGTCGAGCAGCTCCCGCACCGTGCGCTCGAGCTCGTCCCTCGTTCCCGGGTAGAAGCGCCCGCTCACGGCGGGCGCGCGCACGGCGTCCAAGCTTACTTGAAGCTCTGGCCGATCGCGCGACCGAAGGAGATCTCCCCGTTATCGATGCGGATGTTGAAACCGCACTCGGGGTTCGAGCAGACCCAGGCCTTGTAAGTGATCGGCGCCCCGTCGCGGCCGTAGTCCGACAACGGAATGAGGAGACCTTGCTGACATTTTCTGCAGGCGGGCCACTCCCTGACGTCGTCCATGCGGCACCCCCTTCACCCGATCCGACGCCCGCTATCCGCGCTCCAGCCCGGGCCACGGATATTCGGCCCGGAACACGTCCGCAAACTCGTAGACCCGCTCGAAGTCCTCCGGCTTGTCGGTCGGCTGGCTCGCGAGCAGGCCTACGTCGATCAGCGTGAACACGATCCGTCCCAGGTCCTCGGTGCTGGCGATGCCCCAATGCCCGAGGACGGTCGGCGCGAGCAGCCCGAACTGCTCGCGCGCGAAGTCCCGGCACGCCCAGGCGAGCTCCCCACCGCTCAAGTGCCGGCGCGCCGGGAGCTTGCCCTGCGCGTACTCCAGGGCCGCCAGCACGAACAGGTAACCGCGCTCGTGATAGCGGCTCTCTTGCCGGCCGATACGCTGGAACGCTTCTTCCAGCGTCGCGAAGTCGCTCACGGCCGCGCCTCCGTCTGTCCCGATGTCCGAGCCCGCACCGCCACGGGCCGCAACGGGTGCGGCTCGAGCAGCGCCAGCTCGAGCACCTCGTCGATGGTCTCGACCGGCTTGATGTCGAGCAGCTGCTTCACCTCGTCGGGGACGTCCACGACGTCGCTCCGGTTGCGCGCCGGCACGAGCACCGTCTTGACGCCGGCGCGCGCCGCCGCCGTCAGCTTCTCCTTGAGCCCACCGATCGGGAGGATGCGCCCCCGCAGGGTGAGCTCGCCCGTCATCGCCACATCGTGGCGCGCGGGGCGGCGGCACAACAGCGACGCCAGCGCCGTGGCGATCGCGATCCCGGCCGACGGACCGTCCTTCGGCACCGCTCCGGCGGGCAGGTGCAGGTGCACGTCGGTCTGCGTGAACGCATCCAGCGGAATCCCGAGCGGCCCGGCGCGCGCCCGCAGCAGGCTCCACGCCGCCTGGGCGGACTCTTTCATCACGTCCCCCAGCTGCCCGGTGAGAGTGATCTGGCCCTTGCCCGGCATCTGAATCGCCTCGATGAACATGATGTCGCCGCCCACGGGCGTCCATGCGAGCCCGGTCGCCACCCCCACCTCAGCCTCCCGTCCCGCGACCTCGCTCTGGACCTTGGGCTGGCCGGCGAACTTCTCGAGGTTCTTCGCGGTGATCTTGATGTTCGCCGCCCGTCCCTCGACCACCTCGAGGGCGGCCTTGCGGAGGACGCCCTGGATTTCCCGCTCGAGCTGGCGCACCCCGGCTTCGCGGGTGTATTCCCCGATCAGCCGCTCCAGCGCCCCGTCCGCGATGCTCGCCCGCTCGCTCTGGAGTCCCGTCTCCTTCAGCTGGCGCGGCAGGAGGTAGCGCTTGGCGATGGCGAGCTTCTCCCCGGGCGTGTACCCGGGCAAGGTGAGCACCTCCATCCGGTCGAGCAGCGGGTCCGGGATCGGCGCGAGGCTGTTGGCCGTGGCGATGAACATGACGCCCGACAGGTCGAACGGCACCTCGAGGTAGTGGTCCACGAAGGTGCCGTTCTGCGCGGGGTCGAGCACCTCGAGCAGGGCGGCCGTCGGGTCGCCGCGCACGTCGGCGCCCATCTTGTCCACCTCGTCGAGCATCAACAGGGGGTTGCGGGTCTCGCAGCGCTGCAGGGCGTGGATGATGCGTCCCGGAAGCGCGCCGACGTAGGTGCGCCGATGGCCGCGGACCTCGGCCTCGTCCCGTACGCCGCCCAGTGATACGCGCGTGAAGCGGCGCCCCAGCGCCTCCGCGATACTCTGGCCGAGCGACGTCTTGCCCACGCCGGGGGGTCCCACGAAGCACATGATGCTGCCGCGCGCCGTGGGGTTAAGGGTGCGGACCGCCAGGTACTCGAGGATCCGCTCCTTGACGGGCTTCAGGTCGTAGTGGTCGCGGTCGAGGATGTCGCGCGCCGCCTTCAGGTCGAGCCGATCCTCCGACGTGCGATTCCAGGGCAGCGTCGCGAACAGTTCGAGATAGGTGCGAGCCACGTGGTACTCGGCCGATTGTGGCGACATCTGCCGCAACCGCTTGAGCTCCCGATCGACGACCTTCTTGGCCTCGTCGTGGAGGCCCGCGGCCTCGAGCCGGCCGGCGAGCTCGGTCAGCTCGTCCTCTCCCTCTTCTTCGCCCAGCTCCTGCCGGATCACGCGCAGCTGCTCGCGCAGCACGTACTCCCGCTGATTCTGGTCGAGCCGCGTACGGACCTTCTCCTGGATCTGACTGCCGACTTCGAGGACTTGCAGCTCCTGGCCCAACAGCTCGGCCAGCCGCTCGAGGCGGCGGTTCACGTCGTCGAGCGCCAGCAGCTCGGCCTTGGCCGGCAGGGCCAAGTCCAGGTTCGCGGCCACGAAGTCGGCCAGCTTGCCGGCATCGCCGATGCCAACGAGGACCTCGTGGAGCTCCTCCCCCAGATAGGGCGCGATGTCGATCACCCGGGAGAACTGGGCGTGCACCGTGCGCTTCAGAGCTTCGGTGCGCGCGTCCTCGATCACCGTGTTGGGAAGAGACTGGTAGCCCGCCACCAGCCAATGCGCGTCGGGCGTGATCTCGACGAGCCGCGCCCGCTCGAGCCCCTGCACCATGACGCGCACCGAGCCGTCGCCCAGCTTGAGCATCCGCACGACGGTGCCGAGCGTGCCGACCTCGTACAGCTCGTCGGCGCGGGCCTGCATCACGGCGCCCTCGGGGGGCTCGGTGCCGCCCAGCGGCCGCACCACACCGAGCAGCAGGCGTTTGTTCCCCTGCACCACCTCGTCGATCAGCTGGACCGCGTGCGCATCGGTGAGGGCCATGGGCAGCACGACGTGCGGGTAGACCACGACCCGGCCGAGCGGCAGGACGGGGAGGCGATCCACCTATTGCACCCGCACCGACTGCGGGCCCGAGAGGCGGGCCGGGAGCTTCGCCAGCCGGACCTCCAGGAAGCCCTGATCGTAATTCGCCCGGATGCTCTCGGGGTCGACCGGCACGGGAAGGCGAAAGCGGCGCTCGAACGGACCGACCTGCACCTCCATGGCGTGATAATGGGGCTTGCCTTCGTGACGCCGGGCGGTGCGCTCGCCGGCGATCGTCAGCACGCCGTCCACGTACTCGACCGTGAAGTCCTCCGCGCGCATCCCGGCGATGTCCATGTAGACCACCAGCGCATCGTCGGTCTCGTAAATGTCGGTCGGCGGCTTCCATTTGGACGAGGCGACGAAGCCCACCGGGCGGCCGTGGGCGACTTCGTTGAAATAGACCTCGAGCTCCTCGGCGGGGTGCACCGTGAAGGAGCCCGAGCCCCGGGAGGGCCGGCCGGAGGAGCCGCTGCTATCGGGCATGGTACCCCCCTGCCACGGCCGCGCGCGCCGGCGGCGCGTACAGCGGGAACTGGTCCGCCAGCTCGCGCACGTCGGCCTTCACGCGCGCGATGGTCGCGTCGTCTTTTTTGGTGAGCACGGTGTCGATGAACTCCGCCACTTTGAGCATCTCGGTTTCAGTGAACCCCCGCGTGGTCACGGCCGGCGTGCCGATGCGAATGCCGCTCGTGACGAACGCCTTCTCGGGATCGCCGGGAATCGTGTTCTTGTTCACGGTGATGCCGGCCCGGTCGAGCAGCTCCTGGGCCTCCTTGCCGGTCACGCGCTTGGGGCGCAGATCGACGAGCATCAGGTGCGTATCCGTGCCACCGGAGACGATGGCATAGCCCCGCTCGACGAGCGCCGCGGCGAGTGCCTGGGCATTCCGCACGATCTGCGTGGCGTACGCCTTGAACTCCGGGGCGAGCGCCTCGCCCAGCGCCACCGCCTTCGCCGCGATCACGTGCTCGAGCGGGCCGCCCTGGAGGCCCGGGAAGACCTGCTTGTCGACCTCCTTGCCGTACGCCTCCTGGCAGAGGATCAATCCGCCGCGCGGACCGCGCAGGGTCTTGTGGGTGGTCGTCGTGACGATCTGCGCGTGCGGCACGGGCGAGGGGTGGATCCCGGCGGCCACGAGCCCCGCGATGTGGGCCATATCCACGATGAAGATCGCGCCCACCTCGTCCGCGATGCTCCTGAGCCTCGCGAAATCGATGATCCGCGCGTAGGCGCTCGCACCCCCGATCAGGATGCGCGGGCGCTCGCGGCGCGCGATCTCACGTACCTGGTCGTAGTCGATGCGGCCGGTGTCCTCGCGGACCCCGTACTGCGTCGCGCGGAACAGCGTGCCCGAAAAGTTCACGGGGGCACCGTGGGTCAGGTGACCGCCGTGCGGCAGCGCCAGCCCGAGCACGGTGTCGCCCGGCTTCGCCACCGCCAGGTACGCGGCCATGTTCGCCTGCGCCCCGGCGTGCGGTTGGACGTTCACGTGCTCCGCCTTGAACAGCGCCTTGGCCCGATCGATGGCGAGCTGCTCGACCTCGTCCACGACCTCGCAGCCGCCGTAGTACCGCTTCTTCGGCAGCCCCTCGGCGTACTTGTTCGTGAGCGCCGTGCCCATCGCTTCGAGCACCGCGACGGACACGAAGTTCTCGCTCGCGATCAGCTCCAGTCCGTGCTCCTGTCGCTCCACCTCGCGCCGGATCAGCTGGAAGATGGCGGGATCCGCTTTGGCGAGCGGGGCGCGTCGATCGATCATGCGTCGATCTTCGCGACGCGCCGCTCGTGGCGCCCGCCCTCGAATGCGGTGTCGAGCCACCGGTGCAGGATTTCCATCCCTTCCTCCTCGCTCACGAACCGCGATGGCAGCACCAGCACGTTCGCGTCGTTGTGTTTGCGCGCCAGCTCCGCGATCTCCGGAGTCCACGCCACCGCCGCCCGCACCCTGGGAAACCGGTTGGCCACGAACGCCATACCCAGCCCCGTCCCGCAGGTCAGCACGCCGCGCTTCACGGCGCCCGTGCTCACTGCCTGGGCGACCGGGCGGCCGAAGTCCGGATAGTCATCCGCCGGATCCATCGTCTCGGGCCCCGCGTCCACGGGCTCGTAGCCGAGCCGCGTGAGCTCGTCGACGAGCCTCTGCTTCAGCTGGAAGCCGGCGTGGTCCGCACCTACGTAGATCCGCTCAGACAAAGTTCCGCCGCACCGTGGCGATCGCGGCGATCCGTTGCTCCGCCAGCCGGTCCGCCGCCTGATAGCTCGGAATCCCCTCCTCGCGCGCGATCTCGAACACGCGCAGGAGGGTGTCGTAGATCTCCCCCGCCTTCGAGCGAGCGCGCTCCGGCGCCCAGCCGTGCAGCTCGGCGTTCACGTTGATCAGGCCGCCGCCGTTGATCACGTAGTCGGGGGCGTAGGTGATCCCGCGGCGCTCGAGCAGATCGCCGTGCCGATCCTCGGCGAGCTGGTTGTTCGCCGCGCCCGCCACGATCTCCACCTGGAGCCGCTGGACGGTGTCGTCGTTGATCACCGCCCCGAGGGCGCAGGGGGCGAAGATGTTCGCCTGCACGTCGTAGATCGCGTCCGGCTCGACCGCCGTGGCTCCGCACTCCTCCACCACGCGCTTCACCCGCTGCGGGTCGATGTCGGTACAGGTGATGTCCGCCCCCTCCGCGAAGACCAGCTTCGCCAGATGATAGCCTACGGAGCCGCACCCCTGCAAAGCGATCGACTTCCCGGCGAGGCTCTCCGAGCCGTCGCGGTAGCGGGCGCACGCCTTCAGGCCGCGGTACACGCCGTAGGCCGTGACGGGGGAGGGGTCGCCCGACCTCCCGATCAGGCCCGTGACGTGGTTCGTCTCGGCCTTGATGTACTCCATGTCGCTGGTGCTGGTCCCGACGTCTTCGGCCGTGATGTAGCGGCCCTTGAGCGATTCGACGTGGCGCCCGTGGGCCCGGAACAACGCTTCGCGCCGCGGGGTGCGGTTGTCGCCGATGATGACGCTCTTCCCTCCGCCCAGGTTCAGTCCCGCCACCGCGGCCTTGTACGTCATGCCGCGCGCCAACCGCAGGCAGTCGCGCAGCGCGGCCTCATCGCTCGGGTAGCTCCAGAACCGCGTGCCGCCCAGCGCCGGCCCGAGCACGGTCGAGTGGATGGCGATGATGCCGCGGTACCCGGTGGACGGATCGTAGTACGCGCTGACCTGCTCGTGCTCGTGCTCGGCGAGCAGGGAGAAGAGATCGAGCCTGCCGCGTTCCCCGGGCTTGCGCCCCGGGTCAGAAGCAGCGCTAGCCGCGGGGGTAGAGACCGCGGGCGACGATGATCCGCTGGATTTCGCTGGTGCCTTCATAGATCTCCGTCACCTTGGCGTCCCGGAACAGCTTCTCCACGGGAAAATCCCGCATGTAGCCGTAGCCGCCGAACAGCTGTACGGCCTGGGTCGTCACCCACATCGCGGCTTCCGAGGCGAACAGCTTGGCCATGCTCGCCTGCATGGTGGTGTCCTCGCCCCGGTCCCGACGCGTCGCGACCGCGTGCGCCAGCGCGCGCGCCGCCTCTACCCGCGTCGCCATGTCCGCGAGCTTGAACTGCACCGCTTGGAACTGCCGCAGGGGCCGGCCGAACTGCCGTCGCTCGGCGCAGTACGCCACCGCATGCTCGAGCGCCCGACGCGCGATGCCGACCGCCTGCACCGCGATGCCCAGGCGACCCGCGTCGAGGCCCTCCATCGCGTACCCGAACCCTTCCCCTTCCTGCCCCAAGAGGTGGTCGGCCGGTAGCCGCACCTCCTCGAGGGCGAGCGCGACGGTGTTCGAGGCCCGGAGGCCCATCTTGTCCTCCGCCTTCCCCGGACGATAACCGGGGGCGTCGGTGGGCACAATAAAGGCGCAGATTCCGCGCTCCGAGCGGGCCATCACCATCATGAGGTCGGCCGTGCCGCCGTTCGTGGCCCAGGCCTTCGTGCCCGACAGCACCCAGCCGTCGCCGTCGCGCACCGCCCGCGCGCGTAGCGACGCGGCGTCGGAGCCCGACTCGGGCTCGGACAGCGCGAAGCCGGCGAGCAGCTCCCCCCGGGCCATGCCCTTGAGCCAGCGATTCTTTTGGGCGGCGCTGCCGTGGCGCACGAGCATGGTGCTCGGAATGGCGTTGTGGATCGAGAGCGAGACCGCGACGCTCGCGTCGGCGGCGGCGATTTCCTCGAGCGCGAGCAGGTAGGTGACGGTATCGAGCCCTAAGCCGCCGTATTCCTCGGGCGCGCACATGCCGAGGAATCCCAGCCGCCCGAGCTCGTCGATGACCTCGCGGGCGAAGTACGCCCGCCGGTCCCATTCCGCCGCGAACGGCTCGATCTTGGTGCGCGCGAATTCCCGCGCCAGCTCGACGATCTGACGCTGCGTCTCGGAGAGGCCCGGCGGCTCAATCGCGGTAGACATAGAAACCGCGCCCGCTCTTCCGGCCCAGACGCCCCGCCGCCACCATCGTTCGCAACAGCGGCGCCGCCCGGTACTTGTCGTCGCCCAGGTCGCGGTGCAGTACCTCGAGGATCGCGAGGCACACGTCGAGCCCGATCAGGTCGGCGAGCGCCAGCGGCCCGACGGGATGGTTCATGCCCAGCTTCATCACCGTGTCGATCGCGTCGGGCGTCGCGACGCCCTCCATGACGCAGAAGATCGCCTCGTTGATCATCGGCATGAGCACGCGGTTCGACACGAAACCGGGCGCGTCGTTCACCTCGACGGGGGTCTTGCCCAAGGCCTTCGCCACCTCGACGACCTCCCCGACCGTCTTGTCGGACGTCTCGAGCCCCCGAATCACCTCGACCAGCGGCATCACGGGGACCGGGTTCATGAAGTGCATCCCAACCACTTGTGGGGGGCGCTGGGTCTGGGCGGCGATCGTGGTGATGGAGATCGAGGAGGTATTGCTCGCGAGGATCGCGGCGGGCGGCGCCAGTCGGTCGAGGTCGCGGAAGATCTTGAACTTCACGTCGGGCTGCTCGGTCGCCGCCTCGACGACCAGCTCGGCGTGCGCCACCGGATCGAGCGTCGTCGAGGTGCGGATCCGCGCCAGGGCCGCGTCGCGCTGCTCCGCGGTGACCGTTCCTTTTTTCACCTGCCGCTCGAAGTTCGTCCGGATGGTGGCGAGCACGCGTTCGAGCAGGCCCGGCGCGACGTCGATCAGCGTGGTCTCCCAGCCGTGCTGGGCGAACACGTGCGCGATCCCGTTCCCCATGGTGCCGGCGCCGACCACCGCGACACGGCTCATGCCGCAAACGAAACGCGCGCCGTCATAGGCGCGCGCGCAGGGGACGCACCGTGGGTCGCAGGACCAGAACCGCGAGAACCAGCTTCGCCAGATCGCCCGCGACGAACGGCACCGTGCCGAGTCGCGCGGCGTCGCGCAGGCTGTGTGTGATGATCAGCAGCTGTGCCAGCCCGCCGAGGTGGATGAGCGAGAGGCCGACCAACACCGCGAGCGTGAGCCGGCCCCACCGACGCCCGTCGGCCGCGAGCCTCCCGACGGCGTAGGCGGCGATCGGGTAGGCCAGCAGGTAGCCGCCCGTCGGGCCGAGTAGCCGCCCGAGTCCCGGTGCGCCGAACGGCGTGAAGACCGGCAGCCCGGCGGCACCGAGCGTGAGATACAAGACCAGCGAGCCGGCGCCCAGCCGGGGCCCGAGCATCCCGCCAACGAGCAGCACGGCCAACGGCTGCAGCGTCATCGGCACCGGAGTGCCCGGAAGCGGGATCGCGATCTGGGCGGCGATCGCGACCAGGGCGACGCCTGCGAGGACGGCGAGCGCGCGCCGACCCGTGAGAGACGGAGCGGACACGACGGCGGTCTGAGCCTGCATCAGAGCATCTCCACGCTGAGGGCCACGGCGTTGCCGCCCCCGAGACACAGGGTGGCGAGGCCGGTCGTTTGCTTGCGGTCCTTCAAGGCGTACAGGAGCGTCGTGAGGATGCGCGCGCCGGAGGCGCCGATCGGGTGCCCGAGGGCGATCGCACCCCCGTTCACGTTCACGCGGTCCCAGTCCCAGCCGAGGGCGCGGCCGTCGACGAGCGCCTGCACCGCGAACGCCTCGTTCGCCTCGATCAGGTCGTAGTCCGAGATCGTTGTTCCCGCCTGCGCCATCAGGCGCCGCACGGCGACGATGGGGGCGAAGAACAGGTCCTTGGGCTCGCCGCCCCCCGTGGCGTAGGCGGTGATGCGTGCCAGGGGCTGGAGGCCACGGGCCCGCGCGAACGCGAGCGAGGCGATGACCAGCGCGCTCGCCCCGTCGTTCAGCCCGGGCGCGTTGCCAGGAGTCACGCTGCCGTCCTTTTCGAACGTCGGCTTCAGGACGGCCAGCGCGTCGAGCGTCGTGTCCTTGCGGGGACCCTCGTCCTTTTCGACCAGGGTCGGCCCCTTCTTCCCCGGAATCTCGACCGGGATCGTCTCCGCCTTGAAGCGGCACGCCTCCATGGCAGCGACCGCCTTCTGGTGGCTCGCGAGCGCGAACCGGTCCTGATCCTCGCGCGACACATGAGCCTTCCCCGCGGTGTACTCGGCGAGGTTCCCCATGTGCGTATTGGAGAAGGAGTCCCACAGGCCGTCGTTGATCATCCCGTCCACGAGCTGGGTGTTGCCGGCCTTGATCCCGCCGCGCATGCCGTAGACGTAATGCGGCGCGTTCGACATCGACTCCATGCCGCCGGCGACGACGCACTGCTCGTCGCCCGCCTTGATCGCCTGGGCGGCGAGCATGACGGCCTTGAGCCCCGAGCCGCAGACTTTGTTCACCGTCATCGCGGGGATCGTGCCGGGGAGGCCGGCGTGGATCGCCGCCTGGCGCGCGGGGGCCTGGCCCACCCCGCCCTGGAGCACGTTCCCCATGATCACCTCTTCCACCAGCGTCGCCTCGATGCCGGCGCGGCGCACCGCCTCGCGGATCACGAGGGCGCCGAGTTTCGGCGCCGACAGCGGGGCCAGCCCGCCCAGGTACTTGCCGATGGGCGTGCGGACGGCGCTAAGGATGACGGGGGCTGTTTCGTCGCGTGACATGCGGTCTCAGGGTCATGGATCGGGCAGTGTAGGGGCGCAGCATGCTGCGCCCCTACGGTCCCCCCATCGGTTCAAGTTCCCGTGCCAGTTCATATTAACGACGTCAGGGCCCGGGTGCGAACCTCTTCCGCGAGTTTCGCCACGAAGTCGGCAACCGGCAGCACCACTTGCTTCTTCCCCTCTCCCCGCCCGCGCACCGCTACCGAGCCCGCCTCCGCCTCGCGCTGTCCCACCACGGCCATATACGGGATTTTCTGCAGCTCGCTGTCGCGGATCCGGTAGTTGAGGGTCTCGTTGCGCTCGTCGACGTGGGAGCGGATGCCCGCCGCCCGAAGCCGTTCATGTAACGCGCGCGCGGCAGGCGCTTGAGCGTCCGAGATCGGCAACACGCGCACCTGCTCCGGGGCGAGCCACAGGGGGAACGCTCCCGCGAAGTGCTCGATCAGGAATCCCACGAATCGCTCCAACGTGCCGTAGATCGCCCGGTGGATCATGACCGGTCGGTGCGGCCGGTTATCCTCGCCCGTGTACTCGAGCTTGAAGCGCTCGGGCTGCTCGAAATCCAGCTGGATGGTGGCGCCCTGCCACTCGCGCCCGATGGCGTCGTTGAACTTGATGTCGATCTTCGGTCCGTAGAATGCTCCCCCGCCCTGGTCGATGCGGTACGTCGCGCCCCGGTGCTTGAGTGCCTGCTCGAGCGCGCGTTCCGCCTGGCTCCATGTGGCGTCGGAGCCCAGTTTCTTGTCGGGACGGGTGGCCAGGTCGAGCCGGTACGACAGGCCGAAGGTCTTCCCCAGCACCAGCTCCACGATATCGAGCAGCTGGAAGATCTCCTGCTCGATCTGGTCCTCGCGCAGGAAGAGGTGCGCGTCGTCCATGGTGAGGCCGCGCACGCGCAGCATCCCGTGCAACGTCCCCGACCGCTCGTTGCGGTACACATTGGCGATCTCGGCGAGCCGGATCGGCAGGTCGCGGTAGCTGCGCTGCTGCGAGGCATAGATCAGGATGTGCATCGGGCAGTTCATGGGCTTCACGCGATAGCGCACGGTTTCCGACTCTCCCTCCCCGGCCGCCATGGGCGGGAACTGATTCGCCGCGTACAGCGGCAGGTGCCCGGAGTGCAGGAACAGCTCTTCGCGGGTGACGTTCGGCGTGTAGACCAGTGCGTAGCCTCGCTCGAGGATCGTATCCTCGATGAAGCGTCGCAGCTGGAACTGCAGCATGGCGCCTTTGGGATGCCACAGGATCAGCCCCGGTCCCACGTCCTCCTGGATCGAAAAGAGATCGAGCTGCTTCCCCAGCACCCGGTGGTCGCGTTTCCTGGCCTCCTCGAGGCGCCGCACGTAGCCCTCGAGGTCCTCCTTGGTGAACCAGGCGGTACCGTAGATGCGTTGCAGCATCTGGCGGCGCTCATCGCCGCGCCAATAGGCGCCGGCGGCGTGCAACAGCTTGAAGTGCTTGATCCGCCCCGTGCTCGGCACGTGGGGCCCGCGGCACAGGTCCACGAACGGCCCGTCGGTGTAGACCGAAATCACCTCGTTCGGTCCGAGGTCCTCGATCCGCTCGAGCTTGAGCGGGTCGTCCTTGAAGCGTCGCTTCGCTTCGGTGCGGGAGACTTCCTCGCGTACGAACGGGTAATCGGCCTTCACGACCTCCACCATCTTTTTTTCGATCGCCTCCAGATCCTCCGGCCCGAAGGGCCGTTCCACCTCGAAGTCGTAGTAGAACCCGTCGTCGATGGGCGGACCGAAACCGATTTTCGCGTGGGGGAAGAGCTGCCGTACGGCCGTCGCCAGGACGTGGGCCGAGGAGTGGCGCAGCACCTCGAGCGCCTGCGGGTCCTTGTCCGTGAGGATCGCGACCTTCGCCCCATCGGGCAGCGGGCGCGCCAAATCCCAGACGGTGCCGTCCACGCGCACGGCGAGGGCCGCCTTCGCGAGCCCCGGCCCGATCGCCTTCGCGAGGTCGGCGCCCGTGGAGCCGGCGGGGACACGTCTCTCGCTCCCGTCGGGGAGCACGACACGGATTTCGGGAGGCATCAGGTCAGTTGGCCGGCTGACCGGCCGCCGCGGGCGTGCCCGTCAGGGGAGCCACGCGTCGGCCGTCGCGGAAGTAGAGCGCGACGGTGAACACGATCACCGCAGCGATCGCGAACCAACGCACCAAGCGGCTCGGGGCGAGCACCGGAGACTCGTCGGGCATCGGACGGAATTCTAGCAGAATGGGGGAGGACGGGGGAGGTTCGGGAGGTTAGGGGAGGTTGGTCCCGTTGGCGTCACAACCTCCCCTAACCTCCACCAACCTCCACAACCTCCCCTAACGGCCTATTATAAGGAATGTCCGCGACGCGCTTCGCGCTCCCCCCCCAATATGACCCGCACGCGGTCGAGCGCCCGCTCTACCAGCGCTGGCTCGAGCGCGGCGTGTTCACGGCCCGGGTGGACTCGCCGAAGCCTCCCTATGTGATCGTGATCCCCCCACCCAACGTCACGGCCGTGCTGCACATGGGCCAGGGGCTCAATAACGTGACGCAGGACGTGCTCATCCGGTTCGAGCGGATGCGCGGCCGCGAAGCCCTATGGCTCCCCGGCACCGACCACGCCGGGATCGCCACGCAGAACGTGGTGGAGCGTCTCATCGCGAAAGAGGGGAAGACCCGCTTCGACCTCGGCCGCGAGGCGTTCGTCGCGCGCGTCTGGGCGTTCGTACGCGACACCGGCGCCACGATTCTCGAGCAGCTCAAGATGATCGGCGCGTCGTGCGATTGGAGCCGGACGCGGTTCACGTTCGACCCGGCGTACTCGCGGGCCGTGCGGGAAGTGTTCGTGCGCCTGTGGGAGGAGGGGCTCATTTACCGCGGGCATCGGGTGATCCATTGGTGCCCGCGCTGCCTCACGGCGTTGTCGGACGAAGAGGCCGAATCCAGGGACATCGAAGGCAAGCTGTATTACATCCGTTATCCCGTGGAGGGCGGCCCCGCGCCGTACCTGACCGTGGCCACCACGCGCCCCGAAACGCTGCTCGGCGATACGGCGGTGGCGGTGAATCCCGAAGATGCGCGCCATCGCGGTTTCGTGGGCAAGGTCGCCCGGCTGCCGATCACCGACCTGCCGGTGCCGATCCTCGCGGATGAGGCAGTCGAGCCCGGGTTCGGAACGGGCTTCGTGAAGGTGACTCCGGCGCACGACGCGACGGACTTCGAGATCGGGCTGCGACACAAGCTCGAGATGCCCCTGGTGATGACCGAGGACGGGCGGATGGAGCATCCGACGCGCGTGCCGAAGACGCTCACCGAGCTCGACCGCTTCGATGCCCGCGAAAAGATCGTCGACATGCTCAAGGAGCGCGGCCTGCTCGCAAAAGTGGAGCCGCATCGGCACGCGGTGCGCCACTGCTACCGCTGCGACTCGGTGGTGGAGCCGCGGCTGTCCGATCAATGGTTCGTGAAGATGCAGCCGCTCGCACAGCCGGCGCTCGAGGCGTACCGCGCCGGGGCGATTCGCCTCGTCCCCGAGCGCTGGGGCGCGACGTACGAGCACTGGATGGAGAACATCCGCGACTGGAACATCTCGCGGCAGCTGTGGTGGGGCCACCGCATCCCGGTGTTCACCTGCACCCAGTGCGCCCCCCGCCGCCAGTGGGCCGACCGCGAGGACCCGAAGACCTGCCCCACGTGCGGCGGCCCGGTCGAACAGGACCCCGACGTGCTCGACACCTGGTTCTCGTCCTGGCTGTGGCCGTTCGCCCCGTTCGGCTGGCCGGACCGGACGCCGGACCTGGCCCGCTTCTATCCCGGCCACACGCTCGTCACGGGCGCGGACATCCTGTTCTTCTGGGTCGCCCGCATGATCATGGCGGGCTACCACTTCCTCGGCGACAAGCCGTTCCAGACGGTGTACCTCCACGGCATCGTGCGCGACACCGAGCATCGCAAGATGTCGAAGTCGCTCGGCAACGGGATCGACCCGCTCGACGTGGTCCGGCTGTTCGGCGCGGACGCGCTGCGTTGGACGGCCATCGCCGGCGTGTCGCTGGGGTCGGACCTGATCCTCGACCCCAACGACCTCGAGGCGACCTTTGCGCCGGGCCGCAACTTCGCGAACAAGCTGTGGAACATCGGGCGCTTCATCCTGGCGCAGCTGCCGGAGCGCGTGCAGCCGCTCGAGGCGCTCGACGCGAAGCGTCTGCTGCTCGCCGATCGGTGGATCCTGTCGCGCGCGCAGGGGGCGATCCGCGACGTGACGGCATCGCTCGAGACGTTCCGGCTCGACGAAGCGACCAAGCGGTGCTATGAGTTCGTGTGGGGCGACCTCGCGGACTGGTACGTGGAAGCGGTCAAGCCGCGACTTTCCGCAGGCGACGCCGCCGCCGCTCACGCAGTCCTCGCCTACTGTTTTGACACCGCCCTGCGCCTGTTACATCCGGTGGTGCCGTTCATCACGGAGGAGCTGTGGCAGAAACTGCCGGGTCGCAAGGCGGATGACCTGCTCGCGGTCGCCCCCTGGCCGTCGTTCAGACCGGAGCTCGTCGATGGGGAGCTCGACCTGCAGTTCCTCCGCGTCCAGCAGGTCGTGGAAAAGATCCGGAGCATCCGCGCGGAATACAACGTGCCACCGAAGACGCGGCTCCGCGCCAGCATCACCGCGCGCGGGCGCGACCACCGGAAGGTGTTCGAAGCGGAGAGCGACACAATTCGGCGCCTCGCGCAGCTCGACGAGCTGTCCTTCGACGGCGGCTCGAAGCGTGTCGGAGCCTATGCCCTGTTCGGTGACGGCAGCGAGGTGTTCGTCGCACTCGAGGGTGCGATCGACGTGCAACAGGAGTGTCGGCGCCTGTCGGGCGAGCTGACGCGACTCGAGCGACAGCTGGCGGGGCTCGCCGCCAAGCTCACCAACCAGCAGTTCGTCGCGCGGGCGCCCGCCGAGGTGGTCGCTAAAGAGCGCGAGAAGGAGCGGGCGTGGCACGACCAGCGGCAGGTGCTGGCCGACAAGCTCAAGTCGCTGGGCTGCTCCTGAGCGCGTTGGCGCTCGGCTGCGCCAACCAGGGTGCGCCGCCGGGCGGCCCGCCCCGCACCAAGCCGGCTGCCATCCTGCGCACCGTCCCGGAGTCGGGAGCGGTCGTGCCGGGTTTCCGGGACAAAGCCGTCGTTCAGTTCGACGAGGTGATCGACGAGGCGCCGGGCGCCATCGGAGGAGGAGGAGGCGGCGCGATCACCGGCCTGGCGCAGAAGATCGTGCTGTCGCCGGTGGCAGGCGACGTCAAGGTGTCCTGGCACCGCAGCGCGATTCACGTCCGGCCCGAAGAGGGGTGGAAGCCGAACCGGGTGTACCATCTCGAAGTGCTGCCCGGCATCGCGGACCTGCGGCGCAACGTCACGAAGACCGGCACGACGATCGTCTTCTCGACCGGCGGCGCCCTGCCCGGGGCCTCGCTCAGCGGTACGGCGCTGTTGTGGGTCGAGCAGCGGACGCTGGCGCAGGCCGTGATCCGGGCCGTCCCGCTCCCCGACACCGCCGCCTACGTCACGCTGACGGACTCGGCGGGGAACTTCCGGCTGCGGGAGATCCCATCCGGGCGCTATCGCGTGTGGGCCATTCAGGACCAGAACAACAACCGCCGCCAGGACCGACGCGAGCCGTTCGATACGGTCACGGTCACGGTGGACTCGACGGCGAGCGCCCTCCTCTGGGCGTTCGTGCACGACACGGTCGGCCCGCGGGTGCGCACCGTCGAGTCGGTGGACTCGGTCACTCTCCGCATCTCCTTCTCGCAGCCGCTCGATCCGGCGCGCCCGCCGGACACGGCCGCGGTGCGCGTATTCGCGCTGCCCGACACGACGGCCGTCCGCGTGCGGGCCCTCTACCGGCCGGCGCAGTTCGATTCGCTCCAGGCGCGGGCGCGGGCGGTGGCCGACTCGCTCAAGCGGCTGCGGGATACGACGGCGCGGCGCGATACGACGGCACGGCGTGATACGACGGCACGGCTGGGGGTGCGGCCTCCGGCAGCCCAGCGGGCGCCCGCCGTCGGCCGCGCCCCGGGCGCGCCGTCGCGTCGCGACACTTCCGCCGCCAAGGTCGACACCGCCCGCATCCGCAAGCTCCTGAGCCAGCGCCCCGTACCCTACGACCGGCTGGTCGTCCAGACCGCGCAGCCCCTCACACCGGGCGCGAAGTACCTCGTGCGCGTGCGCGCGGCGATCGGGCTGAGCGGCGTCGCGGCCGACGGCGTCGGGGTGGTCGAGATCCCCGTGCCGAAACCTGCGTCGCGCGATACCACCAAGGCCAAGGGGCCGTGACCGACCCTCGCCGCCGGCTGCCCGCGGTGGACGCGCTGCTCGCCGAGCCCGACGTCGCGGCACTCCTCACGGCGCAGCCGCGGGGTCTGGTGGTGCGCGCGGTGCGGGACACGATCGAGCACGCGCGCGCCAACGGCGGCGCCGCGCCTCCCGAGGGCTGGGGGGCGGCCGTTCGCGCGCGGGTGCAGCGCCTCGCGGCCCCGTCGCTCCTGCCGGTGATCAACGCCACCGGCGTGGTGCTGCACACCAATCTCGGCCGGGCCCCGCTGGCGCGCTCCGCCCGCGAAGCGATGAGCCGCATCGCCGCGGGATATTCGAATCTCGAATACGACCTGGCCCTCGGCACTCGCGGCTCCCGCCACGCGCTGTGTCGCGATCTCCTGATCGAACTGACGGGCGCCGGGGACGCGCTGGTGGTGAACAACGCGGCCGGGGCCCTCCTCGTCGCCCTCTCGGCGCTGGCCCGCGACGGTGAGGCGGTCGTGTCGCGGGGCGAGCTGGTGGAGATCGGGGGCGCGTTCCGGATCCCGGACATCATGGCCCGCTCGGGCGCCACACTGGTCGAGGTGGGGACCACGAACCGCACGCACCTGCGGGACTATGAAGGCGCGGTGACCGACCGCACCAGGCTCCTGCTCAAGGTCCACCGCTCCAATTTTCAGGTTACGGGCTTCACCGCCGAGGTCTCCGCGCCAGAGATCGCGGCGGTGGCGCACGCGCGGGGCGCGGCCAGCCTGTACGATCTGGGCAGCGGGCTCCTGGTCGACCTCTCACCCTGGGGCCTCGCCGGCGAGCCCACGGTGGCCGAAGCCCTCGCGAGCGGCGTCGACGCCGTCGCCTTCTCGGGCGACAAGCTGCTCGGTGGCCCGCAAGCCGGGATTCTGTTGGGCACGCGAGACGCGATCGCCGCTTGTCGCAACGATCCACTCGCGCGCGCCGTACGCTCCGACAAGTTCACGCTGGCCGCGCTCGAGGCGACCCTCACACTCTACCGAGATCCGGAGCGGGCTCGCGCGGAGATACCTGTGCTCCGGATGCTGACCGAAGACGTCGCGGAAATACGTCGACGTGGAGAGGCGTTGCAGAAAGGCGTGGGCAAGGAGGCGGAGGTCATCGAGGGAGAATCGGAGGTCGGTGGCGGGTCGTTCCCGGGCGCCAAGTTGAGAACCTGGCTCGTGAGGCTCAACCCCCACCACCTGGCACCTGACACCCTGGCCGGGCGGTTGCGGGGGGCCGCCCCTCCCATCGTCGCGCGCATCGCCGACGATCGCGTGGTCCTCGATCCACGCACCATCCTCCCCGACGAGCTGGAGACCGTGGCCCGCGCGGTGCGCGCCGCGCTCGATGACTGACGCCCGAGCCGGGGGCGCGCCGCGCGCGGTCTTTCTCGACCGCGACGGCACGATCGTGGAGGACCCGGGCTTCCTGCACGAGCCCGGGAAGGTCCGCCTCCTCCCCGGCGCCGGAGAGGCGATTCACCGACTGAACCAAGCGGGCTGGCTCGTGATCACCGTCTCCAACCAGTCGGGAATCGCGCGCGGCCTGTACGACGCGAGCGCCTACAACGCCGTGCAGCGTCGCCTGGTCGAGCTGCTGGCGGAGCGCGGCGCGCGGCTCGACGGCGCCTACTTCTGCCCACACCATCCGGACATCACGGGATCGTGCGAGTGCCGCAAGCCCGGACTGCTGTTGTTCCGTGAGGCGCAAGCCGCCCTCGGCCTCGACCTCGCCCGTTGCTATTGGGTGGGTGATCGCTTGAGCGACGTCGAGCCCGCGCGACAGCTGGGAGGGCGTGCCCTCTTGGCGGCGACGGGTCGCGGCGCGGCGTACGCGGCGCAAGCGCGCGCCCTCGGCGTCTCCGTCGTGGCGGACCTCGCGGTCGCCGCCGCCGAGATTGTGCGCGGTGGCTAGCGCCCGCAGATTGCGGGGCGAGATGGAGCCGTGGAGACTGTGCGTCCTGCTCGCCATGTGCCCGGGCGTGCTCGCCGCGCAGGGGAACCGGACGATCGCCGTGGGAGACACGGTGCGGGACTCGCTCACGCGGCGCGACGCGCGCCTCCCCGCGGAGAGCACCTACGCGCAGCAGTGGCGGCTCGCGGGACGGGCCGGGCAGACCGTCACGATCGACGTTGCGGCGGCCGCGTTCGACGCGTACGCGTTCCTGCTGGGCCCAGGCTTCGAGGGCGCAGCACCCCAGGACGACGACTCGGGCGGCCACTGCAACGCCCGGCTCAGCGTCCGATTGCCCCGAACCGGAGACTATTTCATCGTGGTGACGAGCAGCGAGCGGTTCGCCACCGGCGCGTTCACCCTCAGCGTCGTCGCCGGATCGAGGCCTCGCTCGCTCGCCCCGTGCGATCGGTGAGCCCGATTCCGGTGGCCGTGCTGGTCTCGGGCGCCGGGACGAACCTCCAAGCGCTGCTCGACGCGCTGCGCGACTCGCCGGCGGCCCGGGTCACGCGCGTGGTCGCGAGCCGCGCCGACGCGGGCGCGCTCGAGCGGGCGCGGCGGGCGGGGGTGTCCACACTCGTGCTCGCGCACCCGGACGATCCGGGCGAGGTCGTGACGGCCATCGGCGACGCGAGGCTCGTGGTGCTCGCGGGATACCTGAAGCGCATTCCAACCGGCGCGATCGCGCGGCTTCGCTGGCGCCTGATTAATATCCATCCGGCGCTGCTCCCCGCGTTCGGCGGCCCCGGGATGTACGGCCGCCGCGTCCACGAAGCCGTGCTCGCGAGCGGCGCCGCGCTCACCGGAGCGACGGTCCACTACGTGGACGAGGAGTACGACCGCGGCCCGATCATCGCGCAGTGGCCCGTGCCGGTCCGTCGGGACGACACGCCGGACACGCTTGCCGCGCGCGTGCTCGAAGTGGAGCACCAGTTGCTGCCGCAGGCGGTCGTGGAGCTCGCACGGTTGGGGGTACCGGAGGGGCCCGTGCGGCTGGTCGCGAGCGGTGGGGCATTCGTCGTGGCGGACCAACCTTCCGTGAGGTTCGGTGCTCAGGGATAGAGCGAAAGATGTCGGGGGCCGCGACATTGTTCCCCATCCTGAAGGATGGGCCCGGCGCAGCACAACGCTGAAGCGTCTACGCGCGCGTGTGCTTCTGCACAGTGCCGTGCCGGGCCCACGCTTGAGCGTGGGAACGACGACCGTGGTCCTGACACTCGTGCTTTCCCTCGGTCCCACAGTCCGCCTGTCCGCCCAAGGCGACGTCGATCGCCTCGCGATCCGTTTCGCCTCCATGACCGCCGTCACCGGTCTCGAGCAGGCGATGGTGGACTCGCTCCGGGCGCTCTTCCCCGGCAGCACCCGTGATCAGGCGGGCAACCTGACGCTCACGCTGGGTCGGGGCTCCCCGAAGCGACTCTGCACCTGTCCGCTCGACGAAGTCGGGTATGTCGTGGGCAACATCCTGCCCGACGGATTCTTGCTGCTGCGCCGCGTGGGAGGGGGAGGCCGCACAGCGCCTCCGCTGCTCGATCAAGAGCTCGAGGGTCACCGCGTGACCGTCTTCGGGACGAGAAGCGCGGTACCCGGTGTCGTCGCCGTGAGGTCGACGCACCTGACGCGTGGGCGCGTCGCGACCGGAGCACCCGATCCCGTGTTCACCGTGGACAACGCGTACGTGGACGTGGGCGCGAGCTCGGCGGCCGAGGTGCAAGCTCTCGGGATCGCGGTACTCGCGCCCGTGTCGCTCGCCAAACGGCCGCAACTCTACGGCGAGCGGTTGCTCGCCGCGCCCGCCGCCGGACGGCGCGCCGCCTGTGCCGCGCTCGCGGCGGCGGTCCAGGCGAAGCCCAACGTGAAGGGCACGGTCGTCGTCGCGTTCACGGTGCAGAGCCTCTATGCGAGCAACGCCGGCCTCGCGAGCGTGAAGGCGTTGCTCGGGCCGTTCGACGACACCAAAACCGCTGCCCTCCCCGCGCGCTACATGGACACGGCGGTGGAGACGGTGGCCTTCGCCGACGCGGACAAGCTGGTCCGGGAAATGACGCAATGGATGGAGGGACGATGAGGCCGGTATGGCGGTATAGCGGTAGAGCGGTGGGCACCGCAGCGGGGCTGCTTACCGCGTTACCGCTCTACCGTCTTTCCGCCCAAGATTCCGTTCGAATCTCGGAGGCGCAAACCGTACTCGCCCCGCTAGTGGAGTCCTACGGCGTCTCCAGCGCCGAGGGCCCGGTGCGGGAGGCAGTGAAGCGGCTGCTGCCCGCCTGGGCCAAGAGCGAGACCGACACCGCGGGCAACCTGTGGGTGCGAGTCGGCCAGGGTGGCCCCGTGGTCGCGTTCATTGCGCACCTGGACGAAATCGGCTTTCGCGTGAGCGGGATCCGGGACGACGGGACGCTCGAGCTGGAAACCCGCGGCGCCTTCTTCTCCTCCCTGTTCGAGGCACAACCGGCGCTGGTGCACACGGACCGGGGCGAGTTGGCGGGCATCTTCCTGCCGCGCGACTCCGGCTTCACGCGTCGCACCCCGCCCCCGCTCCGCGTCGACGTGGGCGCCGGATCGCGCGCCGGCGCGATGGCTCGCGGCGTGAGCCCCGGGGCTACAGTGACGATGCCGAAGCAGTACGTCCGGCTCGCGGGCACCCGCGCAACCGGCCGGTCGTTCGACGATCGCGTCGGGTCGGCCGCGCAGCTGCTCGCACTGCGGCGACTGGACCGGGCGGCGCTCAAGCACCAGGTGATTTTCATCTGGAGCGTACGCGAGGAGATCGGGCTCGAGGGAGCGGAAGCGGCGGCGGCGACCCTCGGCATGATGCCGCGACGCGTCTACGCGATCGATACCTTCGTGTCGGCAGACTCACCGCTCGAGCCGCCCAATTTCGCCGTGGCCCCCATCGGGCGGGGAGCGGTGGCGCGGGCGCTCGACAACTCGTCCGTCACGCCCCCCGCATACGTGGACTCGCTCGTCCAGGTCGCCCGGGCGCGCGGCGTCGCGTTGCAGGTCGGCACCACCAACGGCGGCAACGACGGATCCGTATTCACGCCATACGGCGTGGTCGACGTGGCGATCGGCTGGCCGCTCCGCTACTCCCACTCTCCCGTCGAGGTCGTGGACCTGAAGGACGTGGTGAGCCTCGCCGACTTGATCCGCGCAGTGGCCGAGACGTGGTAAAGACCCGAGCCCTGCTGTCGGTGTCGGACAAGCGCGGCATCGTGGAGCTCGCCCGGGAGCTGGTCGCGCTCGGCTGGGAGATCGTGTCCACCGGTGGCACCGCCGAGGCCCTCCGGAAGGCCGGGATCCCCGTGATTCCGATCGAGCAGGTGACGGGTTTCCCCGAGATGATGGACGGTCGCGTGAAGACGCTGCACCCCAAGGTGCACGGCGGCCTGCTCGCGCGCCGCGCCCATCCCGGTGATCGCGCCGCGCTGGCCGAGCACGCCATCACCCCGATCGACCTGGTGGTCGTCAACCTCTATCCGTTCCGCGAAACGATCGCGCAGCGCGGCGTCGCCTTCGAGCAGGCGATCGAGCAAATCGATATCGGGGGCCCCTCCATGCTCCGCTCGGCGGCGAAGAACCACCAGGACGTGCTCGTGGTCGTGGACCCGGATGACTATCCCGCCGTCATCGCGGGACTGAAGGCGGGTGAACTAACCCCGGGCGCAAGCCCGGGGTCCCCGGGTATGCGCCGAGAGTTTGCCGCCAAGGTCTTCGCTCACACCGCCGCCTACGACGCCGCGATCCACCGCTACCTGACCAAGGATGCGCCCGGGTGGCCCCAGCGGATCACGCTCGCGCTGGAGCACCGCCAGGAGCTTCGCTACGGCGAGAACCCGCACCAGGAAGCCGCACTGTACGCCACGGCGGAGCCCGGCATCCGCGACCTGGAGCAGCTTTCCGGCAAAGAGCTGTCCTTCAACAACCTGCTGGATCTGGACGCGGGGCTCCTGGCGGTCGCGCCCTGGAGCTCGAGCGGCACGAGCCGTGCCGCGTGCGCCATCATCAAGCATACGACTCCGTGCGGCATCGCGCTGGGCGGCTCGCCCGGCGAGGCGTACGAGCGGGCCCTGGCCACGGATCGTACGTCCGCCTTCGGATCGGTAATCGCGTTCAATGTGCAGGTAGACCGCGCGGCGGCGGAGGCGATGCGAGGGTTGTTCGTCGAAGTAGTGGTAGCACCCGCGTTCGCGGACGACGCCGTCACCGTGTTCCGGGAGAAGAAGAACCTGCGCGTGGTGCGGCTCCCCGCCGGAGAGGCCGCCGGTTGGGACTGGAAGCGGATTCGGGGCGGGTTGCTCACACAGCAGCGCTCACGCATCGAGCAGGTCATGGATGAAACCCGCTGGAAGGTGGTGACCAAGCGGCCGCCGAACGCCTTCGAGTGGCGCGACCTGCGCTTCGCGTGGGCCGCCGTCGGGGCGGTCAAGTCGAACGCGATTCTCGTGGCCCGCGACGAAGCCGCGATCGGAATCGGCGCGGGGCAGACGTCGCGTGTGGACGCCTCGTTCCTGGCGATCCACAAGGCGCGCCAACAGGGTCACGATCCCAACGGCGCCGCGTTAGCTTCCGACGCGTTCTTTCCGTTCGCGGACGGGGTAGAAGAGGCCGCGCGGGCGGGCGTACGCGCGATCATCCAGCCGGGCGGCTCGGTAAAGGACGCCGAGGTAACGGCGGCGGCCGATCAGGCGGGCCTGGCGATGGTGTTCACCGGCATCCGACAATTCCGGCACTAACCCGTGACGAGCGCATGACCGACCCACCGACACCGGGCGTCGCAGCCGAGCGGCCTCCCTATCTGGTTGCGGGCGTCGTTGCCTTGGGCGCCCTCGTGCTGTACGTGCTGACGCTCGCACCCACGACGCAGTTCTGGGACGCGTCCGAGTACATCACCGCCGCGCACGCGCTCGGGATTCCCCACCCTCCCGCGAACCCCCTGTTCGTCATTCTGGCGCACGCGTGGGGGCTGCTCCCGTTGGGCGTGGACTATGCCCGACGCATCAATCTCTTCGCGGCCGTGACGAGCGCCGCCGCGTCGGGCGTATGGTTCCTCATCGGAGAGCGCTGGTTGCGGCCTATCGTCGCGCCCACTTGGCGACGGCGGCTGGTTGCGGCCGCCGGTGCCGTCGTCGGAGCCACGGCGTTCACCGTGTGGAACCAGTCGGTGGTGAATGAGAAGGTCTATACCCTGAGCGTGTTGACGATCGCCTTGGTGCTCTGGCTCGCGATGCGATGGGCGGACCAGCCGGAGAGCGCCCGACGCGATCATCACCTGGTGCTCATCGCCTACCTGCTTGCTCTCACAGCAACCAACCATTTGATGGGCGTCCTCGTGGCGCCGGCGGTGCTGGTGTACGTGGTGCTGACTGACCCGCGCGCGCTGCTCAGGCCGCGGTTCCTCGTTGCGGCCGCGCTCGTCGTGGCAGTCGGGACGAGCGTCAACCTCTTCATCCCGATTCGGGCGCACTTCGACCCGTACCTCAACCAGGGTGAGGCGACCACCTGGCCGGCCCTCAAAGCCGTCCTCGCACGCGAACAGTTCGGCAAGCCCTCGGTGTTCGACAACCCGATGTATCCGCCCGGCCCCGACAACCCGGGCCACACGCTTGTGCTGTACGGGCAACAGCTCCTGAACTACGTGCAATACTTCGCCTGGCAATTCGGCCGGGATTGGCTCCCCGGGATGCGAGCGTCGCTGGCGGTCCTGTTCGCCGCATTGGGGCTCCTGGGGGCGCGGCGTCACTGGCGAGCCGAGCGCCGGGCCGCGTTCGCGATGGCGACGCTGATGCTGACCCTCACGGTCGCGCTCGTGTTCTATCTCAACTTCAGATGGGGCTATTCACAGCCCTTCGGAGGACCGGGACTGGAGCATGAGGTCCGGGAGCGGGATTACTTCTTCATCGCGTCGTTCGCCGCGTGGGGCGTGTGGGTGGGGATGGGCATCGCGAGCGTGATGGAGTGGATCGAGGAGGCGATCGCCGCGCGAGCGCCGACGGCGGCACCCGCGAGACGATTGGCCCCGGCGGCCCTCGTGCTCCTCCTCGCGCTCGTCCCCCTCGCCGGCAACCGGCTCACCGCGCCTCGCAGCGGTGAGACCCTGGCGCGCGACTACGCCCACGACGTGCTGCAGTCGGTGGATCCCTACGCGCTCCTCGTGACGGCGGGTGACAACGACACATTCCCCCTGTGGTACGCGCAGGAGGTCGACGGCGTCCGCAAGGACGTGAGCGTGCTCGTGCTGTCGCTCGCGAACACCGGCTGGTATCTGCGGCAGCTGCAGCGGCGAGCACCGCCGACTTTCGACACAGGTACCGCTCCCGACCTGTACCGCGGCCACGCCTGGCCGCGCCCCGCCGCACCCTGGATGAGCCGCTTCTATCTCGGCAGCCCCGCCGACACGCTACCCGAGTACGTCCCGCTGGCGCAGCCCGCCACCGGCTACCTCGGGCCGATCGCGGTCAAGCTCGACCCCGGCGCGCTCGGGCGCCCGTACCTGATGCGGTCGGACCTGGCGGTGCTGCAGATCATCAAGGACGAGTTGGGAAAGCGCCCGATTTACTTCTCCACCTCCACGGGCAATTACGCGGATCAGCTCGGTCTCTCTCCCTATCTGGTGGGCGAGGGGCTGGTGCGCCGCCTCGTGCCCCGCCCCGTGGCGGCGAGCGAGAGCGTGCGGCTCCTGGATGGGCGCGGTTTCGTGAACGTGCCGCGGTCCGTCGCGCTCGTGTTCGGGGTGTATCGCGGGGGTGCGACCGCCGCCCGACCGCGGCCTCGCGGCTGGGTCGACGTGCCCTCGCAGAACAGCCTCCTGGGATACGTCTTCGCGTACGATACGATCGCCGCGGCGTTGCGTGACGAAGATCCGCCGCGCGCCGAGCGGGCCATCGCCCTGCGGGATGCGATCCTGGCCAACACGACCTACGCGCCCCCCCCGGGCCGGCGCGCCATCGACCACTGATCCCCCCCGATCGAGCGAGCATGACCGAGCCACAGACGCCGTACGTCGAACCGGAGCGGCCTCCCTATCTGCTCGCGGGCCTCGTGACCCTGGGCGCCCTCGTCCTGTATGTCGCGACGCTCGCGCCGACCACGCAGTTCTGGGACACATCGGAATACATCGCCGCCGCGCACGTGCTCGGCATCCCGCATCCGCCGGGGAACCCGCTGTTCGTGCTGATCGCCCACACCTGGGGCTTGCTGCCGCTGGCGGCGGGGTACGCGACGCGGATCAACCTGCTGGCGGCGGTCACGAGCGCGATTGCGGCGGGATCCTGGTTCCTCGTGAGCGAGCGGTGGATGCGGGCGTGGGTTCCCGCGCGCCTGCCGCGCCGACTCGCCGCCCTGGCGGGCGCGCTCGTCGCGGCCACGGCGTTCACCGTCTGGAACCAGTCGGTGGTGAACGAGAAGGTCTACACGCTGTCGCTGCTCTCGATCGCCCTGGCGCTGTGGCTCATCGTGCGCTGGGACGATCAGCCGGCCGGCGAGGGGCACGATCATCATCTGCTGATGATCGTGTTCCTGCTCGCCCTCACCAGCACGAACCACATGATGGGCGTGCTCGTGGGGCCGGCCGTCGTGGTGCTGTTGTTCCCGCCCCTCAAGGACCAGCGGCCGTCGGACGAGGCCGCGCGCCGGGTGGAGTGGTCGCAGTGGCTGGTGTTCTGCAGCGTGTACGCCCTGATCGTGGCGAGCGGGCTCGAGAACGCCGGTCCGCTAAAGCTCGCCGCTGTGCTGTTTCTCGGCGCCCTAGGGTACGCGTTTCTGCAGGCGCGGAACTGGGACTTCGCGGTCGCGGTGCTGCTGGTCGCGATCGTGGGCGTGTCGGTCTACCTCTTCCTCCCGATCCGCGCGGCGCACTTCCCGGCGATCAACGAAGGCGAGCCGACGACACTGCAGGCGCTGTGGGACGTACTCACGCGACAGCAGTACGGCAAGCCGCCGGTGTGGGAGCGGCAAGCGACGCTCGCGGCGCAGCTGGGGATGTGGTTCCAGTACTTCAGCTGGCAGTGGGGACGTGATTTTCCCGGCTCCATGCAGGCCGGGCTCGCGGTGGTGTTCGGGGCGCTCGGCGTGCTCGGCGCGGTGCGCCACTGGCTGGCGGACCGCCGCCGGGCGATCGCGATGACCGCGCTCGTCGTCACCTTCACGCTGTTCCTGATCTTCTACTTGAATTTCAAGTACGGCTACTCGTGGCAGTCCGAGAAGCAGCTGTCGCGAGAGGTGCGCGAGCGCGACTACTTCTTCATCGCGTCGTTCGCGCTGTGGGGTGTGTGGGTCGGGATGGGGCTCGCGACCCTCATGGAATGGATCAGCGAGGCCCTGGAGCTCAGGGTGCCCGACGGCACCCGTCGCTGGACGCTCGCGACGCCGGTCCTGCTGCTGGCGCTCATCCCGCTGTGGGGGAACCATCTCACCGCCTCCCGCAAGGGCGAGACCCTGGCGCGTGACTTCGCGTTCGACCTGCTGCAGTCGGTCGAGCCCTACGGCGTTCTCGTGACGGCGGGCGACAACGACACCTTCCCCCTGTGGTACGCACAGGAGGTCGAGCACGTCCGCCAGGACGTGACCGTCGTGAACCTGTCGCTCGCGAACACCGACTGGTATATCCGCCAGCTCCAGCGACGGCCGTTGGCGACCTTCGATTCCACGAGCGCACCGGCCATCTACCGGCACCGCGCGTGGCCCAAGCCGACCGGCAAGCTGCTCGACTATACCGACGACCAGGTCGCGAGCCTGCAGCCGGTGTACTGGCTCGATCAGAAGCGGTATGTGAACTTCGGCGGGGTCGCGGTCACGCTCGATCCCCAGCAGCTCGGCCGGCAGTATCTCGAGCGCGCGGATGTGATCGTGCTCGAGGCGATCAAGGACCAGGTCGGCAAACGGCCGATTTACTACTCGCGCACCGTGGGCCCATACGCCGACCAGTTCGGCCTCACCGGCTACCTGGAGGGGCAAGGCTTCGCGCGCAAGCTGCGCCAGCAGCAGCTCGCCGAGTCGGACAGCCTCAAGCTCTTGTCCGTGTTCGGCTTCGTGAACATGCCACGCACCGAGGCGCTGGCGTTCGGTGTGTATCACGCGGACGCCGCCGGGCGCCGCCGCCCGCGCGGCTGGGTGGACCGGCCGTCGGAAGGAATCCTCGCGACCTACGGGCTCCTGTACCAGTCTCTGGCGCAGGCGCTGCGGCCGACCAACCCGGCGGTGGCGAACCGCGCCCTGCTGCTGGCCGACTCGGTCTTCAAGAACACGAGCTACGGCTTGATCCCGCCGGCCGATCGCTGACCGACGGACGCTCGCTACCTGACCTGACCGACGCAGAACTGCGACGTGGGCAGCCCGACGACGAAGGACAAGACGATCTGCGCATCGAGCGCGGCGGTGCGCCCGTCGCAGTTGGCGTCCCCGTTGGGGTTGGCGATCCAGCCTGACGGCAGCGGCAACCCGGCGACGCCGGTCAGGATCCCTTGCGCGTCCATTGCCGAGACCTGGCCGTCGAGGCTGACGTCCCCGCGCAAGGCGCCGACGCCTGCGACGGTATGCGCGAACATGCCTCGCCCGTGCGTCGCCGCAACGATGGTCTGCGTCATGTTCTGAAAGGCAAGATCGAGCACGGCGACGTTCGGCATTCCCGTCGTTGACGGGGCCCAGCTCAACCCGTCGTCCCCGGACTGGAAGACGCCGAGGTCCGTACCGACGTAGAGCTCGTCGCTCCCCGGCAGACGCAGGATGGCATTCACGGGCACGTCGATCAGATTGGAGCTGATGTCCTGCCAGCTGCCGCCGCGGTTCACGGTCCTGAATACATGCCCAGAGCCAAATCCTGAGACTGTCACATAAGCACGCTGTGGATCAGAGGACGCGACGGCGATGTCCGTGACGTAGCGACCCGGCAGCCCAGAGTTCACCAGCGTCCATGTCGCAGCAGCATTGGTCGTAACGTGCACGGTTCCGTCGTTCATACCGACGTAGATCGTCTGTGGGTCCCCTGGTGCGACTGCGATGGCTGAGACCGCTCGATCGAAGCCGTCGAAGGCTCCACTGACTGAAGTCCACGATTCCGCGTTGTCGACCGTGCGATACAGCCGGGAAGTGCCGAAGTAGAGGACCTGTGGAGTGACCGGATCCATCACCAGCGGTGGTATGAAGAGTGCCGTCTCGTTGAAGTCGATACCATTGGCCTTCGGAGAGAAAAACCCGCCCGTCCCGCCACGGCGTCGCCGAGGCCCCCCGTACCCTGCAATCCACTCGAGCTCGGCGTAGGCGGTGGTCGGCGTCTGGAAGTCGATGGCCGTAAAGCCGCCGTCGCCGCCCAGCACCAGCGACCACACTGACGCGCCGGTGTATTCGACGGTGCCATTGTCCTGCGTGCCACCCAGAATATCGGGCGAGGAATTGGGAGAGAGCGAAATGCCCGGGTAGAATTGCGTGATCGCAAGATTGGTGTTGAGGCTCGCCCAGCTCAGACCGCGGTCCGTTGATTTATAGACCCCGCCGTCGTTCCCCACGAAGATCGTGGCGGGATTTCGTGGGTCGAACGCAAGAGCATGCTGGTCTGGGTGGGTCGGGCCTCCGATGTAGCCAAACGTGGCGCCCCCGTCGGTTGAGCGGTACAACCCCACGCCGCCGACGTACACCACATTGGGATCCGTGGGATCGACCGAGATGACCAGGTCGTACCAGCACTGGTTGCTGCAGAATTCGCCCGCATGACTCAGACTGGTCCAAGTAGCACCGGCGTCCGTCGACTTGAAAAGGCCCAGTAAGGCGCCGTCGTTACCGACGCCATTGTAGAATGCGTCCGCCACCGCAGAGTAGAGAATCGAGGGCGAGGAGGCCGAGATCGCCAATTGGACACGACCTACGTTGGAGCTCGGGAATCCGCCCGACAATCCTTTCCAGGTGGCACCCCCATCAATGGACTTGTACACCCCGTTCGCCTTCACACGAGGGTCACAAGACGAAAGGAAGCAACCAACCGCCGCAAACAGAACAGAGTGGTTAGACGGATCTTGTATCACGTCGGTAACCGAAGCCGCAAACAGTTGGCTCCAGGAGCCTCCGCTATTCACCGACTTGTAGAGTCCAAAGCTCGTCGCGGCGAACACGGTCGAACTGCTCGCAGAGCCGGCCGTCGCGGGGTCCACGACGATCTTGCTGATGTGCGCTCCACCCGTTGGCGTGTCGAAGACTGCGCCGCCTAGTTGTGTCCAGGTAACTCCGCCGTCACTCGATCGCAGCACGCCGCAGCCATAGTAGCTATCGAGCGAGAAGTGCATTTCTCCTGTCCCGGCATACACGATGCTCGGCGTTATGGGGTCCACGGCTAATGCGCCCATGGCCAGCGAGCATTGCGCATCGGTCAGCGGCGTCCAGTCCGCACCGCCGTTCACCGTTTTCCAAACACCCCCTTGCGCGGCACCCGCGTAGATCGTGTTCGAGTTTGTCGGATCGATCGCGACCGTCGTGACGCGACCGGCGGATCTGTAAGCATCCGAAATGGCGCTTGGGCCCAGCGCGGCCCAGCCCTCGGTACTCGCTGTCACCTGCATGCGCTGCGACGGGATTGCAGCCGGCCAGCGCGCGCGATAGCTGGCCCGCGCCCGCTGCAGCGCGTTGGGCGGGATCTTCTCAAAAGGATATGCCCGCTGACGATAGAAGTAGGTCAACCGGTCGAGGGGATTCTCCTTTTCCGGCTGGCCTTGGGCCGCCAAGAAACCGGGCGCCAGAGCAAGGATGGCGAGACCGCGTATGATCAGAAGCCACCTACCTTCGTGTCGAGCCAAGGCGGGCGCTCCGGTGGAGGGGATTCGCCGGCAGGCGATTCCCGAAGTCCGTTCCGGTCATCTCATCGAGCGTCAGCTCCATCGAGGCGAGGGCTCCGGGGTCCGTGACCCTGAACGTCACCGCAAAGAGCCTTCCATCTGCGAACCCTTCGACGGCCGCGCCCGCGGCTCTGATGTGACCGGGCTGCGGGTTCAGGACGCGCATGCCCGAGGGCAGCCGGGACTCGGCAATGAAGGTGAGGCCAGCGGTGTCGTAGCGCAGGTGGGCGGCGAAGCTCCCGATGGCCTTGATGTCAGGAGTGGGAGCGACGTTTGCCGTCACCGTAACGGTAGAGCCGGGTGGCGGGGCTTGGTCCGACGTCGTCAAGTACAGCACCGATCCCGCCTGGGGGGCGGCTGTCTCCGTGAGAACTCTGCGAGGGTCGTCCCGACAACCGAGCGCGATGACAACGAGCCCGAGCCGGCTGAGCGTGCGGAGGCCACGCATGGGGAACCTGGCCTCGCTCAACGTGTGGACAGCGGCTGCGTCACCGCAACCGTCCTCGCGAGTAGATCCGTGAATGTCCCGGCTCCGGTCACCTCCGACGTGGTGAGCGACAGCTGCCCGGTGTTACCAGAAGCCGGGCCGGCGCTGAAGGTGATCCTTAACAGCTCGACCCGACCTCCGAACCCGTTCGGATCGGCCATCGTGAGCGTCAGCAACCCGCTCGGCGCGTACGACGTGTTCACCGCTGGCGACACGCCGCTGCCGCCGTCCGCATGAGCCTGGTAGACCAGGACCGACGGATCCCATGTGACGTTCACGCTGGTGGACCCGAGCAACTCCGCAGACGCTCGCATGTCCATGATCACGGTTACCGTGAACACCGTGTCTGTCTTGTATGAGAACTGGGCGATATCCGTGATGAGCACTGGCCCGCCCGGTACGGCCACGACGGCGAGCAACGAATCTGATGGATTGATTCCGCCTTGAGCCGTCGCCACGACGACCGCTTGCCCCTGGGTAACCCCGCTGACGGTTCCGGTTCCCGACACCGAGGCCACAGAAGAATTCCGGCTAACGTAGGTGACCGTCGGGTTCGGGATCGTGCTGCCGCTCCCGTCCTTCACGGCCACTGTCGTCCCCGCGGCCGCGCCGGCATCGACTATCAATGGCTTCGGTGTCAGGACCAACACGGTTGGCCCAGCGGGCCCGATGAACGTGGCCGTCACGGCGCGGTCTGCCGACATGTCGAGCACACAACTCCCTGTCCCGGTGCACGCTCCACTCCAGCCGCTGAAGTCCCCGCCCGCCACGGGGGTGGCCGCCAGGGTCACCAACGTCCCGCTGATGTAGCTCGCCCTGCACGTCCCACTCGTCGTCCCTGCCCTGATCGTGCAGTTGATCCCCCCCGGCGAGGAGGACACCGCTCCCGTCCCGCCCCCGCCCTGGACACTCAGCGCGAACGACCGCCCGAATGCCACCGTGACGGTGCGGGCCTGGTCCATTGTGACCGTGCAGGGGCCCGTGCCGGGACAGCCGATCCCTGATCCGCTCCAGCCGCCAGCCACCGTGCCCGCCGCGGGAGTGGCCGTCAGCGTGACGAACGTCCCCCCAGCGTAGGTCGCCGCGCACGTTCCGCTCGTCGTCCCGGCCGAGCTGGTGCAGTTGATCCCGGGCGGGGCGGAAGTCACCGACCCCGTCCCACTCCCCGCTCCCTGCACGGTCAGCATAAACTGCTGCTGCCCGAACGTCGCGCTCACGCTCCGCGCCTGGTCCATTGTGACCACGCACGGGCGCGAGGTCGCACACGTGATCCCTGACCCGTTCCAACCGCTGAACACCGCGCCTGCCGCGGGGGTGGCCGTGAGGGTCACCGACGTCCCGCCGGTGTAGCTCGTCGTGCACGTCCCGCTCGTCGTCCCCGCCGTCGTCGTGCAGTTGATCCCCGCCGGGGCGGACGTCACCGTCCCGGTCCCAGTCCCCGCGCCTTGCACAGTCAGCGTGAACTGCCGCGGGGACTCGGTCCCCTTACACGCCGCCAATGCGACGGCGATCACCGTGGAGAGGGTGGCCGTCTGCCATCTGTGTCCCGGGCTGTCGGTGTGCTTGCCTGTGTCGATTGGCGTGTGACCGCAAGGGGGTGAGCCGCACGACTTCGCGCCTCGGGGTTCAAAGCCTCTCCCACGGGCTGCAAGATAGAGAGACGCGTTGTCCGCGTGCAACAGGTCGCTGTTGCGGTGCGGTCGACGCGGAACGGAACAGGGTTTGCCCAGCTCGGGTGCGATTCATCCCAGAGTCACGTCACGGCGTTTCCCCCTTACAGAGGGAGCGGATCATGAGCGCGCATGTTGAGAGGCTGTGCGGCACGGTCGCACTGATCGCGGCGTTCGTCGCCTGCCGGGATTCATCGACGGAGCTCGAGGGCCGGCCCGCGGCGCGAACCCCCACCTTCGCGACCGCCGGTGACGCGAGTGGTGGATCCGGGAGCCAGTATCACTTCAACGCGCAGGGTGACTTCGCCATCGCCAATTGGAGCGCCAATGGAGAATCGGGCTTCACTCTCGGTAGCGTCAGGGTCAACCGGGGCGGTCCTGCCGGCGACCCCCAAACGTCCCTGTACTACCTCATCGAGGAGTGTGACGCCACCTTCAACTGCAACGTCACCGTTGGCTTTGGGCAGATCCCCAATGAGGATTTCAGTGTGACCGCCAAGTCAGGGCAGCTCAACACGAACACCGCCGGCAATCCGAACTTCGCGACATACGGCACGATCCCGCCCGGGCAAGTGACTGTGAGCTGGCAGGAAAACGGACTGCTCCAGCAGAGGTCCGAAGGCACGTTCGAGGAGTCCGCGAACTCCGGCGCCTTCAGGTATCATTCGACTGGCCTGAGCACTTCGGGGTCGGCGGACGGGAGCGGTACCGTTGTCGGGGTGTCGTTCGGGTCGACGTTTTACGCGCAAATAGGGTCGACCTCGAACCTGACGATCGTCATCTCCCATTGAAGTCTGTGCGGGCGGCGCTAGGTTAGCCTTCGAGTTCGGGAGGGCTAGACCTAACTGGTAAGGCGGCGGTCTTGAAAACCGCTGGGCGCAAGCCCGTACAGGTTCGAGTCCTGTGCCCTCCGTTCGCCCAGACTCCTCAGTCGTTGGCCTGCTCGGCCCCGCAGGCCCGCGATATGAAGAGACCGTAATAGCTCCCGTTCTTCAGCCGGCGCCACTCCTGGCGTACGTAGCCGAGCCTCGCGGCCGCGACGAGCAGCTGCGCCTCGAGGCGCGCGCTGAACTCCCCGTCGATGACCTCGACGCCGTGCGTCGCCGGGCCGAGGAACTCGCCGAGCTCGACACCGAGCGCGAAGCTGTCGGACTTGTCCAGATAGGGCACAAAGACGGTGTGGTCGTCGAGTGGCGAAGACGGGCGCATGGCTCCCTTGCTGTCCGTGGATAACCAAGGAGTCCGGCGCGGCGGCTTTGGTCACTCATGCGATCGCACGGTCCCGGCGCCGCGCATTGGCGCGCACGCACAAGTGCCCAGGCATGAGGTGGTTACAGAGCACGGCCCCGGGTTGCTCCGGGGCCGTTTCCGCCGCGCGCGCCCCCCGTGTCGGTGGCGCTATTTCCTGACCGCGGTCACCGCCGCTAGCGCGTCTAGGTACCCCGCCCCCACTTCCCACAGCGCAAATCCCGGGAGTGGACGCGCCGTTGCCGTGAGGACCGACGCGATTTGATCAGGCGTCAGGCTCCCGCCCGCCGCTTCCTGCATCAACGCCACCACGCCCACGACGTGCGGCGTCGCCATCGATGTGCCGGAGGCGCAGGTGTAATACTGCTCGTTCGCCGAGCTGATGGCGCAGCTGCTGGTCAAGTCAAAGTCGTGGTTCGCGTCGAGCGCGTTGAGCACCGTCCCGGTCGACGCGCGGGTGGACACGATGTGTACGCCAGGCGCCGTAATGTCGGGGTGGTACCGCGGACTGCCCGGGATCCCGCGCGACGAGAAGTCCGCCAGCCAGGCCGGGCGGTTTTGGCCGGTCTGGTCGGCGCAGTGGACCGCCGAGTTCGTCGGGTCCGGAGTCACGAGTTTGCACCCCGCCGCCACGCCGATCACCCACGGCGCCACACTGTACGGGTTGAGGGTGTTCTGGTCGGGGCCATCGTTCCCGGCCGCGAATACGACCGTGATCCCCTTATCGTGCACCTTCTTGGTGGCCTTGTTGATGGGATCCTTGGGGTCAAACGGCCCGCTCGTCCCCCACGAGTTGTTCACCACCATGATGTTGTAGGCCTTCTGATGGTCCAGGATGTAGTCGAAGCCCGCGAGGGCCCAGAAGATGAACAGGATGTCGCCGGTGCTGATCCCGACGAGCTTCGCGCCGGGAGCGACGCCCGTGTAGTAGCCCGCCGACGCCGTCCCCAGACCGGCTGCGATCCCCGCGACGTGCGTGCCGTGGCCGACCGAGGTCTCACTGTTCGGCAGGTTCTCGACGAACAAGTCCGCTGCCTTCGCGGTCTTGTTGGTCGAGCCCTTGAACGTGAAGAGATCCGTGAGGTTGAAGAGAACTTTGACGTTCTGGACGGTCTTTTCGGGGCAGTGCAGATCGGGGTTGTAAAGGCAGTCGATCCCGGAGTCGAGAATGGCGATCCCGATCCCTTTGCCCGTGATGCCCGACGCCTGGACCGCGTCGGCGCGGATCGTCGGGACGCTCTCGTGCAGCATCGCGGTCTCCCAGGTGAGCTGCTTGTTCGCGTACACGCCTTGCACGCCCGGGAGCGCGCCGATCGCGGTGATCTCGGCCGGCGTAGCGAGCGCGGCAACGAGGTCCAGGTTCCTGAACTGGATCACCCCGGAGCCGACGTTCATGATGGCCGCGCTCATCGCATCCGACGTGGTCACCGTTTCGTCGTAGTTGACGATGACGACCAGCCTGTCGCTCGGGGTGACGGTCGCGAGCGCTGCCGTGAGCCCAGGATCGACGGTGCGTTGCGGTGCCGCGGCCTCCCGCTGCGTGTCGCACGCCGCGCCGACGACCAGTGCGGCGGCGAGTAGCCAACGTTTCATTGGAATCCCCTCCGTGATGGACCCCACCGGAAAGTGCTGCAGCCGGTTGTGGCGGAGCCGCAAGAGAGGTGCCGCGCGCTGCGGCGCTTGGACGACGACCGAGTTGTGGCGGAGACGCAATACTCCGAGACTTTAGCCGCGATCCACGAGCGCGGCCTTCGCCCGACGGAACACCGCGTTCCACATCGTCCGCGTCAGCTTGCCCGTGTTCGTGTTCTGCCGGCTCGGATGATACGACGCGATGACGATGCAACCGTCGGGAAGCGTCGACACCGCGCCGTGCGCGAACGCGGGCCGCGCCCGCGGCGCAAGCCGCTCCCACCATCCCGCCGCCTTGAGAAAGCCCTCGTGCGCGATCCGACCGAGCGTGACGACCACGCGCACGCGCCGCAGCAATCGCAGCTCGGCCGCGAGATAGGGCCGGCAACGGTCGAGCTCGACGCGGCTGGGCTTGTTGCCGGGCGGCGCACATCGCGCCGCAGCGGTGATGTAGCAGTCAGTGAGCTGCAGGCCGTCGTCGCGCGACAGCGATTGCGGCTGGTTGGCGAACCCGTGGCGGTACAGCACCTCGTACAACCAGCTGCCGCTCGAGTCTCCGGTGAACATGCGGCCGGTGCGGTTCGCTCCGTGCGCCGCCGGTGCGAGCCCGACGACGAGCAACCGCGCATCCCGGTCGCCGAAGCCGGGGACCGGCTTCCCCCAGTACGGCCAGTCGCGAAACTCACGTTTCTTGTCCCGGGCTACCCGGCGGCAATAGGCGCGCAGCCGCGGGCAGCGCGTGCAACTGACGATGGAGTGGTTGACGGCAGCGAGGGAAGCGAACAATCGGTTGCGTCTCGTTCGGAGTTCCCACCCTGAAGGGGTGGGCCCGGCACGGCACTACCCTGAAGGGTAGCTCAGGGGAATCGGATGGGGATCCCCTGGCGCACGCTGCCCTGGATCGTGAACAGCTGCACCGCGACCGCGGCGCCGAGCAGCCAGGGGCGCAGGCGCGGCGGGGCGACCGCCGCCGCGCCGAGCACGCTCAGACCGGCCAGGGCGGTGTAGCTGTTCACCCGGCCGACGCTTGGCCGCGGGCCGAGCAGCGGATTCGCTTCGCGGAAATCGACCCAGCCCTGGCGGGCGAGTGACCGAGTCTGTGCGGCATCGATCAACAGGGTGACGACGAAGGCACTCGCCAGCGCCGTGTGCGCCGGCGTCCACGAGACGCGCGCCGGGAGCTGTGTCAGGGGCTCCGTGCTCCACGACGCTCGCGCAGGCACCGCTTCTGCCACGGCGTGCAGGGCCCGACGATCCGGGCCCGGCCGCATCGCGTGTGAACCGCGAGCGGTCATCGATCCCAGGAACGGGGTCGGCGTGAGGTAGATGTAGGACGCGGCCCTGAGGATCGGTCCCCTCGAGGCCTTTTGCGCGACCGATGGTGTGAGCCATCCGCCGAGTGCGGTCGCTGCCAGAAGAAGGGCCGTAATTCGCGTCATGCCCGCGGCAGGGGCAAAGGCGGTGCCAGGTGCAGGCTACACCTTCGCAAAGCCGCACGGTGACTGGGGTCACGGGCATTTCACCACGACCCGGCGCGTATCGCAACAACCCGGTTTATGTGGGCGAACTGTGACAGCTTCGCGGCGCGAATGAACGGATGCGTGGCGCCTGCGGGCGGCGCCCGCCATGCTGGGGCTGGAGAGCAGGCCGTCTACGCCCGGAGCTCTGCAATCAATTGGAGGATATCCCTCACTGAGTCGAGCTGGCTCTGGTCGAACCCGCGCTTGGAAAAGTCAATCCCGAAATGCGTTTCCAATAGTACGACGAGCTCCACAACATCAATAGACTGCAACCGTCCGCTGAAGATCAGCGATTCGTCGTCGGAAAAGGTCGCGGTGTCGCCCTTGTTGCGCAGCAGCTCCACGAGCAGAGTCCGAACCTCGCTTCCCAGATCCGCCACTGCCGCCGCTACCTCAACCCCGGCAAGAGGTTTGCCAGGAAGAGAAAGTGGTCCCGGAGCGGGGTAGTCCTCGCAGTGGAATCAAAGACTTGCAGCAGACAGAAAAACAACCCAACGCGCAACGATGGCCAGAGCCGGTCTCGAATCCACCCGGGGGTATGCGGGCTCTTTCGACGATCTCCGATTTGGGAAACGGCGATCCCGAGACCCAGCACCAGGGTGTAGAATGCGTACACACGAAATCCGACCAGAGCTTTCCACAGCCCCAACTGGTCAACGTACTCAATATCCCGCATGAAGTGATACATCATGTTCCCGAACGTCGCGGCCGCCAGGCTCGCCACCACGAGCCGTAGACGAGGGTGACGTTTGAAGTATCGCAGGTACGTCGGGTAGAAGAAGAAATCAACGAGCATCTCTTTGAAGTAGAAGTAGTACCGGTTGAAGAAATCTGCGATGGTTCTCGACTCCAGTGGTCTGTATGTGCTCCGCAGGGCCCGAAAGCCCGCCGCGCGGCAGCACGCGACGATCGGATGCCCGAAGAGCGACGCCGTCAACAGGCTCTTCAAGAAGGACGCAATCAACGTGACCCAGCAGACGTACCACGCGAACGGCGCACCGGCTGCATTTCGAGCTATGGCGGTACCGAGGGTCGGGACGCTCAGATGCACGGGCAGTTCCCAACCAGTCGACCGAAGTAGGCGGTTCACAACCAGGGAGGAGCTCGCATTCTCTGGTCCAAAAACGAACCGGGTGAAGAGCGCATTCAGGATGTCCAGGACCAAGACCCAATAGAGCAGCTTCAAACCTTTGAGCTGGGTCACGGCCAGCTCTTCGGGATTCTTGGCCTCGATCTTTCGCAGGTAGGCCGCTCCTTTCACAAATGGTGTTGGAGACGCTCGCAAGGCCCAGACGGGATAATAGGTGCCGAGCTGCAGGTAGTATGGATCGGGATCTTTGGAATTGTGGTCGAGCAAGGTGAAGCCGAAATACCAAAAGTAAGACCCGAAAAAGACGACCACCATCCATAACACGACTCGGCCCGACCCAGACACGGGCGCATAAGACGCGGTCAGTACGAGGAGGAAGTAGCAGAGGGCGAGCGTGAGCAGCGGCCTCTTCAGCGGAAAGCTCTTCCTAAACTCACCCGCGAGGTGCGATACAATTCCCAGCAGGCCGAGCATGACGAGGGCCCCCAGGATCTGAAAGGTCGGAGATACGAGGAAGTCAGAGGCCTGCTCCCGCGTCGCCAAGTCTCGAATGAATGCCGCCTTGGGCCAGTGGGTGTGAAAGAAAAGCAGAGAGAGCGAACCGAGCGTGAGCCAGACCCTGCGCTGGCGCGGAAGAAACGTGGTG
>Ga0209472_1000023_pt1 | contig 84110 bp, 79 predicted proteins | sample GraSoiAngelo_130_FD_185887 | JGI IMG/M metagenome (GOLD analysis project Ga0209472, IMG submission 185887) | Grasslands soil microbial communities from the Angelo Coastal Reserve, California, USA - 14_0929_02_20cm (SPAdes) (version 2) | ecosystem: Environmental > Terrestrial > Soil > Grasslands ... | reverse complement strand
TCATTCTTGTTCTCATTTTCACAGTGATGAATTACGAATGGATGCCGGCGGTTCTTTTTCTTTCATACTTGCTGTACGGATTTCTTCGACCGTGGCTCTCGCGCGACTGGCGACGTGAAATTGAAGAGGAGATCGGCGAAGAGCCTTCCGAAGAGGCAGCTGAACAGGCGCGGTAAGGGGCAGGTTATTTAGGGCATCGCTCCGGTCTCTACGCGTGGGACGGATTATCTATCGCATCCAACAAGAGGAACGCTCGTCGCAATGCGTAGAACAGCCGGGCGATTTCTAGCGCCTCATCGAGCCAACGCTTGAGATCATTCCGTGCCAAGGTAGCACGAACGAGGGCGGGTTGGTGGTGAAGTCGATTTGCCCGCCAAGCTCAAAATGGCCGGTGGCGTTGGTGAAGCGACCCGTGCCGCCTGTCACGTCAGCATTTTCATGGTTGTCGTACGCGCCAGGCGTTCCCGTGGGGCCCAGGTATCCTTCGAAAGTGCCGTAGATTTCATCCCGGTTCGCTGCAAACCAGTGAAAGGTGCCAGTGTAGGTAATGTTTGGAGGGTCCTCGCAAAGTTTGGGTAAAATTCTGCGGTTCCGTGGAAGGCTCCCAATTCATTCGCGTTTCCGGAATTGATCACGTGCGCGTGAACAGTGCACTCGTCAACGGGTTCCTGAGTCTCAACGTATCCCCAGACAGTACCGTTGAATGGCACATGGTCGCGGGCTGACGCAGGAGTGGCTGCCGAGATAAATATGCCAAGGCAGGCGACTAGCAGTGGGATTACAAGTCCCGTTGTTGCTTTAAACTGAATATTTTATTTTTCGTAGTTTGGTTGGTTTATTGTCTTTGGGTTTTAACTGAGGATTCCTTTTCCCATCACTAAAGGAACTGGGAGCCGAGGTTCCGAAATTTTTTTGGAGCAACAAAAAGCCGCCACTCGGTAACAGGTGACGGCTGTTTTGGAGGTGCCGGGCTGGCGGCAGGGATGCAGCCTGTCTTATCTTGACCGGCTACCTCATGTCGTTCGCTCAATGGCCATGCATCGGGACCAGCACAAAGTTGTGGACTGTTCCGTCCTTGAACAACCCGCCGCCGACAATCTCGCCACGATTGTTAACGGCGATGGCGAACGTGGAATCCAAGTCCCAGTTGGAGCCAGCCGGAAAGAATGTGGTTAGATCGATACCCTGGCTGGTGGCACTGGGCCAGATAAAGGGATGGCTTCTCGAAAAATCCTCATTATATCCATAGCCCACGATCTGGCCGTTGTCACTGATGCCTGCCGCGACAGTGTTGGTAAACTCGGAAACTGTGCTCAGAATCACCGCCGGGCTCGAGCTGCTGGCCCAGAATACCGCGCGCAGGGCGGCGAAGCCGGGTGTATATGCGTAACCAACCATGTTTCCCGCACCATTGATGGCGTGACTGGGGAAAACGACAAAGCTGTAAATGAATCCGCTTCCCGGTGAAGCCAGCGCCAGCGGAGTGCTCGTGCTGTTCGCCCAGAACACGGCATGACATTCAACGCCGGCTTGGTCGCAAGCATCGCCGAGGATGTTGCCGGAAGCATTGATGTTGGTAGCCACGCTGGCCGGAAGCTCATTGCTCAACTCGTGAAGATAAATGGGCGCTGCCTTGCTGTTCGGCCAAAAAACCGCCGGATTCACTGAAAAGTCCGCGTTAAAGAACTGCCCGACGATCTGGCCTGATGGATTGATGTCGTACACTTCACCCAAAAGGCCGGCCGGCAGACCGGGGAGTTCGACCGAGGCACTGTTAGGACTTGCCCAAAACAAGGGCCGCTCAACAGAGAAGTCTTCGTTAAACGCAAATCCCACGATCTCGCGCCGAGGGTTAATACCGCGGGCGACGCTGTTGAGACCAGGCAATGTGCCGAGATCAATCGGCGCGCTCCGGCTGCTGGCCCAAAATGCGGCGTGGATGAGCTCGGGTGCGGAAACCTTGCTGCCGACGATTTGACCGGACTCACTTATATTCAGCGCCGTTCTCCCTCCGAGCTCGATTACCATGTATTGCACCTGCGGCGATGCCTGGGGCGTGGACGGCGCGAGCGCTTGATTTTGCTGAGCCGCGCCATTCGTTCGCGTGAGGGCAAAGCCGATGCTGACAGGGCGAAGGATGTCGGCTTGTGCCTGAGCTCGACTAAGAGTCAGTAACACTGCTAATAGCAGCATGAGCTTTGTTAGTGGGTTTTCATTTTTCATATTGCTTGTTTCCCTTTCATACAAACCTCTAAAGGAACTGGCAGCGAAAGTTCCGGAATTTTTGGAGATGTATTATCGAGCCGTAGCCTAACGAGAACCAGGACCATAGCATTTATTGTTTCTTTGTAGGCCTTCTGAAACAAAAAAGCCGCCACGCGATGAGGCGTGACGGCTGATCGCAAACTACGCCTTTTACTTGGCGGACTTAGGGGGCAAACACAACGTGCCCGGTATAAGTCCCCGCCCCCGAAAGGTCGCATCCCGGCTCGGGGGCGCCCACGTCACCCTCAGCCGTTATGTTTGCATACACGCCGGCTAGATCGCCAGTCCCTTGTCTGCCTACAAAACGCAGAGTTTCGTGGCCGGTCACAGCGTTGCCTATGCCTTCGTAAGTTAAGAGCAGCGTGCCGGACCTTCCATTCACCGAGCCGGAGCGTGATGGAACCATCGCGATGAACGACATCCAGTTCAATGCCTACACTAGATCCGGTGAAGGTGCCAGTAGCCGGTCCACTGACGTTGAACGTGATAATCACGTTTTCACCGACTTGGCGAGGAGGACCAGCGTAATTGAAGCAAGGAAAAAACTCTCCGCTTGCAGGCTCGGGTCTGCCAGCTGCGGGTTCGGGTCTGGCCCTGGGTTCTACAGCGTCAGAACTTGGCAACGTTAATAGCGCGCCAAGGATCGTGAGTGCACAAAAACTTGTGTGCAGATGTGATAGGAAACGATTTCGATTTAACGAAGTATAAGTTTTCATACACATCACTAAAGGAACTGGAAAGCAAAGTTCCGAAATTTTTGGAGCTTTGCGCCAGTCCGGTTGACACGAATTGCACCCCGCCTCCGCCGCGCTTCGGCGTGGCAGGCGAATTGTCACAAATTTCATAAGGCTCGAATCGCCTGCTGGGAAACTCTTGGGGCCATTTGATGCGAATTCGTGAAATTCGTGTCTGCATCTTTAGGCTTGTAGAAGAACCAAAAAACGCTCACGCTACTCGCTGGTGAATGCGGAAGCCGAGCCGCGGGTGTTCACCACCACGCGCTGGAGTCTCGTCCTTTCTGGGGCGAACGCCGACGGTGACCAGCAGAAAGCTGCCGAAGCGCTGGCGGAGCTTTGCCGGACTTACTGGCGTCCCGTTTTCTCCTACGTCTGCCGTCGCGGCTATTCGGCTGAGGACGCGCAGGACATCACGCAGGATTTCTTTTTGATGATTCTGAAAACGAACTGGCTTCGACAGGCTGACCAAAGCCGCGGCCGCTTCCGCTCACTCTTGCTCAAGTCGCTCCAGAATTTTCTTCACAACGTTTCGGATACAAATCGAACACTGAAACGGGGCGGCGGCGTTCAATTCGTTTCCTGGGATGCCTGGATGGCAGAAGCGCCCTCGCAGGTGCCGATCTCGCCTCGCGCGCTCAATTCGCTTGCGCCCGAGCGGCTTTTTGATCTTGGCTGGGCTGCAACAGTCGTGGAGCAGGCACTCCGGCGATTGCGAGAAGAGTGCGAAGGCAAAGGACGTCTTCGGCTTTTTGAGGGATTGCGCGATTGCCTCGCGGCAGAACACGCCGATATCTCATACGCCAATCTCGGCGCCGCGTTAGGCGTTGCAGAGGCAGTAGTGAAAAAGCAATTACACAATCTTCGCCAGCGTTATCGGTGGCTCCTGCGCGAAGAAGTTGCTCACACGGTCGCGAACCCAGCCGATGTAGATGACGAGATCCGCCATTTGTGCGCGGCGTTAGCCGCTGCAGCCTGATGAACAAGACAGCCAAGCCATGTGATTCCGCCCCAGACGGAGTCGAGGATCTGGCGAAATGCCCGCGGTGTGGCGCGACAACACAAGTTGATCACGGAACTTGCATCAACTGTCTCCTGCGCGCGGGACTCGAAGCTAAAGGCGGGGCGTCACGCGAAACGTTCGAAAGCATCCTTGTAGAAGCGAACGTGACTGACACACAGTGGCGTCTTGGTCACTACGAAATTCTGGAGGAGATCGGCCGCGGCGGCATGGGAGTAATTTATCGCGCACGCCAGCAGCACTCGCGCCGGATCGTCGCAGTAAAGCGCATACTTGCTCATCAGGTGAATTCGCATGAGACGCTGGTGCGCTTTCGCCGCGAAGCCGAAGCGGTCGCCAGCCTCGATCACACGAACATTCTTCCGATTTACGAGGTCAGCGAAAGTGAGCAAGGCCTGCCGTATTTCAGCATGAAATACGCGATGGGTGGGAGCCTGCGCGCGGCGTTGCCCACGCTTCGCGCAAAGCCTCGCGAGGGTGTGCGACTGATGGCTAAGGTCGCGCGCGCGATTGCTTACGCCCATGGCAAAGGAGTTCTCCACCGCGATCTTCAGCCGGGAAACATCCTTCTTGATGAGAACGGCGAACCGATGGTGAGCGATTTCGGCCTGGCAAAATGGCTGGATCAAACTAGCGACCTAACAAGAACGCTTGAGACGCTCGGAACACCAGGCTACATCGCGCCTGAGCAGACCGAATGCCCAGCCGACAAGCTTACCTGCGCCGCTGACGTTTACAGCCTCGGGGCGATTTTGTTTTACCTTCTTACTGGGCGGCCGCCGTTCGTGGGCCCGAATGTTCTTCATGTTATTCATCAGGCCGCCGCAACTGCGGCGCCGCGTTTGCGTTCGCTCGCACCTTCGCTAGACCGCGATCTGGAGACAATCGTTGCTCGCTGTCTGGAGAGTGATCCGAACGCGCGCTATCAATCCGCAGGAACGCTGGCGGATGATCTTGAACATTGGTTGCGACATGAACCAATTCGCGCTCGGCGCGTTGGAGTTTTCACTCGCGGAAGAAAATGGATGCGACGGAACCCAACTTCTACGGCACTCGCGGCATTATTGATCGCTCTCGGAGCGGCGCTTGGTGTAATGTTCTGGGAGAGAGAACCACCACGCCCGCTATCGCCGCTACCGATCGGTATCGCGGTCTTGCCGTTTGAAAATCTAAGCGCCGATCCGGAAAACGCGTCCTTTGCTGACGGTGTCCAGGACGAGATCCTTAATGACTTGACCAAGATTGCCGACTTGAAGGTCATCGGCCGAACGTCGGTGATGCAATACAAAGCAGGCACGAAGCGAAACCTGCGCCAGATTGCGAGCGAACTTGGTGTCACCCATGTGGTGGAGGGCACTGTGCAGCGCCTTACAAATCGTGTCCGAGTCAGCACGCAGCTAATCGACGCGAGAACAAACAAGCATTTGTGGGAAGAGCATTACGATCGGCCACTTGATAACATCTTTGCAATTCAGAGCCAGATTGCAGAGGCGATTGCCGCGCAGCTTCAGGCGAAGTTGTCGCCAACAGCGAAAGCGGCTATCGAGGAACGTCCGACATCTGATCTAGCTGCATATGATCTATACTTGAAAGCAAAAGAGCTTAGGTACAATGCTCGCTTTAATCCCGCTCGCCGAGAGAAGGCATTATTTAAGGCCGTCCAGCTTCTTGACGAAGCGATAGCGCGCGATCCTGCGTTTCTACTCGCCCATTGCCAGCTCGCCTCCGCGAATGATCAAATATATTTCTCTAATTACGATCACACTGAACCGCGCCTGGCCTTAGCACAAAGCAGTGTAGATGCTGCGGTTCGTCTTCAGCCTGATGCGGGCGAGACGCATCTTGCGCAGGCGAATCACTTTTTTTGGGGTTATTTGAATTATCCTCGGGCGCGCGAGGAGCTGGTCAAGGCTCAACACGAACTTCCTAACGACGCAGAGGTCTTTCGGCTTCTCGGTCAAATGAATCGGTGGGAGGGCCGCTGGCAGGAAGCAAGGCAAAATCTTGAACGCGCCGTCGAGCTCGATCCTCGCAATTCGAGTACGATCATGGATTTAGCCTGGGTATATATGACTCTGCGCAGATACCAAGAGGCAGACGCCTTAGCCATTCGCCTGCAAGCGTTGGAGCCGCGAAGCCCCACGCTGCAAGCTGATCGAGCATTTATCGGGCTCGAAGCTCGAGCAGACATGGCGTCTTTGCGTGCTGTCCTAAACACGATTGAAAGCGAGAGTTCGCAGTCCGCAACCGAACTGGCTGATCTCTCGTTTCGACTCGCTCGTTACGAGCGCGATCCGACGAAAGCAGCCCGCGCTCTGGCGAACATGCCCCACGAAGGGACGATCGATATGTTTTACGTTCCATTCCCGCACACCTGGTATGAAGGACTGCTTGCTAAGCTGCGACAAGACGCAAATGCCGCCCATTCGGCTTTTACAGCCGCGCGCGCTGAAGCCGAGAAACTCGTCCATGCTCAATCGCAAAATGCTCAACCGCTAGCCGTGCTAGCACTCATTGACGCTGAGTTAGGAGACAAAGAGAAAGCAATCCGCGAGGGACGTACCGCCTGCGACATGCTTCCTCCTACAAAGGACGCCTTGGGAGGAGTTTGGCTAATGACCAGTCTCGCCCGCATCTATGCGCTCACCGGCGAGAAGGATCTCGCCTTAGAGCAGTTGGAGGGGCTGAGTAAACCTGCATCCGGTCCTCCAAACGGGCCATCGTATGGTGAACTGCATCTCAATCCCGATTGGGATCCGCTGCGCGGTGATCCCCGTTTTGAGAAGCTCGTTGAGGAATCGAAGAAACCAGTCACCTTGGAGTCAGCCCAGCCGCTGCCGGCTGGGATTGCGGTGCTTCCATTTGAAAATCTGAGCACCGACCCCGATAACGCGTTCTTCGCTGACGGCGTGCAGGACGAAATTCTGAATGACCTGGCAAAGATCGCGGACTTGAAAGTCATCAGCCGCACATCAGTGATGCAATACAAGAGCGGCGCGAAACGTAACCTGCGCCAGATTGCGAATGAACTCGGTGTCGCGCATGTAGTCGAGGGCAGCGTGCAACGCGCCGGAAACCGCGTCCGTGTCACCGCGCAGCTGATTGACGCAAGAACTGACACACACTTGTGGGGCGAGCGCTACGATCGCCCACTGGATGACGTCTTTGCGATCCAGAGCGATATCGCCAAAGCAATTGCCGGCCAGCTCCAGGCGAAGCTTTCGCCAAGCCAATCGACTGCCCTGACGGCAGCGCCGACGCGCGACCCGGAAGCTTACGATCTGTTCCTGCGAGGTGAATACCAGGAGCGCCAGGCTGAGAGTGCAGAGAACCGGGAATTATTCGATCGCGCCGAAACCTTCTATCGGCGGGCACTGGCGCGTGATCCAAATTTCGCGCTTGCATATGCCCGACTTGCTTACAGCCGTATGCAACGGCATTGGTTTATCAATCGCCTGAATTCGGCACAATTGGAGGAGGTAAAGTCTAACATCGAGCGCGCACTGGCGATTACTCCGGATTTGCCAGAGGCGTATCTGGCGCTGGGTGTATTTCATTACTGGGGCCATCTTGACTATGATTCCGCGCTGAAAGCACTCGATCGGGCCATTGAACTTCAGCCGAGTAACTCCGACAGTCGGACGTTCCGGGCTGTAGCTTACCGCCGCCGCGGTGAATGGCGACAATCACTTGTTGAATCCCAGCGGGCGTTGGAACTCAATCCGCGCGAGTCCTACACTTCCACCGACATTGGCGATACGTATCTTTCGCTTCGCCGTTGGAGTGAGGCTGAACGTGCGCTTACCCGGGCTTTAGCTCTCGACCCCCATAACATAAATGCTGGTTTCCACCTTGCCCAAACGTACGTCAACAGCACCGGCGATATTCCACGTGCCAGACAGGCCTGGGAGGGAATACCGGAAGGCAAGGGGCAAGTCAGCCCGTATGGTCTCGTGATTTCTCAGATGATTCGCGAGACCGTATATCTCGATGTGCTAGAGAGACGTTTCGCTGATGCTCTCAAAGCGTGGGATGTGCCGCCGACCAACACAGCTGAAGAAGATTTGAATCGGCTAAAGGCGCGAGTTGCGATTCAAGTAATTGCAGGCCACAAAGGGGCAGCCAAAGCGGAGGCCGAGCAAGCATGCGTTCTACTTGAAGCTCAGCTAGTCGAACGGGCGCCGCAAGACCACACCTCGTTAACTGAGTTAGCCTGGATCTACGTTTGCCTGGGGCGTAACGACGATGCGCTTCGCATTGCGCGAGAAGCAACAACGGCGCTGCCAATGGAAAAAGATGCACTTGTTGGCGCGTATTTTCTCACCGGACTAGCCCAGATCGAAGCACACACTGGCCAGCCCGAAGAAGCGGTAAAAATACTTCGGCACCTGCTCACAATCCCTGCTGGAGAATACATTTCTATTGCGCGTCTAAAGATCGACCCCGTCTGGGATCCAATTCGTAACGATCCAGGTTTTCAAAAACTCCTTTCCGAACCTGAGCCGGAAACTGTCTATAACTAGCCCGCAGTGATGTCCCATGATTCTTCGGACGGACAGAGCTAGCTTTTCCAGATGCTTACGCCCGATTCAACCGCGCGAGAATTTCAGGATCGCGAACATCTGCCCATTCGCCTGTCAGCTCCAATGCTTTTACTTTCTTGCCCGAATGTGCGAGATCGCGGATTGCATCTGTGAGTTCGTACTCACCGCGCGGTGATGACTCCAGCTTCGCGATGAATTCGAAAATACTTTGGCGAAATGCGTAGAGGCCAGCGTTATACCACGGGCTTGTCGGTTCGCCCGGTTTTGTTTTTTCGCGAAGATCGACAAGCTCCATTTGCTCGTTCACAAAAACGGCGCCGCCTTTACTGACGTCTTCGCCGCGCGTAACTGTGAGGATCGCTTCACAGTCATCGGGAAGATTCACGACCCGGTTGTAATTTACCGGACTGATCAAAATATCGCCATAGCTCAAAATGAATGGCGAATCGCCGACAAAACTGCGGGCAAGATTCACAACGCGACCCGTGCCATCCTGCACGGTTTGTGTCGCGTATTCGATGGCGACGTTGTGACTCCGACCGTCCCCGAAAAAATTCCGCACTGCTTCGGCGTGATAGCCAACGATAATCAGAAATTTGCGCACACCCGCATTGCGCAATCCTTGTACAATATGCTGCAAAACCGGCTTACCCCGCACTTCGATCATCGGCTTTGGAACGTCATTAGTCAGCTCGCGCATGCGGGTGCCGCGCCCGGCTGCGAGTATGACTGCTCTATCGATCTTGGTCATCTGGACGCGCAGTTCAGTGCGAGGTCAAATGGAGGCGAACTCCTGTGAGCCCGGCCCCGCGGAGCTTCCGCCATCCAGTCACTACTCACTTTTCTTCGGAGGGCTAATAATCAGCGCGGGTAAGCTAGCTTGCTTGATTAGTTCGCTCACTTTCGGCACAAGTTCGGCTTTTAGTTCCGCCCATTTCTTTAACTGCTCTTCCAATTGGTTGCTCAACATTTGGAAAACGTTCAGCTGTCCCTGAGTCGGCTCTTTGTCACCGGACTCAATTGTGTGACTGAACGTTTCAAAGCGTTCGTTCAGCATATCGGGGAAGGCGAGGTTTCCTTCGGAGCCTTTCATGTTCACTTGAATAAGTTTCTGTTCGATCTCTGACATTTTGTGATCAAGATCGTCTGCTGCTGCGAGTCCTGGTTTTAATTTGGGATCGTCACCGAAACGTTTGTGTAACGTTTGAATCTGCGACTTGAGGTCGCGGATTTCGTTGACGGCCTGATGCAATCGCGACATGGACTCATTCACCTGGGTCGCCAGAGCAAATTGCTTTTGCACGGCAGCCTCCGCGCCCTTGGTCCGTGGATCGATCGCCAGATGCAACGGCGCCGTTTGCGACTTGCCGCCCACAGTTATTTTCACTTGATAATCACCAGGCGGAGCGAGCGCTCCTCTCGGTCCGACGCCGGAGTAAAACGCACCGGGTATCTGAATCGGATCATTGTAGCGCAGGTCCCACGCGAAACGGTTCATCCCTTGATTTGCGGGAATTGTTTTTGGCCGCTCGACGCGATCCGGCCATTCCGGCGGCTGTTCGCCTTCTTTTTTCTCTTTGCTGGAAAGATGCCTGAGGAGTTTTCCGGAAGAGTCCAGAATATCGAGAGAGACTTCCTCTTTTGGCGCAGTCTTCAAATAATAATTAATGATCGCGCCCGCTGGCGGGTTATCGCCGACTGGCTGGCGCTTATCGAATTCCTCCGGATAATGCAAGCGCACTGCGGTTTGCGGTTGATAAAGCATCACATCTTCCTTGGAAGATTGCCCGCCGAGTTGACGCAGCGGTGTAATGTCGTCCAAGACCCAGAACGAACGGCCATGAGTTGCCACGACCAGATCGTCATCCTTTACTACCAAGTCGTGAATGGGTGATACCGGCAGGTTCAACTGCAGTGGTTGCCAATGCGCGCCGTCATCGAACGAAACAAAAACTCCGAGCTCTGTTCCCGCGTAGAGCAATCCGCGTTTCTTAGGATCTTCGCGCACAGCATGGACATACGCGCCATCGGGAATGCCGTTTACAATCGCATTCCAACTTTTCCCCAGGTCCGTCGTTTTAAAAATGTACGGCTTGAAGTCGTCGAGTTTATGCCGATCCACGGCGACATAGGCAGCGTTGGCGTCGTGCGGAGAGGGATCGATTAGGCTGACCGTGCTCCACTCGGGCATCTTTGGCGTGACATTCGACCAATGCTGTCCGTCATCGGTTGTGACGTGGATAAGTCCATCGTCTGTACCAGCCCAGAGTGTTCCTTTTTTTAGCGGCGACTCCGCGAGCGCGAACACGGTGTCGTAATATTCAACTGAAGTGATGTCGTTAGTGAGCGGACCGCCGCTGGGCTGTTGTTTTGATTTATCGTTGCGCGACAGATCGCCGCTGATTTGCGTCCAGCTCTGCCCGTGATCGGTCGATTTGAAAACGCACTCCGCTCCCGCGTATAGAACGTCAGGATTATGCGGTGAAAGGGTGAGCGGCGTCACCCACTGAAAACGATGAATAACATCGGCCGCACCGTGACCGGAATTATCCAGGGGCAAGACGCTAACATCCTGCGTTTCTTCCTTGGTCTTGTTGTAACGATAGATGGAGCTTTCATTGTTTGAATAAGTGATGTGCCAGTCGCGCGGATCAGCCAGAACGAAGCCGCACTCACCGCTGCCGACTACGAACCAATCTGCTGCCCCGATTGCACCCCAATCTGTCCGGCTTGCAATGCCAATGCTCGTATTGTCCTGTTGCGCGCCGTAAATGTGATAAGGAAAGGCGTTGTCTACGGAAACGTGGTAAAACTGCGCGGTCGGCTGGTTGTTTTGGGTGGTCCATGTTTTTCCGCCGTCGAGTGAGATACTCACTCCACCGTCATTGGCGTTTGCGATCCGATTAGGATTTTGCGGATCGATCCAAAGTCCGTGGTGATCGCCGTGACGCGCTGGCAACAAATTAAAAGTTTTTCCGCCATCAACCGAACGAAACAGCCCGGTGTTCAAGAGGTAAACTGTGTCAGCGGATTTTGGATCAGCATAAACTTTGCTGAAATACCAGGCGCGCTGCCGAAAGCGGCCGTCATCATTTATACGGGTCCAATGTTGTCCGGCGTCATCGGAACGATAAAGGCCGCCCTCTTTCGCCTCGATGATCGCATAAACGCGGTTCGAATCGGCACCGGAAACCGCGATGCCGGTCTTACCGAGGATTCCTTCAGGCAGGCCATTGCCCTCGAGACGTTTCCAGGTAACGCCATTATCTTCAGATCGGTAGAGGCCGCTTCCTGGACCGCCGCTGGAAAAAAACCACGGCTGTCGTCGAGCCTGCCACAGTGAAGCGAAAACAATGTTCGGATTGTGCGGATCAAAAACGACATCGATCCCGCCGGTGTTTTCATCTTTAGACAAAACTTTTGTCCACGTTTTGCCGCCGTCGGCAGTCCGGAATATTCCGCGCTCAGCGTTTGGACCAAACGCGTGACCAAGAGCCGCCACGAGAACGACGTTCTCATCTCTGGGATCGACAATTAGTGCGCCGATTTGACGGCTGTCTTTTAAACCGACGTTCTGCCATCTCTTGCCGCCATCGATGGATTTGAAAACTCCCGTGCCATAGGTGGTATTACCGCGTATGGCCGCTTCGCCCGTCCCTGCGTAAATCACATTGTGATCTGACGGCGCAATAGCAATCGCTCCGATTGATGAAATCGGTTGCTTATCGAAGAGGGGAGTCCAGTTCGCGCCGCCGTCAATCGTTTTCCAAACTCCCCCTGCCACGGCGCCAAAATAATAAGTGTCCGGCTCGCCCGGCACGCCTTCGATTGTTAAGGCGCGCCCGCCGCGAAACGGTCCAATCTGTCGCCACTGCATTCCACTGAACAATTTTTCATCAATGCTTCCAGGCGGAGCAGGGGTAGGGGATGGAGTGGCGTGAGCAAAAGATGAAAAGACGAATACAGAAATAGCGAAAATGGTTTGAACCAGCCGAAGAAAACGGCAACCAGGCGTAATCATCCGCCTAAGGTGGGAAGCCTGCGACTTCGTTCAACTGGAATTGCACGCGCGAAGCGTCGACACTGACCTTTCGCAATGTCCCGCGGAATCTGTGTTAAGCGTTGATCGCTGCCATTCTAGGGGCGGGAGTTTCCAACGCGGTTCCACCCGGTTTGCCGCCGCCAAAATGCCGCGCGGCGTAATACGATCCAACTACCAAAACGGCCGCAATAAACTGAGCAACGAGAGTCTCAACGGTAGGGAACACGGCGAACCAGAGTCCCATCCACGGCGGCATATAGTTTTTTAGCGACGTGATTTCAGTCGTGGAAATCCAATGGGCCAGCTGCATTTCCTGCGTTTGCTCGCCGACCATTACAAGCAACACCACTCCGAGGAGAATGCCGGTAGTGATTAGCATTTTCCGGTAAGGTAGCCGCTGCTGAAGAACGAAGGTCAATATCGCTACCATCCCCGTCAGAACAATGCCCAACAGTGCGCCTTTCATTACCACGGCGCCGCCGAGTCGCAGATGATAGCTTTGCAAAAAAAGCACGACTTCAAATCCTTCGCGATACAGGGAGGTGAATCCGAGCAGGACTAATCCAAACCAGAGACGCCCCTGGGAAATTTCGGCAGTGCGCGCATTCTCGAGTAATGCCTTGCGACGGCGATTGTGGGCGCGAATCCAGCCTCCCCAATAAATTTTGTGAAAGAACCAGTTCATGATGACGAGTAACACGATGACTGCGAGCAAGCCGGTAGCAGCTTGCAAATCGAGCGCCGACATGTTGTCGCTTAGCGAACCGACGATCCGCACCGCGATCAACCACGTGATCAGAGTGGCGATAAAGGCAAAGGACGCGCCGAGCGCGACTGGTCGGCGATGGGCGCGCTTGGGACCTGTCATGCTGGCTGTAATCGCTGCCAGAACAAGAATACATTCCAAGCCCTCGCGAAAGACAAGAATGCCAATGTCCAAAAACGCCACCGTCGGGCTGGTGTCGGGCCGCGTTGGATCAGGCGCTCCGTGTGCCGTAACTCCCTGCCACACAAGCATCGCCACCACGCAAAGCGCAGCTACGACGATGCCGATGCGCAAAGCAGGCTTCATTTCGCCTCAAAGTTTATCACATACCAATGCGCCTGCTGCCGATTGATTGCTTTTTTTTAGCGGCTGATTGCAGCGCGCAATCCGGTGGAGCCAATCATTTGCTGTTAATACCCCGGCAACTTACGATGAACCCGTATGCCGGAATATGTTTTGGGTCACCATTTGAAAGGCGAGGGGAGGCGGCTCGCGTTGATGTCGGAATTACTCGATCCCATGCACCGGCGTTATCTTCAGTCGCTTGATGTCGTTAAGCCAGGGGCAAGAATGCTGGAAGTCGGGTGCGGCAACGGCTCAATTTCCGCGTGGCTTGCCCGGCAAGTCGCTCCGGATGGACGAACCATGGCCGTCGATCTCGATCTTTCGCTCGTCGACGTGCATTTGCCTAATCTGGAGTTTGGGAAGGACGATATCATGGCCGGGCTGGTGGAGCCTGGCAGTTTCGATCTCGTAACTGCCCGTGCGGTGCTTCACCATGTCGCCGACGCTGACAAGGCGATCGCGAATCTCGTTGCAAGCTTGCGGCCTGGAGGCGCCATCCTCTTGATTGAACCGGATTTTCTTCCGGTGACCATCGCCGAGCCGCCGGAAGTGCGTGTGTTCTGGAGTGATTGGCTTGCTTAGGCGCGGGCGCGCGAACGAGGAATAGATTATCACATCGGTCGTACTCTGGCACCGAGATTGGCGGCCCTGGGCATCGAGAAAATCGGTGGCACCGCAGAAACTGCAATCTATAACGGGACGAGTTTGTGGGCAGATTATTGGACACAGACTATCAAAGAACTTCGCCAGGACTTGACGAGTTCTGGCAAGCTTAACAACGCGCTGATTGACACTTTACTCGGCTGCTGCGCCGATCCTGCTTGGTGGACGCAAACGATCGCCTTTACTACAGTTCACGGTTACGCCCCTGGCTGGGAGTAAATTGATTCTCCACCTGCCCGCGTGGCTGGCTCATTCGGCCAGGTACACCGAAAATGCCTCTCGCGGGCGCTGTTGTGATTTGCAGTGAAACGAGTAATTTCCCGCGGTGCAACGAGCCCGGGGTTTTACGCTGATCGAGATCGCTCTCTCTATCTTCATACTGATGCTGTTGCTCATGCTGGCTGTACCCAGCTTCACGGGCGTGATCGCCAACAGGCGGCTGAAGGAATCGCTGGATGGGTTCAACAATCTGGTGCGCCAGGCGCAGGAGCGAAGCGTCACCGAGCGTCGTCCTTACTTAATTGTCTGGGGCAAAGGCAATGTTGTGGTACGTCCGGAAGCTTTCGCAGAAGATGAGGACGCCAAGGCAAAAGCTGAGTTTCGTCCCAGCAGGGGAAGCACGCTAAGGCTCTCGTTGCCGGTGGCATTGATGGAAAAATATCCGGCTGAATGGATTTTCTGGCCGTCCGGGATCTGCGAACCGGCAACCATCCGCTTTCAAGGTCCCGCCGGTTCATGGACGGCGAATTACTCGCCACTAACGGGACGGCCAGAGATTACGAGTTATGCGGTCCATTAACGCAAGCGCAGGTCAAAAGTTTCGTCGCGCTTTTGCCCTCTACGAGGTTCTCCTTGGCATTACGATTTTCGCGCTTGGCGTCATCGCGCTTGGACGCGCGGTCGAGAATTGCCTCAATGCGAGCACGATTAACGCCGAAGAAGGCGTCGTGCGGCAGATTTTATCGAATCGTATGGCAGAAATTCAGAGTGCCCGGGGGGTTCCCGACGATTCCAAGGAATTCAGGGTAGACAGCAATTACGGGGGCCTAAAGGTTGTCCAACAAACCGCGGCCGCCGAATTGACGGAACCCGATAATACCCTTCTCAGCGGAATCTACCTCGTCACGTTAACGGCTCGGTGGCAACAGGGCGGTGTTCCTCAGTCAAAACAGGTCAGGTTTTATGTTTACCGTCCAGGGTAAGAGGGAGTCTCTTCGCGTCGGCGGTTTCACGTTGCTCGAAATCATGCTTGCGGTGGCGATCCTCGGGCTGATGTCGCTGGCGATTTTTCGTTTTGTGCAAGCGAATATGACGGCGCTGCGTCTGTCATCCGATACAGCCGCGAGGGATTCGCAGTACGACGGGCTGCGCGATCTTCTAACGTCGGAATGGCAAAGCTTGAGTCCGATGCGCGCAAGGCTGATAGGGGAACCGTTTAAACTAAACGATCGCGAGCGCGATGTGATAACGTGGATTTGCAGCGCCGGGCCTGGGCTCCTTACTCGCTATGCGCCAGGTGAGTTCATTGTCGCGTTGCGGTTGCAACCCGAAAACGAAAAGAGTGACCGCCTCGACCTCGGCTTGTTACGAAAACCGAAGGACGCTTCTGATATCGGGGAACGACACGAGACGTGGGTGCCGTTAGTTAAGAACGTGAGCAGTCTCCAGATCAGTTACTTCAATCCGGGCTTGAACACTTGGATCGATCGATGGTCAAACGCGTCCCAGCTGCCATGGCTCGTCAAGGTGACCGTGGGGCGCGCTGATTCACCCGTACCATGGGAAGCAATTATTCCGCTGAAACGAACGCCCTATTGAAAATGAAGGTTTTAAATCCAAGATTGCGCGGTGGCGCGGCACTAATGCTTGCGCTTTGGGCGCTGTTCTTGCTTAGCGCAATGATCATTTCATGGGCGTTGGACATTAATTCGCGCCTTGTTGTTTCAGGCAATGCAGGCCGCGTTTTGGACGCTGAAGCGATGGCGTCATCAGGCGGTGATATTGCGCTGGCAGAAGTTGCGCTGCGCCCAAAGGACGCGCCGAACTCGCCAAACTTGCACGGACGACTGGGCAATCAGGAAGGTTACGACGTTCAAATGAGAGGTGAATGTGGCCGCCTGGATGTGAAGTTTCTTACGCTAGGGGAGGACCCAGCGAAGCTGGAAATTCTGCGCCGATATCTCACGCTAAAGGGTGTGGAGCTGAACGACCTTGATACGATGATGGATTCCCTGCTCGATTGGGTGTCGCCTGGACAAGGTATTCATCACTTAAACGCTTGCCCGGAGACCGATGATTATCGGCCGCCGCACGCGCCGCTGACTTCTGTGGACGACCTAAAGAAAATCTGTGGCTGGGCTGAATTCACTTCCAAGCCGGGTTGGGACAAAGATTTTACCGTCTGCGACCAGTGTAACCAGGGAATCGATGTTGCCTGGGCATCGCGCGATGTGCTTCGTGCTTTGGGCATCGGAGACGATTACGTTGATCGGTTCCTTCAGTTGCGGGCCGGACCAGATGGAGTCGATGGAACAGCAGACGATACACAATTTATATCTGTGCAGGACGCTTTAAGCAGAGGCCTTGGCCTCAACAGCCAGCAAATTTCTCAGCTTCAAAACCTGATCGGGTTCAGTTTCCCTGTCTTCCGCGTTGTGAGCATAGGAAAATCAGGCGACGTTACGCGCACTGTTCAGATGATAGTATCAGGAGGCGGTGGCCTACGCGGCCATCCTTTGGTGATCAGTTGGAAGGAGCTTTGATATCGAGACAGGGATGCCATCCATTTTCATAATTCCCACCGCGCACGGATGGAATTTTTTGCGTTCATCCACGGCCGCATCGCCGCGCGAAGCGGTCGCGGGCAGTGCTGGCCAGAACGGCTCGTGGAACGTGCGTAAGCTGCAGACGCTGGGGGAAGCTGTGCCGCTGCTTTCAGCGACCGACGATTTTGTGCTCGGCCTGCCTGTCGCTGCCGTGCTCGCCCAACGATTTCGCCTGCCAAGTGTCGATCCGGCAGAGTTTCCGGAAATGATTCGGATTCAGATCGAGAAGGTGTTGCCGTTCTCGGCCGAAGACGTGACCACCGATTTTGAAGTGATCGAGCAAGACGAAAACGAAAGTGTGGTCTCAGCCGTGGCGATCAGAAATGAACAGCTTGCCGAGCTTGCGGCTCCGCTGCTCGACCGCGGTTTTATCCCGCGGCAGGTAACCGTTTATGCAGCGCAGCGCGCCAGTACTTATGCACCCAAGGGAAATGCGCTTCTGATTTATCCTGAAGGCGAGGCGCTGGTTTACGCCGTGACAGAAAACGGCAAATTGAGTCTTACGCGAGTGTTCGAAAATGGCAACGGGGAACAACTGCAACTTGAATTGCCCCAGTTGCGAATGAGCGCCGAGCTACAAGGCATCAACGCTTCCTCTCCAAATGTCTTGTTGGATGAAAGCTACTACCAGATGCGGGACACTGTGCAGGGAATCCTGGCCAGCCCTACTGAGATAGTCAGCGTCGAACTGCCACCCGCCTCAATTAAACTGAATCTATTGCCGGAAAGCTGGCGCCGCCGCCGCTCGCAATTGATCAGGCAGACAGAATGGCGAAAGCGGCTCTTGTGGATAGGTGGCGCTTACGTTGGGCTTCTCTTTCTTTTGTTCGCTTATCTGGGTTTGTTACGGTTTCAAATCGGACGGATTGACACGCGCATTGCTCAGGATGCTCCCGGGACGCAGTTCGTCCGCGCGACGGAAGCGAACTGGAAGGCACTGGCTCCGGCAATCGATACGCGTTATTATCCAGTAGAAATTCTCCTACACATTTTCGAAAGCCTGCCATCGCCCGAGGTGCGGATTACGGCGTACAACCAGTCGGCGCGGCAGGTTTCGATCGATGGTGAGGCAAATACCGCTGCTCTCGCTTACCAGTTCATCGAAAAGATCAAAAAGAATCCGGATTTGCGAGTCTTTCAATTTGAGATGGCTGCGCCTCGTATCCTTCCAAATGACCATGCGCAGTTTCGATTGGAGGGGAAGCCACGATGATACCGGCATGGTACCAGCGAATGAATCGGCGCGAGCGTGTGCTCGCGTGGGTAGCGGCCGGCACGGTATTTGTGTTACTTAACCTTTTTATTTTGGACTGGATCTTCGGCGCGCTTGCCAGCGCGCAAAAGCAAATTGCGGCCCGGAGGGCTATGTTAGCCGAACAAACTCTTTACGTGAAGGAACGAGACCTCTGGACGAAACGGGACGAATGGATCCGCCAACATCAACCAACTCTCAAAGACCCAGCAGAAGCCTCCGCGCTGCTCGATCAGTTAAAGGAAGTAGCCGGCAAATATAATATTTTGGTTGAGAATCCAGCGATTGGTTCCGGGGAAACAACGCCATACCACCAGACGGTTTTTGCTTCCATCGAAACAAAGAGTCCCTGGCCGCCGCTGGTTCATTTTCTTTATGATGTGCAGCGACCGGACGCCTTCATTGTGGTTGAAAATGTTAATTTGGCGATTGATGGCAACGATCCCACGATGATGCGCGGCAAATTTAAGATCGCGCGCTGGTTTGCTACGGCACAACGAACGAAGTAAAATAACCTTCTCCATTTATGAAATATTCACTTACGCTAATATCAGCGGCTGCTCTGCTTGGAGCGATCTGCGCGCAGGCCGAAGATGTTCTGCCACCCCGGTTCGCTTACGAGCGTTATTCAAAGATGGTGGATAATTCGCCATTCGCGATCGCAACGGCAGTGGCGGCGCCCGCGGCCACACCCGATTTTGCGAAAGACCTTTACGTGGCCAACGCTGCCCGTTCGCCTGACGGCGATTTGGTAACGCTCGCTTCGACTTCCGATCACAATTTCAAGAAATATCTTACCACCAAAACACCTGTGGACGGCTACAGTATCGCCAATATTGAATGGTCAGAGCGCGTGGGTGCGACAAAGGTGACAATTAGCAAGGATGGAAATTTTGCGACAATCACGTTTAACCAGGCGCTCTTGCAGCAATCTGCGCCCAACGCCGCGCTAGCTTCAAGAACGTTTACGCCACCCACGCCTAACATGTCGACCCCTAACGCAGTTTCACCGAAACTACCTGCCGGATTGCCTCCCGAGATGCAACAGTTGGTTCCACCTACGCGAGAGCTTCGATCGCCCCATTCGCGAGGTTTAATTCAACGGAACCCAAGAGGTGCGTCGAAGGGGTCCGGCTCCAAGAATTGAAGCGGATTCGCTAGCTGGGTTAACCGCCCCAATCGTCATCGGCAGTGTCAGCCTGCCGGTCCTGCCCGGCAGAATACAGGTCGTAGCCGCCTGGGTTTTTGAGACCGGGGCAGCGATAAATGTATTCGTTTCCCCACGGATCTTTTGGCATCTCTTTGAATAGCTGATACCACCGGGCGGGTCTCGGATCCTTGTCTGGCTGGGTCACCAACGCCTGCAGGCCTTGCTCGGTTGTTGGATAAAAGCCGTTCATGCTTTCATACAGCTGCAATTGCGTTTTGATCGCCTGGACGTCCGCTTGAACCCGCATCGTTTTTGCGATGGCGGTAGTGTTGCCAAGTTTTGAAATCGCCACTCCCAATATGATCACGATAATGCTCACTACGAGCATGATCTCGAGCAGCGTGAAGCCCTGTTGTTTTCTTTTCATTCTTACCTCGATAGAGGAGTCACCCTCCCATTCTGTGCGCCGTTACACTACCCTGCTGTTTAAGAATTTCTAGTGCCCGGTGCGTAACAGATAATCCGACTTGTCCCAGATATACTTTAATTGAATCTGCGTGGCCCGTATCGCCGAAGCTCCTGTGTCAGCGCCGTTCACAACGACCAAATCGTTCGTGCCCGCTTTTAAGCTCGCTGCCGGTACAATTTTCTGAGCGCGCAACCATCCGGTGTAGTTGAAATGCATCTGCGTGGAAAGTGGTTGCACTTCGCCCCTGTACGCCGGATCACCAAGATCTGGTAGCGTCAGGGAAGCAGGCCCGATGTCCTGACCGTTAAGATAAATTTCGGGCGGAGCGTCAATCCGCGGGTTGGCGATTTCAAAACTCAACAAGGCTGTTAGGGGTTGGGCTTCGATTGAAAATTGAAAGGTAGCGCCTTCCTGGGTTTGCGCGCCAATCCGGATTGCCTCTGCCGCGAGCGTTGCCGTAACGGTTCCAAAATTCTCAACGTCGTCAGGTGGCGCGTGCAGTGTCGGCACCGACGAGAAAGGTTCGGGAATCATATCCCGATGTTCTGTGTTCACAGGATGCACGACTTCACTGCTCGTCATCCAATCGAGATACGCCCCTCGCACCGTTTTTCCGTTACCGGGCACTTCGATATCGATGGAAGACGCGCCAGTCATCGGAATGAGCACCGAATCAGAGCTCGGCAGATTCATTCCCGCTCCAAGAGTCCCAGAGCGCAAAACATGTGTGCCGGATTCGTCCCAGGCGATTAACTCGGGCTGTTGATCTGCCTTGTCATCGAAGAACAGACGGAAAAAGAGAACCTGATAATCAGGGCTCGGTTGCCTGACGCGAATGCGAAAGACGCTTTTGGATAGGGGAGCCACTTCTGTCGTTTCACTTGGCAGAAGGGTCAGTGCTTCAACCCAGACGGGAGCGTTCTGTATTTTTGAATTTTGAGGCGCGTTTTGGCGCAGATCGAGCCAGGCGCTTTCTGGGATCGGCTGCTGGGTCGCGTCGGCGGGCGCGGGGAGAGCATCGGTCAACGCTTCCTGTGCATATACGCGGCAAATCGCGGCGAACAATATCGCAAAGACGGCGCGAAGTAACATTAGGCGGGCGAGATTATTCGTGCGCGGGCTTGATTGCAAGTTTCAGTTTTAGTGCGGTCTGAATTGGAGGCTATGTGTCATCTCGAATACGGCCGACAGAATGCTGAAAACAACCAGGCCAACCAGAACGGCGATCACAACGATGATAACCGGCGGAATCAATTGCGAGATCAGGCCAACCGTTTTGTCGAGTTCGCGCTCATAAACGTCGGCGATGGCCTGCATGGTATCAGCGAAATGTCCTGTTTGCTCTCCCACCGCCATCATATCGGTGAATAAATCAGGGAACAATTTTTGTGCTTGAAGAGCTGCCGACAGCGTCGCGCCATCGATGACTGCTCTGCGGACCTCGCCCAACTTAAGTTCGAGGAATCGGTTCCCCGCAATTTCAGTTACCAGATCGAGTGAGCGGAGCAGAGGTATCCCATTTTCGATCAACGTTCCCAGCGTGCGCGAGAATTGCGCGTAGTAACGGTGTCGAATGACTCGCCCGTATCCCGGAATCATCAGCCGGAAACGATCCCAACCGAGGCGCCCTTCATCGGTGCGAACAAGCGCGCGGAAACCGATCACTGCGCTGATCCCTAACAGCAAGCCGACCCACCAATAGCCCGTGATTGCATGATGGATTTGCATCAGAATTCGCGTGGGCAATGGGAGCGCTCCGCCAGTTTGTGCCATGAATCCGGACAACTGCGGCACCATGAAGGTTATAAAAATTGTAATGAGAACGGCGCCAGCCAGCGCGAGAAAGGCAGGGTAAATCAACGCCTGTTGTACACGGTCTCGCAATTCTTTCGCCTGCATCAAATGTTTGACCAGTCTGAGGAGAATCTGTGGCAGCGCTCCGCTCGCCTCCCCCGCAGCCACCAGGTTTACATAGAGCGGCGGGAAAATTCGTGGCAGCTCGCTTAAGGCTTGCGAGAAACTTCGGCCATCGACTAGCGCCTGATGCAGCGCATGCGTCATTTGTTGGACGCGCGGCTGCTTCAAACGTTTCTCCAGAATTGACAGTCCTTCGTCGAGCGTCATGCCCGCCTGGAGCAAATGAGCGAGCTGTTCGGTGAAAACGAGCAACTGACCGTGCGGGATTTTCAGATTCTGTGTGGGCGACGCGACTCGCGCGCCGGCGCGTGGTGCCGTTTTGGCTTCGGGCCCCATCAGCTCGATCCGGACGGGAATACACTTTTGCAGTTCAATTTGTCGAATGGCGACCGCTCGATCTGGGCAATCGAGTACGCCTTCAACCAAGCTTCCTTGGGCGTCGCGGGCACGGTATGCGAACTGTGGCATCGGCGTGGAAAAATATCCCGAAAGCTGAAATCGCAAATATGAATCTGCTTTGCCGGTTGAATGGTTACAAAGTTAAAAAGTTAAAAAGATTCTTTCGGAACGATGTAACGCTTCCACGAATCACGAGTCAGGTGCGCCTACGCCTAATTACCGTGAACGCGAAAAAATTTTACTTGCCATGCCGCTTGATCCTGCTAAGAGCGGCGGACATGAAGTGTGCAGCCGTGTCCATATTCGTCTCCATTGCGTTTGTATCGCAAACATTTGCGGTTTTGAGACCGCTCTTTCCCGCAAAACCCGCGCCGCCGTTTAGCGGTGAATCGATTACCTTCGGGGACGATTCGATTCGATCTTCTGCGGAAAAATTTCTCATTACAGCACCGAGGTAGGACCGCATCCAGTCGCGGGAGGCGGGCTTTGTAATTTGCGAGTAATGGAATGCGCACTTACAAAGTTGCGCTGCGACGATGAGAGCGCTACGCGAATGCCGCCTTTACGGAATCATTGATCTCGGTTACATCCCGCAACTGCGGGATTGCAATCGCGTCGCGGAACAAATGGTCACTGGCGGCGTAGATCTCATCCAACTGCGCGGAAAAGGAAAATCGATCGACGAGCTGGTCAATCTCGCCTCTGAGATCCATGAGGTCACAGCCCGCTCGGACACGCCGCTGATCGTGAATGATTATGCCGAGGTCGCGGCGCGGGTTTCCATCGAAGGCGTGCACGTTGGACAGAACGACGATTCGATTCTTGTTGCACGCCAAAAAGCTGGAAGAAATTTGATTGTTGGGAAATCGACGCACAGCCTGGCGCAGGCGCACGCGGCGCTGGGCGAAGGCGCCGATTACATCGGATTTGGTCCGATCTTCGCCACGCCAACAAAACCGGATTACAAGCCAATTGGACTGAGCGATATCAGGCAAGTTCATCTCGACGTCGCCGTCCCGATTTTTTGTATTGGGGGGATCAACATCGACAATCTTCAGCAGGTGATCGACGCGGGTGCGAAGCGTGTTGCCATGGTTTCCGCCTTGCTCAAAGCGCACAGCATTGTTGATTACGCGCGCTGCGCTACCGACATGTTAGCGTAAATGACAAATGGCGAATGACCAATGACGAAGGAATGAATAAAATCCAAATGACTAAATCTTCGCAATCAAGTCCAGTTCGTCATTTACTCCTCGAGCTTAATTGGTCATTCGTCATTCGTGCTTCGTCATTCTGACCATGTCTGTTCTCGTTGTAGGCTCGATTGCAATCGACACAGTTAAGACCCCAGTAGAGGAACATTCCGACCTGTTAGGCGGATCGGCCTCCTATGCTGCATTGGGCGCGAGTTTTTTTTCGCCAGTTCGATTGGTCGGAATCGTAGGCAATGACTTTCCCGAATCTGAATTTCAGTTTTGGAAATCGCGCAAGATCGACAGTGAAGGTGTGCAGCGCGCGAATGGAAAAACTTTTCGCTGGTCTGGCGAATACTCGTGGGATTTGAATACGCGCGAAACGCGCTCGATTGCACTCAACGTCTTCGAAGATTTCAAACCGGCGTTGCCGGAGTCGTATCGCGAAACCGATTTTGTCTTGCTGGCCAACATCGCACCATCGTTGCAAGCGCATGTGCTCGACCAGATGGCGCGCCCGCGTTTCGTTGTGGCCGACACGATGGATCTCTGGATCGAGACAGCACGACCAGACCTCGATACGCTGCTTCGGCGGGTGAATCTCCTTATCCTAAACGATAGCGAAGCACGCGAGATCACCAAGGAGACAAGTCTGATCAAAGCGGGGCGTAGCATTCGAAAAATGGGTCCAGATTACGTCGCGATAAAGAAAGGCGAACACGGCGCGCTGCTTTTTGGCGAACATAATCAATTTTTCAGCTGCGGCGCTTATCCGCTTGAAGACATTCACGATCCAACTGGGGCAGGGGACACGTTTGCCGGCGGAATGGCAGGCTATCTCGCGGGCACTGTGAAAAAGGTGCATTTTAATGACTTACGCCGAGCGATGATTTACGGCAGTGTTCTGGCCAGCTTTTGCGTGGAAGCGTTCAGTCTGGAGCGTTTGCGCGCACTCTCGATGGAAGAGATTGCGAAGCGCTACGAGACGTTCAAACTCATGAGCCAGTTTGAGGCTCCGTTGTGAGGACCAGACCGGAACTGGATTATCGCGCACTACTGCGTCGCGCGTTGATCAGTACGGCCTTCTGCATTGTCGCCGTATTGATCTGTTACTTTTGGATCGATCGCCCAGTGGCATTCTTTGTCCATGATCATCATATCAATGGGTTCTCGCCCTTTCGATGGCTCACTTATCCACCGCCAGAGGTCCAGAATTGGTCGGCTCTTGTTTTGGCGATCTTAATGGTTCGACGAGCGCGGGGATCATTTCTACTCTGGCAGAAGACGCTGTTTGTCGCGTGTCTCAGCCTGATTGTTGCGGATGATTTTCGCATCTCGTTAGGCGACGTTTTCGGTCGCTATTGGCCGGACACCTGGACTCACGATAATCCATCCCTGATCGGCACCGGGACGTACGGTTTCCATCCATTTCAGCGTGGCGATGACGTCGGCAGTTTTCCGTCCGGCCACGCTGCCAGAATCTTGGCCTTTGCTACCGTGTGGCTGATCGCAATGCCCCGCAGTCGAACCGTACAAGTCGTAGTTATTATTCTCTCGGCTTCGATGCTTCTGAGTCTTGTGGCGATGAATTATCATTTCGTCGGCGACGTGATTGCCGGTAGTGTGTTGGGCGGAATCATCGCGATGTACGCGGCGTATCTGGCGCGGCTGCAAACGCCTCAATTGTGATCTCGGATATGGTTTCCAGTTGCAAGTTCGCAGCCAGGCGCCTTACCCAACTGCGCTACAAAATCGGACTCCTTGCCCTTGCAATTGTTTGCGTGGCGCATGTTAGTGCACGCGAATCTCAAGATTGGATCGTGCTGGAAAATTGCCGGCTAATATCAAATCCGGCGAATGACGGTGACAGTTTTCACGCGAGCGCAGGCGCGAGGGAATACATTTTTCGCCTTTACATGGTTGACGCGCCTGAAACGGACGAAATGAATCCGACACGCCTCGTTGAACAGGCGAAATACTTTGCGATCACGGTGCCCCAGGCCATCGAAGTAGGCCTGGCAGCCAAAGAGTTCACGCGCGCGAAATTGTCCGAGCCGTTTACGGTGTTTACGCACATGTCAGATGCGATGGGCCGCAGCAAAATGGAGCGGTTTTACGCGTTTGTGCAGACTAAAGCCGGTGATCTCGGCGAGCAGCTGGTTCGCAACGGGCTTGCACGAAACTATGGATTCAAAGCGGTGCCGCCGGGATTAAGAAGTTCGCGACTAGAAGTAGAAAAACTTCAACAATTCGAAGACGAAGCACAGCAGGAGAGCATTGGAGGCTGGGGCGTTGATGCTAGGCGATTAAACGTCCACGCTCAAAAGCGAGCGCCGTTTAGTGTTTTCGTACCCGGACAGACGGCTCGGCCCCGCGCGCTGCCTCTGACGAATTCGCCTTCCGCGGCGTCAGCATTTCGTCCTTCGTCAACGACTGTCGGTCCGGTCCACGTTAAAAAGTCGCACGCCAAAGAAAAAATCGAGCCAGGCAAGATCGACATCAACACCGCGACGGAAAAGGAATTGAAAATGATTCCTGGCGTTGGGCAAGTTATGGCTTCTCGAATTATTGCGGCACGGCCGTTTCGCAGCGCTGATGATTTGAAAAAGGTAAACGGAATCGGCAACAAGAAATACGCCAAAATCCGGCCGTATTTTCAGTGACACCGCGAGCGCGGCGCGCAATTAGCAAGTGACTGCTAGGAATAAAGAAGCGCGCCCGAGAGGATTCGAACCACTAACCTTCTGATCCGTAGTCAGATGCTCTATCCAGTTGAGCTACGGGCGCCCAAGAAGAACAGCTAATTTGTGAAGGAAGAGCGCGGCGGTCAACTAACGCAAAAAATTTCCGGCCGCTTGCGAGATCAGAAACGATTTGCTGTCGCAGGGTTATGGCGTTGATCGCGCGAAAATCATCCACCCTACGATCCACCCGTCTGCATCGCTATGCGAAGCATTGCAGGCAGGAATCGACCGGACCGGAGTCCTCCGCCGGTGCATCAATCTCACCAATAAACTCACGTCTGTTCACTCGCGGAACAGCGCAACCGGAAAATAATTATGAACAAGCAAAGTCCGAATCGTCTTGACCTCAGTCATACTACCACACGCCGAAAATTCATCGGCACAACGGCGCTCAGCAGCGCCGCATTGCTAAGCGGAGGCCTTACTTCGCTCATTCAACGCTCTGCTTCAGCCGCGGGCGGTTTTGACTTTATTGAAAAGAGTATTCCCGAGCTTCAAGATGCCATGGCGTCGGGACAGATAACGAGCAGAGAATTGACGCACGGTTACATTCGTCGAATCCAGTCGCTCAATCCTTTGCTGCACTCGGTCATCGAGCTAAATCCCAATGCGATCGCGATCGCCGCTGGTCTCGATAATGAACGCCGCCGAGGACAAGTCCGCGGTCCGCTTCATGGAATTCCACTTCTCGTGAAGGACAACGTCGCGACAGACGATCAAATGCAGACCACAGCTGGATCGCTCGCGATTTACGGCAACCACGTGCCTGGCGATGCTGTGATTATTGAGCAATTGCGCGCAGCCGGCGCTATCATTCTTGGCAAATCGAACCTGGGCGAATGGGCAAATTTCCGGGACGATGAGGCTGAGACCTATCCTCTAGCAGTCGGTTGGAGCGCGCGCGGTGACGACACCAAGAACGCCTACGACTTGAGTTACACATCGTGGGGATCGAGTTCTGGTTCCGCTAACGGCGCTGCTGCGAATCTGTGCGCAGCGGCGATTGGCACGGAGACCGATGGATCAATCACAGGACCGTCGGCCGTTGAAAACATCGTCGGTCTGAAGCCGACACTCGGTCTTGTATCGCAAGACGGAATCATTCCGATCGCTCACGAGCAGGACACGGCTGGACCGATGGCGCGCAGCGTCACTGATGTTGCGATCCTGCTTGGAGTGTTGCAGTCGCCGTTTGGTGAAGTGCTTGGACATCAGTTGCCCAGCGATTACGCGCAATTTCTCGATCCGAACGCACTCGATGGCGTAGTGATCGGACGCGATGTGCGCTTTTTCGATTACAGCTACTACGGCAGCGGCATTCCGGGTGACGAGCTGACCGTCGCGTTTGCGGAAAATGCGCTGAGCGTGATGGAAAGCCTCGGTGCGACTGTCGTTGACGTTGATACGGGGGACGTATTCGCTTACAACGGCGACGAGTTCACAGCGTTGCTGTATGAATTTCGAGCGCAAATCGCGGACTACCTCGCGACGCTCACGCACACCGAGATGCACACGTTGGCCGACCTGATTGCGTTCAACGACGCGCATTGTCCACAAGAGATGCCCTACTACGACCAGGACGTATTCTTATTGTCGGATCAGTTCCCAGGTTATCCGAACGATCCCGCCTACATCGCTGCGCGAACGCATGCCCGCACTGCTGCGCGCTCTGGCATTGATAGTGTAATCAACTCGGGTGTCGATGCGATCGTCGCTCCGCACTTGACTAACTCGACCGGACCCGCAGTGGCGGGTTATCCAAATTTATCGATACCGGTGGGCATTCGCGATAGCGGCCGACCGGCGGGAATGCTCATGTACAGCACTTTCCTGCATGAACCGCAGCTAATCGGCTTCGGCTACGCGTTGGAGCAGGCGTTAAATGTGCGGCAGCAGCCGCAATTCCTCGGCTCGATTATCCCGATCCCGAACGGCGGATTTTGCACCGGTCATCACAATCATGGCCAACCGCATCTGCCGCACGGCAAGATTTTCTAAGATCGCGAAGCTTCAGTCTTGAGCACGCGAGCAGAACGACGATTCTGCTCGCGTGACAATCTTCCTCGGCTGCGGGTTTGCTGCGAAATATCGCGAGGGCGGCGGAAATTTTTCCGTGCCGCTACAATGGATGCTCGGCCTGCGGCGATTGAAGCTCGATGCTGTCTGGCTCGAGCTGCTACCGGCCACGGATGACCCGCGGGCCGATCAGGCCAGGATTAACAACTTCCAGCGGCAATTGCGCGCGCATGGATTGGCTGGACGCTATTGTTTGCTCTATCAGAAACCAGCAGCGACTACACATGAGCTCGACGCGATACGTTGTGTCGGAATGTCGAAACGAAGGCTGCTTGATCGACTTGCCGGCCCAAACGCGCTGCTGAATCTTAGTTACTCGATTCACCCGCCATTTCTTTTGCAATTTGAGCGACGAATCTTTTGCGACCTGGATCCGAGTGAAATTTTTTACTGGATGAGCAAGATGGAGTTGGGCCAATCGTCTCACGACGAATTTTGGACGATCGGTCTTAACGCAAAGGGAAGCGATTGCCAGTTACCGAAATCGTCTCTGCGCTGGAAAACATTTTATCCGCTGGCCGACACAAAGCTCCTGCAAAGCCAACCTCGCCCGGGGCTGCGGAAGTTCACTACAATTGGACAATGGTACTGGAGCGGGGCCGTAGAAGTCGCGGGAGAATTCCCCGACTTGTCCAAGAGAGTCATGTTCGAACCGTATCTCGGTTTACCAGCGCGAGTGCCGGAGACGCAGTTTGAACTGGCGATGAATATCGGCTCGGACGACCCGGAGCGGTCGCGTTTGCAACGGCTTGGCTGGCACGTTGTCGACCCGCACCGGGTGGCGTGCACTCCGCGCGTGTACCGCCGGTACATGGCGGGCGCGCTTGCGGAGTTTACGGCGATCAAGGGTGTGGATGTAGCCTGGCGAACCGGGTGGTTAAGCGATCGGGCCGCGGCATTTCTTGCATTGGGGCGGCCGGTGATCACGGAAGACACAGGGGCAACGAGATATCTTCCACGTGACAGCGGATTCCGTTTCATCGGGAACATCGATGGAGCGGAAACGGCTGTGAAAGAAGTGTTGGGCGATTGGCCTCGACTATCGAAGCAGGCGCGAGCGTGCGCCGTGGAGGTTTTCGATTCTGCAAAAAATCTCAGAAAGATTCTCGGCATGTAGCGGTCATTCTGAGCGGAGCGGAGAGAAGGTAAAGCGTGGTCGAGGGCTCTCGCTGACTCGCCTTCAGGCAGTGTTGCGGGACCTCTCGACTCCGCTGCGCTCGCTCCGGATGACCGGCGTAAAAACACACGCTCGTTTTGGCGTTGCAAAACGATTTTCGGGTGTTACTCGTTGTGCCGTTATGGCTGACCTCATCAAACAAGGCGAGCTCAAGGAGCGAATGAAAAAAATCCCGGAATGGGAACTGGAGAAGAAGCACATCGAACGCACGTTTGAGTTCGATGATTTTGCCGATGCGATTGATTTCGTAAACGCAGTGGCCGAAGTGGCCGAGGAAGAGGAACACCATCCCGATATCGACATTCGTTACAACAAAGTACGTCTGGTTCTCTCAACTCACAGCAAAGGCGGCTTGACCGAGCTTGATTTTGGTCTTGCCGAACGAATCGATACGCTCGCCGAGTAACCGGCGAGAAATCTCAAATTCCAACTTCCAAGCTCCAAACAACTTTCAAATCCTAAACTAGATAGACCCGGAACAGTTTGGGATTTGGAAGTTTGAGATTTGTTTGGAATTTGGGTATTGGAACCTGGAGCTTCTACCCTATGGCAAGCGCCCTTCGTCGGCATCGATGAATTGGAACGCTGTCTGGATGTCCGATCTATCCATCATGCCTGCCTGCTTTTTGCGGCGCTGTAATATTTCAGAAACTTCGTCGTTCCAACCGCGCTTGCGCATGAATTCGTTCCAAATGTAAACGTCGTTTTCATCCGGTCTGCGCCCGTGATCGAAACACCACCGCAGGATTTCCTCGTCCGTACCGCCGCGATTCACTCGCTCTACTAATTGGTCGTAATTGATCCGGAGAAAGTTCGTACATTTTTCGTCAAATCCTTTTCCAAGGTTCGCGTGATAGTCCGAAGGCAATTTGCCCTGGGCGTGTAACCGGATTTTGTCCAACATCCGGCCGAAATAAAAAAGATCTCCTACTTTTTCGGACGGACTACGGAGGGCAAAAGTTGCCATAAAAAAGTTTGTGCTTTTTCCGCGACGATTCAAGCGGGCATTTCGATGTGGCTCCTGCCTTCGTTATCCCAGTGAAAGGAGGGACCTCACACAACGGCGAAATTCACACAGGATACCCAGTTTGATCGCATTCTCCTTCGCTCCGCTCAGGATGACGGCATTAGCACTTGAGGAGCAGCGACCCTTGGCGGATGCTCGCTAAACAATGGACCGGATCGTTGGGATTGAAACCGAATACGGCTGTCTTTTGAGCGAAGAAGAGCCGCACGTAAATTCCGAGCTCTGGCCGGCGAAGGTAAAAAACCATCTTTTCCGAAACGCCGAGGCCGGCACCATCGATCTGCATTACCGCGATTACGAAGAGCCACCGGGTAACGGAGGCTTTCTTCGTAACGGCGGGCGCCTCTATCTCGATATGGGACACATCGAGTACGCGTCGCCGGAATGTCTGCATCTGCACGATGCCGCAGCTTATGAATTGGCCGGAGACGACTTGCTGCAATCGTCACTGATTGCTCTGGGGGCGCAGGATCGCGTTTCGTTCATCAAAAATAACGTCGATCACTACACCGGCGCCACGTTTGGTTGTCACGAGAATTATCTGATGAAGCGGGAGGCGCAGTTCACGCCGCCAATTCTGGGGACCCTGCTTACTTTTCTGGCGACGCGACAAATCTTCACGGGTGCCGGCCGGGTCGGTCAATCCAATCCGCTGGCGTTCGATTTCGAACCGCCGCAGCTGGAAACGCGTGTGAATTTCCAACTTAGCCAGCGTGCGGATCATATCGTGAACGACATCTACCAATGGGTGCAATTTAATCGCGCCATCATCAACGCACGTGACGAGCCCCTGGCCGATTACCGAAAATACCGGCGACTTCACTTGCTCATCGGTGATTCGAACATGAGTCCCTATGCCACGGCGTTAAAAATCGGGACAACTGCATGTGTCTTGTCATTGCTCGAGGATGGCCGTTTACCGCGAAATCTGGTTCTGGCCGATGCGGTGCAAAGCACGCGCGACATATCCCGGGATCCAACTCAGCAATGGATTGTTAATCTTGAGAACGGCAAGACCATCGGTGCACTCGACGTGCAATGGGAATTTCATCAGCTGGCGCAAAAGTACCTGCGCAACAGCAGCGCGGAAACTAGCTGGCTCCTGGAAAACTGGGGATTCGTTCTCGAAGCAATTGCAAACAACCATCAGGCGCTCATTGGAGGGGTCGACTGGATTACGAAGAAATGGCTGCTGGAAGCATTCGTCGAGTCCGAAGGATTGGGTTGGGATGATCCATGGCTGCAAAGCGTTGACCTTGAATATCACAACATCGATCCACTTCACGGGCTATTCTTTGCTGTCACGCCTGGCAAGCGAATTGCGGAATGGAACAATAATGTACGGCGTACCAGTGCAACTCATACTCCGCCAGCTAATACGCGTGCATCCGGTCGGGCTCGAGCGGTGGCTTTCTTCCAGGATTGCGATTCCCCCTATGTTATCAACTGGGATTCCATCGCGTGCGATAACCGCGATTTTCTCGTGATGGGGGACCCATTCCAAACTTACAATGAGGAAGTGGAACGGTTCCTAGCCAAACCGCGCACCGCCGACGTCGGTATCGATGGCGTCGATAGTTAAATGCTCCCAGCGTTCTTCACCACCGCTTGGAAGAGAGCTAGAATGAGTTAAGTAAGATGCTGCAGGCACAGCCCTGTGGGGGCCGTCCTCCTGGCGTGAAAAGCGGCTCTGAGGTGAACTGGCCAGAGCCAGATGGCTACAACGATTGATAAGGCGCTCTGATCGACTTGAGTTGAGCGCTCGCGTTTCGCCTTTCAATTAAGGCGGTGCAATGCGGAAATACCGTAATTCTCCTGGAGATCTTGCGCCTCAGCGCCGACTTGTGCCGCATCGAGCTCGATCTGCTTTGGATCTTCTTCGGTTTCGACTTTGATGAACCCTTCGATTGGGTGTTTTACGGCTTCGGCCAGGTCGTCCAACGATTTGATTTCCTTGCCGTTCACCTTCGTCACAGTCAAATAGGCGAGTTCGTCGTAGCCAATCGTGCTGTTAGCAGGAAGGACTTGGCTGAGAATAACAACTCGTCGATTTCGGTCAGGAAACAGCTCGGACTGGAAATGGTCCAGGTAAACCAAACGTTGCGGAGCCTCTCTTTGCCAATTTGGACCCCATTCTTTGAGATATTGACGGGAAAGCTCCTGAAAAATCAGGCCACCGAGCACATAATATCGCGGCGGTTGATCGAGATTGTATGGTGGGCTCACATAATCCTTCGCGTCGCGGTGCTCAAGAGTAACATTTAACTGCATTGGATTGCCGCTACGCTGAATTCGAAGAGGAACAATATCGCCGGCGTACGCGTGAGCCGTGAGCAAATTCGTGAACTCGATCTTGCCGTAAAGCGGGTCCACGTAGTTGCCGTTTTGATCGATTTCATTGTTCGCGACTGCAGTAACGATGTCACCCACCTGGAGTCCCGCTTTCATAGCTGGTGTCCCTGGCTCGACAGTGGTTACATAAACTCCGCCCGCGTTCTTCCCTTTTTCCCCGGCGAACTCACGCAGCGCGGGGTCGCGCGTCGGAGAGAATGAAAAGCCAGCGGAGGGAAAACCTCGATAATTCTGGCTTTCAGCATCCTTTAAAAAGTGCATGATGACAGGCGCGGGAATTGCATCGACTAGCTGTGAGCGCGAATCGTAACGCAATAGCAACCCAGCAAGTTTATTTTTCTTAACAAGTGGCACCGTGTAGCTGTTCTCGCGGTATTGCAGCGGGATGCTGATGCGGTACGTGAGGAATTGGCCAACATCGATCGGATACGACATCATTTGGACTGTTGTCACCAAGCCTTCCGTCGCGAGCAACGCACCGGTTGGTTCCAATTGCCACGCGGCCAGCCGGTCGCCCACTACAGTGTCAGGCGCGATTTCGAGCGGAGTGATTCCATCGAGAAACGTTTTCTCCGCTGGTTGGAGCAGCGCGAGATTGGCTTCGTAATCAATCACCTCGACAGTGGCCGCCGTTTTTTCGCCAGACTCGGCGCGCTCGAGCTCCACATAATTTTGGTTTGCAACCAGGTCCGCTGTCACGAGGACACGGCCTTTAGACAAAACTGCGCCGAGCGCGCGCTTTGAAAAAGGCGCTTTTTTTTGCCACGGCCGAAAATAATCATAGGACTGTCCGGTCACGTTTACCCGGACAAGCGCCAACTGTTTTTGCTTGCTTAATGCGGCAGGAACAGCGGATTCCTTCTTGGCCAGCGCTCCGCCGACTGTGAAAAGCACGAGGCCGAAAGTAATAAGAGCGTGCCTGGTCGTCGTCATGTTTTGTTTGCTTGTTCGGCTGCTTTTGACGCCGGTTGCTCCTCAAGATTTTGCTCCTTTAGCACGTTGTAACGCGTCATGATTCGTTCACGTGCAGCTTCCACCTGTTTCCGATCAAGGACCAGCGGAGGTCCGTCACCAATCATTCGAATCACCAGCCGGTCTTGTGAATCGGTAAAAGCTTTCGCCAATTCGTCCAGAGTCCGAATTTTCTTGCCGTTGATTTCATCCACAATCCCGCCCCGGTACGGCGCCAAATAGGTATTTATCGGGTCCGGCAAAATGTTAGTCAGGACAATAACGTCGGGATGCTGCACATAGAGCTGATCCAGAACGAAATATTCGAAGAAATGACGCACGCGCAGATCGGCTGTGCGGTATGCTTCCAGCATGTCAAGGTTTAACGGTTGAAAAAGCAGACCGCCGTAAAGGACGTAACGCGGCCGCACGTCGTAGCTATGGCCCTGCACCGAGTATGGCCAGGGCTTGTACAATTTGATCGAAACCGTCGTCGGCTGTTTGTTGCGCAAGACGTCCAACTTGACTGAATCGCCCTTGAATTTTCGCTCAACGACTTCCTCGAACTGTGCGTGTTCACCATCCAGTTCGACATTCGCATCGCTGGCGATCGGATGGCCGTCGATAGCGAGAAGAACGTCACCCGGGTAAAGAATGCCATTCGATGGACCGGCGGCCACCACGGAGCTCACCAGCACGCCGCGATCGTCCTCCTTTAAACCGAGGAATCTTCGTTGAGCGGGATTCTGTAATTTCGCATAGGTAATTGCGAGATCGGGATACTCGTCATAATGCCCATTGCCGATATCCTGAAGAAACCGTTTTATCACGGGCGTGGGAATCATGTAGGCAACTCCCTGGGCGACATCGCCGCTGTAACCCTGAAAAGCGACGCCGACGACTTTGGCGTCTTGCATTACCGGGCCACCGCTGTTTCCGGGGTTAATCTGCGCGCTGATCTGGATCGCCAGATGCTGATCGACCGATGAATGCGTGTAGAGCTGGAAATCGACCCTCGACACGATCCCGGTGGTGACCGACATCCGCTCGCCTCCGATTGGGTAGCCGTAAGCCGAGACGGTCGATTCCAGCGTAGGAATCCCGCCAAATTGCAATGGCAACATGTTCTTGAAAAAATCCGGAGCCGGCACAGTGATCACCGCCAGGTCGCAATCATTCGCTATAAATTGTACTTTCGCCGGATACTTATTGGGATCGCCGTCGCGCTCTACGGTGACATAACGGCTGTTGGCAACAACGTGTGCGTTCGTCATGATGCGATTGCCGCTTATGACGAAACCGGCGCCAACGCCGCGCTCGAGCCCTCCGGCGTTCCAAGGCGCTTTGTAATCCGGTTCCACTGAAGTCGCGGTAATCCGGACCAGGCTTTTTTGAATCGGACCGTTTGGCTTTGGCGGCGCAATTGGAACCGGAACTGGAACCGCTGCTTGCGCTGGCGAGGTCGATCTCCAGGGACCCGGCCGCTCTGGGGCCTGTGGTTCCATCGGGGGAGGCGCCGGTGTGCTTTCCTGCGCGTCCAGAACCGGTCCAAACAGGAAGGTGGCGTAAATTAAAACAAGGATACGCTTCATGGGCGGAAAGGCTGCAAACTTAAATAGCGTACTCGAAAATCAAGATTCGGATTTGCATTAGCAAGTGGCCTTTTCGGACACAACAGACACGATACATGCTTTCTCCGTTCAAATCTCTAACAGATGAAGAAGGATTTGCGCTGCGCCCTCAGATTCCAGCGCGGTCGAGAATTGATTTCAACACTGTTTCAGCCTCAAAGACTTCACGAGCCAGAGAGTAAGCGGCCTGCGAGTGTTTCGCATAATCGGCGTTGATACTTTTCACAGCAGTGGCGATTTCATCCAGCGTTCGGAAAGATAAAAGGCCTCCTTCGCCGCCGTAGAATTTTGTAAAGCCGGTTTCCTGAGTGATGACTGGGCGTCCTGCTGCGAGGTAACACGCGCTCCTATCGCTGAACCACCCGGTATTCAGGCGCACGTATTGATCCTTGGCGACGGTGAACTCTCCTTTGGATCGCTGGACGTAATCCCGGTAGAGCCAGTAATCGACGCTCATTTGCAGCGGTGAAGTGAGTCGCCATCCGTTTCGCTCAAATTTTGAGCGGGTGGCGGCGTGCTCGATGTTTGTCGCCAGCTCAAATGTTTCGCCGGCTTTTTTCGGCGCTCCAATGAAGCGAAGAAATTCTCGCGACTTGCTCCAGAGATATTTTTTGCCGCGCCACGTAATGTCTTTCAGACCGCTGGTGGACCAATTGGCCACGGATGTGAACACGGTCGCGCGAGGAGGAGAACGTCTTGTTCGCCAAAGATCGGTCACCACTGGTTGGCGCGTCGAAAGCCATTTCAATCCGTGGGTCGGGACCGGAAAGCTTTTGGTGCCGATGTTTTCGCCAAAAGTGAAAAGGGCATGATGTCGGCCCAGATATTGAATTGTCGATTTCACGCCCTTATCGATCTTGATTTGCTCGACCCCAGGATCGCTTTCAATGTACAGAATCCGATCCGAAACGAGCAGATCGTCGTTGAATTCCTGTGCGCCGCAGATGTTCAGAATAGCGTCCGCATCCCGGTAAAGCTGCCGAATTCGTTTCAATCGCAGGCCGGCAGTGGGATTGCCCGTTAAATAACGTGCGCAAAAAGCCCAGCGATTTCGGAATTCGAATTCTCGCGCCAACCGATTCAGGAGCCCTGCTGTATAATCAAATTCAGTGGTGACTTCAAACGTTTCCGGATTGTAGGGAATGCGGGCTGAATCTTCGACGTAATACACATCGTGACCAAGATGTTTCAGTCCGACGATGTAATGGATGTGCTGCCAGATTACGCCCGCGATGGGCATTGAGCCCATGAAGCCCATGACCACTATGCGCTTGCGTTTCATGAGCAAGATAATGCCCAACGCGCAACGCCCAAGGCCCAAAGCTGAACCTTTTGAATTGAGCGTTGAGCGTTGAGCGTTGAGCCGCCTGCTCGCGAACTCTTTCGGAGTTGGACGTTAAAAGGCGTCACGCTTGAAATTGTTTCACTACGATCGCCGGATTTCCTGCCACGACTGTGTTCGGTGGAATGGATTTAGTGACGACAGATCCCGCGGCCACGACCGAGTTTTCCCCAATCGTGACGCCTTTCAAAATCACCGCGTTCATACCAATCCAGACGTTGTTTGCGATCTTCACAGGCGCGGTTTTCAACTTGGGACGCGCAGGCCGATCCTTGAAATATGGCGCGAGAGCTCGTGCGTCGATGAGACGCTGGGCCGGTTCGAGCGGGTGAAAATCGGAATCCGCGATCCCGACGTTCCACGAAATCAAGCAATACGACCCAATCTCGATCTTTTCATCCGCCATGATCAGGGCGCCGTTGAGAAGCGTGAAATCGCCTATCGTGCACTGGCCGTTCTCCCCGACGGAGAACGAACAGCCGGCGTAACACGAAACGTGTTCGCCGATAACTATAGCACCTGATTTTCTGCTCCGGATTCTCCGAAAGATTTGCGCGCTCTCGCAATAGAATCCGTCGCCAAACTCGACGTTTTGCGGGATCGGGTCCGGCCACCAGTCGCCCTCGACGTGTCGATCTTCTCTAACGTTGCTCATAGAGCCACCCCAGTCGGGAATTTCCCCGACGCATATAGTTTTGCGTAAATCCCGCCGCGTGCGATCAGCTCCGGACCGCGTCCTTTTTCGACGACGCGGCCGTGCTCAAGCACGATGATTTGGTCGAGACCATGGATCGTCGCCAAGCGATGGGTCGCAATTAAAGTTGTCCGACCGCGCATCAATTCCTGGATGGTTTCCATGATCGCAGCTTCGGTTACCGGATCCAGCGCCGACGTAGGTTCGTCCAGTAGCAAAATCGGCGCGTTCTTCAAAAACGCGCGGGCAATGCCGATTCGCTGACGTTGGCCAACGCTCAGGTGCCCGCCTCGTTCGCCCACAGGGCTGGCGTAGCCATCAGGCATCTGCCGAATAAATTCGTCTGCCTGCGCACGGCACGCCGCCTCGATGATTTCTTCTTCCGTCGCATCGGGGCGGCCGTATGCGATGTTCTCTCGTACTGTTGTGGAAAAAAGCAGCGTGTCTTGTAAGACGATTGCGATCTGCGCGCGCAAACTTTTTTTTGTGATTTTCCGTACATTGCGATCGTCGAGCATCACGAAACCCGTGGAGGGATCGTAAAACCGCGGCACTAAGCTCATTAAAGTGCTTTTGCCCGCACCGGTGCCGCCTACCAGGCCGACGATCTGATTTGGATCGATGCGAAGGTCGATGTCGCGCAAGACGTGCCGATCGCCTGCGTAACCGAAATTTACGGATTGAAATGCGATTGCGCCTGTGGCGGATGAAATAGAAACCGCATTCGGTGAATCGCGCACATCGTCCTCTCGGTCGAGCACTTCAAAACAGCGCTTCGCGCCAGCAGTCGCGCCTTCCATGGCCCACGTGGTGTAGGTGAGAGACTCGAGCGGCTGATAAAGCATCAGCAAATAGGCACTAAAAACGAGCAGCGATCCCAGGGTGAGTGTGCCGCTTAAGACGTGCAGCGAGCCGATGTAATACATTGCAGCTGTGCCGATCACCATCAATGTGCTGATCACCAGCGCACTGTTTACATTCGTCAAAGTGAGCCGCAGATTGGCTTGCAGGCTTTGGCGGGCTTGTTGCTGAAATTGGCGCACTTCGAATTCCTCGCGTCCAAATGCATGGACCATTCGAATCGAGCTAAGACCTTCCTGTGCTTGCGCGAGGACTGCGCTTTCCTGTTCCTGAATCGAAGTCGATTCGCGACGAATCCGATGCGCAAAAAGATAAATCGCGCCAACAACCAAGGGAACGATGGCCAGAGAAACCATCGTGAGCTGCCAATCCAACCGCAACATGATGAGGAAGGTTCCGATCAACGTGATTACGGACGCGAAGATGTTGGTGAAGCCTTTGTTGTAGATCGTCTGGAGTGATTGCGAATCGTACGCGACGCGGAAACTGGAATCACTCGAACGGCGCGCGTCGTGGAATTTGAGCGAGAGGGATTGCAAATACGAATAGAGATCGGTGCGCAATTTGAGCAATGCCTGCAGGCCGATTTTCACAAAGAGATAGTTCGTGATCCAATTCATCATTCCCCAGAAAAGCTGGATCACGATCAAGGAAAGACAGAGCAGCGGGATCCAGGTGCGCCAATCACTGCGCGCTGCCGGGCCCGGACGAAGGAAATCGTCCACGATCAGCTTAAACGGCCACGGCTTGAGCAGATTCAAGCCAATGCCGACAAGCGAGACGAACAATCCGAGGATCGTTTGACCCAGAAACGGTCTGTAGTAACGGAGAACGCGCCGGTAGATCGACATCAATTTGGGGTTGCGGATTTTCGTTTTTAGATTGAACTAGGGCGAACTTTATTGCGGCTCGACATCGAGAGATTCCTCGACTTCGCCCGGAATGACAATATGCATCATCTTCTCGAAACCTGGTTCCATTGGGTGCTCACTGGCGGCTATCTCGGCATCATCGTGTTGATGGCGATGGAAAGTTCTATCTTTCCCGTGCCGAGCGAAATCGTCATTCCGCCAGCTGCATTTCTGGCTGCGCAAGGAAAACTCAGTTTTACGGGTGTAGTGCTCGCAGGAGTACTCGGGTCGTATCTTGGTTCAGCCATCACTTATTGGGCGTCGCGATTAATTGGACGTCCGATAATCGCAAAGTATGGCCGGTTTGTGCTGGTGACCCCCAAAAAGCTGGAGCAAGCCGAGCAATGGCTCGCTCGGTACGAGGCAGGCGGAGTCTTTTTCGCGCGGCTCCTTCCAGTAGTTCGTCATCTGATTTCGATCCCCGCAGGAATCGTTCGAATGAATTTCGGCCTTTTCAGTCTCGTGACGATTGCTGGATCGGCGCTCTGGTGTTGGATTCTGGCTTATCTGGGTGATAAAGCCTACCGTCTTGAGCCGGAGCTTTTGACGAATCCAGACGCGCTGGTTCGGTTCATCCACGGACAATCCAGGGGCATCTTGCTCGTCGTCACGCTTTTTGCGGCTCTGTACATGTTGAGCCTACGGCTGATGAAGCCGCGCTCCGACGCCTAGACTTCGTCGCATCGCCCTTCAGGCGATCCCCATCGGCAGGGATGCCGATGCTCACCAAGCGCAAGATTTTGTGTTTGAAAATTGAACAAAAGTGTCGGCGAGCGGTCACTCATAAAGTGCATAAAGGGAGAATAACTACATAGGGCTTATGGATGAGATATTCACAAATGGAGATGGTATTGGAATTGCTTCCCGAAATAGAGGCAATCGTATGAAAAGAAACCGACAAATTTTAAAACCTCGAAAATTTTCGAGTCTGTCACTGGGTGATCTAATCCTGGCAGTCAGCTCCTGCACTAGTAGCAATAGAGAGACGGTCGCGACCGTCGCGGACCTTTTTGCCAGTGGCCAGGTGCGTCTGCAGGACAACGGACGCTTCTTGCGCGTCCGTGTTTGCTAGGCCGAGACTGGTACCGGGATTCACAATTCCGCTCCGTTGGTTTCATCACGGCAGCGACTTTCGGTTTCATTAACGCCTCGCTTTAGCGAGTGTGTCAAAGTACGCTCCAACCCAAAACCGCTTTAGCGGTTTTACCTGCTGGATCACACGGAAACCGCTGAAGCGGTTCAGAAATTTCTGCGCCGTCTCACACTGCGCTTGAAGCACGGTGTTAATCAAACAAAAGGCTTTTCCCGTAAACATGCCGCTTTTATGTTGCCACAGTGATCGATCGTTATTCCCGGCCGGAGATGAGCAAAATCTGGTCGGACGAACGTAAGTTTCAAATTTGGCTGGAGATTGAGGTTCTCGCCTGTGAGGCGATGGCGCAGCTTGGCCAGATTCCGAAAAATGATGCTGAGCAGATTCGGAAGTGTGCGCGATTTTCAATTCCTGAAATCCTGGAGATCGAAAAGCGGACCAACCACGACGTCATCGCTTTTCTTGAAAATGTCGCTGATGCAGTGGGATCTGCAGCGCGTTGGATTCACCAGGGGCTTACGTCATCGGACATCTTGGACACGACGTTGGCCGTCCAGTTAAACGAGTCGTGCGACATTCTCCTGGCCGACTTGAAATCTCTCCGAACCGTGATCGCGGACCAGGCGCGGCGGTTCAAAATGACCCCGATGATCGGGCGCAGCCACGGCGTGCATGCCGAGCCAATCACGTTCGGCCTGAAGCTCGCGCTGATGTATGACGAATTCGGCCGCGCCGAAGAGCGTCTCACACAGACGCGCGAGCGAATCCGGGTCGGCAAAATAAGCGGCGCCGTCGGCACGCACGCACACGTCGATCCAAAAATCGAGCGAGCTGTATGCGAGAAACTCGGATTAAAACCCGCGACGCTTTCGACCCAGATCGTGCAGCGTGACCGACACGCGGAATTTATGACCACGCTCGCCGTGATCGCTTCCAGCATCGATCGTTGGGCGACCGAATTCCGTCATCTCCAGCGGACTGAAGTGCTGGAAGTTGAAGAATTTTTTGGAGAAGGGCAAAAAGGCAGTTCGGCGATGCCCCACAAGCGCAATCCCATTACCGGTGAGCGGTTGAGCGGCCTGGCCCGTGTCGTTCGCGGCAATGCTGTTGTGGCGTTGGAGAACGTCGCGCTCTGGCACGAGCGCGATATCAGTCACTCAAGCGCCGAGCGAATTATTCTGCCGGACTCGTGCATCCTGCTGGATTACATGCTCACGAAGTTGCGAGACATTGTCGAAAAGTTGCAGGTTTATCCCGAACGGATGCAACAAAATCTCGACCTAACGAAGGGCCTGTATTTTAGCCAGTCGATCTTACTCGCACTGACGAGCGCGGGTGCGGAACGCAAAGTGGCATATGAAGCCGTCCAACGCGCAGCAATGAAAACATGGAAAGGCGAGGGGACCTTTGCCGAAAACGCAAAACGCGAACCCGAGATCGTCGCGCGGCTTTCAGCGTCGGAAATCGATCGTCTTTGCTCGCTCGACATTCATTTCAAACACATCGATGCGACGTTCAAAGCGCTGGGTTTGCAGTAGAGTTGCTCTAAGTGAGTTAGTAAGGGATTTGGATCTGCGGCCGAGGTTTCACACCTACTTATCGATCACGATAACGACTAGGAGAAAGAGTAAAGAGAGCGATTGCTCATTCGTATCGCAGCGCTTCGATAGGATCGAGGTTGGCAGCTCGATAGGCTGGGTAGAGACCGAAGCCGATCCCGACTGCTGAGCAAACAAGAAGACCGGCGATTGCCCAGCCGTAAGGAAAAATTAGGTCTACCTTTAGCCACATGGCGAGCAAATCACCGGCGACGATTCCGAGAATGATTCCCAGGACACCGCCAGCCTCGGAGATGAAAACGGCCTCGGTCAAAAATTGCCGCAAGATATCGCGGCTACGGGCGCCGATCGATTTGCGGACGCCGATTTCTTTTGTCCGTTCGGTCACGCTCACCAGCATAATGTTCATGATGCCGATTCCGGCGGCGACCAACGCGATGAGACTTATGACGAACGCGCCGACTCGCACATATCCCGCCACGTTAACGAACGCGCTCTTGAGCGAGTCGTTGCTGTAAACCTCGAAATCGTTCGGCTGATCCGGACGCAAGCCGCGCGCGATCCGCATGGCGCCGATGGCGCGATCGAACGTGCGATTATAGGTATCTTGCGTGAACGCTTGCGTCGCGATGTTGACGGTGCGTTTTGCTTCGCCGTAATCCTCGAAGAAGCGCGTGATCGGCATGATGCAAAGGTCATCCTGGCTTTGACCGAACGCCGTTCCTTTTTCGGCGAGCACACCAACGATCGTGTAGGTGTGTCCGCTAACGCGAACAACTTTGCCAATTGGCGTTTCGTGCGGAAACAGCCTTTTCTCGATTATTTTTCCAACGACAATCACGCGCCGGGAAAGCTCGACGTCTTCATCATTCAAATTGCGACCATAACCGAGCGTGTAAGCGTTCGCAGTGAGAAAACTTCGATTCGTTCCGACAATGAGAAGACTTGGCGTCGTCTTAACGCCGTTATAAACGGCTTGTGCTTTTATGTCGTGACCGAAACATTTAAGACAAATTTCGCGCGCCTCGTCTCGCATCAATCGGTAATAATGCAGCGCCTGTTTGTAGGTGATGTTGTGCCGGTTGCGGAATTTCTCCTGCACGTCGCCGCTCGCACTAATATTGGCCGGATATTTGCCAAACTGAAAAATGTTAGAACCGAGAAAGCTAATGCCGTTCTCAATCGAGTATTGCAACGCGCCGATCGCGGTCATGACTGAGATCACCGAGAAAACGCCGATGGTGATACCGAGCATTGTCAGCGCGGAGCGCAGTTTGTTCGTGCCGAGAGACGACCACGCCATCTTAATGATCTCACTAAATATCATCCCGATTTTACTCGTACCGGAGCGCTGTTACGGGATCGAGGCGCGACGCTGTCCAAGCCGGCGCGAATCCTGAGAACAAGCCGGTCAATATTGAAACGATCATGCTGATAAGCACGAGGCCGAGCGAGAAATGAATCGGAAAAGAGGGGACAGCTTTACCGATGCCGAAACACATCAGATAAGCGAACGCTAACCCGACAAATCCGCCTAGGAGACAAAGCGCCGTCGATTCGATCAGAAATTGCAGCAAGATCGTTCGCCGCCGCGCGCCGAGCGCTTTGCGCGTTCCGATTTCCTTCGTCCGCTCTTTCACACTAACAAACGTGATATTCATGATGCCGATCGCGCCAACGAAAAGTGACAAGCCGGTGATAAACAGTCCGGCAATCGCGATTGAATTTTTCATCGGATCGAGCGTGCTTTTGAAGGCTTGTTGCTCGTTGATTGAGAAATCGTCCTTTTTTTCCGGTGGCAACCCGCGCACTCGCCGCATCAAACCGGTCAGCTCGTCCTTGGCATCCGCAAGCCTGGTCTTGTCTTTCACTTTTACCCGTACGTCCGATTCAGTTTTCGCCGAAAAATATTTGTTAAACGCGCCCAGCGGCATCGCCACCATCGAGTCCCAGCTAAACAAACCGAGAAAAGTGCCCTGTCGCGTGTTTACGCCAATGACTTTGAACAACTGACCGTTGATCAGCACCGATTTGTCGATCGGGTTTTCGGAAGGGAAGAGGGCATCGGCCACGTCATAGCCGATCACGACAACATTGGCGCCGCCACGCGATTCGAGTTCGTTGAAGAATCGCCCGGCCGTACAATCGATGGTCGATGTGATGATGAAATCCGATGTCGTCCCGAGAACAAAAACGTTGTTCACCTGGTTGCCGCCATATTTTATCGATCGCATAAAATTCGACGTCGGCACCGCCACGACTAGGTTCGAGTTCGGGGTCGCAGCGATCATGCGGTTTAAAGTCTCGGCGTATTCCGTTTTGATTTTTTTCCGATCCCGATAGTTCCACCAGTCGTCTACTGGCTTCCACGGCCATTGCGTCACGTAGAGAACATCATCGCCGAGCACGGCCATGCTTTTATCGAATCCGATGGATATGCCATTCACGGCGGTGCCCATCAATGTCACAGCGATAATGCCGATAATAACTCCAAGCGCAGTGAGTGTTGAGCGGGTTAAGTTCGAGCGCATTTGCGCCGCCGCGATTTTCCAGCTCTCGCCCAGCTCGTAAAGAAAACGTTTCATGTCGCAAATTATCTCGCAACAGGCAGGTCGAGCTCTGGAATAAAGCCAACGTGATCCATCTCGATGAGTCCATCGCGCAAATGCACAGTACGACGCGCGTGCGCCGCGATGTCTCGTTCGTGTGTCACGAGGATAATTGTGTTGCCGTGCTGATATAAATTCTCAACCAGCTCCATGATTTCTTCACCGGTCTTGGAATCAAGATTCCCCGTCGGCTCGTCGGCCAGAATAATCGACGGTCCATTGACGAGAGCGCGCGCGATCGCGACGCGTTGACGTTGCCCACCGGAAAGTTCATTGGGTTTGTGATGAATCCGATCGCCAAGGCCAACATCTGCCAGAACCTGGGCAGCGCGTTCTACACGCCGGTCGGGATTGATGCCTGCATAAATGAGCGGCAACTCGACATTGCGCAGTGAGGTCGATCTTGGCAGAAGGTTGAACGTTTGGAACACGAACCCGATCTCGCGATTGCGAACGGCCGCGAGCTCGTCGTCATCCATTTCGGCAACGTTTTTGCCGTTGAACTCATAGCGGCCCGAGGTCGGGGTATCGAGACAACCGAGCATGTTCATGAGCGTCGATTTGCCGCTGCCGCTTGGGCCCATGATGGCGAGGTATTCGTTGCGGCGAATCTGCAAACTCACACCGCGAAGCGCGCGCACGACTTCCTCGCCCATGACGTATTCCTTGGTGATGTTTTCAATGTCGATCACGACCGGACCGGGCGGCCTGATTGAATTTCGAGTCTCCATCGTCACGTCGACAGTCGCTCGTCGAGATTACTTCATTCCTTCTTTGTCGAGGGCTACCTTCGCACCCTCCTTCAATTTCCGGCTGATCGCGCTGTAACTTCCCGAGATCACTTCATCGCCGGCCTGAATGCCGCTCTTGATCTCAGTGTAAGTGTCGTCGGAGATCCCAGTCGTCACTTTCGTCATCTGCGCCTTGTTGCCTTTTTTTACGAAGACGACCTTGACCAGCTTTTCGCGCTCTTCCTTCTGTGCCGCTTTCTCCGCACGCTCGTTGACGAACTCCGCGTTGTTGTCGCCTTTGTCGCGTTGCGTCACCTTCTGTCTTTTCTTTTCAATTTCTTCTGGACTCAAATTGCTCTCGCCAGTGCGAATCGTCACGGCCTGCATCGGCACGGCTACGACGTCCTTTACCTCGTTTGTGTGAATGTCGGCGGTGCAACTCAGCGCAGGCTTCAGCTCCACATCGTGGTCTTCGATCCGGATTTTCACCTCAAAGTTGGTGACCTCTTCCTGTGTGCCGGCGCCGGTTGTCTTTCCCGTGTTACCAATTTGATAAACGGTGCCGTTGAATTTCCGATCGCCATAGGCGTCGATTTTTACTTCAGCCTTGTCACCCAACTTCACATTCACAACGTCGTTCTCGTTCACATCGACCCGCGCCTCCATGTGACCGAGGTCGGCAACGCGCATTACTTCCGTGCCGGCGAATTGCCCCGTGGCTACAAGACGTTCGCCCAATTTGCTGTTGAGAATTGTGATCGTGCCGTCAATGGGCGAGTAAATCGTCGTCTTGGACAATTGATCCCGCGCCTGACTCGAGCCAGCCTGGGCGCGCTCGATTTCGTGGAGCGAACTTTCGTAGGTGTTCTTTGCCACATCATCTGCCGCTTGGGCCGCATTATATTCCTGCTCCGAGATGAGCTTTTTGTTGAACAAATCTTCCGATCGTTTGAAATCGTGCTCACTCTTCAGCATCGTCGCTTTTTGCTGGAGATTAGTAGCTTTCGCTGCGCTGATAGCCGCTTCCTGTTGTTCGAGAAGCGCTTTATAAGAGTCAGGCTTAATTTTCACCAGCAGGTCGCCTTTCTTGACCCGCATCCCGTCCTCGACGGGCAATTCAATAATTTCGCCAGCGACTTCGGGTGAAATTTTGACTTCAACCTCAGGCTGTATTTTTCCCGTCGCAGAAACGGTTTGCACGATCGTTTTACGAATGGCGGTCTCCGTTGTGACCGGAATAGGCTTCTCGCGCTTGTTCCAGATGATCGACGCGACGACCCAAAGCGCGAGCAGGGCGATCGATCCGTAAATGATTTGCTTTTTGCGCCTGGCGCGGCGCTGCTTCGCCGTCAAAGGCGAAGGTGCAGGTGTGCTCACGGCTTGGTGCATCGGGGGAGCGGTTCTCCGGGTGAAGGCGTCAGAATTAGTCGCTTGTTTGACTCTTGCAAACGAAATCCCGTTCATAACAATTCTACGATGCGCCGAGGAACGGCCTTGGATTCAGTTAATTACCTCCCTGAATGAGCTTGATCTTGTCCCCTGGGTGCGTCGGGCTGATGCCTTGCCGAGACCGAATTTGGTGAATCGCCCATTTAGCGTGCTCGACGATTAACCATTCGTGGTCGGCTGTGGCGCGCTCAAGCGCGGGCAAATCCGACGAATCTCCAACGTTGCCCAATGCGACACAGACATTACGCAAGAGACCGCGCCGTTTGATCCGTTTAATCGGCGAATTTCTAAAAAGCGAGCGAAACTCATCATCGTTCAAGGTGAGATAATCGCGCAACGGCATGCCCACTGTTGCCGGACGGGCAGAGAACGCGGTTTCGCGCGATAGCTGGGCAAAACGATTCCACGGGCAAGCATCAAGACAATCGTCGCAACCAAAAATTCTGTTTCCGACAAGCGGTCGAAGCTCGAGAGGGATGGAACCTTTAAGTTCGATTGTCAGATAAGAAATGCAGCGGCGCGCATCCAGATGGTGAGGTGCCGTGATTGCGCCTGTGGGACAGGCTTTGATACAGCGCTCGCAGGTTCCGCAGCGAACTGGCACAGGCTCATCCGGCGGCAGTTCAAGAGTCGTCAAAACTTCTGCGAGAAAAAACCAGGTCCCGAGTCGTTCGTCGATGAGCATCGTGCTTTTGCTATGCCAGCCAATGCCGGCCTGCGCCGCATGATCGCGTTCCAAAACTGGCCCAGTATCGACATAACATTTCTGGTGGCCACCGAATTCGCGAAGAAACTCGTCGATCTTGTTAAGCTTGGTCCTGATTAAATCGTGATAGTCATCGCCCCAGGCGTAGCGCGCGATTCTGCCTGCAGCGGCAGGCGTGTCGCCTGCTTGGGGGTCTCCTTGGAAATAATTCAGCGCAAATACAACGATCGAGCGCGCGTCCGGTAAAACCTTCTGAGGATCACCGCGTTTTTCTTCCCCGCGCTCCATGTAACCCATTTCACCGTGTTCGCCTTCAGCCAGCCAATTTCGAAATGCCTTTCCGTGCGGCGCGGAACCGCCGGGTGCGATGCGGCAGGAGTCAAAACCAATCTCGAGCGCAAATGAGACCAGTTGTTGCTTCAATTCCGTTCGGGAGATTTCGCGATCAGTCATCTGTGCGGTTGTTTCAGTTATCACGCGGTTGCTAGCAGCGTCGCTGCCGGCACTGACTTGCGATAATACCTGCTAAACTTACTCAAAATTGCAACCGCGACTTCTTCATCTGTAAGCACCGATGTATCGACGCGGATATCAGCAATCTTTGCATAAAGCGGCACGCGGGCTCGTAACATTTTGGTGAACGCTTTTTTCGGATTTTTACATTGCAGCAACGGTCGACTGCCAGCTCGTGAAGCCCGTTTAAAAAGTGTTTCTTTGTCTGCCTCCAGCCACGCCACTACGCCAAGCCGTTTCAAAAGATGGATATTCTCTTCGCGCAATACAATTCCGCCGCCGGTCACGATAACTGCCGGCTCTCTGGTTGCGAGCCTCTGGAGCACCTCCGTTTCGGCTTCACGGAATTTGTTCTCACCATATTTCGAAAAAATCTCTGAAACAGGCATTCCGAATTTTGATGTGACGATTTTGTCGGTATCAAAGAGCTTGATGCTAGTTCGCCGCCGCAAACAGGCGCCCACGGATGATTTTCCAGCGCCCATCATGCCGACGAGAACGATCGATTTAACTGAAGGGTTCATCTCGGGAATATCTCAGTCAGGGATCTCTCCAGAATATCTCATTAACACCTTGCTTTAGCTAAGGTGTACTGTGCAGCGAGAGAAAAAGCGATTTAAACGGCTTTGCCGACTGCAGTTCGCGACGTACCGCGCTGAAGCGCGGTGTTAATTGGATATTCAGACGTTTCGCGTTTCGCAGAATCGAGGTGGCGGGAGCCGCGCGACATAGACGGGAAGCCGAGGGGTGAGTTCACTGGCGCGAACGAATCAAACGTCCTACAATTCGCGCATGCCTGAGTTGAAACCGTTGGTTGCTGTAATCATGGGCAGCAAATCGGATTGGGAAACCATGCGTCGTGCCGTCGAGACGCTCGACGAGCTTGGCGTGCCTAACGAGGCGTGCGTCCTCTCCGCGCACCGAACACCGGAGGCGACCGCTGAATTCGCGCGGAATGGAGCAGCGCGGGGGCTGCGCGTCGTCATCGCTGGCGCAGGCGGCGCGGCACATTTGGCTGGAGTGATTGCGGCTCATACCTGGCTCCCGGTTTTGGGAGTGCCAATTCAATCGAAGTTGCAGGGACTCGATTCGCTTCTTTCAACCGCGCAAATGCCCGGCGGTATCCCCGTAGGGACGCTGGCTATCGGCGAAGCCGGAGCCAAAAACGCTGCGCTGCTTGCCGCCGCCATTCTGGCCACTTCTGACGAAGAGATTCGGAAAAAATTGGAGGCATTTCGCAAGAAACAAAGCGAAAGCGTGCTCGCCGCGAAATTGGAAAGGTGAAGACGGAGATTTTGGCGGCGACCCTGGGTCGCCGCTCGTGGCATCGGCGTGCTGCCGATCCCAGCGGACCGGAGGCCCGGGCCACAACTGCGGCAGTCGAACTGCTCCGCAAAGGCGATGTGGTCGCGCTCCCAACAGAAACGGTGTACGGGCTCGCAGCTGATGCGCTCAATCCTATTGGAGTCGCAAGAATTTTCGAAGCAAAAGAGCGCCCGCGTTTCGATCCACTGATTGTTCATCTGCCTGACGAACAATGGCTGGAGCGCGTGGCCACGGTCGATGATCGCTCCCGCACGCAGATCAAAAAACTGATCGCCCAATTTTGGCCCGGGCCGCTCACGCTCGTCTTGGCTCGACAACCGATTGTTCCCGAAATCGTCACCGCCGGGCTCGATACGGTGGCTGTGCGAATGAGTTCAAATCCGGTTTTTGCTGAAATCATTTCCGCATTTGGGAAACCGGTCGCCGCACCAAGCGCAAATCGGTTCGGTCGAATTAGTCCCACGACCGCTCAGCACGTTTTTGCTGAATTGAGTGGGCGCATCCCGCTAATTGTTGATGCCGGTCCGACCACGCACGGCATCGAATCGACCATCGTCGCCGTGCATGAAGACAAAATCCGTATCCTGCGACATGGGCCAATTACGGAGGAAGAACTCCGTGGCATCGGCTTCCAGCCGATAGCGCCTGGACAAAATGCCGATTTTCTCCGTGGTGTTGGCTTCGAGCCAATGGACCCACATCAAGAAATCCAGATTCGTCACGGCATGTACCTACCACACTGGACACAGGAAGGCGCGAGCTATGCAGTCACTTTTCGCCTCGCCGACGCATTACCAGCGAATGTCGTCGCTGATTGGGAATCCGAGCGGCGCGAGATCGTTGACAGAGCGCGCAGGCAAGCCCGCGAGCTCACCGAAGCCGAAGCGCGGCAGTTGGCGCAACTGTTTTCACAAAAGATCGAGAACTATCTCGATACCGGCCACGGTAAATGCTGGTTGCGTGATGAAAGAGTGGCTAAGATTGTCCGTGACGCGTTGCTGCATTTTCAAGGTGAACGTTACGAGTTGGCCGCGTGGTGCATCATGCCCAATCATGTTCATGCTATCGTGCGACCGTTGGGCCATTACACGCTTTCGGAGATTTTGCACACTTGGAAATCGTTTACCGCGAACAGGGCCAATCGGTTGCTGGATCGCAGCGGAAAATTCTGGCAGCCGGAGTCCTATGATCATTTGATCCGTGGCGAGCAAGACTTGAGAAACCGAGTGCGCTACGTACTGGAGAATCCGCAAAAGGCGGGGCTGAAATCCTGGCCGTGGGTAGCAAGTAGCATTGGCTTCCAGCCAATGTCCAATCGGCAGGATGCCGATGCCACGACCGTTTCTGCACCCGGCCAGTTATCATCGCACTACGCGCCGAAAACTCCGCTTCGCTTGATAGACAACGCGGAATCGTTCGAGCTCGTGAAAAACCGTCGTGTGGGATTGCTGACGTGGAATGGGTTCATTCCAGCAGAAAGGTTCGCAGCCGTTCGAATTCTAAGCGAGCACCAAGACTTGACCGAGGCCGCTGCGAATTTGTTTCGCTCCTTACGCGAGCTCGACGATCTGGACCTCGACCTTATCGTTGCAGAACGAGTTCCTGCTCAGGGACTCGGGGCGGCGATTCTCGATCGCTTGGAGCGCGCGTCGCACGACTCTGATGATTGAGACACGCCTGAATGAACCCTTTGAAAAGCGGATGCGGTTTGTTCGGCTTGCTTTGGAATTCGGGATGATATTGGCAACCAACGAAATAGGGATGATCACGAAGCTCGACCAGCTCGGCCAGCGTTTCGTCCGGTGATGTCCCAGAAATGACGAAGCCTTTTTCATTCATCTGGTCTCGGTATTTCATGTTGAACTCGTATCGGTGGCGGTGACGCTCCATCACTTCGACGCTGCCGTAAATTTTTTCCGCGAGTGTGCCTGTTGCGATTTTCGTCGGCCATGTGCCCAGGCGCATGCTAGCACCCATGTTCTTGACGCCTCGCTGTTCTTCGAGCAACGAGATCACCGGTTCTTTTGTGTTCTTGTCAAACTCAGTGCTGTTGGCGTCTTTGATGCCGCATGCATTTCGCGCAAATTCAATCGTTGCCACCTGCATCCCGAGGCAAAGCCCGAGATATGGAATCTTGTGTTCGCGCGCGAAACGCGCTGCCTTGATTTTTCCTTCAACGCCGCGAAGGCCAAAACCGCCCGGAATTAAGATACCGGACACGTCTTTTAACGGGCCGTTAACGCCCTCTTGCAGCGATTCCGCATCAATAAGTGCAAGATCGATTCCGCAATCTTCACTCGCAGCCGCGTGCGTGAGGGATTCGTAAATACTCTTGTAGGCGTCCCGAACATCAAAGTATTTGCCGATAACAGCGATTGTGACTCGTTTCGCGGGGCTAATGACGCGCTTTACGAAATTTTTCCATTCCGCGAGCTCGGGCTGCCGTGTTTTTAGGCCCAAAAGATCGCACACCAATTGGTCCAGCCCTTCCGCGTGAAGGGTCAAGGGTACTTCGTAAATTGTATGCGCAACGTCGCGTTCTTCGATTACCGCTTTCTCCGCGACGCTGCAGAACATTGAGAGTTTTTGTCGCAGATCGAGATCGAGCATGCGTTCAGTCCGGCAAATCAATACCTGCGGTTGCAAGCCGATCTCGCGCAGCTTGGCAACGCTTTGCTGGGTCGGTTTTGTTTTCAGTTCGTGAGCGGCCTTAATGTAGGGAACCAGCGTGACGTGCATGTTGAGCACATTTTGAGCCCCGACCTCGAGAATGAATTGGCGAATTGCTTCCAAAAACGGCAGCCCTTCGATGTCGCCCGTCGTGCCCCCGATTTCCGTGATCACGACGTCGTATTTGCTTTCGTCTGAAATTTCACGAATGCGTCCTTTGATGACGTCGGTAACGTGCGGAATCACCTGCACGGTTTTACCGAGATAGTCGCCGCGGCGTTCCTTCAAGATGACCGATTCGTACACCTGGCCGCTGGTGAGATTGTTGTGCCGCGTGAGAACGCAATTGGTGAAGCGTTCATAGTGGCCGAGATCGAGATCGGTTTCTGCACCGTCGTCCAACACGTAGACCTCGCCGTGCTGGAAAGGGTTCATCGTGCCGGGATCTACGTTCAGATAAGGATCAAATTTTTGAAGAACAACGCGTAGGCCACGCGCTTCGAGGAGTGTTCCGAGTGAAGCTGCCGTCAATCCCTTCCCCAGGGAACTAATCACGCCGCCAGTGATGAAAATGTATTTCACAGGCTCATTCTCCGATTTGCGCGGGCAAGCGTTTGCTCCAGCGCCGTTGCGTCTTCTGGCGTGTCGATACCGGGCGATCCTGTAGCAGTAAGGAGCACATGAACCGTTACACCATTTTCCAGTGCGCGCAATTGCTCGAGCGATTCAGCGCGCTCCAGCGGACTTGGTTTCCATTTCACAAATTGGAGCAATGTGTCGCGCCTGAATCCATAAACGCCCTGGTGACGGAGAAACAACGAGCGCCCGTCATTTTGTGGGGCTGGGATCGCCGCACGAGAGAAATAAAGAGCATTGCCGCGAAGATCTAGAACGACCTTCACCTGGTGGGGAGAAAAAGCGTCCGCCGGATCCTTGAATGGATGCGCAGCCGTGACGATTTCTACTTTGCGATTGGAACGCAATTTTTCGACAAGCTTGTTGATTAAGCGAGGGTCGACCAGCGGTTCGTCGCCTTGGATATTAATAACGTACGCGAACTGCTTTGTTTTCCTCGCCACTTCGGCGACTCGATTGGTGCCGCTGCGGTGCTTCGGCGAAGTCAGCGCGACCTCTGCACCCCACTCAAACGCCGCAGAGGCGATCCGCATATCGTCTGTGGCAACGACCACTAAATTCAAGTTTTTAGCGCGGAGGCAGTGTTCCCAAACATGTTTCAGAAGCGGCTTTCCATCAATGAGATGCAGTGGTTTACCAGGAAATCGTGTAGAACTCCACCGGGCCGGAATAATTCCAACCGCTTTACTCATGTTGAGAGATCGATGGTGGTGACTGTTCGTCTAAAATGAGCTGCACGGCGGCGGGGAAATCTTTTGCGGTCCAATCCGCGGTGCTGCAGCTGATGTCGCAGTCAAGTCCAGTCTGAACCCGGATTGTGCGCACATCGGCGTTGCGACCGCACTCGACGTCGATCTCCTTGTCACCAATAAAAAACGAACGCGCCAGGTCGATTTGATGTTCTCGCGCGGCTTGCAAAATCATACCGGGCGATGGCTTCCGGTGACTGGAATGTTGACCCGGTACGTCGGGGCAAAAATAAGTTGCATCGATCAAGCCGTGGCCCAGTTGGCGCGAAACTTCCGATTCAACGGAGCGATATTCGTCCACGGTGAAAAAGCCGCGACCGATGCCACTTTGGTTCGTAATAACAATGACTTTGAATCCCTTTGATTTTAAGCGCCGCAATGCTTGGGGAACGCCGGGAAAACTCTTCACCTGTTTTGGATGGGAACAATAATCTGCGTCCTCGATGATTGTGCCGTCGCGATCGACAAAGACGGCGGCTGATAACTTGCTATCCACGCTCAAACTCCTCCCGAAAACGGGCGATCAATTCGTCCCGTGTCACGGTTGCTGTTCCAAGCTTGCTCACTACGACGGCGCTCGCGTGGTTGGCGATTTCCGCCGCTTCGCTCGGAGTCGCTCCGCAGGACAGACCGAGGGTAAAGAGAGCGATGGCCGTATCACCCGCGCCCGAGACATCGAACACTTCTCGCGCCTTGGTTGGGATGTAGTGTGGCGTTTCTTTGTTTTGAAAAAGCATCATGCCATGTTCGCCCAGGGTGATGAGGACATTTTCTGTTTCCCATTTTTTAAGGAGCGTTTCGCCAACACGCTTCAGATCCGCATCCTGGGACGGAACGGTATCCGTATCCCGACTGGGAATACCTGCGGCGAGAAAAGCTTCAGTGAGGTTCGGCTTGATTACTGTCAGGCCGCGCCACTCGACCAAGTTACGGGGATTGGGGTCCGCGGCGACGATCTTGCCGGCCGAGCGTGCAGCGTCTGCGATTTGCAACACGAGCGCGGTCGATAAGAAACCTTTGCCGTAGTCTTCGAAAATAATGGCGTCGGTTTCTGGAATATCTTTTCGGACCGCAGCCACGACCTCTTCAATTTGCTGCGCAGACGGCCCGACAAACTTTTCGCGATCGACACGAACAACCTGTTGATTGCGCGCAATGATGCGGGTTTTAACAATGGTACGAAACGTCGCCTCTGCAACGGCATTCAACGTGTCGATCTTTTGTTCGGACAGTAACTCCCGAAGTTGCTCGCCGCTGCGATCCTTCCCCAGCAAACCGATGATCGAGACGCAGTCCACAAATTCGCGCAGGTTGCGGGCGACGTTGGCTGCGCCGCCGGGGTAAAATGATTCACCGGTCACCTCCACAACCGGGACCGGCGCTTCGGGCGAGATACGGCCAACCTTTCCCCACACAAATTCATCCAGCATCAGGTCGCCGATTACCGTGATCCGCCTGGACGATGCGCGGTCGAGAATCTGCTCCAGCCGGGTCAGATCCATAAGGAACGCAGGCAGCGACGCCGCAGTGGTGATGGACTGTTTCGGTTCAGAGGCTTCAAAATGTTTTGAGCAGGGATTTGTGTACAGCAGCGGTTTTGCTTAAAGTTCGCTTCATTAAATCCTGAATACGAACCCGAAATCAACATTCGAAGCTCCCAATGATTCTGTTTAGTAAACATTTGAAGTTAAGTGTAGCCGCGGTAGGTGGCCTTGCCCTGTGTGCGCATGGCGCCCAGGCTCCGCAACACATCAATATTAACCAATTATCCACGACTGTGGAAGATGTTGTGGTGCCGTTGCCGAACGAAATTTTCGGGGCACTGAACAAGCTGGGCGCGGTCAATTGGAAGGAACACGTCCGCAGTGACAAGGGACCAAATTTCACGGAGCGTCCGCGTATTGCCCTCTTGCTGGGGGCGGTGATTGCCGATGGTTTTATAGCGGTGCAGGCTGAAGACGCGCCGACGGTAAAGGATATTGGCCAGAGGGTTCTGGCATTGGCAAAGGGAATTGGCGTAGGAAACTCGATCACGCCACATGCCAAGGCGATCATCGAGGCGGCAGATAAGCGAAATTGGGAAAATGTAAGGCAGGAACTGGATCGCACCCAAAACAGTGTGCAACAGGCCATGAACGAAGTGCACGATGAAAAATTATCGCAGCTCGTGAGTCTGGGTGGCTGGCTGCGTGGAACGGAAGTATTGACCTCGGTAGTGAAACAGCATTTTTCCACTGATGGCGCCGAGCTTCTGCATCAGCCCGATCTCCTGGCTTATTTTCAGACAAGACTAAAGTCCATGCCCGAGTTTAACCTCCCGATCATTCACCAGATTCAGGAGGCCCTTGGGGAGGTAAAGCCTCTAATCGATGTCGGCAACGCTCATATTCCTGCCGAATCAGTTAAGAAGGTCAACGAGATCACGACCCGGCTCGGTACCGGCATCGTCACGAGAGATTAGGAAGCTTCGATGAACGGTTTCGCAAAGATTCTTTTCCGCACGAGCTCCGTGCTGGTGGCCTTCGTGATAATGCAGCGCGCCAGCTTTGCCTCAGTGGATGATGCCCAATCGTTTGCTCTGCAGGCAGCAGAGCCATACGTAAAACAAGGGTTTCAAGTGCGCGAGGATTACTGGGGAGGCGACCTCGCTTCGGGCGAAAAGAAAGCGGTCCGGCAACAATTATTCAAAGGGAACGAATATTGGTTCTGGCTGGGAACAGAAGTCGATCGGGCGAAGGTATCCGTTCACATTTACGATTCCGATGGAAAACTGGCAGAGGAACCAGATAGCTGGGAGAAAGGCCATTTTGCGGCTGCGCACATCATTCCAAAGACTACCGGTAGTTACTTTATCATCGTCAGCGTGGAGGAATCGCCGGAGGAACGCACGCATTGGGCGCTGGTGTATGGATTCCGGTAGATCAGGCTTAGTGGCATTGGCCTTAGCCAATACTCCGTCTGCAAGACGCTGATGCCACGGATTGATGATGACTGAAACTCGTACCCTCCAGTTTGAGAGCCCGCGCGCCCTGCAGTCGCTCTACGCCAACGACATCAAGCTTTTGAAAAACCTTGAGGACTCGCTTGGCGTGAAAGTGACCACCCGCGAAGGCTGGGTGAAACTCGAAGGAGACGCAAACCGCGTCGATAAAGCGCAGCACGTGTTTGAGCAACTCGAGAAGGTCCGCCAGCAGGGGGTGGACATTCAAAAGCACGAATTCAATTATACGCTTAAGGCCGTGTCCGAAGAGCGCGATGAGAATCTTGGCGACGTTGTTTCAACGAAAATCACCACCTCGTCGCGCAAACCACCGATTGTAGCGCGAAGCGCAAACCAGCGGGCGTACGTCGAGGCAATTCAAAAGCACGACGTTGTTTTTGGAATCGGACCGGCTGGTACGGGAAAAACTTACCTCGCCGTGGCCATGGCGGTTGCAGCCCTCAAAAAGGAGCAGGTCGCGCGCATTGTTTTGACCCGACCCGCAGTGGAGGCTGGTGAAGCGCTCGGTTTTCTCCCGGGTGACCTCGAACAAAAGATCACGCCATACCTGCGGCCGCTTTACGACGCCCTGCGCGAAATGTTAGAACCAGAGGAAATCGAGCGCGCGGTTGCGCGGCAGACCATTGAAGTGGCTCCGCTGGCGTACATGCGCGGGCGCACTTTGAGTAATGCTTTTGTCATCCTGGATGAAGCGCAAAACACAACCACCGAACAGATGTTCATGTTGCTGACGCGAATCGGCTTGAATTCAAAATGCGTAGTGACCGGCGACGTCACGCAGATTGATTTGCCGGCGAACAAGCGCTCCGGAGTTGTGGAAGCATTGCAGGCATTAAAAAATGTCCCGGGCATCGCCACTGTGTATTTTACGGAGCGCGACGTTGTGCGGCATGAATTGGTCCGTGCCATTATTGGCGCCTACCAGCAGCACCGATCGCCTGCGCCGGCGTCACGCAAGTAAAAAAGAAATGTTTGATTCCTTTAAACGCGGAAGACTCATCAGACGTGGCCTCGCCTCGCGGAAACTGCGGCGCCGCCGAGCGCGCAGCGAACTAAAGCGTAATTTGGAATACTCGCCTTACACCAAGGTCGTGATCTTTGCGGTGTTTGTCGGTGGCCTCGCGTTTCTCGTTTTTAGCGGACAGCAACCTGAGCCGACCAAGAATTTTGTCGTTGCGCTGCTGGTGCTGGCCACCGCGATTACTCAGCTTTGGATCAACCAGCCCAGGAGCTTTTCGCGAAGCTCGCGCATTCTTCTTATCTTTAGCGTCATTCTGGTGCAACTTTCCGTTACCAAATTGCTGCTCGTCCTTTGTAACAGTGGCAGTTATCGATTCTTGAAGCCTGAAATGGCGGGGTTGATCATGCCCTATGCGTTTGCACCGCTTGTGCTAAGCGTGTTGTTGGGCCGTCATCATGGCCTGTACGCAGCATTTTTTGTAAGTCTATGGAGCAGCATCCTGTTTGGTCCTATTGACGCGCCCTTGCTGGTAACAAGTCTGATCAGCGGGTTTACAGCAGTTTCCCTTACATTGCAGGTGCGACGGCGCGGCCAATTGGTCCGTGCTGGTTTCTGCGTCGGGCTCGCCATTTGGTTACTGTCGCTGACGTTTGGTTTAATCGGGCCGATCAACTGGTTTTATCCGACGGCCAATGATTGGGGCATGATTGGATATCAAAGTGCGCTCGCGATCGGTAATGGAATTTTGACCGCGACTCTGGTCGGCGGCGCACTGCCCATCCTCGAAAACCTGTTTCAAATCACCACGGACATTTCCTGGCTCGAAGCGTCCGATCTCAATCATCCGCTACTGCGCCGTATGACCATCGAAGCGCCGGGGACATATCATCACAGCCTGGTCGTCGCCAATCTCGCCGAAGCTGCCGCGGAAGCGATCGGCGCGAACGCCACGCTTTGCCGCGTCTGTGCTTATTTTCATGACGTGGGCAAATTGGTAAAGCCGGAATACTTCACTGAGAACATGAGCTTTGAACGCAATCCGCACGATGATCTCGCGCCGACGATGAGCGCGTTGATCATCATCGCGCATGTGAAGGAAGGCGTTGATCTCGCTCTGAAATACAGACTCAATCAGCGCATGATTGACGTCATCCAGGAGCATCACGGTACATCAATCGTCCGTTATTTTTATCAACGGGCGCTTCAGCAGCATGAAGATGCGCGCGCTGGCGGAAAAATTATGAAGCTGCGCGAGGACGATATTCCGGAAGTGAAGGAGGAGAGTTTTCGTTACGGCGGACCGAAACCGCAGACAAAAGAAAGCGCCATCGTGAGTCTGGCCGACACAGTCGAAAGCGCCTCACGCAGTCTGGAGAAACCGACGCCGCAAAAAATCGAAACCCTCGTAAACGAACTGATTGAGGAGCGCATTAGCGACCGACAACTGGACGACTGCGACCTCACGCTGGGCGAATTGAAAATCATCGCAGAGCGTTTCCGATTCACGCTCTTAATGATGCTGCATAGCCGGATTGCCTACCCGAAGCCAGGTCAAAAAACGACGACCATCATTTCACGCGAAGAAGGTTTGCGGCCAGACGTGATGGTCGCGACGCGAAAACCTGAAACGGCTCCGCCGGTCTCAGCCGCGTAATGGGCGGGGCGCGGCCGCCGGGTGCGCAGCGTCGAACTTATAATTCCGGCGGCCGAGCGCGCGGTTCGCGGTCTTTTGATGTCTCAGTGCTCGGCACAGTAACAAAGGGGCCGCCTTCCAAAGGTGTGACTTTTGTGAAAGCCACATCGGGCATTTCACTGGGAAGTCCTTCGAGCGGGAAATCTTTTCGCAGAGGGAAGAACGGGTAGCCGTCCCACATCAAGATACGACGAAGGTCGGGATGTCCGTTAAACTTGATTCCCATCATGTCGTAAATCTCGCGCTCGTGCCAATTCGCCGTCGGCCAGATGTCGGAAACCGTATCCACAGCGCCGGAGTCTTCCGGAACTTTTAACTTTAGACGTAGATGAACTGCGTGCGGCATCGAGTAAAGATGATAAACAATTTCGAAACGCGGCTCTTCGCCGTAATTATCGGTGCTTGTGATGTCGATCAAATAGTCGAATGAAAGTTGATCTCGGCAGAACGCTGCGATCTCGTGGAGATCTCCGGCTGGAATTGTGGACGTTGTTTCGCCGCGGAATTCATTCTTGTTCTGAATCTTCGGACCAAACGCTTTGCCTAACGGGGCGAGCAGGTCTTGACCAGTCATGGCTATCCTGGCGTAGGAAAAACGCTCCGTCTGCCAGGGTGGCTAATGGCAAGCGAAACGCTTGCCCTACAATCATAAATTCCAGCGAAGACAATCATCCGAGCGCTTCCTCAAGCCTTTGTGTCAGTTCCGGCTTCTGATTTCTGAATGAGCGTTCCCGTGAGATTTTCTCCTGTAACTTTATCAATCCGGCGAGCAAAGCCTCCGGACGGGGCGGGCAACCAGAAATATAAACATCAACTGGCAAAAGCTGGTCGATCCCCTGCAACACGGCATACGAGCGATACATCCCGCCGGTAGAAGCGCACGCGCCCATGGCAATCACCCACTTCGGCTCCGGCATTTGCTCGTAAATTCGTTTTACCGCCAGCGCCATTTTGTACGTAACAGTGCCGGCCACAATCATCACATCGCATTGCCGCGGTGAAAACCGCATCACTTCGGCACCGAATCGAGCAATATCGAAGCGCGATGCAGCTGCCGCCATTAACTCGATCGCGCAACAGGCCAGGCCCATCGGCATTGGCCAAAGCGAGTTCTTTCGCACCCAGTTCAGCGCCGCATCGAAGCGCGTAAAAATCACGTTGCCTTCGATCTTTGAATCGTATGCTGTCGCGCGTGTTTCCGACATAAGAAAAGTTAAGATTGGGCGTTAAGCACGCAACCCCAATAATAAGCTCCAAATCCCAAGTTCCAAACAAACTTCAAAAGTCCACACCGAAAATGAGAGTGCATTATTGATTTGAGTATTGAAGGTTGGGATTTCCTTGAAATTTGGGGCTTGAGCTTTGGAACTTTGCTCTCCCTTTCTTGCAGCATGCGCCTGCCGATTGTATAGAACCGCCCCTACCTAGACATGACCAATATCCAGCGCACTCATCTCGACGATCTCGAGAATCAAAGCATCTTTATTTTCCGCGAGGCATATCACGCTTTCAAAAATATCGCCATGCCCTGGTCGATGGGTAAGGATTCAAACGTTCTCGTCTGGCTCGCGTGCAAGGCTTTCTTCGGCCGCGTTCCCTTTCCGGTTCTGCATATCGACACGACATACGAATTCCCGGAGATGCTGGAATTCCGCGAATGGGCAACGAAACACCATAACCTCAATCTCATCGTCAAAATCAATACCGAAGCCCGCGCCCGTGGGATTGGTTATGAGACACACGACCCCGTAACCGTCACGCACGAGTTAAAGACCGTAGCCTTGCAGCAGGTGCTTGCAGAGTACAAATGGGACGCGCTGATCACCGGCATTCGACGCGACGAAGATCCAACTCGCGCGAAGGAGCGATATTTTTCGCCGCGCAACGCGCAGTTTGAATGGGACTACAAGGATCAGCCTCCCGAATTCTGGAGCCAATTCGTAACCACAGCCGCCAAAGGAGAACATGTTCGCATCCAACCCTTGCTCGATTGGACCGAGGTGGATATCTGGCGCTACATCCAGAAGGAAAACATACGAATTCCGCAAATGTATTTCGCTCGAAACGGAAGACGATTTCGGTCGTTGGGCTGTCGTCCCATCACGCAACCGATCGAGAGCGCTGCTTCGACCATCGACGAGATCATTGCCGAACTGGAAGCGACGAAAACGACTGAGCGCGCCGGCCGTGCGCAGGACCATTACGAACGGAATGCGATGCAGAAGTTGAGGGCGAAAGGATTCCTGTAATTGCAGATACTGGATACTTGATGCTGGATACTGGATGAATTATCGCAACCTCGAGGTGTGGCAATTGGCGCGGGAACTGGTGATCGCGATTCACAACATGACTTTGACCAAGTTGCCCAAATTCGAAATGTTTGAAGAGGGCGGCCAGACTCGCCGCTCGATTAAGTCTGTAAAGTCCAACATTGTCGAAGGCTATGGACGTCGCCGATACAAACAGGAATTCGTGAGGTTCATTGATTACGCACTCGCTTCGTGTGATGAAACCGCAGATCACTTGGACACGCTCGTTGCCACGAACTCATTAACGGACTCTGCAACGATTGATGACCTCACGAGAAAGGTCGATGAGCTCGGACGAAAATTGAACCTGTTCTTACAAAGTATCGAACGCGGCCATATTTCAGAAAAGTGAACAACTCGGCGCCAAGTTCTTCATCCAGTATCAAGAATCCAGTATCCAGTATCGGCAGCAGCCCGACGCTGCGCGTCGTTTTCGTCGGTCATGTCGATCACGGGAAGTCCACGCTGATCGGTCGCATTTTGCATGACACCGGTTCTTTACCCGAAGGGAAAGTCGAAGAGATAAAAAAGGCATGCGCAGCAGAGGGAATGGGATTTGAATTCGCTTTTTTGCTCGACGCGCTTCTTGAGGAACAAAAACAAAACGTCACGATCGACACGACGGAAATTCCTTTCCGAACGCCGCGACGCCAATACGCCATCATCGACGCGCCTGGGCACAAGGAATTCTTAAAGAACATGATCACGGGCGCGTCGAGAGCGGACGCCGCCATCCTGGTGATCAGCGCAGACGAAGGTGTGCGCGAACAGAGCCGCCGTCACGCCTACCTGCTGAGCATGCTTGGTGTCAAGCATCTCATCGTGGTCGTAAACAAGATGGATCTTGTGGATTACTCTGAGAAACGATTTCGCGAGATCGAGCAGGAATATCGAAAGTTTCTTCGCGAGCTTGGGTTGGAAGCACGGACGTTTATTCCCGCGTCCGCCAGGGAAGGCGAGAATGTCGCGCGGGCAAGTGCGAAAATGAAGTGGTACTCGGCGGCGAGTGTTCTCGAAGCACTGGATTCGCTGGGACCGCAGGAGCGCGATGTCGATCTTCCACTTCGCTTTTGCGTTCAGGATGTTTATCGCTTCGACGGGCGCCGGATTATTGCAGGTCGGATCGAGACGGGCACCCTAAGGGAAGGGGACCAGCTGGTGTTCTCACCGGCTAACAAGTCGTCCGTCGTTGCTAGGATCGAGCGTTGGAATGTGCAGGAAACTGGCCCGGCCGTCGCTGGAGATTCGATCGGGATCGCCCTTGCCGAACAGATTTTCGTCGAGCGCGGCTATGTCGCATCGCGCGAAAACGAAACACCGATTGAGGCAAATCGTTTTCATGCGGACCTTTTTTGGATCGTGCGCGAGCCGCTGCGCGTTGGACATTTGTACAGCCTCCGGTTGGCAACTCAGGACGTGAAATGCGAGGTCGTATCGATCGAGCGAGTCATGGATTCTTCGACACTGGAGACGAAGAGCGGCGGACCCGAACAACTAGAGCGAAACGAGATCGGCACACTTACAATCCAGACTCGTGGCCCACTCGTCATCGACAACCACGACCGCATTCCGAACCTCGGCCGGTTCGTCATCATAGACGACGGACAAATTTGTGGGGGCGGAACGATTTTCGGGGGCGTCTACACAGATCGCACCGTTACAAAAAGCAAAAATATCTTTTGGACCGAAGGAAAAATTACCGCAGGCGCGCGAGCAATGCGGAGCGGTCATCGAGGAGCTGTGATCTGGTTAACCGGGCTTTCCGGTGCGGGGAAATCGACCATCGCGCAATCGCTCGAACGCGACCTGTTTCTTCTCGGTATGCATACGTACGTGCTCGACGGTGACAACATTCGGCATGGGTTGAACTCAAACCTTGGCTTCTCGCCAGACGACCGCGTAGAAAACATTCGGCGCGTAAGCGAAGTGGCCAAACTCATGGCGGACGCCGGCACAGTAGTGATTACTGCGTTCATCTCGCCTTATCGGATGGATCGGAGTCGCGCGCGAGAGATTGCATTGGAGGGCAATGCAGAGTTTATCGAGGTGTTTGTTGATGCGCCGCTGGAGGTTTGCGAGGCGCGCGACCCTAAAGATCTCTACAAAAAAGCGCGAGCCGGCCAGATTCGTGAGTTCACCGGCATCGACGCACCCTATGAAGCCCCGGAGGACCCGGAGATTGTTGTGCATACGGATCGGCAAAGCGTTGACGAATCGGTAGCGACGATCCTGGAGCAGTTATTGCCGCGATTGAGAGCTGTTGAATAGATGTCCGATACCGGATGCTGCATTCGTGATGCGGAATTGAACGACGCTCCGGAGCTTGCCGTGCTGATGTGCGAACTCGGTTATGAAACAACGCGCACAGCAATGGAGACGCGCCTAAGATTGATTTTGTCGGATCCGGCCTACAAGACTTTTGTCGCTGTTATGGACGGCTGCGTTTGCGGGATGATTGGCACGCTCACATATCCAAGCTATGAGCATGACGATCCGTCCGGTCGAATTCTCGCCCTGGTGACATTGAGTGCCGCGCGTCGCCGCGGCATTGGTCGCGCGTTGATTGCAACGGCCGAAAAAGATTTCGCGCAAAGACGAATCATGCGCGTTGCCTTGGATGCACGGTTTACGCGAGAGGATGCGCACAAATTCTATGAATCACTCGGTTATGAGCGAAACGGGTGGCGATTTGTGAAGCAACTTCAGTGAACAATTGATAGGAACTCGATGTGGCGACGTTGGAGAGTTCTTGCGATTACAGCAGTTGCAATAATCGGAATTCAAATCGCACAAGCAGCAGAGACTTCGAATAACCCAGCAGAAACGGAGGAAGTCACGGTCACAGCAGAAGCGAACGGCTCGCTTACTTCAGTATCGCCAGAGGAATCCTCCAAACAGAAGAGACAGGTCGCGGGCGGGTTCACGATCAAGAGCGCCGATGAGATGAAACTGGGCCGCGCGTCGAACTTCGGAGATTTGCTGCAACGGACCCCAGGCGTTTTCCTTCAATCCGAAAATGGCGCCGAAGTTTCGAAAATTTCCATTCGAGGGTCCGGAATTACGTCCGAAGATGAGCCACTTGGCGTGATGTTTTTACTCGACGGGTTGAACTTCAACCAGGGGGATGGTGAAAGCGTCCTCGAGGATTTTGATGTTGCCGCGCTCAGTCACGCAGAGGTCTTTCGGGGCGCCGATGCGCTTAAATACGGCGCGCTGACACTTGGCGGGGCAATCAATCTCGTGCCGTTTACCGGATACGATGCGGCGCCATTCCAAGTCCGGTTTGAAGGGGGAAGTTACGGCTTCTTTCGTGGCGACATGAGCGGCGGCGCGGTTGAAGGGCAGTTCGATGAATTTGGCGCGATTGGCTTCCGAGCGCGCGAGGGCTTTCGTGAGCATAGCCGTGAGAACACAGAAATCCTTTTTGCTGATCTCGGGTACAAGCTTAGCGACCAAGTAGAGAATCGATTTTATCTTACGCTGGACCGGACCAATCGGAATCTGCCTGGCGGTTTGACCAAGTCAGGAATGGAAGACGATCCCTCGCAGGCTAATCCCCTCGCGATAGCCCAGGATTGGATCAAGGAGTGGTCGTACGTACACCTGGCAGACAAGCTAACCATTCGAACTGATGAGATTCAGATTGACGTCGGTGCGTTCTGGTTCCATCGCGATCTCGAGAACCGCGGATTCTTTTCGCCGGGCTTTCGGGAAGGGATCGAGATGTTTTATTCGGACAATTTTGGCGGGAACCTGAATTTCGTTAGCCGTCACGAACTCTTTGGCCGACGAAATATGCTTACAATTGGTCTGAGCCCACAATACGAGGACGAGCCCACTCAAAATTATGAAAATATTTTCGGACATACAGGCGCAACAACCGCGCGAGGCATAGGCAGTTCGATAAACGTTCCAGCTTATCTCGAGGACCAGTTGTATCTCACACCGCGGTTATCGATCCTCGTCGGAGCGCAGGCGATTTTCACGGAGCGTCATTTCATTGACGAGTTCTTGACCGACGCCGCAGGAAATCAATCAAATCGGCAAAATTTTTGGGGATTCAATCCCAAGCTGGGCGCGATTTACGAAATCAATCGCAAGACACAGGCATTCATGAATGTCAGTCGTAGTTGGCAACCGCCTTCGCTGGACAATCTGGTCGACTTTACTCAAGGTCCGAATTCCAGCGTGGTTTACACGCCGCTGTCGCCGCAACATGCATGGACCATCGAAGTCGGAACTCGCGGAGAGTATTCGCGGTTTCAGTGGGAGTTGTCGCTTTATCGCTCGTGGGTTCGTAATGAATTGCTCGAGCTCAATGACGCCTTCGGGAATGATATTGGGACAAGAAACGTCCCGCGCACAAATCATCAAGGAATCGAGGCAAGTCTAGAAGTTGAATTGCTTCGGGAAATCTTGGTGCCAAAGCAGCTGAATCGCTCAGGCGATCGTTTGTCATTCGATCAGAGCTACACGCTCAACGATTTTCATTTCGATCAGGGCGACGGGCGTTCCTTTTACGGTGGCGTTTCCTGGAGTTGGTGAATTGTTCGAGGCCTGTTTCTCAGGAAATCCAAATCGTTTTCGTGTTTGTGAACTCACGAATCCCGGCGGCGCCGAGTTCGCGTCCAAAACCTGAACGCTTAACACCGCCGAACGGCAAACGCGGATCGGAAGCGACCATTGCGTTAATGAAAACCATTCCGGCTTCCAGGTCAGAGGTGAAGAGCTCTTGTTCCTCGGGATTATTCGTCCACGCGCTGGCGGCGAGACCGAATGAAGTATCGTTTGCCATCTCGATCGCGTCGTCTGCGTCGCGGACGCGGAAAATGGATGCGACCGGACCAAAAACTTCTTCGCGATAGGCGGGCGATTCTCGTGGAACATTGACGAGCACCGTTGGCTCGTAGAAAAATCCCGGGCCATGAATTCGGTTTCCGCCGGTCAATAACTTTGCGCCTGCTGCAATCGATTTTTGAACCTGATCGTGCACGCCTTGCAGAATTTGTTCGGTTGCGAGAGGGCCAATTTCAGTAGCCGGATCCGTGGGATCTCCAACTTTCAACGCACGCATCCTGTCAACGAATTGGTCGAGAAACTCGTCGTAAATTTCGTCTGCTATGAAGAGTCGCTTTGCCGCGATGCACGATTGTCCGGTATTAACGGTGCGGGCCTTAATTGCCGTGCTCAGTGCGCTCTCGAAATCCGCGCTTGGCATCACGATGAATGCATCGCTACCGCCGAGCTCGAGCACGCTCTTCTTGATCTGACGTGCAGCTGTGCTCGCCACTGCGCCCCCCGCTTTTTCGCTACCAGTTAGGGTCACCGCTTTCACGCGCGGATCGACAATTAGCTTTTCGACCTGTTCCGGTTCGATGAGGAGCGTTTGGAAAACGCCGTCATCAAATCCTGCGCGGCAGAGTATTTGTTCAATGGCAAGTGCGCACTGTGGCACATTAGAAGCATGCTTCAGTAAACCGACATTGCCGGCCATAAGCGCTGGCGTGGCAAATCGAAAGACCTGCCACAACGGGAAATTCCAAGGCATGATCGCGAGGACCGGCCCGAGTGGTTCATAGCGGACATAACTGCGGGCGGCGTCCGTTTGCGCAGGCTCGTCCTCAAGGAAGCGCTCCGCGTTCTCGGCGTAAAATCGACAGGCCCGCGCACATTTAAGGATTTCTTCTACGGATGCTTGGAACAACTTTCCCATTTCGAGTGTGATGATTTCGGCGAGTCTCTCCTTTTCCTGCAGCAATAACTCAGCGGTTGCCTCCAAAAGTTCCGAGCGCTGGCTAAATGCAGTTCGCCGATATTTCCTGGACGCATTCTCGGCACCCTTCAGTCGTTTCTCGATTTCGGCATCGTTGAACGGAGCAAACTCCTTCACCTTTTCGCCCGTAGCCGGATTAATCGAAGCGATTGCCATATCATTACCTTACATCGCATTCCCAATTAATGGAGGGGCGAACTCCGTGAGCCCGGCGTCGCAGAGCTCCGCCCTCCACGTTCTTTGCGAGTTAGATTCGCAGTCCTTTGGGAATCAGAACGCGGTCGAGCACGTCGAAAATCCATTGCACAAGCAGCGCCAGCAAAGCGGCAGGAACAGCTCCCTCTAAAATCGTTGCGTGATCGTTCAAATTGAGGCCGCTCAGGATCGGTTCACCGAGCCCGCCAGCGCCGATCAGCGCAGCGAGAGTAGCGGTACCGATATTGATCACCGCGCTGGTCTTGATTCCCGAAAGAATAGAGCGTGACGCCATCGGCAGATAAATTTCCCAGAGCCGGGTGAACGGACTGAGTCCCAGCGCAACGGCAGATTCACGCAGCGATCGCGGGATGTCCTGCAAGCCGCTCGCAGTATTCCGCACGATCGGCAATAACCCGTAAAGGAACAGGGCCGTAATCGCAGTGCGCACGCTGATACCGAAAAACGGAAGAGGGACAAGCAATGCCAGCAAGGCGAGAGACGGAATCGTTTGCACAATGCTGGCGAAGCCAAGAATTCCCTGCCCAATCAATCCACCACGGCTGGCGAGAATGCCCAGCGGAATCCCGATGACTACTGAAAGCAACAGCGAAAATCCTGCGAGCTCGAGATGGCGCAGTGTCCAGCGCGCAAGCTTGTGCGGAAAGGATTCGCCCACCGAATTTGCCGATCTCTCGCCGCGTTCGAAATATAAGTTTGCCGCGAAGGTATAATTTTTGGTGCGCTCTGCCTCCACATTGAGGTGAATCATGCGTTTTTCATCCAGCGTCCCTTCAAGCCCGCCTAAGGCACTAATTGCGCCGGGGGACATGGACGACCGAAACAAGAACACAGCCTCATACTTTGGGAAAAACCGAAGATCGTCTTCAAGAACTACCAGATCGTTTTCTTCAATCTTTGCATCCGTCGAATAAGCGTCTTTCAAATCAATTGAACCATTGGCGAGCGCGGCGTAACCGAGGGAATGATCAATCCCAATGACGCTCTGTTGGGGAAGCCCGTAGCGCCCGCGCAACGGCTGCCAGCCATCCTGACGATCTAGAAATTCATGAGTCAGTCCGACCTTGAGTTCAGGATGCTTTCGCAGATCGCTGATGGTGCGAATTCCGAGGCGTTGCGCTTCGCTGCGTCGCATCACCAGCGCGTAAGTGTTGTTGAACCCGAGGGGCTCCGTCATGCCAACACCGAATTTCCCGAGCGCGTCTCGAACTTCATGAAACGAAAGTTGCTGACCATTTTTCAGAATTTCCTGCGCGATTGTTCCCGTGTATTCCGGATAGGCATCAATTTGTCCGCCTTGGAGCGCTTGCCAGAGAATGATTGTGCCGCCCATTCCCTGGCGATGTTCCGTTGCAATTCCGGTATCGTTTAGCGCGCGCCTGGCGATTTCGCCCAGAACATACGACTCGGTGAATTTTTTTGAGCCGATGACGATCGGATTCGCTGAAGCGGAGACGACCACCGCGACAGGAATCAACAACAATAGCAAGAAAACGATGGGCCGTGCGCGGCGCGCCCGGCGGTCGCGCCCTATCAGCATGAGGCGAGCCACCTTCACGTCAGCAAGACTCCGCGTTGCGCGTTGATGAATTCCGACACGAAAGGGTCGGCTGGTTTTTCGCGAAGATCAGTAATCGAGCCTTTTTGCACGACTCGGCCCTCCTTCAGGAGCACGATTTCATCGCCAAAATAAATCGCCTCGGCCAAATCATGGGTGACGAAGAGCGCCGTCTGCTGCAATCGCACAAAGATTTCTTTAAGATCCTTCTGCAAAGCAGCCCGCACTAAAGGATCCAGCGCGCCGAGCGGTTCATCGAGCAACAGTAGTTGCGGTGAAAGCATTAATGCGCGCATCAAGCCGACGCGCTGTCGCTGACCTCCGGAGAGTTCGACAGGATAGCGCGAGAGCAAATTGACGGAAAATCTCGTCAGCTTGCATAGTTCGACGAGCCTGTTCTGCATTTCATCTTCGGATTTCCCGATGTGGCGGGCCATCAACAGGACATTGGCTCTTGCTGTCAGATGTGGGAATAAACCGCCTTCCTGGATGACGTATCCAATTCGCCGGCGAAGCTCGCCAATTGTATCGGATGTGATCGATTCACCGTTGAACTCGATCGAGCCAGAGTCGGGCTCAATCAAACGAATAATCAACCGGAGCAAGGTTGATTTGCCGCAACCGCTTGGACCAATGAGAATGGTAGTCTTGCCGCGTTCGACGGACAGATTCGTCGAATACAACGCAGTTGCATCCGCGTAGCGTTTGCTCACACCGACGAGTTTAACGAGGGCGCTCATTGGGGCCGTGATGCAGGCAATCCTGCCTGCAAGGTTCTGGTCCGCAAATACGCTGATGAGCAAGACAGAATTGTCTGCCTCACTTAGCCATTACAAAATAGAAAATGCCAAACAGGCGGGCATCGTCGGTCCACAATTTAACGAAATCAAACCCGGCCTGGCGAGCCAGCACGATGAAACCTTCTGGCGTGTGCTTGTAAGAATGCTCGGTCAGGATTTTTTCACCGGCGCGGAAACGAAACTCTCGAGCGCCTATATGAACTGTTTGGTCGATCGTACTGATCAAATACATCTCGATGCGACCGGCTTCTGAGTTGTAAATGGCGCGGTGTCGCCACTGGATTAGATCGAAATCTGCGCCGACCTCGCGATTGATGTGCTCCAGCAAGTTCAAGTTGAATTGCGCCGTCACCCCGGCGCTGTCGTTGTAGGCGGCTTCGATGACACCTTGATCCTTCTGCAAATCGACGCCAATCAGCAGGCCGCCGCCCCGACCAGCAACATTGGCAATGCGCCGTAAAAATTCTAACGCTTCACTGGGCTCGAAATTGCCGATAGTCGATCCGGGAAAATAGACAACATTGCGCGCAGCCTCGTGGCGCGGTGATGGGAGCACAACAGGTTGCAAGTAATCGGCGCACACAGGCAGAACTTCCAACTTGGGAAAAATTTTCCGGAAAAGCGCGGCGGATTTACGTAATTGCTTCTCAGAGATATCGACCGGGATATAAACAGCGGGCTGCTCCAGCGCTTCAACGAGGATGCGAGTCTTGGTGCCTGCGCCGGTGCCGAGCCCGATTAGCTCGATATTTGGTCCAATCTGCGCCGCGATTTCTGCGCGGTTTCGATCCAGAATATCGATCTCGGTTCGCGTGACGTAATACTCCGGCAGTTCGCAAATCTTTTGGAACAACGCGGCACCGCGCTCATCGTAGAAATACTTGCAAGGCAGGGTGCGCGGATCGGAGGAAAGGCCCGCGATAACGTCCGACAGCAAATCAGACGTTGGGGGAACCGCAGAAGCGGGTTGTATGGCCGTTAGCTGGTCTGCGGTCATTATGGCAATATCGTTCGGCGCGCGCCTGCCGGTCGCGCCCTACAGATTCATTGTGGATCGCGCGCGAGTCTGATCCCTGTAAACTGCCAGCGTTTTTCTGGTTGGAAGAAATTGCGATAAGTGCGGCGAATATGTGTGCGTGAGGTTGCACACGAACCGCCACGCAGAACGTATTGGTTGCACATGAACTTGCCATTGTATTCGCCAAGTGCACCCGGCGCGGCGCGATAGCCAGGGTAGGGCGAGTAGGCGCTGCGCGTCCATTCCCAAATATCGCCAAACATTCGGTGCAGACGTCTATCGTCGCCTGAGACAGGCAATGCGCGCGGATGAAAATTTTCGTCCTCGACAAAATTTCCTTCGATCGGGTAATCCAAAGCAGCGCGCTCCCATTCAAACTCTGTCGGCAGGCGCGCGCCCGCCCAGTTGGCATACGCGTCAGCTTCGAAATAACTCACGTGCGTCACAGGCTCGGATTCATCGACTGGGCGAAATCCTGAGAGAGTGAAGTTCCACCAGGCGCCTTCGTGTTTCGTCCAATAAAGCGGCGCCTGCCAGCGTTGGTCATTCACAGTCATCCAGCCGAGCGATAACCAGAATTCCGGACGCCCATAACCATTGTCTTCGATGAATGCGATATACTCTCCGTTTGTGACCGGCCGCGTAGCAAGCGAAAACGCGGGAACCAAGGCGCGGTGTCGTGGCCCTTCGTTATCATAAGCGAATCCAAGGCCGTCATGGCCAATCTCAACGGTTGCTTCGTCGAAATCGACGAATTGAAGAGGCGAACTCTGTGAGACTGGCGTCGCAGAGCTACGCCCTCCAGTTTTCGGCGTTCGAAAAACAGGATAAAGCGGATTCTGGGCGAAGACGTGCTTGATGTCCGTGACCAACAATTCTTGATGCTGTTGCTCGTGATGAAATCCGAGAATGAGGATCGGTTCGATTTCGTCGAGCAACTTTTCGTCCGCGCTGGATAGCAGATTATCAATATGCGAATCGACGGATGCTCGATAGCGCTGGGCCTCCCTTACCGTCGGACGCGAAATTAATCCGCGTAGATCGCGCCGGTGCATATCGCCTGCGGCGTTATAGTACGAATTAAAGAGATAAGCGTACTGCGGAATTTCAGGACGATAACCTGGGCTGAACTTTTTAAGGATAAACGTTTCGAAAAACCATGTGGTATGGGCAATATGCCATTTCGTGGGGCTGACGTCCGGCATCGATTGTACGACGCAGTCTTCTGGTTCTAGATCCGCACAGAGACTGTTGGTGAAGTCTCTGATTTGATGAAAACGCGTAAGAAGGCGCTCAACACGTCCCGGGCTCGAATGAAAGTGGGCTGGTTTGGCCGCGACCGAGTCGGTGGCGGCTTCCGCTGAAGCAGAGCTCAAAGAATTTCTCCCTCTTGTTCGAGTTCTTCCCTGCGCGCTTCGAGCATCTGGTCATGAGTCGCTTCTTCGAGACCGTCAATGACGCAATGCTCGCCGACCGTTTCCTCTTCCTCGGTACCGGGACGCGGTGCGCGGTGGCCTTTGGAACTTGCAACGACATTCCATTCTTCAGTAAGATCGGCGTTGTCCGGAGTTTCCTCGGGAGGAGTATTATTTTCCGCCCCCATCAATTCATGGCGGGCCTGTTTCCAATCTGCTTCGGTAAATTCATCAGCGTTGCGCTCATCGATCATCGCAATTTCCCTGGCGCGTCTTTCCACCTCCTCCGGCGAAGGGGCACCCAGCCCGTTGCCGTGCAACGAGATCTTTCCCGCGGGAGGTTGTGATTGCTCATTCATAACCAATAATGCGAAGGCCACGGGGGCGCCTTGTTCACACTACACTTTGCCTTACAGATTAGATGCTTGCAATACAAGTGCCAAAAAAAAGGCGATCACTGTTTTAGCATGAACAGGGAGAATTTCGTTCAACTCGAGGGCGATGCTGTCGTTGCTTTTGAAGAATACGGTGATCCAAATGGAGAGCCGGTGATATTTTGTCACGGCTGGCCGAGCTCACGCACCATGGCGCGACTTACGGACGAACCAGCGCGCGACCTCGGTATTCGCATTATTTCGCCCGACCGACCAGGCATTAGCAGATCGAGTTTGCAGCTGAATCGAAAATTGGCCGATTGGCCGCGCGTTATCGAACGAGTTCTCGATCACGTCGGTATTAGCCAATTTCGAGCACTCGCTATTTCTGGCGGCGCACCCTACGCGTACGCAATGGCAGCAACAATGCCGGGACGGGTGCGGGCAATTGCAATTGTAGCCGGTGCGATTCCCATGGCTGACCTTCAGGATGCGAGAGGATTACTGCCACTTTACAGGTGGATGCTGGCGCTCCATCGATCGCAACCGCAACTTTTGCGAAGGTTGTTTTGTATGGCGCGTCCGATTCTGGCTTTGCGTCCGCCTGTCCGTCTTCGGCCATTACTTTTAAAAATGCTGATGTTGCGACCATGCGATGCAGAAAGCCTGCGCGATGCCGCAGCGTTCGAAGCTATCTTTGAAAGCCAGCGTCGCGCCTGGCGTGGGTCGGTTGAAGGGGTCATGGTGGACGCGCAGATCTATGCACTGCCGTTGGGATTTTCACTGGAGGACATACATGTTCCGGTCCGTCTTTGGCATGGAAAGCAAGACCGGGCTTTCTCAGTTCATCTGGCGGAAGAAGTTGCCAGACGATTGCCTGACTGCACCGCGCGGTTCATTGATAACGCGGGGCATTATTCGCTGCCCATCCGTCACATGCGCGAGATTTTAGAAGACTTGGTCTCCGCTTAACGGAAGACGTGTTTGAATTCGCAAACGTGCAGCTGACACGACTGCGAGTACATTTTAGCTATGGAGGAAGATTTCACAGGGGGTGCAATTCACGATCAGCCAACGCGGCGACAATGGAGCATTGATCCACCGTTCGATGCACGCGTGCGGCAATTGGTTCGCGATTGGGACACTAGCGAATCCCCCGAATTGATCGAGGAAATGATCGTTACTGCGCTGAAGATCGCCCGCGATCGGATGAACGTTGCGGATCTCAAATTGATAAATCGTTCGATAAAAGAAATGCGCAATGCGGCGAAGGTCTTCGCGCCATTTCAACATTTGCGAAAAGTGGCCGTTTTTGGATCGGCGCGCACTCCAACCGATTCACCGGTATACGAAGTAGCAAAGGATTTTGCACGCCAAATAGTTGCCCACGATTTTATGGTGGTCACAGGTGGGGGCGACGGAATTATGGGAGCAGCGCAGCGGGGAGCAGGCCGCGCGCATAGTTTTGGGCTCAATATTCGCCTGCCGTGGGAGCAGCGAGCCAACGAAATTATTGAGGGCGATCCCAAGCTGATTACGCTCAATTATTTCTTCACTCGTAAACTGAATTTCGTGAAGGAGGCGCACGCGTTCGCATTGTTTCCCGGAGGCTTCGGGACACTCGACGAAACATTCGAGGTGCTCACACTGATGCAAACCGGGAAAGCCCGTATTATTCCGGTAGTGTTGCTAAATCGCCCACGTGGAAATTATTGGGAGGAGTGGATGAAATTTGTTACCGCTCGTCTCCTTAAGCGCGGTTTGATCTCGGAAGAAGATCTTTCGTTTTTCAAAATCACCCACACAGTTCAGCAAGCGGTTGCAGAGATTTTGCATTTTTACAAAATCTACCATTCGGCGCGCTGGGTGGGAGAACGACTTGTGATTCGAATGAATCATTGCTTGCCGAAGGCGGCGATTGTTGCTCTTAATAAGCAATTCGCCGATATCATCCGCAAAGGCCAAATAAGCCAGGGCACGGCGCTGCCTCAGGAAAAAAATGAAGCTGGAATTTGGGATTTGCCCCGGCTGATCTTCACGCCTTTCCGCAGCCGGTTCGGACGCTTCCGTCAGTTGATCGATGCGATCAATTCTTCTTCAACTGCGTGAGGGCTTCCGACCGAGAATCAACTTCCTGCGACGACATCGTGCCGACAGAGGCTCCACGATCCATGCCGTTTCCTAACAGTGCAATGTCGGCGCGAAGCTTTGCTTTCATCATTTCATCAAACGAAAAATGTTCGGCTGCATAGCGCAAGCCGTTCGCCGCGCAACGCGCAGCCAGTTTTGGATCAGAAATGAATTCCAGTATCGCGACTGCAAGCGCCTTGGCGTCGCCGGCCTCGATGAGCAGACCGTTTTGCCGATGCTCAATAATTTCCGGAATATCGCCCACCTTTGTTGCGATGACCGGACGTCCGCTGGCAAATGCTTCTCGCAAGACGATGGGCGATGCTTCGGTACGCAGCGAAGCAATCACTATCATGTCGCACGCCGCATAAACATCGGGTGTGTCCCACCGATACCCCGCCATGACGACTTGGTCGGCCAGGCCGGCGCGATCGATAGCTGTCCTTACGTTGATCCCGCGCTTTAGAATACCGGTACCCTGTCCCACGATGACGAAGCGCGCATCCGGTCGCTCTGCCAAAACCAGAGGAACAGCTTCAACGAGAATGAGCTGGCCTTTATCCGGCCGGATCATACCGACGTTTCCAATGAGCGGAACGTCTGCGCCAAAACCGATCTCACGACGGAATTTCATCCGATCGCGCGGCGGCTTGAATTTTTCCAAATCGACGGCTGAACCGATGACTTCAATTTTTGCAGGATCAACACCGTGTTCCTGAACAAGTTCATGCTTAATCACCGATGCATCGGCCACAACGTTTGAACAGCCATGCTTGAAGACAAATGCGCGTCCTTTGCTTCCGATTGGATCGGTGATGCAGCGCGCACGGCTTAGTGGAATCCCGCAGAAATAGAGCGGCAGACAAAGCCAGTGATCTTTCGAGCTGTAGGTTTTGAGTAAATCGATGCGGTTTCGCCGGCAAAATCTCCACAGCCGCCATGAGCAAAGCAGATCAACTCGGCTTCCCAGTGGGATCGTTACCAGACGTGTGCCGAGTTCAGAGGCTTTGGAGTGCACCTGACTATCTGGATTGCAAATGAGCCATGCCTCATGCCCATGAGCATTCAGCCAATTGATCTCGAGACAGGTGCGGTATTCCTGGCCGCCCCAGCTGCGGCTGCTCTCTACGTAGAGAATGTTCACGTGGAATCGGCAACGACTGCCGTTACCGCAATTTAGGCAGCCGCGCTGCGCTTTTCGAGAATGTAATCGTGGATTGTATTTACGGTTTGAAGTGCTTTGGCAGCTACTTCCGAGCTTGGCACACCGACTCCAAATGTTTTTTCCATGCTCACCACCAGCTCGAGCGCGTCGATGGAATCCAAACCGAGACCGTTCGCACCAAAAAGCGGAAGATCATCCCCAATCTGTTCCGGGGTAACCTGCAGCATTAAATTTTTTACAAGCATCTCTTTGATGCGAGTGCGTAGATCAGATTCGACCATAAATGAGCCGCGATTTTGCCGTAGATCGCGCGTTTGGTCAAACGCGCACTGGTGAGAGGCGGTGGAACGGATGTGCTCTGCTTTGCGGGAGGTTTGGCGATGCCACGCGAGCTCGCGTCGATTTTCGGAGAGTTAGACCTGGTCGGCTTTATTACCAGGTGTAACTGCCTCGTTCGACTGTGGCGGTGTGACGCTGGCTGCAGACTCGCTCTGGCTTCGCGGCACAGTCGATTGCGCCGGTTTCACGTCAGCCTTCGCGGTTTCGGTCTCGGACTTTCCAGCTTTGTGCAGTTCGTCGCTGAATTCGTCCTTTGCTTTTTGAAATTCCTTCACCGCCTGGCCCATTCCGCGGGCAAGTTCCGGTAATTTCTTCGCCCCGAACAAGACCAGAATAATCAGCAGGATGACGATCAGATCCGGCCCTGCCAAATTCATGAAGCTGGCGATAAGGCTCATGCGCTAGACTTCAACATCAAGCCGTTTCCCAAACTTTCAAGGCAAATCGGAGAGGGCGGCCTGTAGGCTGGGAGGTTGACAGGCTCAAGCTACTGTGGAAAAAGGGTTTCCTACCGATGCGTCCTACTTGGAAAGGCAGCATTAGCTTCGGGCTGGTTTATATTCCGGTGGCGGTTTATCCAGCCACGCGCGAAGAGAAGATTAGTTTTCGACAGCTTCGCTCCAGCGATCTTAGCCCTATCAGATACAAGAAAGTGGCGGAGGCGGACTCAAAGGAAGTTCCGGCCGACCAAATCGTGAAAGGCTTCGAGTACGAGCGGGGCCGTTATGTAGTGCTGAAGGACGAAGACTTTGAGAAGGTGCGGATCGAGTCCACACATTCCATCGATATTACCGACTTCGTGGACTTGGAGCAGGTCGATCCAAAGTTTTTCTACAAACCATATTTCCTCGAGCCGCAAAAGGGTGGCGAAAAAGCTTACGCGGTTTTGCATAAGGCGCTCAGCGGGACCGGCAAGATCGGCATCGCCAAGGTCGTGATCAGCAACCGTGAGCATCTGGCCGCCGTGAAACCGGATGGATTGTTTCTGATTTTGGAACTGATGCACTTCGCCAGCGAAATACTGAGCACCGAGGTTTTGAAGAATGGTTCGGCTACGGCCGTGAGCGATAAGGAATTAAAAATGGCGCAGGCGCTAATCGAGAGCATGGCAGTCTCCTGGGAACCAGAAAAGTATCGGGACGAATACCGGACGGCGTTAATGGAGATCATCGAGCAGAAGGCGCAGAACAGAGAGATCGCGGCGAAAGCGCCTGCTCCTCCCGCGCCCACGAATGTTGTCGATCTGGTTAAGGTGTTGCAGGACAGCCTGAACCGGACGCAATCACTCAAGCAAAAGCGTGCGTCCGGTCCATCGAGCGGCCGACGGTCGACCAGCGCACTGGTCAAACGACGGCGAGCAAGCGCCTTGGGGTGAGCAATCAGGAGCTGGGTCCTGTTGCAAACTATAGGTGTTGCATTATAATCAGCACTCTTTATGGCCAAGACATCCTGGATCAATCGCAATGAACGCAGACGCGCGACGGTGAAGAAGCACGCGGCGTTACGCGCTGGGTTGAAGGCGAAAAAGGACTATGCCGGCCTTGCTCAATTGCCGCGTGACGCTAGTCCGACGCGTGTCGTGAACCGGTGCGAGGTTACCGGCCGCCGGCGCGCTTTTATTCGCCGGTTTAAGATGTCCCGTCTGACTTTCCGTGAGCTGGCTTCGCAAGGCTTGATTCCTGGCGTAACCAAGTCGAGCTGGTAAATTTTGCAGCGTAGGCGCGTCGCCGTGCGGCGCGTGAATCGGCCGGTCATAAACCGGCTGCCTACACGAATCTGGATGAACTTCCCCTCATTATTCCCGTTGGCGTTCATTGCTGACGTAGTGGCGCAGCATTGGGACCCGTTGATGCTCCTGATCGTCAAGTTGATGACGGTTATGGCGTTGGTCTTGGTCAACGGGTTCTTTGTCGTCGCCGAATTCGCGCTGGTGAAAATCCGCGACAGCCAGCTCAAGACGCTGGCTGATACAGGAGTTAAGCGAGCATCCCTCGTAAAACAGATTAGGGACAACCTGAACGCGTATCTTTCCGCCTGTCAGGTTGGGATTACTGCAGCCAGCCTCGGCCTTGGTTGGGTGGGCGAACCTTTCCTCGCGCGAATGCTTCAACCTTTTTTCGGTATTGCGGGAATCGAATCCACGGCGGTAATCAAGTCGATTTCTTTCACGCTAGCATTTTCGGCCATCACGTTTTTGCACATCGTGCTTGGGGAACAGGCCCCTAAAATTCTCGCCATCCGCAAATCCATGTCGGCTGCGCTATTTGTCAGCGCGCCGCTACGATTGTTTTACGCGATCTTTAAACCGGCGATCTGGTTCCTAAACGCCGCCAGTAATTGGGTCCTTCGTCGCGTTATTCGTGTTGAACCCATCGCCGCAGGCGAACTGGCCCACAGCGAAGAAGAACTGCGCTTGATCGTTAGTGAAAGCGTAAAATCCGCCGAGGTCACACCTCTCGGCCGGGAGCTTGTCTTTAATGCGCTGGATCTGCGTGACCGCGTGGTGCGCGATATCATGACGCCACGCGGAGAAATCGTTTACTTCAATCTGGAAGACGGTTTCGAGGCCAATGTGAAAAAAGCAATCGAATCCCGGCACACGCGGTTTCCGCTGTGTCGCGAGAACCTCGATAACACGATCGGCCTCATCCACATCAAGGAACTGCTCACGGTGATGCGCGCGGAGCATCCCGATCTCCTGAAGATCAAACGAGATTTAATGCCCATTCCGGAGATGATGCCACTGGAGAAATTGCTCAAGTTATTCCTGAGCAAGCATGCCCACCTGGCCCTGGTGGTGGATGAATTTGGCGGCACAGTCGGCATGGTGACAATGGAGAACGTCCTCGAGGAGTTGGTTGGTGACATTCAGGACGAATTCGATTTTGAAAAGGAAGAGTTTCGTAAGATCAATGCAAACGAATTCACTGTGGACGGCGCGCTGGGCCTTTACGAATTGAACGAGCTTGCGAAACTAGAATTGGAGAGCGCAGACGTGAGTACCGTCGGCGGTTACGTCACGCACCTGCTTGGTCACCTGCCGAAGCAAGGCGAACAGGTCAAGATCGACAACTATATCGTTACGGTTTCTCAAAGCGACGGTCGCCGTGTAAATCAACTTCACTTTAAGAAATTGAGCGGCAACACGGCAGCGACAGTCCCCGCGTCTGGCAAGGTATAGTCCTATCCCGCTGTCCCGTCTTTGCGTGAATGCAGGCAAATCCGGTTGCCGTCCGGATCCGCAATCCATGCCATCCAGCAGACGCGTGTCTCAACAGGCTCGATGAGGACTTTGACGCGGTGTCTGCGGCAAATATCAATTGCGGCGCGAACGTCGTCCACCGCTAGCGCGACGCAGGCCGGCCCACTCCAGTCCCATTCAGGATGGCGTTTATGTCCCGTGCCGTTGAGACTGAAAGTCAACGGTTCGGTGGCGAACTCGCTCCAGAAATCATTCCACTCCTCTCCGCGCTTGAGGCCAAAAAGCTTCTGATAAAAGGCCCGGGCTCGGCGAATGTTTTTCGTGTTATACATCACGAAATCAAGCGCTCGAACGGGAATCGCAGCCGGACGCGATGAGATCTTTTTCTTTCTCATGGGTCGCCTATGCAATCGCAGCTTGCAATTTCGCCAACAGCGCCGGTCGGCGCCGCAGTTGAGCGGTGAGAGCTTCAATTGCGCGCAAGGTGGGGGGGCTAATGTGATGTTCCATTCCCTCTACATCATGATAAATGACGCGATCGTCGAGGCCAAGCAGTCCCAGAAAATCAGTCAGAAGTTTATGCCGCTGGGCGATTTTATGGGCCAGGCTCTTACCGGCTGCAGTCAAAATAAGTCCGCGATACTTTTCGTATTTCAGAAGACCCTCGGCGTCCAGTCTCTGAACCATATTGGTCACGCTTGCCTGGGAAATTCTTAAGGCGGCCGCGATGTCCACCACGCGGGCGTATCCTTTTGAGTTAATCAGTTCCAGGATGCGTTCCAGGTAATCCTCGACCGCTGTGGAACTGCCGAGCGCGGAGTAGGACGTTTTGCGGCGCATGCTTCGAAAAATATGATTCAGGACAAAATAGTCAAAGAGATAAATAATTGATGATTGACAGAATCATATTGTTATCCAACTAAATTAGGTCAGACTAATGTTCAAGACCAAGCTTACTCATCAGTGAAGGTCTCGAAAAAGAAACGGCTAGGGAAAGTGATGACGCAACGCGACGGCACAATTGCAGCAAAATCTCATGTAGCCTGGCGGAGAACCGCCGGCGAGGTTTCCCTGCCGGAAGTCCACCGCAGCATCGCCGTTCCGACGACGGCTTCATTTTGGCGCAAACTGGCGGCTTTCTCCGGCCCGGGGTTCCTCGTGGCGGTCGGCTACATGGATCCGGGCAACTGGGCCACCGATCTGGCTGGAGGGGCCCGGTTTGGTTACTCGCTTCTGGCTGTCATCATGATCTCCAATTTGATGGCCATCCTGCTCCAGCATTTGTGCATCAAACTCGGGGTGGCCACGGGCCGCGACCTTGCCCAGGCCTGTCGCGATCACTACTCGACACCGACCGTCTGGCTTCTCTGGGTTCTTTGCGAGCTCGCCATCGCTGCTTGCGATTTGGCGGAGGTTGTCGGCTCGGCCATCGGGCTGCAGCTTCTCTTCGGAATTCCGCTGGTGTGGGGTTGCATCATTACTGCGTCCGATGTGCTCCTGGTGTTGTATCTGCAAACAAAAGGCTTTCGCTATGTCGAGGCTATTGTGATCACTCTTATCGCCACCATCGGAGGTTGTTTTGCCGCTGAACTGATCTTTTCCAAGCCCAGCCCGACTGGCATCCTCCTGGGGTTTATTCCCAATCCAGGCATCGTCGCAAATCAGGAAATGCTTTACGTCAGCATCGGCATTCTTGGCGCGACTGTGATGCCCCATAATCTTTACCTGCACTCGTCCATCGTGCAGACGCGCAAGTTCGAGCAGACGCCGGAGGGCAGGCGCGAGGCGGTCAAGTTCGCCACCATCGATTCTAGCGCCGCGCTTATGTTCGCTTTGTTCGTCAACAGCGCGATCTTGATACTGGCAGCCGCGGTTTTCCATTGGTCGGGGCACCAGGAGGTCGCGGAAATTCAGGACGCCTATAAGTTACTCAGCCCGCTGTTGGGCGTCGGCGTGGCTAGTGCCCTTTTCGCGGTGGCCCTGCTCGCTTCCGGACAAAACTCGACCCTGACTGGCACGCTCGCCGGGCAGATTGTGATGGAAGGTTTCTTGAATTTTCGCATCACCCCATGGCTGCGCCGGTTGATTACGCGACTCATCGCGATCGTTCCCGCGGTGTTCATCATCGGTATTTTCGGTGAAGGCAAGACTACGGAATTGCTCGTTGCCAGTCAGGTCGTATTGAGCATGCAGCTCGGTTTTGCCGTTTGGCCTTTGATGCGGTTTACGGGGGAAAAGGCGAAAATGGGCGAGTTTGCCAACCGTCTCTGGGTGAAAATTCTGGGCTGGACGGCCGCCGGCATTATCATTGTGCTTAACGTGAAGCTGCTCTTCGATATTTTTATACCAGACGCGGTTCGTAAGGCATTCTATGGGTTCATCGGTTTGCCGATGCCTGAATAAAATGACGAAGGCCTAATGACGAATGACGAAGGAATGACAAAATCCGAAGCTCGAAACGCGCGCGCGCAAGATTTATCTTGGAACGGCAGCCTCATGCGGACTGTTTGCGAGCAGCAGCCGGAGAGTAAGCTAGCGATTTATTTGTGGTTTTTCGCCATTCGAGCTTCGGATTTTATTCGTCATTCGTCATTCGAATTTCGTCATTTTTGTCATGTATAAACATATCCTTATTCCGCTCGAGAACAGCCCAGCCGATGAGACCATTCTCACCCATATCAAGCCTCTTGCACGAATGGCCGGTGCGAAACTGCTCCTCGTTCATGTGGCCGATGGCTGGGTGGCACGCAATTTCGATCAGCTCAAACTCGCCGAGAGCGAAGAGATGAAACAGGACCGGCTTTACCTGGAAAAACGCAGCCGTGAACTGACCGCGGAAGGCTTTTCCTGCGACGCCGTCCTGGCGTTGGGCGAGCCCTCGGACGAGATCATCAAACTTGCTCGGGAGAAAAATGTCGATCTCATTGCGATGACGACGCACGGCCACCGTTTCATCAGCGACATACTTTACGGGGCGACTGTCGACAAAGTGCGCCACGAAGTGGAGGTGCCGGTGCTGCTGTTGAAAGTACAACGCTAGCTGAATGACGAATCTCCAAGACATCTCGATCTTCGCAGGCGTTTGTTCGTCATTCGAACTTTGTCATTAATTCGTTATTCGACATTCGTGCATCGTCATTCTATGGACGCTCGTGAAAGTTCTTTTTCTCACCAATGAATATCCTCCGCACATCTATGGCGGTGCGGGCGTTCACGTCGGCTATCTTTCGCGTGAACTGGCGAAGATGATGCCGGTGGAAGTTCGCTGCTTTGGCGACCAGCACATTGAAGAAGGCAATCTCAAGGTCACCGGCTACAAGGTTGATACAAGCGATTTCAGTTGCCCAAAGCCGCTGCGCTCCGTTTTCGGCGCCGTGCGGCGGTGCACCGACTTCAATACTACCAACATCGATGCCGATCTCGTGCACTGTCACACTTGGTACAGCCACTTCGGCGGGATCTTAGCGAAAAAGAATTACGGAATTCCCCTCGTGATCACAGTCCACTCGCTGGAGCCGCTTCGACCCTGGAAGCGCGAACAGCTCGCCGGTGGCTACGATTTTTCGCTTTGGGTTGAAAAGACGGCGTTGGAAATGGCTGACGCGATTATTGCTGTTTCTCGCGAGACCAAGGACGACATTGAGCGATTGTTCGATGTGGCCCCCGCGCGCGCGCATGTGATCCACAACGGAATCGATCTGCAGCAATACCGGAAAGTCGATTCGAGCAACGCGCTCAAGCACTACGGCATCGATCTAAACGTACCGTATCTGCTGTTCGTCGGTCGGATCACCCGGCAGAAAGGATTCCAACACCTGCTGCGCGCAATCCCATTCATGAATCACGGTTTCCAAATCGTCCTTTGCGCCGCCGCGCCGGACACGCCGGAGATGGCAGAAGAAATGAAAACCGCAGTGGAAGCCGCAAAAGCGCAGCGGCCGGGAGTCGTCTGGATCAATGAAATGGTGGATCAAACGGCGACCCGCGAACTTTACTCGCACGCAGCGGTATTTGTTTGCCCTTCGATTTACGAACCGTTCGGCATTATCAATCTTGAGGCAATGGCGTGCGAAACCGCGGTGGTTGCCAGTGCCGTTGGCGGAATCAAAGAAGTCGTTGCCGATGGCGAGACCGGATTCCTGGTTCCACTAGAACAAACGAAGGAAGGCTCATTCGAGCCGGCAAACCGCGAAAAATTCGCGCGAGATATCGCTAAGCGCGTCAATCAGCTAATGAAAGATCCACAATTACGCGAAAAATTCGGCAAAGCCGGGCGCAAACGAGTGGAGGAAAATTTTAGTTGGACGTCAATCGCACAAAAAACGAAAGCACTTTATAAGACGCTGGTGTCAGGCGGAGAAAGGATCGGCTCCCTGAAGCAGGCCTCGTAGCCTAGAGTTGCTCGATTTTGTAACCGCGTTTTTGGAGCAGGGCGATAACGCCGCGAGGCCCGGCGAAATGCAGTGCGCCTGCGACGATCAATGTCGGTCTTCCCGATCTGATTGCCGTTTCGATTCTCGGGCTCCACCTTGCGTTACGCCGATCCAGCAACCGCCACGAAACCGTCGGAGCCTCTTTCATTTCACCGGTGTGTATCGCATTAAGGCGAGCAGCATCACCGACTTTCCATGCTGACGCGTCTTGTCGAAACTGCCCTGCCTCGTCCTTTGCGTGGATTATAGCTTGCAGCAGGACCACTTCGCCTTCTGCGTCGAACATGTCGGAAAAAACACGGATATGCTCGTCCGCTGTTTCGAGACCGCC
>Ga0209472_1000022_pt1 | contig 84123 bp, 90 predicted proteins | sample GraSoiAngelo_130_FD_185887 | JGI IMG/M metagenome (GOLD analysis project Ga0209472, IMG submission 185887) | Grasslands soil microbial communities from the Angelo Coastal Reserve, California, USA - 14_0929_02_20cm (SPAdes) (version 2) | ecosystem: Environmental > Terrestrial > Soil > Grasslands ... | reverse complement strand
CCAGTTCGGGGCCGAAGTATCCGAAATAGCCGGGCGAGGTTGCGCCCCCGGCCCACCCATCGACCGAGACGAACATGTCAACCGTCAGCGTCTGCATATCCGTCCCTTCGAGGAACTCGGGAGCGCCGCTAGCGCTTGGAGCCGGACGCGCTGAGCGGGATGCCAACGCCGGAGACACCAAGCGGGCCGGCGTGTCGAGTCAGCATGCCGACCAGGAACCCCAGCACGCGATCCGCCGATGGGCCTTCCGAGATGGTGGCGAGCAGCGCCGGCTCCGGATTCCGAAAGGCGCCGAGAGCCCCTGCCCGAGCGGCCCGGCTGAAGGTCGGCGTGCCGGCGGGGACGAAGGTCACCCGGATCTTGGTGTAGCGATCACCGGAGTGAACCAGGGTAAACGGCGCCTTCTTGTGCACCTGCCAGGCGCGAATTTCTTCATTCTTTAAACGACGCTGGAGGGTAGCGATCAGCTTCTTGCCGCCCGGATCACGGTCAGCGTAGATCGCGACCTGCACGCCGCCATGATAGCGACTTGGCTTAGGTCTTGCCCAGATTTTCGAAGAAGCGCCGCATCGCCGCCCGGACCGGTTGCGGGCTCGGGACCCGGCTGCCGGCCTCGGCGGCCGCGGGCTGGCCCCGCAGAGCACGGAGCTCCGCGCGGTTCTGTTGCCAGACCACCCAGACGCGCTGGACCGCAGTGAAGTTCGTGCCGACTGCCAGGACGAGCAGGGCCACCGTCAGCGGGGTCCAGCCGCCAATCTTGAGCCCCACCGATTCCAGCAGCAGGCCGGCGACGATGATGACCACCCGCTCCGGTCGAGCCAGGATGCCCACATCGCAGGTGAAGCCCAGACTCTGGGCGCGAGCGCGAACGTAGCTGACCAGGAACGATCCTGCGAGGGCGATCAGCACGATGATCGGCCGAAGCCCATCATGCTGATCGAGGAAGTAGATCAGGATTCCCAGATAGACGACGCCTTCCGAATAACGATCGACCGTGGAGTCAAGGAACGCCCCGTATCGGTAGACCTTGCCGGACGCGCGGGCGAGGGCGCCATCGAAAATATCGAAGAGCCCGGCGAACGCGAGGACCACGCCACCCACCAGGAGGTCGCCCATCGCCACCAGCAGTGCCCCGACGGCGGTGATTACCAGGCCGAAGAGGGTGAGCATGTTGGGCGTGATCGGCGAGTCACGAAACACGCCGACGAGCCGCTCGGCCCACCGCCGCACCCAGGCCTGGAATTTCTGGGTAAACATCAGCGCGGACTCAGGCTCGGCTCCAGCCGAACCGCTGGCGCCGGTTGAGCCAGATCGATCGCCCGCTTGTAGACATCGGCTACCTGGTCGATCACGCGCTCCCAGTCGTACTGGCGCGCCTGCGCCAGTCCGGCGGTCCCCATCTCCTGGCGCAGCGCCGAGTTGTTGATCAGCGTTTGCAGCGCGTAGGCGAGCTGCCGGCGGCTCTTGCGCTCGACCAGCAAGCCTTCCCGCCCGTGGGTCACGACTTCCCGGAAGCCATCGATGCTGGTGGCGACGATGGGCTTCCCGGATGCCATCGCCTCGAGGAGCACGATCCCGAAGCTCTCATCCCCGGTCGCCGGTGAGCAGAAGATATCGCAGCTGGCGTAATAGCGCGGCAATTCCGACGCGGGAACATAGCCGGCCATCACCACGTCATCCAGCTGCTTGCGCGCGACGAAGTTGTTGTACCAGCGGCGCAGCGGTCCGTCGCCGACGATGATCAAGCGCAGCTTCGGATACTGAGGCTTGAGCTGGGCAAAGGCCCGCAGCAAATATCCAAGGCCCTTGCGATACTCCAGCCGGCCAACGAACAGCAGGTTGCACATGCCGTCACGCAGCTCGGGATACGGCGGCTGGTTCTGGAAGCGGCTGAGGTCGATCCCGTTGGGGATGACGCGATAGTCACCCGGGAAGTAATGCCGGACGAACTCGCGCGCGGGGTTGGATACCGCGATTCGGGCGTGCAGCCTGCGGACATATCGTTTGAGCAGCGGCTTGCCGTAGTAGTAGCCCACGTTCGAGCGGGCGAAGGCGTGGAACGTACCGACGTTGCAGGTCTTGGAGAAGCGCAGCGCAGTGATCGGTAAAACCGGCATCAAGGGCTCGTGGTAGTGGATCACGTCGAAGCCGCCGTCCCGGACGTAATGCTTGATCCGGTTCGTCAGATGCAGGCTGACCGTGATGCGAGCTACCGAGCCGTGCATCGGGATAGGAAAGGGCCGGCCTACGCGGATGAAGTCGTGGTCCGCCTCGGCGAGCTCGCGATCGGAACACGGGGCAAAGACCGTGACCTCGTGGCCACGCCGCCGCAGCCCGGCCGCCAGGTGACGAACGTGCTCGGTGACCCCACCCGGATGCGCGTAGTCATACGCCGACACCAGGCCGATCTTCATGCCGGCTATCCCCTGGCGAATGCCCGGACGGCGGACCGTCCCATACGAGCCCAGTTGCGGCCGATCCGCTGAAATTTCAGTTGCGCGATGCGGCGGTGCGTCAGGAAATCCCAGTACTCGCCAAACGCCTTGGTCTGGCTTGCCAGGATGGCCTTCTGCATGTCCTGGGCGGTTTTGCCTGGAAAGGTCGTGTACCCGGTCCCGATCCCCTCCAGGTGATGGCTGTCGGAGCAACCGACCTCCGGCAGGTGGAACCGGCTTTTGTTCAGACGGTGGATTTTGGCCGCGCAGGTCCGTCCGGCCACCGACGGGTTGAAGGTCTCGACCGCGTCGAAATAGATCTCCGGAGAGCCGTTGCGCATGATGCCGTCGAAGGAGCGGAAGCCGATGCTGCGGGTGAGCATCGAGAACGGATGCACAGCGATCGCCAGTCCGCCCTGCTCGTGGATCTTGCCGATGGTCCAGTCGAGCGGGCGCCACATGGGAATGGGCTTATCGATGAAGAGGGCCAGCAGGTGGCCGTGCAGGGTGGTGATCTCGCAGCCGGCAACCACATCGAACCGATACTCGTTGGCCAGCTCCAGGGCCTCGTAGCTGCCGGTGAGGCGGTCATGATCGGTGATGGCGATCACGTCCAGGTCCGTGCGATCCCGGATGTAGTTCAGCACCTCCCGGACGGTGGCCGTCCCATCGTTCAGGGATGTGTGCATGTGGAAGTCGGCTTTGCCCACGAAATCCTCCTTAATCGCCCACAGCGGCCTGCGCCGGCGGTGACGGAATGGTGACGACTGGGACGATAGGCTTCTCCGGCCAGATCGGCTCGAGCACGTGCCACTGGTCCGGATACCTCTTTATATACCGTTCAAACGTCGCCAGGATCTGTTCCATGGCAGCTCGAACATCGGCCACATGATCTTCACTCCGGGTGAGGAACAACGGCGGCTCGCCGACGGCGACGTAGGCGTCATTGTGGTCGCGGATGCAGAACGCCGGCAGGATAGGCGCTCCTGTCTTGAGGGCGATCTCAACCGGGCCGGTGGGGAATGATGTCGGGCGCCCGAAGAAGGTGAAGCGCTGTCCGGTATTCAGGATGTCGCGGTCCATGGCCAGCACCACCATCCGGTGCTCCTTGAGCATCCGCATGATGTCGCGCGCCCCGGTTCGGCTCAGTGGAATGACCCGGATGTTCATTCGCGAGCGAAGCGCGGAAACGTGGTCGAAAAGACGGCGCGGCTCGATCTGCTCCACCATGATGCCGATCTCGCCGAAGGAAGCGGCCCAGCTGGCGGCGGCCAGCTCCCACGATCCCATGTGCGGCGCCACCACGATAACGCCCAGCCCGCGCGCCATGGCGGCGTCCAGGTTCTCCAGGCCGATGGGGGTTAACAGGCTGCCCAGCCGGCGGCGATCCGTCCGTGGAATCTTGAAGAAGTCGATCCAGGCCTTGGTGTAGTTCAACCAGTTCCGCCAGGCCAGCTTGCGGAGCTGCGGCGGCGCCATTTCGGGAAGCACGTGCCGGAGATTCGATTCCAGGGCGCGCCGCTGGCGGCCGAGGAGCGGGAAGGCGAGGGTGCTGATGATGACGCCGATGGCATACGCGAGCCGGCGCGGCAGGCGGGCAATGGCGCCTTCGATCAGCCGGAAACCGATGTAAGTGATCACGAAGGATCGAGCACAGGTTGCATCGGTGAGCCGGGACTCTGCGGCGCGTCCAGCCGCCAGACGGGCAGGAAGACGAGCCACTGGTCGGGTTCCCGGCGGATGATGCGCTCGAAGAATTGCACGATCCGTTCGGTGGTCAGCTGAATGTCGCGCTGGGTGTCGCCGGTGCGGCTGACCTCGATCTGCTCCTCAATTTCGGCGATGTAGAGGTTGTCGGGCTGGCGCCGGATCCAGACGGGGAGAATCGGCGCCCCGGTCTTCAAGGCGATCGTCGCCGGGCCGGCCGGGAAGATCGCGGGCCGATTGAAGAAGGGCACCCGGACGCCACGGTCACCACTGTACAGGTCGCTGGCTAGCGCGACTAACTCGTTTCGGCCCAATGCCCGGAGGATTTGGCGGAGGCTGCTGGGCCCCAGCCGAATCATTTTCATCCCGATCCGTTCGCGCGAAGCGATCACGAGCTCGTTGAGCCCACCGCTGGGCAGCTCATTGGTCACCGCGCTGATCGGGTAGCCATAGACGGCTGAGGCGGCGGCAAGGATGTCCCAGTTCGAAACGTGGGCGGTCACTACCACGGCCCCCTTCCCTTCGGCCAGTACCCGATCGATCCGCTCCACCCCTTGCGGGCGGACCATCCGGCGGATTTCCTCGGGCTTGAGCGAGTACATCAGCATGAAGTCGGCGAACATCTTGAAGTAATTCCCGAAGGCGTGTCGCGCCGTGCGCCTTACCTGCGGGTCGTTCCAGGGCAGGCCCAGGACCTGTCCGAAATTCTCGAACGCTACCCGCCGGCGGCGCGGCATCAGGAAAAAGGCGCAGCGTCCGGTCAGCGCGGCCAGCGGATATCGAACGCCCGGCGGGAGCGCCCGCATGACCCAGTTCCCGAGCCTGAACAGGGGAGGCAGGATCATCAGCGGCGCGCGGTCGCTTCAGGCACAGTCGTCGCCGCCCCCGTCCGCGCCGTCGTGTCGCCGTTCGCCGCGGTCCCGGCGATGAACGCCTCGGTCAGCTGGTGGGCTACCCCGTCGGTGTACTGCGCCGGCGGTGACTTCATGAAGTAGGACGATGGAGCCTCCAGCGCCCCCCCGAGCTTACGGTCGAGCCCGAGCTTGCAGCAGCGGATGGCGTCGATCACGACGCCGGCCGAGTTCGGCGAATCCCAGACTTCCAGCTTGAGCTCGACGTTCAACGGGACATCTCCGAAGGAGCGCCCCTCCAGGCGGATGTAGGCCCACTTGCGGTCACCCAGCCAGGGGACGTAATCCGAGGGGCCAATATGAATGTTGTCCGCGCCGATATCGGCCTTGAGCTGCGACTTCACGCTGTTGGTCTTGGAGATTTTTTTCGAGATGAGCCGCTCCCGCTCCAGCATGTTGAGGAAATCGGTGTTACCGCCGAAGTTCAGCTGATAGGTCCGCTCCAACTTGACGCCGCGATCCTCGAACAACCGGGTCAGGATACGATGCACGATGGTCGCGCCGACCTGCGACTTGATGTCGTCGCCGATGATGGGGATGCCGCGCTTCTCGAAGCGTCCCCGCCAGTATGGCTCCCGGGCCAAGAAGACGGGCATACAGTTGACGAATGCGCAGCCCGCCTCGAGGACCTGTTCCGCGTACCACTTCACGGCCTCTTCGCTTCCGACCGGGAGGTAGTTGACCACCACGTCGGTCTTCGTGTCCTTCAGGATGCCGACGATGTCGGCGGTCGGGCCGGGAGCCTTGGTGATGATCTCGGAGAGGTATTTGCCCAACCCATCGTGGGTCATCCCCCGCTCGACCCTCACGCCGAGATGCGGCACGTCGGCGAACTTGACAGTGTTGTTATGGCCGGCAAAGATCGCGTCGGCGAGGTCCTTGCCGACCTTGTCCTTGTCGATGTCGAAGGCTGCCGAGAATTCGATGTCCCGGATGTGGTAACCGCCGAGGTCGACGTGCATCAAGCCCGGGATGGACGCCCCGGGCTTCGCGTCCCGGTAGTACTCGACGCCCTGCACCAGCGACGAGGCGCAGTTGCCCACCCCCAGGATCGCCACCCGTACCTTCCGTCGCGACCGGCTGTCCGAGCGGACGACCGTTGCTCGGGCGGCTCGACCGTTCTGCTTACCGCCGTTCTTTTCTGCCATCGCTTCTTACACCTCGCTCCATTCATGCTGCAGCGCCCGAACCCGCGGTCGGGGCGCGATCAGGGTCGACAGTTCTCGATGAAAAGCGTTCAGGCCTTCCCGGTTGAGTGAGTACAGGACGGTACGCCCTACTCGGTGGGCGCGGACCAGCTGACCGCGGCGCAGCATCCGCAGGTGCCAGCTGAGGCGGGGCTGACTGACGCCGATCGCATCGGCCAGTTCCTGCACGGTGATCTCCGGGATGCCGGCGAGGAACTGCAGGATCCGTAACCGGGTCAGACTCGCCAGCGCCTGGTAGTGCGCGCGGAACTCTCGAAGCGATGGGTTAGCCAACATGGCGGAGGAGCTCATATAAAGGAAACTTTATGGATTATAGCAACCCTGCGCCATGGCTCGGGAGAGTGGGCCCTAGCTCAGCAGGTCCCGGGGCAGGCGCGGGCGAACTCGCAGTCGGCCGCATAGCGGCATTCGTTGATGCCCTTCAGGCCCTTGGCCACGACGGCCTGGAGCTCCCGGATCTTGTTCTGTTTGTCGGTTTCTTCGGCATCCATCGAAGTGGTGCTATGACGTGTGCGGCGACGGGAATGCGGACGATGCCTACAAGTTGACAGCTTCGCTGTCGGAAACGCCCACAGCATAGGAATGACTTCCTTCCACCGTCAAGGAAAGACTTGTTAAGGTGGGCGGCATGCCAGCGTCGCGTATTCGTCGATCCGCGGGGTCGGCCCCAGCAATTGCGCGAGGCTTTGCGGCGATGGCCGGACACGAGCGGGCGCTGACCATCCTCCGAGCCCACCAGCGTGCCGGTCGCCTGGCTCACGCATACTGCCTGACCGGAGAGGAGGGCATAGGCAAGACCGCCCTCGCCAGGGCGCTCGCGGAGGAGTTGCTGCTCGGTGAGGGGCAGCCGCGCCGCCTCGAAGTCCATCCGGATTTCTGGTCAGATGACCGGCCGGAAGCGATCAGCATCGACGAAATCCGGTTTCATCCGGAACGCGGGGCGCAGGCCCACGACCAATCGCTTCAGCAGTTCCTGAGCCTCAAGCCCTTCGTGGCACCTTTGCGGGTCGCCTTGTTGGCAAATGCCGAGCGGATGACCGAAGCCGCACAGAACTGTCTCCTCAAGACGCTCGAGGAGCCGCCTCCCAACACCGTGCTGATCCTGACCACGGCGTACGCCGACCACTTGCTTCCCACATGCCTTTCACGTTGCCAGGTCATCGCGCTATCGCCGGTGGGACGGTCGGCCGTGGTTGACTTCATCGCATCGCGCCATGGAAATCGCGAGGACGCAGAAGCCCTCGCCAGCGTCGCCCACGGACGCCCCGGCTGGGCGCTGCGGGCCCTGACCGATCGGGAATGGGCGCTCAGGATGGACCGATGGGCTGAGGAGCTTGCCGCCCTGGCCTTCGAGGACGTCGACGGGGTGCTCAGCTACGCCGCGCGCTTCGGGCAGGGGCCTCAGGCGGAGATGCGACTCGTCGCGGCCGACGCACTCCGTGGCTTCACCGCGTTCCTGCGCGATGCGATGCTCCACCAGGCGGATCTGTTGAGCACCATGCCGGAGACCAGGAAAGCGGCCCTGGAAGCCTGGGTCAAGGGGGTGCCCCCGGATCATGTGCGGGCGTCGCTCGCCGCTGCTCAGCGAACCCAGTTGCTGATCGATGAGAATGTGAATCCTCGCCTCGCCATGGAAGTCATGCTGCTCGACCTGCGCGTTCGGCGGCCCGCGTGAGTCGGGTCTTCGTCACCCTGCCGCTGCCGTCGCCCGGAATCGACATGCTGCGGGAACGCTTCGAGGTGACGATGCTGGAGGCGGAGGGTATGCCGTCCGAGACGCTGAAGCGGCACATTGCCGACACTGACCCGATCGGCATCGTCGGCATGGTCAACGTGCCTATCACCGACGAGATCATGGCGGCCGCGCCACATTTGCGGGTGGTGGCCAATTACGCGGTCGGCTACAACAACGTGGAACTCGCAGCCGCCACTCGCCGGGGCGTGCTGGTAACGAATACCCCCGGCGTGTTGACCGAGGCCACCGCCGACCTGGCCTTCGCCCTGCTACTCGGGGTTGCTCGTCGTGTTGTGGAATCGGACCGATTCCTCCGCGAGGGCAAATTCAAAGGATGGAAAGCTGACCTGCTGTTAGGCAGCGATGTCTACGGCCGGGTGCTGGGCATCATTGGGTTTGGCCGGATCGGACAGGCCCTGGCGCGTCGCGGGCTGGGCTTCAACATGTCGATCCTCTACTCGGATGCGCGACGGGTGAGCCCCGAGGTGGAGTCGCAACTGCGCGCCCAGTACGTCCCCCTCGACGAACTGTTGCGAAAGGCTGACTACGTCAGCATCCACGCCGACCTGAATGACCAGACTCGGCACCTGATCGGCGAGCGCGAGTTGAAGTTGATGGGGCCGGAGCATTATCTGATCAACGCCGCGCGTGGGCCGATCGTCGACGAAAAAGCCTTGGTCCGGGCGCTCAAGGAAGGATGGATCAAAGGAGCGGGGCTCGACGTCTACGAGCACGAGCCCAAGACCGAGCCGGGCTTGACCGATTGCTGGAATGCGGTCCTGCTCCCACACCTCGGAAGCGCCACCGTCACGGCTCGGGCCGCTATGGCTGAGACGGCAGCGAAGAACCTGATCGCCGCGGTTGAAGGGCAGACTCCACCCAACCTGGTCAACCCCGAAGCGCTCGCCGTCCGGCGCTAGGTGGCGATCCGGCTGCTGGCCATCGACCTCGATGGCACGCTGGTCAATCACCAGTTGGAGATGGATTCGCGCGACGTGGCCGCGGTCAAAGCTGCGGCGGCGGCCGGCGTCACCGTGGTCCTGGCGACAGGCCGGATGTTCAAGTCCTCGCTTCGCTATGCGGAGCCACTCGGACTTAAGGGTCCGATCATCAATTACCAGGGGGCCGTGGTTCGCGAGATCGCCAGCGGCGAGGTCTGGTATCGGTGCGAGCTGTCGGTTGAAATGCAGCAGCGGGTACTGGCATTTGCCGAGCCGCGGGACTGGCACGTCAACGCCTATGTGAATGAGGTCGTCTATACCGCGCGAGCGCGGCCCGAAGCGGACCTCTACGCGCGCGTCGCGATGGTCCCATATGAGGTGGTCGGTCCTTTGTCGAAGTGGCTGCGGCAGGACTCGACCAAGATGGTGCTCGTCGATCTTGACCCGACGGAGGTACCGGCGCGAATGGCCGAGTTGGGGGCATGGATGGGAGACGTGGCTCGTGTGACGCGGTCTTTAGATTGGTTCGTCGAAGTCGTCAATCCTCAGGTGTCAAAGGCGAAGGCATTGGCGATGGTTGCCGACCGCCTGCGAATTCCGCAGGCCAGTGTCTGCGCCATCGGCGACAACCTCAACGATGAGGACATGGTCACCTGGGCTGGGTTCGGGGTCGCCATGGGTAACGCGCCGGCGGCGCTCAAGCAGGTGGCCAAATACGTGACCGGCAGCATCAGCGAGGCGGGCGTTTCCCAGGTGATCGAGCGCTTCGTGATGGGCAAAGAGGACACGCTGGTCCGCGCCTAGCCCGTTATCAACCTTATATATACTGGGCTTCCGCGGCCCCGTGGTGTAGCGGTCTAACATGCCTCCCTGTCACGGAGGAGATCGGCGGTTCGAATCCGCTCGGGGTCGCCAAATACCGACGCTATAGCATGAGATTAGCGTAGTGGTATCCGCGCCTGATTCCGGACCGATCTAGCCTCGCGGCAGGCAATGTAGAACCGTGATGAAGCCAGCTCTGGATACGGTCAGCGGTGCGCCTATGAGTGACTCTGAATCGCCTGCCCCGCTTATCGGCTCGCCACTCACAGAGCGCTTACTTGGCCAGCTCGGTTCACCCCGCTGGTTGTGGATTCTGCTATGGGGACTTGTCCCACTCGCCCAAACCGTGATGGTCGCTGTCGTTTTCAAGCTATCGGGTAAATCGATCGGCAGTATCCCAGCTTTGCTGATCCCGCAGGCGGTGTTGGCGTACGTTGTCATCTTGCTTCTGTGGGGTCTGGCTCGCCTGCTACGCCAGGCCCGCGACCTTCGGCCCGAGCTGATGAGACTGACCGACCGGCAACACGAGCGCGACACGATGCCAAACATCTCGAGCGCACTGGCGCCGATCCTGCTGACGACCGCGCTGGCGGCGGCCAATACGGCTGTCAACTGGATCGATAGCGGACCCTGGCTGGCCCTAGCCAATTTGCCGTTTCTGGCCCTAACTCTCCTGCCGATCATGACGTTCGTCTACACCTATCTCGCGTTGCTGGTGGGCCTCCATCGGCTCGGACGTCATCGATTGGCGCTCGATCCGTTCCCCCACGACCGGAGCCTGGGCCTCGCCCCGGTGGGCTCGCTGGCTTTCACCGGCTTTGGGTTGCTATTCGCCGCCGCGATTCCAATCATCCTGAGCAGCAGCGAGTCAGCCGTCACTGTGTTGGAGAGTTACGCCGTTCTCGGCGTAAGCGTGCTGTTCTTTTTCCTATCGATGTTGCGATTACATCGCCAGATGTCAGAAGCGAAGGCAAAGAACCTGCAACAAGCCCGGGCTTTGTACGCCTCGGCCTACGAGCCACTACGAACGAGCGCGACGCTCGAGACGCTTGAGTCCCAGGCGTCGGTGTTGGCCGCGGCGCAAGCATTAGAAGAGCGCGCGGCTAGCATTCTGACATGGCCGATCGGCGATCAACTGATGGGGATCCTCATTTTCATTGTGGCCGGCGTCGCGAGCGGCGTCATCGTTCGCCTCGCCTTTCTGGCGGCGAAGCTCTGATCTGAGTGTTCGCTGGAAGGCACAAGGAGTTGAAGATCAGCCGGCCAACGCCGCCTCGCAAAGCTCCACTTGAGTTCGAGTCCGAGCTTTCCGAGCTCGTCAATTCGGTGATGAAGCAATCCCAGGCGCCCGGGCTCGCCCTTGGTCTTTTCGCTCCCGGCGAAGAAGTCCTACTCGGCTTCGGCATCACCAGCGTTGAGAACCCGCTTCCGGTCGATCCCAACACCGTCTTCGTGGCCGCCTCCATCACTAAGACCTGTGTGGCCACGACCGTGATGTGCTTGGTCGACCGCGGCCGGCTCAACCTTGACGAACCCGTTCGTACCTACCTACCCGACCTGCGCCTTGCCGACGAACGCGTGGCCGCCGCGGTGACCCTGCGCCATCTTCTGACCCACCGGGCAGGTTGGGTCGGCGACGAATTCCAGGAAAGCGACTTCGGGCAGGGCGACGATGCGCTAGCACGCGCCATCGCGACGTTCGGCAACCGGCCGCAGATCTTGCCGCTTGGCTCGCTCTGGTCGTACAACAACTCGGGGTTCTGGCTGGCTGGACGGGTCATCGAGATTGTGACCGGGAAGAGCCTCGAGTCCGCAATCACGGGAATCATCTTCCGGCCGCTGGGGATGACTAACTCGTTCTTCTTTGAAGCCGATGCGATAACGCGGCGGTGTGCCGTTGGGCACGTAGTTGGGGAAACCGGCGAGCTGGTCGTCGCGCGTCCCTGGTCAACACCACGCGCCTCTCACGCTGCAGGCGGGATGCTCACCACGATCGCCGACCTGATGACCTACGCACGATTCCATTTGGGCGACGGCCGCGCTGCCGATGGCATGCGGGTGCTGAGCACTGAGGCTCTTCATTCCATGCGCGTGCCTCTGTTCCCTGGTGCTGGGCCCGAGTGGGCCGGCCTCGGCTGGGTCGTCCGCGAGATCGTCGGGCACCGCGTCTTGTCTCACGGCGGAGATTGGAACGGTCAAGAGACGCTTCTGACCCTCGTGCCTGATCGTGGCGTCGCTGTAGCCACGCTTGCCAACGGTGGCCTTGCCCGCATGGCAAACAACGCGATCGCAATGTGGGCGTTGCGGCGCTATCTCGGGGCGGCAGACACAGAGCCGGTTCCTGTCGACGTCAGTGACGATCGACTTGATGCCTTGGCCGGCCGCTACACGCTGCCCGGCACGACGATCGAAATCGTCCGCCGCGAAGGGCGCCTGGGAATCAAGTACCGGTCAGCTCCGGTCTCGGGAATCTACAACCCACGTGTCCCCGAGATGCCTGCTGCGCTTACGACCGACGGCCGCATTGTCCTCCTGGGCGGTCCATTCGGCGGCGTGACCGGCGACTTCCTTGCCGGGCCGGACGGTATCGTCGAGTGGATTCGGATTGGCGGACGTGTTTATCCGCGCGAAAGTTCGTCCCCGGAACTGGATTGTCACGCCCTGACGGTCGGGTGAGCGGATAACGACGACAACGCTACCGCTCCCCTCCACCACAGTGAGCCCCTCCAGCGCAACGTTGGGTTGGGCCAGGCATGCGGCGCTCGCAAGCCTGTGGTTCGGGTTCAACTTCCATTGGCTGCCAATCGGCTTCGTTCTGATCGAGAGCCAGCTTCGTGACCTCGTGCCGCACGATTCGTATGGCACTTATCTCGGGCTGATGGTCGGCGCGGGAGCCATCTTCGCGGTGGGCGTACCTCCACTCGTGGGCCAGCTGTCCGACTACTTCAACACGCCTTGGGGGCGACGGCGGCCGATCATCTTTGCATGCACCCTCCTCAACCTCGTCGGGCTGGGGCTCATGATGACGGCGCGCAGCTACAACCAGCTTTTTGTTGGGTATCTATGGATCCAGCTCTTCGCAAACGCGGCTGGCGCGGCCTACTCGGCGGTTATCCCTGATGTCGTTCCCGACCGTGAATTCGGCCGAGCCAGTGGCAATCTCGCTGTGATGAACATGCTCGGCGGGTTGGCGGGCGTCTTGACAACCTCGGTCCTGGCCGGCGCCAACCGACTGCTGTGGGCCTATGTCGTTATCGGCGCGGTTACGGTCTTGACGATGATCCCGGCGTTGGTTGCATCGCGTGGCGAGGGCATGACCCGGGTGGCGCGCGGGCCCCGGAGACCGTTGCTGGTGTCGGCCCGCAAGTTCGTCGCGCCGATTTGGAGCGGCGACTTCGGCTGGGTGATCTTTACCCGCCTCATGGCTACCGCTGCGATCACTATCGTTGCCTATTTCCTTTCTCCCTTCTTTCACGACATCGTGCGCGTTGACAATGCGGACCAGTTCACATCCAACTGGCTGCTTATCGTGTTCCTGGCGGCCATCCCATTCGGATTGACCGGCGGGTTGATCTCCGATCGACTGGGCCGCAAGATCTTCGTCTATCTGAGCGGTGCTGCTCAGAGTCTCGTCGCTCTGGTCTTCGTCGTCTTCTACCCGACGCAGATCCCTTTAGTGCTTGCCCTGGGAGCGGTATACGGCCTTGGGTATGGCCTGTACTTCGCGGTCGACTGGGCGCTAGCCTGCGACACGCTCCCTGACCGCTCCAAATCCGCCAAGGACATGGGCCTCTTCCACGTCGCTATGACTCTTCCTCAGACCATCGCGCCTGCCATCGGCGGCCTCTTGCTCGACTACTTCAACCGTATCTCGCCCGACTCAGGCTACCGCGCCGTCTTCGCTAGCGCGATCGTTTTCTTTGGGCTTGGAACGGTATTCGTGAGCCGGATCAAAAGCGTCCGGTAGTTGGCTTCGCGACTTCAGTTCTGGGGCGACGCCACCTTCCAGAGATATCCATCCGGATCGCTGAAGTATCCGAAGTAGCCACCCCATTTTGGTGTGTTCCCTTCCTTCACGATCTTCGCGCCGGTGGCGACCGAGATTCCCGCGGCGCTTAAGCCTCTGCGGCCGGCCGCTGGGCTCCTGGAGATTCAACTCAAGGGGTGGGGGCGCTGGTCAGAGGCGTTTGTGCCTCGTCTCGGCGCCGACCCGTGCTGCCTGGCGGCGGCGAGGTCTGGCTGCCGGGGCCATATAGCGCTCGGCCCACTCCCCGAGCCTGAGCAGGCTCGGGCCGATCGCGCGGCCACTCTCCGTCAGCTCGTAGACGACGCCGAGCGGAGGACCGTCAAGCACGGTCCGGTCGATCAGGCCGGCCTGGGCCAATTCGTTGAGACGGTCGGACAGCATGCGCTCGCTGATTCCCGGGATAGTCCGAGCCAGAACAGCAAAGCGGGCCGGACCCTGGAGCAGCAACCCGAGGATCACGCCGGACCAACGCTTTCCCAGCAGAGCGAAGACTCGCGTCAGACGGTCATCACACGCATGCGCGTGCTCCGTCGGATTGCGGTGCATGCGGGTCCAGTCTAGCGGGCGCCGTTGATTACTGTAGGAACTTGCGAAAAGTAAGCTCCGAGTGATAGGTTGGCAAAGGCAATCAAAATCGGAGGAGGCGCTGAATGGGGACCTGGAAGTTCGATCCGATGCACACCCAAGTCGAGTTTTCGGCGAAGCATCTCGGGATGATGACCGTTCGCGGTCACTTTGCCGAACTCACGGCATCCGGGGATCTCTACCCTGACCAGCCGGGACGCTCGTCCGTGACCGTGACCATCAATACCGCGAGCATCCGCACCCACAACGAGCAGCGGGACAACGACCTTCGGGCCTCCAACTTTCTGGAGGTCGACAAGTTTCCGACGATCACGTTCAAGAGCACCAAGGTCGAGCCGAAAAGTGCGGACCGGGGAACGCTGACCGGTGATCTAACGATCAAAGGCGTCACCCATCCGGTGACGCTCAATGTCGTGAAGTACGGCGAGTTCGACGATCCGATGATGGGCCATCGAATTGGTTACGCAGCGGAGACCAAGATCAATCGCAAGGACTTCGGCATGCGCTTCGACATGATGCTGGACGGCAAATTCGTGGTCAGCAACGATATCCAGATCAACATCGAGGGCGAGCTTGTCGAAGCCAAGGAGAAGGAACCGGCCGGCACGAGCGCGTGAGCGTCAATCCCGCCGAAATGGACGGGTTTGCCGGGTCAGACTAGCTGCGCCGATCGGCAGATGCTCAGGAAGCCGGCGAAACGGCGATGGACTGGGTTTCGGTCATCTGGGAACTCCCTGTCCCCAGACCAAAAGCGCCCGGCGCCGGAGATGGTAAGCCTTGAACTGATTCGGACATTGTGGAGCTGGAGGTGCCCGAGGCTTTGACTAGGCGCCCGGTCGAAACCGCCACCCAGCTCGTCATCGTGCCGGTCGTTGTGCCTTGGAGATGAACCACGGGATTGAAGCCCGGCGGCAATGAGAGGCCCGATGCGCCGGGCGGCGGGCTAAAGCCCGGCGGCGGCGTAGGCATTCCAGGTGGCGGGCTCGCGCTCGCCTCGGCCTGGGCTATTTGGTTGGCGTCGAGGCTCGTATCCATCGGCGCCTTGAAGCGGCTTTCGATCACGGCGACGCGTTCGCCATTGAGCGACTCAAAGCGAAGGAGCTGATTGTCCCAGGTAATCTGTCCGGCCGACCCACCGGAAGGACCCGGGATATTGGTCTCCTTCGTCCAGTGGTCCCCGGGCTTCACCGAGCCGGCAGGAAGAACAGGCACGATTCCCCCCAGAGGGCCGGGATTGGCAAACGGAAGGCCCGCTTGCATGGAGCCGAGCTGGTCCTCCCCCAGGCCGTTCACCGTCCCGTCCTTCGCGATCTGCACAGTGAACGCTGGAATAGAGCCAGGGATTGGCAACGAGGTTGTTCCAAGCTTTCCAGCGAGCTGGTCAACGGTGACTTTTACCGTGGCGACGCCTGCTGGATCGACGGACAGTACCTCATAGGTCTGGCGCATCGAGATGTCCATGGACATCGTCATGGCCATGCCCGGCTGAGCGCTCTTCATTGACCCAGAGGTATGAACGGTATACCGGTAGGTCGTCCCGGGAGCAAGGGACATCGCGAGCCTTACCTGTTGCGGATTCTGGCTCTGGGCGTGGGCGCCGCAGGCCGCCAAGATGACTGCTGCCGCGACGCAAATCGCGTTCCGCCCCCGCACGATCACATCATGGCCTCGCCGCCAGCGACTTAGCAACGATTCGTATTCGGGCCGAGTCCCGGCAGGGCTGGTTGAGACCGCGGATTCAACGGAAATTCGTCGGTCATCCACTGGCGCTCATGAGCAAACGCCATGAGCTTGTTTGGCAGCCTGCTGCGCGAGGTTGTAGCCGGCCCAGCCGCCGTCTTGCGATTCCTGCCGCTGGCATAGCTGCTGACGCAGCTCGGTCTGCTGCCGCGGGTCAATTCGTGGTAGGGCTTTGAACAGATCCGGCACCGCATCGTCCGACAACCCTGCCAGATAGTCGGGATCAAGCAGGTGACTTGCGCTGCTCTGACTGGCATTGAACCGCACCACGAGTGCTTCAGGATTGACAATGTTCAGTGCGAAAAGTAATGCGAGTCCCGCGACTACAGCAGCGCCCGGGAACCAACGGCCGTCAACCTCGGCTCGGAGAGTGATGACCCCGAAAAGCGCGAATACGATGGCGATCCAGAACGCGAAGATGTGGCTGTACAGACGGAGCATGGTGAAGCCGTACGCCGTTTCGTAGAGGCTCAGTCGCTGGTGTGCAACCACGACGATGGCCATCGTGAGCACCACAGCGAGCTCGACAAGGACGGTGAAGAAAAAACGGAGACGTCCCGTTCGTGTGCCACTCAGGGTCGTGAGAACCATGAGCAGAGGAAGAGTGATAGCGGCCACGGCTAGGAGTTGAAAGAAGCCTGACCGAGCATAGTCCGCATAGGTCATATTGGCCGCGTGAAGTGCTTCGATGCCGCCGCCGAGTGTCGTAATAAGCTGGGCAGCTCCGAACGCCAGGAAGATCGCATCCACGACGACCAGGACGACGATAGCCTCCAGCGGATTGATCCGCCAATGCCGGTCCTCTCTCGCCGCAGTAGGGGCAGTTAGCGAGGTCCGAAGCAATCCGCCCATCACCGAGGCTCCTACGAACAGCCAGAAGACGTGCTCGATGATTGTTGCCGGGTCAATTTGGAGGTTGAAGAACGAAGCAAAGACCGGATCCGCTGAAGCGAGGAGAAAGCCGATTACGCCGGCCACCGGGATTGCAATGGCCAGACCTCGACCGATCTGTTTCACGACCGGCCGTTTGTCCCCGGTAAGTCTTGCTCCAGCCGCCGAAAGAGGCGCGGCGATGAAGGCTGCCGCATGTGCCATGTTGCTCGAGAGGCGGGCAATCCATTCCCTCGCCAGGGCCGACGAGACGCTGAATGGGCTTCCCTCAGAAGCAAGGACTGCGCCCAGAGACAGCAACCCTATCGTGACAATGAGGTCCGGCCATTGCAGCCAGGGACTGGCCCGCAGGGTTACCCACGGCGCCATCACGGACGCGGCAGCAAGTAGGAGTCGCGACCAGCCATTGCTCGGCCGTCCGGCGACAATCAACGCGCCCGCGGCGACCACCAGCGAAGCTGAGAACGCAACGCCAATGCCGCCTGACTGAATAGCCAGGTCGAAAAGCCAGGCGGCTGACCCGATTCCCAAGAGCACGGCAATATCGGCGGGCCGCATGAGGATCAACCGAGACGACCCGTGGCCGCGTGCCGATGTTTGCGCTGCCATTGGTGCCCGGAACCCAGCGTAGGGCTGTTTTAGTCGCCGAAGAAGTCATGGATCTCACGAATCAAGTCGTGACGATTGTCACGGCCGGTCTAGTTCAAAGCCAGCCCTTTTCCTGCGCCAGTCTGATCGCTTCGAGGCGCGTGCGTGCATGAAGTTTCTGGATGGCGAGCGAAAGATGATTTCGCACCGTTCCTTCGGATAGATGGAGGGCACGTGCGAGCTCCCCCGCAGTGGACCCAGAAGCGCTCATCGCCAGGATCTCTCGCTCGCGCGGCGTCAGTGGGTTTTCGCCCTCCTTCAGCGTCGCGACCGCAAGCTGCGGATCAATGACCCGCTCGCCAACGGCAGTGCGACGAATCGCATCAACTAATACTGAGGGCGACGCGTCCTTGAGGACGAATCCAACCGCGCCCTGATCTAAGGCCCGACGGAGGTAACCGGGGCGGCCAAAAACGGTCAGGATCAATACGTGGCAGCTTGGCAGGCGATCGTGTAGCTCGCCCGCCGCCGTAAGCCCATCCCTGCCGGGCATTTCGATGTCCAGCAGGGCAACGTCAGGCCGGGTATGAAGCGCAGCTGCCACGATTTCATCGCCGTTGCCAACTTGAGACACAACGTTGATGTCTTCATGGCGAGCGAGGATATCCGCTAGCGCCTGGCGCAGGAGCGCCTGATCCTCGGCGATGAGCACACGAATCATTGCTGGATGGGTACGTCGACGGTCAGCTGGAATCCGCCACCGGCGAGATCTTCTGTCGACAGCTGGCCGCCAAGTGGTTCAATCCGCTCCCGCAACCCCCGCAAGCCCTGGCCGGGGTCAAGGGTCTCCGAGCCTCGACCGTCGTCCAGAACCGTGAGGCGGAGGTGGCCGTCTTTGGTGGCAATGCTGATCGTGCACCGGGTGGCCCTGCTGTGCCGAAGAACGTTGGTCGCCCCCTCACGGACCGCCCAGGCGAGGGCGGCGTCTGTCGGCTGGGGTAGCTCCAGCGGCGGTGCAGTCACTTCACACCTGATTCCGGCTGCTTCCAGCGTTGCCCCGGCACTGGCCACCTCTTGCGAGAGAGTCGGTTGCCGGAAACCGGTGACGAGTTCGCGCATTGACTGAAGCGCGCTGCGAGCACTATCCATGACCTGGCGCAGGCGTCTACGGGTGCTCTCACTGGTGTCTGGGGGAAGCTCGAGCGAGACGAGCTCGCTCTGAAGGACCACGGTAGAGAGCGTCTGGCCCAGTTCATCGTGAAGATCACGCGCCAGCCTGAGCCTCTCTTCGTCCACGGCCAGCCGGCGGATTTCATCTCGAGCCAACTGAAGCTGAACGAAGTTCGCGATGTGACGACGGACTCCGACTGCGCCCAGCCCGAGCAAGATCATCACCACGACAACATCGGTGGCGACTGACATGTGCCCTCCGGCGAGGCGAATGACCGTCGCCGCAAGGCTCGCAACCAGGGCGACCGCGACGAGCCCGAACCGCCACGGGTAGGCGGCGCCGGCGACGACCGCGCAGTAGTAGTACGGGTAATAGAAAGGATACGAGCGATTGGGGTCGATCCAGGTGAACGCCGTCACCAGGGTTGTGAGCAGAACGAGAGCCACGGTCGCGCGGCGGTTATCGTCGCTACCCGCGAGGCGGAGCCAGAACCACGCGTAGATGGCACAAATCGACGCGATCACAATGAGGGAAAGGACAAGCTCAGGCAGAGGGGTTGGTGTGCCGAAGAGATTGACCAGGTCCCGCTGGAGCAGGATGGCAAGGAAAGCCAACATCAAAAGACGTCCAGGCAGAAACCGGGTGGGAGCCAGCCTCACGCCCATAGGTTAGGGTTGTTTGGAACTATTCGCAGTGGCCTTTCCGGCTCGATATGGCAAACCTGTCGATCTGGGTGAGGTCTGTTCGTAGTGTGGTGAGAGGCGGGGAGTGCCCGCCAGTCACCAGGAGGAACACCAATGGCACACTACCTGCTATCCGTCCACAGCGTCGATGGCGAGCTCCGCGAGCCGATGACCGACGATGCGATGAAGGAGTCGTTCAGGCAGATCGGCATCCTCGAGGCGGAGATGAAGTCTTCGGGCAGCTGGGTTTTCTCCGGCCGGCTTCACGGACCCGATACCGCCACCGTCGTGCGGATTTCCAACGGTGAGCTGCTCACCACCGACGGTCCGTTCGCCGAGTCGAAGGAACACCTCGGCGGCTTCTACATCATCGAGGCCCAGGACCTCGACGCCGCGCTGGCTTTGGCATCGAAGGTCACCAAAGTGATCAAGAGGCCGATCGAAGTCTGGCCGTTTGTGGATGTTCGGAGCTGACAGCCCGCGCAAGATCAGCGCGGCATTCCCGGTCGATGAAGCGGTGGTCAGCCGGATTTTCCGGGAGGAGTACGGTCGGTCGGTTGCGGCCCTCATCCGTGCGTTCGGTGACATCGATGTTGCCGAGGATGCGGTGCAGGAGGCGTTCGCCGTCGCCCTGCGCAAGTGGCCGGGCGATGGCCTGCCGCCCAACCCAGGCGGCTGGATCACGACAACCGCCCGCAATGTTGCGATCGACCGTCAGCGGCGCGAGTCGCGTGGACAGGAGCTGCTCCGGGAGATGGCGGTGCTCTTACCGCGGAACGGCGATCCCGGCACGTCCAAGGAGGTCGGACCTGTGCAGGACGATCGGCTTCGCCTGATCTTCACGTGCTGTCACCCGGCACTCTCCACGGAAGCCCAGGTGGCGCTCACCCTCCGACTGCTCGGCGGCCTATCGACCAAGGAGGTCGCAAGATCCTTCCTGGTGCCCGAGGCGACGCTGGCGCAACGTCTCGTGCGTGCCAAGCGCAAGATCAAGGCCGCCCGAATCCCCTATCGTGTCCCGGAGGTTCACGAGCTGCCCGGCCGACTACGCCCCGTGCTGGCGGTCATCTACCTGCTCTACAACGCCGGCCTGACCGGCCCCACCGAGCCGGACCTCTGCTTGGAAGCGATCCGACTGGCACGCATCCTGGCGATGCTCATGCTCGACGAGCCAGAGGTGGCCGGATTGCTCGCGTTATTGCTTCTGACCGAATCCCGTCGCGCGTCTCGAATGCGGGCCGACGGCTCCCTCGTGGTGCTCGGCGAGCAAGATCGCGGACGATGGGATCAGGCCTTGATCGGCGAGGGTCAGGCGATCGTTCGCCGGTGCCTTCGCCGCAATCAACCCGGTCCATATCAGCTCCAAGCCGCCATCAATGCCGCCCATGCGGACGCAGCGACATTCGAGCAGACCGACTGGTCGCAGATCGTCGCCCTATACGACCAGTTGTTAGCGGTTACCCCTACGCCGGTCGTGGCCCTCAATCGCGCCATCGCGATCGGCGAGGTGCAGGGCCCTGCGGCTGCGCTCGCCCTGGTGGACGAGTTGGACTTGGACAACTATTACCCGTTGCACGCCACACGAGCCGATCTGCTTCGGCGGCTGGGCCGGAATAGCGAGGCCGCGACCGCCTACCAGCGTGCGGCTGCCATGGCACCGACGGATGCCGAGCGGGACTTTCTCAGGCTCGGTGGCCGAGCTTCGCGCTGATCAAAGATCGGGCTTCATCGCCCTCACGGGAACGGCCCCCGACGCAGGGGCCGTTCCCATGTCTAGAGCTCGGCTACTTCTTGGCGTAGGTAGCCGCGCCCTTGAAGTCCAGCAGGATGACTGGTTCGCCGCCCACCACCCAGGCATCGTGTCCGGCCGGGGTGAAGATGGCGTCGCCCGGACCAGCCTCGTCCTCAGTGCCGTCCTCGAGCTTCGTCTTCAGCCGGCCGGAAACCATATAACCGACATGCGTCTGCTGGCACAAGTCCGTCCCGACCAGCGGTTTCACCGACTCAGACCAGCGCCAGCCCGGCTGCAGCTCGAACCTGCCGATCACGGCGTCCCCAACGTTGGCGATGTCGATCTTGCCCTTGTCGAATCTGCGCGTTTCATCCGGCGACTTCATGTTCTTACGAACGCCTTGCTTGCGAGTCGCGGTCCCTTCGGCCATCTTCGACCTCCTCTACAGAACACAAACCGGCCCCCTGGTTGATACGCATCCGCCGCGCGCTCCCCAACAATCGAACGCTCGATGGCGGACTTCGCTGAGTCTAGACCTTTGATCCACGTCAGCAGCAGGCTCATAGGCGCTTGACAGGTCTAGATATTGGATGTAAGTTGCATCTAATTAATCATGGCGCCAAGGACCTACCGGATGACGCGTCGGGCTGCCGCGAACGCCGAAACTCGCCGGCGGATCGTGGACGCCGCAATCGCTCTACATGCTGAGAGAGGCATCCTGGGCACGAGCTGGCCCGACATTGCAAAGCGAGCTGATGTCGCGCTTGGTACGGTATACCGCTACTTTCCCAGCCTCGATCAGCTTGTCCCGGCATGCACGTCCGAAAACGCGGCCCGCGTCAGGCCGCCCGGAGCCGGTATTCTCGTCGGTTTGACTCGCCCCGCCGAGCGCATTGGCCGATTCGTGCAGGAACTCTTCGCCTTTTATGGACGGTCGGCGCCCTGGACCCCGAGGGCCAGCGTCGACCGACACCAACTCCCGATCCTCGACAGCATCCTCAAGCGTCGCGAAGCCGGACTACGGGCTCTCGTGGAGGAGACGCTCGGGCCGCTCCAGCGCCGCCGCCACGCGCTAGATGCCGCGCTGGCCTTGACCGACTTTGGCGTCTGGCGCTCGCTCACCCGCTCGGGGCTTTCGACCCAGGCCGCCGCGCGGCTGATCACCGAGGTACTCGTGACCTGGCTCAACCGACGATCACAAACTCGCTAGGAGGGCTCAAGAGATGGCCGAAGTTCACGAAATCGCTGACGATATCTTCCGGATCGCGACTTTCATCCCGGAGGCCAACATCACCTTTAACCAGTTCCTGATCGCGGACGACAAGCCGCTCCTGTTTCACACCGGGCAGCGGCTGCTTTTCCCCCTGACGCTTGAAGCCGTTCGGCAGGTGATCGACCCTACCCGGCTGCGGTACATTTCCTGGTCGCACCTGGAAGCGGATGAGTCCGGCGCCCTCAATGAATTTCTCCAGATCGCTCCGCAGGCCGAAGCCGTCCATAGCGAGCTGGGGGTGATCGTCAACGTCAACGACTACGCGATCCGCCCGGCCAAGGTCATGGGCGATGGCGAGGTGCTCGATCTGGGGCGGCACAAACTTCGGTTCATGATCACGCCCCAGGTCCCCCATTGCTGGGATGCCATCCTGGCGTTCGAGGAGACAACCGGCACGCTAATGGCGAGCGACCTGTTTACCCAGCTCGGCGAGAAAAATTCCATGACCAGCAGCGACATGGTGGAAAAAACCATGGCGTCTCACAAACAATTGCCCACGTATATCCCGGTTAGCCAGCACACCGCGCGGGTGTTCGATCGGTTGGAAGCCTTGCGCCCGGGCGTCCTTGCGTGTATGCACGGCCCGGCCTTCAGCGGGGACGCGGTCCGGGCCCTCCGGGACTTGCGGACGGCCCTGTTCTCGCAGCCCGACCTGGAGCTGACGATGATAGGGGCGGCACCAGGGCCAGCAACGAGCGCCTGAGCCGACGGCGCGTTACCGGCTACTCGTTGGCGTCCATGTTCCTTGCGCAGGGTGGAGCTCGAAAACCGGTCGCCCCGCGGCCGCCTCAACCGGATTGTCGATGTCGATTTTGTCGATAGTTCGAACGAACCAGGAGCCCAGCCGGGTTCGCCGCGCGTGAGGACCGAGGACGTCGCGAATGAAAGCAGCTGCCTCGGTTGGCCCCAGCTCGACAGCCGTCACCTCCTCTTTCCGCCGTCCAACGCTGATGGTTGCGCGGCCGGCAGCCCGCAGATTGCGCACCCAGTTGACCTCGCCAAAGGGGGCGATCAGGCCACGCCTGCCGGAGTTCTCGGCGATCGTTACCGGCGTGGTGCGAGGCAGGGCGGTCTTGCGGCCACGAATTGTAAGGAGGACATCAGGGCCCATCGGGACACCGGCGGCCAGCAGGGGCTTGGCGATGAAGTTGAAAAAGGGGACCCACGAGGGAAGTCGCGTGGATTTAATCCGTGCTCCCATGAAGGCCAAATGATATCGGCTTAAACTCCGGTCGTGGTCAAGCTCGTCTATTGCATAACCCGCCGGCCCGGCATGTCGGTCGATGAGTTCTCCCGCTACTGGCACGACATACACGGGCCTATCGGACGGCGCATCCCCGGGCTACGCCGGCTCGTCCAGAGCCATGCGATTCGCCATCCCGACGGAATGCGGCCACCGACCTACGATGGCATGGCCGAACTGTGGTTCGATGACCTCGCGGCCCTGCAGGCTGCCCAGCAATCTCCGCAGTGGCAAGCCTCCAGCGCAGACGAGGACAACTTTATCGACAAGACGCGCACGGCCCTCTTCCTCACTGAAGAGCGCGAGATCACCGGCTAACCAGGAACGGTTCGCTCTCCCACGTCTTCACGCCAGTACTTACTCCGGTCGAGACCGACGACGCAAAAGAGCTTACCCTCGGGGTCGGCGAGGATAATGAAGTCCTCGCCTTCCTCGGGAGACCGATGAACAGTCGCCCCCATCTTGAGCAACCTCTCGACCTCCGCCTTCTGGTCGGCGGCGTACAGATCGAAGTGCATGCGATTCTTGCCGAACTTCAGCTCGTCGGTTCGCTGTACTGACAGGTTCGGACCATCGCCAGCCGGATCCTTCAGCACCACCCAGCCGTCATCGGCAGGCCCTCGCGGAACGTAGTGAAGGACTTCCTGCCAGAATGCGACGGTACTCTCGAAGTCTTTGCAGTTGAGAACGACGGATCCGATTCTCAGCATTCCCATACGATACGGCTCCAGGTATCTCGCGGGCTCGGCTTACTACGTCGGGTTACGCGACCGTCGCGAGATGCTCGCCGAGACGGTCGTAGGTCTCCCGCATGCCTGACTCCATGCCGGACTGGAGGTGACCATCGCGATCCTCGATCGATTTGTACTGCAACCTGCTCGTGATGGTCGTCTTGCCGTCCTTCTCGACGTAGGTCGCCGTCACCAGGTAGTCATGCCCTGGCATGGCCTCCCAACCCTCGGTATAGACGGCGCGCTCGGGTGCCGCGATCTCGCGGTAGACGCCCGACCAGCCATCTTCGCGTCCGGTATCGTTGTCCCGCAAGGCATAACGCCAGGCACCGCCCGGACGCAGGTCGATCTCGCAGACGGTCATCGTAAAACGCCGTGGTCCCCACCAGCGCTTGACGTGCTCGGGCTTGGTGCTCGCCTCCCAGACGAGGCGGCGCGGTGCATCGACCACGGCGGTGATGACCAGCTCACGATCCGACGGCGTGCTCAACGTGACGACGGGCTTACTCTTTACGGTCATTTCGTTCCTCCTTGCTTTTCAGCTCCTGCAGATAGTCGTCGAGTTGACCGATACGCTCCTCCCAGTTCTCCCGATAGCGCTCCACCCAGTCGGCGACACGTTTCAAGGGAGCCGCCTCGAGCCGGCAGGGTCTCCATTGCGCCTGCCGCCCCTGCGTCACAAGCCCGGCACGGCGCAGCACTTTGAGGTGCTTCGAAATGGTGGGCAGTTTCAGCTTGAAGGGCTCCGCGAGTTCGAGGACGGTGGCCTCCCCCTGGGCGACCCGCGCCAGGATCGCCCGCCGGGTCGGGTCCGCCAGCGCGGCAAAGGTGACGCTCAATTGATCGGATGGCATTGTATTTTCTCAATTAGCTAATTAGCTATTCGGTAGAATAACAGGCGCCCGGGCCAGGTGTCAACTCCTTGCCTCGGGTCAGTTAGCGTGCCGGTCGGCCGGCAGAGTTCGGCGTCGGGGTCAGTTGCGCGCAGGAACCTGCTGCACCGCCCAGCCGTTGCCGTCCGGATCACTGAAGAAGACGAATGATCCCCAGGGAAAGTGCTGGACCTCGCTGGCCTCGACGCCCCGCTCGACCAACTCGGCGCGGGCGGCGTTGATGTCCGTGACGACCATCTGGAGGCCCTGCACGGACCCGGGCTTGGTGTCCACGAGTCCCTTGCCCAGAGAGATCGAGCATGCCGACCCGGGTGGAGTCAGCTGCACAAAGCGAATCTCGTTGACCGTCTGGTCGTGGTCCGCGTTGAAGCCCACCTTTTCGGTATAGAACGTCTTTGCACGGTCCACATCGGAGACGGGGATCGCAACCAGTTCCAGTTTCCAGTCCATGAATGCCTCCTTGGGTCCACCGCCGAAGCTAACGATCGATCCCAAAAAGTAGCAGAACGGTCAACGGGGATTCATGGGATGTCCCACCAGAGCGTAACGAGCTCACGTGGCTCCACTGATAGTCGCCAACGTCCATCGCGTTCGACCGCGTGCTCCAGGACGATGGACCGCACCTCATCATCCCGGGAGCTGTCGAGACATACCGTTTGGCGCATCCAGGCGACCAGATCGTCGAGGCCTGTGAAGCCGCCTCGCTGCTCCGATTCCCAGAGCTCGACATGCGGCTCAATCCCGGACCCGCGGACGATGCTGCGGGCATCCTCCCAGCTGGGCCCGGTCGGCCGCTCGAGATCCCAGAAGTGTTTCCAGAGCGCTCGTTCCAAGGGCCGATTGCGGGGATGCGACCGCGTGATCTCGATCACCACTCGACGGCGCGCCGCATGCTGGAGCGCCTCGATGAACGGAGCCAGATCGGCGACGTTGTAGAGCACATGCCCGCAGACCACGACATCTGCGGGTCCGGCCTCCGCGGCCGCCTCCGGCCAGGACCCCACCACCGTGATGTCGGCGGGGCTGTTCTCGAGCATGGCCGGCTGGCTGTCCACGGCGACGATCCGATCGGCAGGTGGCCGGAGCGGCAATGACATCGCGCAGCGGCCGGCGCCCACATCGAGCACCCGGCCGCCAGACCCCAGCGCCTCGAGGGCGCGATGGTGCGACGGCGTCAGCCCGGACTGCCCCGGCTCAAAGAGCGCCACCGGAAGCGCCCATGGATCCTCAGGAGCCTGGGCAAGGATGTGCTCAGGGATCGCCCAGGAGGCGAGCGCTTGTTGCCAGCGTCGCGTGCTCGCCCTAGCCAACCGAGTGAATCAGGTCGCCGCCGAAGACCAGGGGGCCCTCCGGCTGGAAGGCGTCGACGAGTCGGTCGAATTCCAGGAACTCGGGATCCGCATCGTGCTCCGAGTGCTCGGCCATGCTGGGAACCTCGACGACGATGACGTACTTGGCGACCTTGCGCCGTTCATCACTGCCGAATTGCGATCGGAAGAAGCGCGCGCTCAGGAACTTGCCGCGCGCCTGGTAGTCACGCCAGCGCGGCAGCTGCCGTTGCTCGAAGAGGGCCTCGTATTCCTTCGCCTGGTCCGCCCTGACGTGAATGACGATCACATTGACCTGACTCATTTGAACCTCCAACCAGCCTCGCCCTCCCAGGGTAATCATGCGCCCACGCGGTAGGCTGGAAGGCACCCGATGTTACAGGTGCGGCGCGACCGGGAGATTCACCGCGAGGATGGTGGCTGGTTCCAGGCCCGCTGGCATTTCTCCTTCGACCGTTACCGAGATCCCGAGCAGATGGGCGTGGGCCCGCTCCGGGTGTTCAATCACGACCGTCTCGCGCCGGGAGCCATCTGGCCCATGCACCCGCACGCCGACATCGAGGGGATCACCTATGTCTGGAAGGGCGTCTTCCGGCACGCCGACAACCTGGGCAACGACGGAATCCTCCAGCCTGGTGGGGTGCAGCTGATGACGCTGGGATCCGGCGCGCTCCATTCCGAGCAGAACGCGTCGAAGACCGAGCCGATGGAGTTCCTTCAGCTCTGGATCCTCCCCGATACCGCGGACCTGACCCCCTCGGTCCAGCAGCGGCAGTTCTTAAAGGCGCAGCGGACGGACACCCTTCTGCAGGTCGTCGGCGCTGCCGGCGAGGACCTGGTCACGGTCCACCAGGACGCTGCCGTTTTCGTCGCGGCGTTGAGCGCCGGCAAAGAAGTCACGCACCGATTCGGATCGAAACGCGCCGGGTATCTCTATCTGATTGAGGGCGCCGTCGCGCTCGGCGGCGATCGCCTGTCGACGGGGGATGCCGCCAAGATCCTTGACCAGCCGGAGCTGCCGGTTCGGGCTGAAGCGGCGAGCGAACTGATCCTGGTGGACGTCCCCATGCGGTTTACACCAGTGGGTGTATGGGCTCGCTGAGTACATTAGGTTGATGCCGTCCCAGATTTTCTCTGCGACCGAGGTCAAACGCCTGCTGGAGGAGGGAGCCCAGCTGGTCGACGTGCTCGGCCAGGACGAGTTCGAGCACGACCACATGCCCGGGGCGATCAACATCCCATTGAAACAGCTGGACGAAAGGACGGCCGACCAGCTGGACCGAACCCGGCCGGTTCTCGTCTACTGCAACGACTTCGGTTGAGACGTGTCGCCGCGGGCCGCGTCGCGGCTCGAGACGCTCGGATTCAAACGCGTGATCGACTACGTCCCGGGCAAACAGGCCTGGTACGAGGAGAACGAGCCGCGGGAGGGCAAGGCGGTCGACGAGATCTGGATCGGCGACGTCGCCGATGCCGAGGTGCCCACCTGCGGTCTGACCGAGCGCATCGGTGCGGTCCGTGCGCGAGTGCATGCGGCCGATTCCGAGACCTGCGTGGTGGTCAGTTCCGAGCGGGTGGTGCTTGGCTTGTTGCGCAAATCGGAGCTCGACGGTGATCCGCAGGCGACCGCCGAGGCTGTGATGCGGCCCGGGCCAAAGACGTTCCGCCCGAGCGTGACGCTCCAGGAGCTGCTGAAGTCCATGCGTGACAACAACATTCAGACCAACAGCCTTGTGACCACGCTGGAAGGCCGGTTGGTCGGCGTCATCTCGCGGGCCGACGCCGAGGCGACCCTGGCGCACGAGCAAAGCGGCGAGGGATCGCCGTAGGCTTCGATTCAGCGAAGGAGGGAGCAGGACGTGGACCATCACAAGCAGCCAAAACCGCCCCGCCAGCTCTCGGGGTATCTGGAGTCGATGACGCGAGTCGTGTTCTCGTCCGGGTTGAACTGGCGGGTGGTCGAAGCCAAGTGGCCCTCGATCCGCGAAGCATTTCTGGATTTCGAACCGGAACGGGTAGCGCGGATGACTGCCAGGGATGTCGACCGGCTCGCGGGCGATAGCCGGGTGATCCGCAACGTGCCAAAGATCGAAGCCACGGTGCTCAACGCGAAGGAAGTGGTCGCGATCGGAAAGACGCCGGACCGGTTCCGCGCCTACCTCCGGTCGCTCGGTCCGGCGTCCGAGGCAACCGCCGTGCTGCGGAAGCGCTTCCGCTACCTTGGCGACCACGGCACCTACTACTTCCTGTGGTCGGTCGGCGAGAAGGTGCCGCCCTGGGATGAGTGGCGCAGCCGCCCGTCAAAGGCCGCCGCGAGGACGAAAGCCAAATCCAGGAAACCCAGCGCCAAACCGCCGCGCGCATAAAGGAGGGAACGCATGAATCCATCCGTCGAAACCGCTCGACTCGAACGCAACGCCGTGGGCCTCGCCCCAACCCTGTTTCAGTCGATCACCCACATGGCGCCCGCCGCTGCCGTCGCCTTTTCCATCATCGTCGGGGTTCCCTACGCCGGAGGGAGTATCCCGCTAGCTGTTCTGCTGGCCCTGATCGCTTGTCTGCTGTGCGCCATTAGCATCGGGCAGCTGGCAAAGCATCTTCCGTCGGCGGGCGGACTCTACACCTACAGCTCGCGCGGTCTTCATCCGTATGTGGGATTCCTGGTTGCCTGGGGCTTCATCCTGGCCGAGCCGATCGTCGCGCCGCTGCTGTATCTGGTCTTCGGCAACGAGCTGGCCGCGAATCTTCACTCGCATTTCGGCTGGCCCGTCTGGCTGTGGGCGCCGTTCGCCGTGGTCGCCGGCCTCATCGTCTGGTTCCTCACCTATCGCGGCATCCGGCTGTCGACGGGGACCGGCGTTGCGCTCGGTGTTTTCGAGATCGTGGTTTTCCTCGCCCTCGCCGTCACGCTGGTGGTCGCGGCCGGGGACCGCAACACGCTATCCGTTTTTGGACCGAACACCGGAAACACCAAGGGACTCGGCTCGATTTTTCCGGCGATGATCTTCGCCATTCTCGCCTTCATCGGCTTCGAGGCCGCCGCTCCACTGGCCGAAGAGGCGAAAGAGCCGCGCAAGACGATTCCCCGGGCGGTGCTCTTGTCGGCGCTCTTGATCGGCCTGTTCTACCTGTTTTGCTACTACGCCGCGAGTGTGTACTTTGGGCCCGACAAGATGGCGAAGGACTTCATCGGCTTTAACGGAGGCGACCCCTGGTCCGGCATGGCGCAGGCGGTCTGGGGACCAGGATTGATCATCGTTATCCTTGCCGTGCTGAATAGTGCCATCGCCAACTCCAACGCCGGGGTCAATGCGGCGACCAGGGTCGGTTATGCGCTGGCGCGCATCGGCCTCCTGCCAAGTATGCTCGGCCGCATCCACCCCCACTTTTCAACGCCTCACGTCGCGGTAAACGTGCAGGCCGCCGGCGGCATCGTCCTGGCGGTGGCGCTCGGCCTGGTTGCCGGTGGTCCCGTCCCGGCGTTTGCACTGCTGGCGACGGTGGCGACCATCGTCGTCGTCACGATTTACATCCTTACCAACCTCAGCAACCTCGTTTTCTACTTGAGGGAGCGCCGGACTGAGTTCAATCTTCTACTCAACGGTCTGGTGCCCGTCGTTGGCACCCTGATCTTCCTGCCTGCGCTTGTTGCAGCCTTCGGCATCGACTTCCTGAACCTCGGCATCACGTCACTGGTGCCGCCCGCGAACCTGGCACCGATCATCATCGGGATCTGGATGGTGGCCGGCATCGCGCTGTTGATCTACTTTGCGGTTAAAGCGCCTGCTCGAATCACCGACACCGGGCATGTGTTCGTGGAGGAAGGCGAGCCGTCTCAACAGAATTGATGCGACGATGCACCGTCGTATTCGAGGGTTGAAAGTTCGGCAAGGCGGCGGCTAATATCTTCTTCTGCCCAGTCGGGCAGGAGGAGGAGTACACATGCCAGAAACCGCTGTATCCGCACCCGGCAAGCCAGCCTGGGCGGATCTATCGACGACCGATGCCGCAGCCGGAAAGACTTTCTATAGCAAGTTGTTCGGCTGGCAGCCCGAGGACCAGGGCCCTGAGGCGGGCGGCTACGTGATTTTCAAGCTCGGCGGCAAGCAGGTGACCGCGCTGGGGCCGGTCCAGAATCCGGGCCAGCCGGCCGCCTGGTCGGTGTACATCGCGACCGACGACGCGGCCGCGACCGCGAAAAAAGTGCGTGACGCCGGCGGGACCGTCGCCCTGGAGCCGATGGACGTTCTGGGGCAGGGCTCGATGGCGGTCTTCCAGGACCCGATCGGGGCGTTCATCTCGGTCTGGCAACCGGCGAAGATGAAGGGCTTTGATGTGACGAATCAACCGAATAGCTTCGCCTGGGCCGAGCTGAATGGCCGCGGCGTCGAGAAGACGAAGCCCTTTTACAAGAAGGTCTTCGGCTGGGGGGACAAGACCAGCCCGATGGGCGAAGGGCAGCCTCCGTACACCGAATGGCAGCTTGGTGGCGAGAGTATCGGCGGCGGCATGGAGATGGGCAAGGATATGCCGCCCAGCGTCCCGTCGTTCTGGATGGTCTACTTCGGGGTCGCCGACGTCGATGCCACGGCAAAGAAGGCGAGCGAGCTTGGCGGTAAGGTCAACATGGCGCCGCAGGACTTTCCCGGCGGGCGCTTCGCAATCCTGGGCGATCCGCAGGGTGCTGTCTTCGGCATCATGCGAATGACGAGCTAAAACCGAGTCGTTCAATCAGGCAGGGGTCGACGTGACTCCTGCCTGGCGTTTGCCCTGAAGATACAACTGCGCCGAAGCGGGCAGTCGCCACATCGCGGCGCGCGGGCGCGGCAGACAATGGCTCCGAGGTCCATCAGGGCCTGATTGATCAGGTAACCCCGTCCTTTCGGAATGACGCTGGCCGCCAGATCCCAGAGCAGGCGCGTACGGGCTCGAGCCGACACCGCGACGCCGAAATGCCGTCGCAACAGCCGGGCCACATTCGTGTCGAGCACCGGCGCGTCTCGACGGTGGGCGAAGCTCATGACCGCTCCGGCTGTATACCGTCCTACCCCCGGCAGCCCGCGAAGGTCCTCCATGGTCGCCGGAAAGACGCCACCACCCTCGGCGACGCGCAGCGCAGCAGCATGCAGCCAGCCGCCGCGGATCTTGTAACCCAGCGGATCGGTGATCGCCTTCACGTCTGCCAGCGGCGCCTGGGCCATCGCGTGAACGGATGGATACCGCCCGAGGAGGCGGGCATACACTGGCAGCACCCGAGCGATCTGGGTCTGGTGCGAGAGCACTTCGGAAACCAGGATGGCGTAGGGGTCACGGGTCTTTCGCCAGGGCAGATCGCGTCCGTTGATCGCATACCAGGCCAGCACCCGGCGCTGGAAGGATCTGCGGCGGCCGGGGCCGATTGCTGGAAGCATCGGGTCGGCGGCGGACTCCCGGAAGCCTAGTTCCGGGCGGAGTTGGCCACGATGGCGGGCACGTCGGCCGGGTCCATGTCGGTGTCGAACGGACCGTTGGGATTGTCGATGACCCAGACATGCAGCATGTCGGGGGTGTCCTGTTTGCTCGTGCCGGGAGGGCAGGACCGGCTCCAGCCCGGGCGGTCGACGATAGAGAGGCCGGCAAAGGCCACCACCATGCTCGTCTTCTTGTCGAAGCAAAGATCGTCGTGGTGATGCCAGCTGGTCAGGGCGCCGCCGATTTCGGGGCCCGGCATCCCCCATCGAGGCATGATGTACATTGCGCCGATCAGCACCGGTCCTTTGGGACTGTTGTAGTAGATGAGCGACTGGACGTGCTGGGGCTTCAAGATGTCGGCGTCCGTAGAGTAGGCGCGGTTCACGTAATGCACGATCTCCAGGTCGGGCGGCTCCATCGGCTGGTAGCCCGCGGCGACCGCGGCTCGGAGATCCCGATACTTCACGACGGCCGCCATCGTCTGTTCGTACAACCGGGCAGCGGCCTCCAGCTGGGCGGCCGTCACCGAGATTGAAGTCGATCCTGCATGTCCAGCGCCGGTAGCCGGCGCCTGATGGGTGGCTGCCACGGCGTGCTGGTCGGCTGCGATCAGTCGCTGGCTGGCCGCCAACTCGATCGACGCCGCCCAACCCGCGGTTACGCCTGACACCGCGATCAGCACCAGAAAGCCGGCCAGGAACGCGCGCCGCGACCAGGAGCCCATCGGCAGGTGCGAATAGGCTGCGCCCAGGACGCCGACGACCGCCAGGATGAGGCCCGCCCCCAGCAGCACATGGCCCGGGTTGGTCAGGGTGAAGATTCCCTCCCGGTGCGCCAGGGTGGGGTCCGCGGCATGCAGGTAGAAGTCCCAGGCTTGCCCCAGCAGCAGCGCGGCGACGCCGATGACGCCGGCTGCCAGAAAGGCCGCCGACCGGTTCCTCATACCGCCACCGGCACCTTTTCAGAGAAGTGGCAGGCGGCGCGATGACCGCGTGCCTTCTCTTCCAGGGGCGGCTCCAGGTCGGCACAGGGCGTCGGCACCTGGGCGATGGGGCAGCGCGGATGAAACCGGCAGCCCGATGGGGGGTTGACCGGCGAAGGGATCTCCCCACTGAGGTGGACGATCCGTCGTTTGGACTGAATTTCCGGGTCCGGGATGGGAATGGATGAGAGGAGCGCCTTGGTGTAGGGGTGGCGGGGGTTGCGATAGATTTCCGCACTGTCCGCGACCTCGACGATCTTCCCGAGGTACATCACCATCACCCGGTCGCTGATGTGCCGCACCACCGAGAGGTCATGGGCGATGAACAGGTAGGTGAGCTGGAATTCCTTCTGCAGGTCCTCCATCAGGTTGATGATCTGGGCCTGGATGGAGACGTCGAGAGCGGAAATCGGCTCGTCCGCCACGATGAGCTTCGGCCGAAGCGCGATGGCCCGGGCGATACCGATCCGCTGTCGCTGCCCGCCGCTGAACTCATGGGGGTAGCGGTTGTTGAAGTAGGGGTTGAGGCCGACGATCCTCAGCAGCTCCTGAACCCGTTTGTCCTTGGCCCGGCCGCGCAGCAGACCAAAGTTTTCCAGCGGCTCCGCGATGATGTCGCCTACGGTCATCCGCGGATTCAGCGAGGAATAGGGGTCCTGGAAGATCATCTGCAGCTCCCGCCGCTTCTGGCGGAGCTTCTCGCCACTCAGCTTGGTCAAATCGACACCCTCAAAGAAGATATTTCCTGAGGTGACCGGCAACAACTGGGTGATCAGCCGGCCGAGCGTCGACTTCCCGCAGCCCGACTCGCCGACCAGGCCGACGGTCTCGCCGGGATAGATCTCAAAGTTAACCCGCTCGACCGCCTTGACACTGGCGCCCAGGCCGGCGGGGAAATGTTTGACAACTTCCTCGGCCCGCAGCAGCGGCGCCCGCTCAGGCACGCGCTTCACCGTCGCGGGCCAGCGCCCGACGCATCGTGACCCAACACGCCGCCTCCTGGTCCGGGCCGACGTCCATCAGGGTCGGATCGTCGTGAAAGCAGCGCTCGATCCTGAACTGGCAGCGAGGGTGGAAGCGGCAGCCTCGCGGCGGTTTGATCAGGTCGGGCGGGAGGCCCTCGATCGAGAGCAGCCGGTCCTTGCGGTCGGCATCCAGGCGAGGGATTGACTGGAGGAGCGACCAGGTGTACGGGTGCTGCGGGTCTTTGAAGATCTGCTCGACCGGCCCCTGCTCCACGATGCGCCCGGCGTACATGACGAGGACCCGCTTGCACAATCCGGCGACCACCCCCATGTTGTGCGTGATGAGGATGATCGCGGTCTTCGTCTCCTCGTTGAGATCACGGAGCAACTCAAGAATCTGGGCCTGGACCGTGACGTCGAGGGCGGTGGTCGGCTCGTCGGCGATCAGGATCGATGGCTTGTTGGCCAGGCCCATCGCGATCATCGCCCGCTGTCGCATGCCGCCACTGAACTGGTGCGGATAGTCTTCCACCCTCGACTCCGCAGCCGGGATGCGCACTTGCTTGAGCAGCTGAACGGCGCGGCTGAGCGCGACCTTGCTCGAAATCTTGGTGTGTGCCTCCATCGCCTCCTCGATCTGGTAACCGACTTTCAGCACCGGGTTCAGGCTGCTGAGAGGGTCCTGGAAGATCATGGCGATGTCTTTCCCGCGGATGTCGCGGACATCATCGCCGGGCATCGTCACGATGTCGGTTCCCTTGAACAGGATCTGCCCACCGGTGATGCGGCCCGGCTCCTGCACCAGGCGCAGGATGGAGAGCGCGGTCACGCTCTTGCCGCAGCCCGACTCGCCCACGATACCGAGCGTTTCACCGGGATGCAGGTCGAAGCTGACACCGTCGACAGCCTTGACCACGCCGTCGTCGGTGAAGAACTGGGTTTTGAGGTCCTTGACTTGCAGGACCGGCGCGGTCACCGCTTCTGCCTCGGGTCGAGCGCGTCGCGAAGACCGTCACCGAGGAAGTTGAACGCCATCAACGTCAAGGAGAGCGCGATGGCCGGCACGAGGACGATGTGCGGCGCGATCCGGATGGCATGGAAGCCATCGGCCGCCATCGCCCCCCAGGACGGGGTGGGCGGCTGGACGCCGAGACCGAGGAAGCTCAAAAAGGCCTCGAAGAGGATGGCCTGCGGAATGCCGAAGGTGGCCTGGACGATGATCGGTCCCAATGCGTTCGGCAGGATGTGGCGGGACAGGATCTTGTTCGGACGGGTACCGGAAGCCCTGGCCGCCTCGACGAACTCGCGCTCTCGAAGCGAAAAGGTCTGGCCCCGCACGAGTCGCGCCATATCCATCCAGCGGGTCACAGCGATGGCGAAGATGATCTTGTCCAGCCCCCGACCCAGGATGAGCACCAGAATCAGCGCGACCAGCAGATCGGGAATGCCGTAGAAAATATTGATCAGGGTCGAGATGATGCCATCGAGCCAGCCCCGGAAGTATCCAGCGATCAGGCCAATCGTCACGCCCACGACCGCAACGATGATCTGCGTGCCGACACCGACCTCGAGCGAGACCTGGGCGCCGACCATCAGGCGGCTCAATATGTCGCGGCCGGCCTGATCCGCGCCCAGCAGGAAGTCTGAGTTCGGGGTCTGGTAGGTTGGCGCGACGCCCTGCCGCCAGATCGGATAGGGGGTCCAGAAAACGGAGATGATCGCCACCACCAGGAGCAGCACCAGGAAGACGGCGCTGCCCAGTGCCAGCCGGTTGCGCTTGAGCCGGCGCCAGGCATCCGCCCAGAGGCTGGTCTGCTCGCGCGCCAGCGTGTCGCCAACGTACTCCTCGGGGGTCGCGACGCCGGGCGCGGTTGCCATGTCGCTCCTTAGTAGCGGATTCGTGGGTCGATGACGGTATAGAGCAGGTCGACGAGGAGGTTCGCCAAGCCGATCGCCAGCGCGTAGAAGGTAAAGACCCCGATCACGATGTTGTAGTCGCGTGAAAGGATGCTCTGAACGAACTCCTTGCCCAGGCCGGGGATGCCGAAGATGTTCTCGATCACGACGCTGCCCGTGATGATGCCGATGGTGAGCGGGCCGAGGATGGTGACCACCGGGATCAGGGCGTTGCGGAGCGCGTGCCGGATGATGACGATCCGGTCGCTCAGTCCTTTGGCCTTCGCGGTGCGGACGTAGTCCTGCCTGAGCACCTCCAGCATGCTGGCTCGCGTGAGACGGGCCACGATGCTGGCGTAGGGGAAGCCGAGCGCAAAGGCGGGAAGCAGGATCTGGCCAGGGGTGCCATAGGTCCCCTCCCAGCCCACCTCGTAGTAGAGGACGCCTCCGCTCCAGTTGTAGAGATAGACGGCGAACAGCAGCACCAGCACCGAGGCGATCACGAAGTTCGGCATGCTGTAGCCGATCACCGAGGTGGCGGTCGCCAGGTAGTCGACCCAGGTGTTTTGCTTGATGGCGGCGATTACGCCTAGCACCATCCCGAGCCCGATGGTGAAGATTAGAGCGGTTGCTCCCACCTCGAGGCTCACCGACGCCTCCCGCAGCAGCAAGGGCGTGATCGGAATGCCCCGGTTGACGAGCGACTCGCCGAGGTTGCCGTGCACGATGCCGGCGACGAACAGCTTGTACTGGTCCCATAGCGACAGGTCCAGGTGATAGTGGTGCATGATCGCGGCCAGCGCCGCAGGGTCGATCCGGCGGTCGCTCAGAAAGGCACTGCCGGGAAGCTGGTGCACGCCGAAGAAGACTATCGACGAGACGGCAACCGCCGTGAAGGCGATAAGCACCAGCCGCTCGCCCAGGAAGATGAGCGCCCTTCGCGACAGCATTGGCTCAAATATAGTCGGGAGGGGGCGCTCCCTCAGGAAGCGCCCCTCCGCGTCAGGTTAGTGCTGCAGGATCGAGAGCTCGTTCCAGTACGGGTCGTTGAAGGCGTTGGGCTGCGGGCCCTTGACGTACGGCTTGGTCAAAAAGACGCCCACGCCGTAGACGAGCGGCGCGTAGGCGGCGTCATCGATCATCAGCTGGGACGCCTTCTTGTAATCGGCAAGCGCATCCTCGGTCTTCTTGGCGTCTGCGCCCTTGACCAGCGCGTCCAGTTGCGGGTTGGAGTAGCCGGTCCCGCCGTTGCCCGCATCCGTGATGAACAGGTTGTCGAACCAGTCCTGCGGGTGGTCGTAGTCGGCCTGCCAGCTGTGGCGGAAGATGGTGTACTCCTTCTTGGTGCGACGCTGGAAGAATGTCTGGCGCTCCGTCGCGGCCAGGTCGACCTTGACGCCGAGGTTATCCTGCCACTGTGATTGGAGGTTTTCGGCGATCGCCTTGTTGAAGGCGCCCGGATTGTACTGGTAGACCAGGCCCTTGATCTTGGTCTTGTTCGGATCGGCGCTCTGTAGCAACTGCTTCGCGGTGGCCGCGTCGAACTTGGCCAGCGGGTCGGCGTTGTCGCCGAGGTAGCCGCGCAGCCCCTTGCTGATCAGGCCACCGGTGGCGGCGCTGCAGGTAACGCCGTGACTGCACGCGACGTCCACCAGCTTGGTGCGATCGATGGCCAGCGAGAACGCTTTGCGAAGGTCCTTGCCGGCCGTGCCGGCGAACGGACCCTTCTCGTAGTTGAAGCCCACCCAGGTGGTGCGCGTCTTCTGGATGAATTTCAGCTCACTCGATTTTGGGCCGGCCTTGATGCGCAGGACATCCTCCGGCGGGATGTTGCCGTTCATGTCCCCGAATCCGACGTTGTCGAAGCCGTTCTGGTCATACTTCGCGATCGCCGACGAGAGGTCGGCGATGATGTCCACGTGGATCTTCTTTAGTACGGGCTTCGGTGACCCCCACCAGTTGTCCACCGGGACGAAGTCGAGCGACTGCTTGGGCGTCCGGGCGCTCATCTTGTAAGGCCCGGTGCCGATCAGGGTCTCGGGTTTGGTCCACCAGGTGTCCTCGCCACCGGCCGTGACCGCCTTCTCGCTGACGACGCCGGTAACGGCCGTATTGAACGCGACCTCGGTCAGGAAGAACCCGGCCGCTTCGGTCAGCTGGACCTTCAGGGTGTAATCGTCAGAGGAAGTGAGGCCGCTCATGGTGGTCGCCTTCTTGCCCTTGACGTCCTTGTAGCCGACCACGTGATCGAGGTCAGACGCGTAGTCACCCTGAGCCTTGGCGGCGCGGTTCCAGGAGTAGATGACGTCCTTGGCCGTCACCTTGTCCCCGTTGGAGAACTTGACGTCATTCCGGAGTTTGAAGGTGTACGTCAGCCCGTCGGAGCTGATGCCGCCGTTGGAGGTGGTCGGAACCTCCTTCGCGATGTCGGGGACGATGTTCAGGTTGTCGTCGAATTTCAGGAGACCGTCGTACAGGTTCTGCGCAAAGGCGGCGTCGACCGCGGCATTGATGAAGGCCGGGTCGAAGGAGCCGATGTCGTCATTGAGCGGAAACCGCAAGGTCTGGTCAGCCGCGAGTTGCGTGCCCTGGTTGGCCGTCGACCCACCACCGCACGCCGCAACGAGAATTCCGATCGCCCCCACGACGGCAAGCGATCGAAGGGCACGAAATGCGCCTACTCCTCTATCCATGGTCCCTTCCTTCTTTCCAGATTTCTCCCCGAGTGGGGAGCTGCCTCCCAAGGCGGTAAAGACTATACCTACTCCGAAAATGTTAGAGGGTTGTTAGACGCCGCCGAGGCCAGCGCGGTCGCCTCCTCCCCCAGGTCGGCGGCACGAACCACTCGGTTCACGAAGCCCACGCCGGCGGCTTCCGTCGCCGTCATCAGGCGTCCGGTCAGCATCAGCTCGAGCCCCAGCTTTCGAGGAAGGGTATTGAAGACCGGCGGCATGATCGTCATCGGCATGATGCCGAGCCGAACTCCGGGCAACCCGAAGTGCGCGTCTTCCGCGGCGACCGCCAGGTGACAGGCCGCCACGAGTCCGAATCCCGCGCCCAGGGCATCGCCATTCACGGCCGCGATCAGCGCCTTCGGATAGGCGTCGATCAACAGGAAGAGCGCCCCGAGCCGGCGGCGATCGAGCGCCTGCTCCAGCGCCGGGCGTGCGGCCAGGAACTCCTTCAGATCGGCGCCGGCACTGAAGGCATCGCCGGACGCGGCGATGATCACCGCCCCAACCGTCGTGTCCTCCCGGGCTCGCGCCAGCGCGCTGTGCAAAGCCTGGACCATCGCTGAGCCAAGGGCGTTCCGAACCTCAGGCTGATTCAGCCGAAGGGTGAGGATGCCGCCGGCCCGGTCTTCGGTCAGCTCGCTAGACGCTAGACGCCCGCCACCACGGCGCTCTTTTGCTCGGTATAGAAGTCGAGCACCTCGACGCCATGCTCCTTGCCGAATCCGCTGTGCTTGGTACCGCCGAACGGCAGCTCGTCGTAGGCGACCTGGATGGTATTGACCCAGGTGTAGCCGGCGTCCAGCCGGTCGATGCCAATCTGCGCCTTCTTCAGGTCGCGGGTGAAGATCGACGAGCCCAGCCCGAACTCGGAGTCGTTGGCCCGCTCCAGGGCCTCGCCGAGGTCCTTGACCCGGGCGATTGGCAGCAGCGGACCGAAGGTCTCCTCCCGCCAGACCCGCGCTTCCAGCGGGACGTCGGTGATGATCGTGGGTTCGAAGAAGAAGCCGCTGTCGAATGGCTCACCTCGCAGCCGCTTGCCGCCGGCAAGCACGCGGCCGCCCCGGTCGACCGCATCCTTTAATTGAGCTTCGATCGTCTCTCTCCCACCGGCGGTATGCATTGGGCCCATCTGCGACGATGCGTCACTTCCGGGTGCCACCTTCAACTTCTTCGCTCGGGCGGTGAGTTTCTCGATCAGCTCGTCTGCCACCGAATCGAACACGTAGACCCGCTTGACGGCCAGGCAGGCCTGTCCGGCATTGAAGAAACGACCGATGGCGATCGCCTTGCTGGCCTGTTCCAGGTCCGCGTCATCACAAACGATGGCCGGATCGCTGCCACCCAGCTCGAGCGTGACATGTTTCAGGTCCGATGCTGCCTCGGCCATCACCTGCTTACCAGTCTGGGTTTCGCCCGTGAAGCCGATCTTGCGCACCTTTGGATTCTTGATCAGTTCCTGGCCTACCACGGCGCCGGGGCCGACCACAACATTGAGCACGCCGGGTGGAAGACCGCCCTCGTTCATCAGCTCGACCAGGCGGATGGTGGACAGGGGGGTGGTGCTGGCGGGCTTGGCGACCACGGTGTTCCCGACCGCCAGGGCCGGCGCGATCTTATTCGCGAGCAGAGTCAGCGGAAAATTCCACGGGATGATGGCGCCCACTACTCCCAGCGGGCGGCGGACGACCAGTCCGAAGGCGCCCGGAACCGAGAGCTGGACATGCTTGCCGCGGATGGCGCCCGAGGCGGAGAGCGAGGCGTAGAACTCGATGTTTTCGACGAATCGCTCGGCCTCGATCTTCGAGTCGCGCAGCGGCTTTCCCTGTTCGCGCGTCAATAGCGACGCGACCTCCTCGAGGTGCTGGCGCGCCAACGCCGCCCCCTTCATCAAGATCTGCGCGCGCTTTGCCGGCGGCATGTCCGCCCACGCGCGGAAAGCGGTGTGCGCGGCATCGATCGCCTGCCGGGTTTCGTCGACGCCGGCTTGGGGGACGTTATCGACCAGTTCTCCCGTCGCCGGATTACGGATTTCCACGGTTTTTCCAGACCGTGCCGTTGCCGGCTTGCCGTCAATCACCATCGTGCTCATTTCGTTGCCATGCCTCCAGCTATGCGAGCGAGCGAACTAGACTTCAGGGTACACAAAGGAGGCATCGATGGAGCAAGCGACCACCTCGACAAGGGCTGTGTCGGTGAGCAGGGAACACGACGGCGTCGCCCTCATTCATCTCAATCGTCCACCCGCGAATTCCTACGACCGCGGATTCATCGATGATCTGAACGCGACCATCGACGAGGTCCGCTTCGACGAGTCGATCGGTGCTGCGGTCCTGACCTCAGACCTTCCCAAGTTCTTCAGCGCCGGCGCGGACATCGGCATGTTTCGTACCGTAACCGCCAAGGCGCGGGCCATGACCATCCTGCACATGCACGAGGTGTTGCTCAAGATGGAGCACACTCCCAAGCTGTTCATCGCCGCCATCGGCGGGCACTGCCTGGGTGGCGGTCTGGAGATCGCTCTCGCCACCGACTTCCGGTTCGCCGCCGAAGGCGAGTACCGGCTCGGCGTCCCTGAGGTGACGCTCGGCCTGCTTCCCGGCAACGGTGGCACCCAGCGCTTGCCGCGGCTGATCGGCCGGCAGAAGGCGATGGAGTTGCTGCTGACCGGCAAACCACTCGACCCGAAGGCGGCCGCCGGCCTGGGGATCGTCGATCGGCTTCTTCCAGCGGACCGGCTGCTGCCCGAGGCGGTCGCGTTTGCCGCGACGATGGCCGGAGGTCCCACGGTGGCGATCGGCGAGATCAAGCTGGCGGCGAAGCAGGGGCTGGAGATGCCGCTCGAGAGTGCCCTGGCATTGGAACGCGGCGGCATCTTCCGCCTGTTCCAAACGGCGGACGCGAATGAGGGGCTCAGCGCCTTCGCCGAGAAGCGCAAGCCGACCTGGAAGGGCGAGTAGCCAGTGACCTCTGTGGCGTCGTCGACTGCCTGATCTCACGCTCTTGACGTAGATCGGGCGGTCTGACGACACTGAAGCCGAAGCCGCTGCCTGTCACACGCACGGAGGGAGAGCCATGCGCTGGCGCGCCATTGTGCCAGCTACGCTGCTGGTATTCGGCGCAACGGCGCCGTCGCTTCCCGCGTCCGCGGAACCCCCGGTTCCCGGCCTGGGTGACTGTCCCCTGTACGGGGATGTCCACATCTGCTCCGCCGAGATCCCCAGTTGGGATGGTTCCCCCCTCGACGTCGACCTGACCCTGCCGCAGCAGGCAGGCGGCAGTCGCCATCCGCTGATGGTCATGCTGCACGGCTTTGCCAACAACAAACACGAGTGGGAATCGCTGACCGACGAAGGAGACCACGCGGACAAGTGGCATTGGAACAACCACTGGTTTGCTCGACACGGTTTCTACGTGCTGACGTACACGGCGCGCGGGTTTCTTGACCAGGGGAAAACTCGCGAGGATGAGCCGAATACGCCGCCGGGAGCGCCCTTCGGCTCGTACACCGGGCCGGGGACGCCTGGCACCGTCCATCTGAAGAGCCGGGACTACGAGATCAAGGACACCCAGTGGCTGGCGGCCATGGTTGCCGCGGCCTATTCCGACCTGGATCCGAATTCGGTTGCGGTCAGTGGAGGGTCATACGGTGGGGGCGAATCGTGGACACTGGCCAGCCAGGCCAGCTGGCGCTCGGCTCATGATCAGAATCCGGCGCTCCCCGTGCTCCAGCTCCAGGTGGCGATCCCAAAATATCCGTGGACCGACCTGGCATACAGCCTGGCACCCAACGGCCACAAGGGCCCGTTCGATGGGACCATCTATTCCTCCTCGCAGGGAAGTACGACCACCGATTCCGGCGAGGAGAATCCGGTCGGCGTCGTCAAGTACAGCTACGCCACCGGCTTCTTTGGTGAGGGCATCGCCGACGGGTTCTTCGAGACAACCCCGGAGCCCATCCCGGCCTGGTATGCGGACGCCGTGGTCGCCGGCGATCCGTACGATGGCGGCTCGCCGAACAGCGACCGCGACGATTTCATCAGGGACCTGCGCCATGGCCTGACCGAGCTGCGCGGCGCCTTCTACCAGGATGAGAGCTGGGCGGAGCAGGCCGGCAACCGGGAGGTAGCGATCTTCTCGATTTCCGGCTGGACCGATGAGCTCTTTCCGCCGGTCGAAGCGTTTCGACAGTTCTCGTACTTAAAGGCGCTGGACCGGGTGTGGCCGGTGGAGCTGGCAGTCGGCGACGTGGGCCATCCGCTGGCGCAGAACCCTCCCTCGCAGTGGCATCACCTCAACGATCGCGCCTGGGGCTTTCTCAAGGAACAGATCAACGGCAGTCACCCCAAGGCGACGACGGTCTTCAGCATGCCAACGATCTGCGGGCCAACCGCCGCCGACGACTCGATCCAGGCGCTTACCGGCCGCACGCCCCAGACCCTGTCGAACGGCACGCTGACCGTGAACTATTCCACGGCGGGAACCCTGGTGAACCGGATGCCACCCTCATTCCCAGTGGTCGACCCGCGTGACCCCGACAACCTGGGGACCGACCCGGCATTCGGCTCCGCCCTGCTCCACCTCCCGAATTGCCGGACCTCGGTCGCACCGGCGGTGAGCCCCACTGATCGCTATACGGCTTACTCGGCGCCGCTGCCCGTCCCCAGGATCTACGTGGGGCTGGGCTTCGCCCGCATCAGCTACACGCTGACCGGCGCGAGCACCGCCACGCTCAACGCCCGGGTCTGGGACGTCGCTCCGGATGGGACCGCGCTGCTGATGACGCGCGGGGCGTATCGGATCGACGGCAACGCGACCCCGGCCGCGTACGATCCACTGCCCTCCGGCACCGTCGACGTGTCACTGTTCGGCAATCAGTGGACGCTCGCAGCCGGCCATCGTATCCGCCTCGACCTCACCCAGGTTGATTACCCGACGTTCCTTGCCAGCAATTCCCTGGGCGCCCTGCTCACGTTTCCGAACGCGCAGCTGGTGCTCCCGACGCGCGAGGCAACCGAGATGGCGCTCGCCGGCGCATAGGAGTCAGCGCAGCCAGGCGCGCGACAGCGGCGGAAGCAGCGTCAGCACGGCAGCGGTTGCCAGCAGCAGGTCGAAGGCGCTCCAGATGCCGAAGTCGCGCACCGTCGGGACCGGGCTAAGCGCGAGGACGGCAAACCCGGCGGCCAGCGCGAGCGCCGAGGCGGCGATGGCAGGCCCGACCCTCGACGAGGCGATCCGCGCGGCCTCTGCGGAATCGATGCCGCCGGTGCGCTCGCCCCGGTACCGGGCGAGCCACAGGACCCCGAACTCGGTGGCAAAGGCGACGACCACGCCGCCCAGCAGAATGGTGATCGGGCTCGACCGCTGGTTCAGCACGGCACCGACCAGGAAGAGAAGACCGGTGGCGGCGCCGGCGGCCACCACTGTAGGCAGCACGGCCAGGATGGCCGGCTTGACCCGGCGGTAGCCGATCAAGAGCACCACCAGAATGAGGGCGATCGCGAGCAGGGTGAGCTTGAGCTGGTCACCCTGCAGCTCGCTTAGCGCCGCGTCGGCCACCACCGCGAGGCCGGCGGGGAAGGCCCGAAGGCCGGAGGGCGGATCACCAACCGCACGCAGGCTCGACACCAGGGTTCGATCTCGCTCCACCGAGGTCACGTGGGTCAACCCGAAGATGGAAAGCGCGAGACCTCGCTGGCTGTCATACACCGCGCCGGTGAAGTAACTCGGGATCCGGTCGAAGATCAGCGCGGTTCGGCTGGCATCCGGCAGCGTCCCCTGGTTGAAGCCGGCCAGGAACTGGGGCAGGCTCTCCACCGCCTTGAGATCGCCCCCGGATTCGCCGGCGACCCGCCGGCTTGCCTGGTCGAGCCATTTCACCGCGTCGGTTGAGGTCGCGTCGCGACCCTGGACCACGAGGTCGATCTCCCCAGCAAGCCCGACCTCCTTGCGAACCTGCTCGGCCTGGGCCAGGGCGCTGTCCTGAGCCGGCACCAGCTGGGCCGGATCGGTTTCGATTTTGATCGCCGGCAGGGCTGCCCAACCGGCAAGGCCGACGATAACGACGGCAATGGCCGCGGCCGGCGCCAGCCTCGCGATAGCGGCAATACGCCGCCCGGCGGCCGCTCGGACGCTGGTGGCGTTCAAAACGGAAGGGACCGTGCGGCCCAGCAGCAGCAGCAGAGGCAGGCCCACCAGGTAGTTGGCCAGGTAGGCCATTGCCACGCCGAGCGCCATGAACAGCCCGAACTGCCGCACCAGGGGGATTCCTGAAACGGTGAAGGCGAGCATGCCCGCCGCCGTCGCCGCGGCGGCCAGCCCGGTTGAAGGGAGGATGCCGCGGGCCGCCTGGGTCACCCGCTCCTGCGGGGTTCCCCGGGTTTCCATCACGCGGTTCACCGACTGGATGAAATAGTCGGTGGCCAGGCCGAGGACGACCGGCAGGACCACCAGGGTGGCGGGGGTGACCGGGAGCCCGAAGAACCCCGCGAGGCCGGCGGTCCACAGGGCACCCAGGGCCGCCACCGCGATCGTCAGCAGCGTGGACATCCCGAGCGCCAGCATGGCCACGATCAGCACGGCGACCAGCGCCAGCGGCACCAGGAGCTTCAAGGCGTTGAAAACCGAATCCGCCACCGACAGGGTCAGCGCCGGTGAGCCGGAGGCCGTAAAGCGGAGGTCTTTGAGCTCCGGCAGGTCGCTGCTGCTCGAAGCGTTCCGCACGATGTCGATCACGTGACGGACCTGCTGCAGCGACGCGTCACGGTTGAGCCGGACGGTGATGAGCGCATGCTGCGTATCCGGCAACGCCCATGTCCAGAACGGCCGGACTTTCTGGCCGTCCGGCTCAAGGAGAACACCCTGGATAAAAGTCGGGTTGTTCACCGCCGGCACGCCGAGGGATGGAAACGCCTTCGCGTATCGCTGGGCGCAGGCGCTGACCGCCTGCTGGAACGCCTGCTGCGCGGCCTGGTCTTGCTGGGCCTGCGACTTTCCGGCGGCGACGGCCTGCTGGCGAGCTGACGTTTCCGCAGTTTTTCCCTCCTGGGCGCAGGCGTTGAGCAGAACGGTCGTGGTGCTGATGGCCAGGGTGTTGACCAGCGTGCCGGGCCCATACACCTTCTTGACGCCGGCTGCCAGATGCAACTTCCCCTCGAGATGGGACAGGCCGACGATGTGGTCGGGCGTGATCAGGTTCGCGCCTGGGCCGGGCCGCGCCATCACGACGACCGGATCCGCACCGAAGGCATCCGCGAACAACGCCTGGTCTTTGAACGCGCCGGCGTTGGGGTCGATCAGCAAGTCGACGCGAGCGTCCGGCTGCAAGCGCAACAGGCCGATGATGCTGCCCGCCGAGAGCGCAAGGGCCAGTAAGAGCAGGAGCCACGGCCACCGCGAGGGGGCAGCGAAGACCGACATGGGCGACACCGACTCGCGCGGGGTCGGTGATGGCCGAGCGATCGTCTTAGTTGCCAAGGAAGAGCGCCACCAGCTCTTGATCTTGAACCTGGGGCACCTCCGAGGTCGTTGATCCGGTGCCGCATGGTGGCGAGGGCGCTTTGCCCATGCCGGTGGGCACGACCTGGACGCGCACGTAGTGGCCGTTACCGTCCCGACCGCCAAAGGCGGACTTGGTCTCCAGCACCGCCTGCATCAGGCAGGGAAGCGCCGGATTGATGCCCACGATCACGGCGTCGAGCTCCGTGGCGACAACCCGCAGCTGCTCGACAGTGGCCGGACCCCGGGCGAGGATGTGGGCCAGGTTCGTCGCGTTTCCGCTCATCGCGGTATCCAGACCCTGGGTGACCGCCGCCGTGTGGTCGATGCCCGACCCGATCGCGTCCTCGACCTGGACGAGGCCGCTCAGCACCAGGTCGGTATCCCGAATCTGCCTGTCGATTGGGGCACGCTGCAGGTCTGCGTCGAGCCGCTCGCTGGCGGCGATCAGGCCGGCGAGGTCGTCAGCGCGATTGTGTAACACGGTGGTGGTGGTGGAGAGATCAGCCGAGGATTGACCGAGGGCCAGGAACGCCGCATTCATGCTCGCGCCACGCCCATCGGCGGCGCGTCCCAGCTCGATGAAAATCGTCTTGAGGTTCGCCCGGACATCCGGTTGCAGGGTATTCAGGACCTGGTCGAAGTCGGTGGAGACCGTGGTCCGCGACAGGGGGATCGATGCCCCATCGCGAAGGGTACCGATCCGGCCGCCGTCGAGGTAGACGTACTTGGGACCGAGCAGGCCGTGCGGTCTGATCGCGGCGGTGGTATCGGCATGGAGCTGGGGTGCGTAACGCGCGTCGATCGATACGCGGATCAGGGAATAACCGTCCTTGAATTCGACGCCGTCCACCGCCCCGACCCGCGCCCCGCTCAGTTCGACCCAGGCGCCCGGGTTCAGCTCACCATAGGCGCCGGCCTGGAGCTGGAGGTGCAACCGCTGATTCCACGGCAGCGAGAACGGGATGAAGACGAGGACCGCGAACGCGACGGCGGCGATCGTCACCAGCAAACCGACGAGTCGCGAACCGCGCAGCCGCCGGCGGGTCATTGGGGCTCTCCGTAGAGCAGGAGCATGAGCCAGTCCGGCAGCGCGCCAAGGGGCAGCGACAAGCCGGGGAGTGACGGGCACAGGGACGGGGTCGGCGTCGGGACGGGCAGCTTTGGCGGTGTCGGCGTGGCAGGCGCGCAGGGCACCGTGGGAACCGCGGGTGGCGAGACCGAGGGACAGGGTAAGGGCGACAGCGTGGGCGCCGGCGGCGTGGGGGTTTTCAGACACTTTGGCAAGGGCAGGCTCGGCAGCGACGGGAGCGCCGGCAGCGTCGGGGTCACGGCGGCCGGCGGCGCCTGGCCGACACCGGTCTGGCACTGCGGGTTCGGTTTGGCACTCACCTGGTCGCAGGCCGGGTTGACGACCAGGTACTGGCGAAGCAGGTGATCGCCCGCGGCATCCGTCTGGGAAACCGCGCTGACCAGCTCCGGTTGGAGCTGTCGATTGTTGGTGTTGATGGCGGCGATGCTGTATTGCGTATCCGAGTAGACGATCGCGAGCGTGCCGTTCAACTGCGTCAGGAGCGGATCGAGCGTGACGATCGTGGTGTGGAAATTCTGCTCGTTGCCGTTGAGCGTGGCATCGAAGTCGCCCATCACATTGCCAAGGTGGGTCAGCAGCGAGGCGAGCGCGCGATCGTTCTTGGCCAGGGTCCCGGTAACATCGCTCATGCTGCCTACCAGGTCACCGAGCTGTTGATGACTCTGGGCCAGCCGGTCGCTGACAATCGCCAGGTTGGCGACGATGCGGTCGATATCCGGATCGTGCTGGTGAAAGGTGCTGAGCGGCGCGACCGATTCCTGCGACAGGCCCTTGAGCTGCGCCAGCAGGTCGTTGATGGTCTCCTGCCGACCCTGCAGTCCGCCGCCCGCTTGCTGGATCAACGTCTGTAGGCGGGATCGGGTTTCCGGATCGAGGGCGCTGAGGAACTGGTCGAAATCGACCGGGCTCAGCGTGTTGTCGCTGTGGAGCGTGCCACCGCTCGCCAATTCGGCTCCCCCGTTGATCGGCGTGATCTCGATGTACTTCTGTGCCAGCAGGGTCGAGTACCGAATGCGCGCCGTGGTGAACTGGTGCAGGGGGGCGTAGTGCGACGAGATCCGCATGCTGACCATCGCCTGCGTGCCGGAGACTTCGACGTCCGTGACCTGGCCGACGCTGTGGCCGGCGATCACCACGTCGGCGCCGCGACTGACGCCGTTGGCATCCGTGAAGGCGGCCTTCACCGAATAGTCTTGCCCGGGCGGGATCAGGCGCAGGTTGAAGGGAAGACCGAAGCTGGCGTTGATCGCCACCGCCAGTACCACGATGATCAGCGCGCCCGCCAGTGTCACCACGCCCGCCCTAAATGCGTTTCCCTTATACAGCCCCATCAGCCGCCTCCGCCGCAGGCGATCCGAGCAGGGTTGACCGGCTCGGTTCCGCTGAACACATAAGGATGAACGCGTAGCAGGTTGCCGTTGGCGTCGCGATAGGATGTCGCGCTGCGCATTTCGGCGAGCGTCTGCACGATGTCGGCCATGCACGGGTTGAGGATGGCCAGGGATGTCGCGGAATGATCGGAAAGCTTCTGCAGCGCGTCGAGGAGGGCCGGCAGCTGCTTGAGCATCTGATTGAGGTCGCGCTCGTGGCCCTTGAGTCCGCCCGCCAGTTCCCCAAGCGCGCGGTCCGCGTAGACCAGCTCAGCCTTGAGTTGGGCCTCGTGCGCGGCGGTGAGGTCGAGCAGGCTGGCGCCGTTGGCAATGTCCCGGCGGAACGCCTGATCTTCGTTCGCCATCATCTGCGCGATGCGGTCGAACTCGACATCGAGCGCGCTGAGCTGCTGGTCCTGGCGCGCGATCTTGTCGCTCACCACCGACGTATCCTGGACGATCCCGGGAAGAGCGCCGAGGAACGTGTTCAGGTCCGATCCGCGATCCTGGAGCGCCGTTCCGCCTTCCCGCGTGAGGGTTTGAATGCGCGCCCGCGTCTGCGGATCGAAGAGGTCCATCACCTGATCGAGGTCGACCGGCGAGGCGGTGTCCTGCAACGGGAGGGTGCCGCCCGAAGGGATCACCTCGCCACTCGACGGTCCCGCCGTGAGTTCCACGAACGGGTTACCGAGCAGCCCCTTCGATCGGATGGTCGCCCGGGCGCCGCGATGGAGGGGGGCGGAGCCCGCGCCGATCTCCATCACCACCCGCGCCCCGCCCTCACTTGGACCGTTGTCGGGTGCGATCCCGACCGAGACCACTTTCCCGACACGGGCGCCGTTGACCACGACATCGTTCTCCTGAGTCACGCCTTCGGCGCTCAAGAAGTAGGCGGTCACGGTGTAGGAGTGGTTACCGAAAAGGGTTCCGGCGAGCCCGGCGAGGATCCCGCCCACCGCGATCAGCCCAATCAGGAGCTTCATCGTCCTTTCCCCAGCTGCATGAGCAGCAGGTCGGCCAGGTCCTGCGGGGCGGTCGGCGCCTGAGGGACGCCCCCGATCCCGGGCAGCCCAGTCTTGGTCTGCTGTGTCGAGGGATTGATCCCGGTGATGCGCAACGAGTGGATGCCCGCCGCGTCTTGATGGGAAAAGGCGGAAATCCACTCGGCGGCCAGCGTCAGCGATTCCGCGTCGCTGATGTTCAGTTGATCGTTGGGGTAACTGATCTGGCCGAGCAGGATCTCCGGCAGCAGCTGGTCCACCTGCGGGTTGGTCAGGCTCAATGTCCTCCGTCCGGCGGCGATGGTGGACGGGCTCTTTTGCAGGGAGGCGCGGTCCGCCCCGGTCACCCCGTTGAAGGCCTGGTCGAGTGATCCGAAGACCGCGGCGCCGTTCTGCACGGTGCCGGCCAGCGCCTGGTCGCGGGAAGCGATCCCGCTCATCACCGTGTCACCACTGTCCACCAGGTGGCCCAGCTGGTCCTGTTCGTCAGCCAGCGCCTGCATGATGATGTTGAGATTCGTCAGGATTCGATCGAGCTCCTTCTGACGGGCTTCACCCACGCGCGCCAGCGGACGGAGGTTCGCCATCGTCTCGTCGAGCGGCGGAAGGGCGGCGCTGAGGTCTTGCTCCCGGCCGTCCAGCGCGATGCCCAGCTGCCGGAACGATTCGGACATCGCCTTACGGGTTGGCGCGTCCATGGCGTTGAGGATGTCGTCGATCTCAATCGCCTGGCCGGTCTGGGCCTTGGGTATGGTGGCCCCACTCTGCAGGTAGGCCTGGTCGCTTCCCTGCGGCCGGACCAGCTCGACAAACTTCTCGCCCAACAGGGTCTTCGGCCGGATCACTGCACGGGTATCCTGGCGCAGCCGAATGTCCGGTTGGAGTGCCATGCGGACCAGCGCGCCGCCGTCGTTTCCGTCGTCGATGGCGAGGACCGTCCCGACATGGACCCCGCTCACCCGCACCTCGGCCTGCGGCACCAACCCGTTGGCGCTAGCGAACTCGGCGTTGACGGCAAATTCGTTGCTCCAGGGGCCGTGCAGGCCCATGTTCAGGGCGATGAAGCCCAACCCAAACAGACAGGCCGCGGCGAAGGCCATGACCATCACGACGCTGACAAAGGTGCGCTGCGCCATCAGGGCACCGCCGGTTGGAAGCATTGATCGGCACAGTAGACGCGCCACATGTGCACCCAATCATTCGGATTGCTGCCGGGCTCATCCGGATGGCCGATGCCGCTCATCACCGAGGCCAGCTCGCGGAACAGCTGCTGGATGCCGGGCGTATCGCTCTGAACCACGCCGAAGACGGTGGCGGCGCCGTTGAGGTAGTGGTTCGCGTTATCCATCATGGCCGGCCCTTCCGCGATGGCGCCGTGCAATTGCTGGGCAGCGCTTCCACTCAACGCCTGGTCGAGGATGCCCATCACCCGGTCCTGCTCGACGAGCGTGCCCTGCAGGTTCTGTTCCCTCGAGGCGAGGGTGGCCATCACGTGATCCCAGTCGGCGATCATGGCCCGGAAGTCGGCGTGCCAGGCCGCCAGCGTCTCCATGATCTTCCGCAGGTCGGCGATCAGGGCGTCGAGATGATCCGAATTGCTGGCGAGCGTGTGGGCCAGGACCCGGAGATCGACGGCCACGGATGACAGGTCCGCGGCGGCCGCGTTCATGTCCTGGCCCCGACCGGCTGTCCCCTGGCCCAGCGTGTTGATCACGATCGCGAGCTGGTCGCGAACCTGGGGATCGAGCGCGTTCAGCACCTCGTCGACTTCGACCGGGGTCAGAGTGTGGTCCTGGCTGATCGTGCCGCCATCCGTGATCGCCCCTTCCGAACGACTGCCGCGATTTAGTTCGACGTAGGCTTCTCCCAGCAGGTTTTTCTGACGGATCACGGCGCGAGCGTCCTTGAAGACCGGCGTGAAGTCGTGGTGCAGCAGCATCGTGACTCTGGTGGCGCCGGACATCGGCGTCAGCGTCTCCACCTTCCCCACTCGCAGCCCTGACATCGATACGTCATCGCCGGCGACCAGCTCGGCGCCGCTCTTGAAGATGGCGTCGACGCGATAGCCGCCGAAGACGAATTCGCCACCCATCTGTGCGGCGAGAAATGCGGTCGCCAGCAGGCCGAGCAGGACGTAGGCGACGAATACCGGCAGGTTGGCCCGGCTCCTCATCGGCGGCCTCCGAGCAGGACGCCCAGCACGGCGTCGAAGGCGTTGGGGACGGGAACTCCGGCCCCCGGGACCACGGTGGGCAGGGTGCAGGGTATGCCCGGGCTGCAGGCGCCCACCAGCACGCTGATCCGCGTCGCGTAGCCCTGCCCGTCCTGGGCCCCGAAGGTGTTCGAGCCGTACTTCATGCCTCGATCGAAGGTGCCCAGGTCACCCACCAGCAGATCGGTGTTGGTGGCGAAGTCACGGGTGATCCCGTTGAGAAGATCGACGGTTGTCGGTGCCTGCCGGACGATACTGTTCAGTTGCGCGGCGGTGCCCGATAGTGATGTGTCGGTCCGGCTGAGTGCCGCGTTGGCGTTGGCCAGGGTGGCCTTGATCTGCGCATCCTGCTGGGCGAGTGAATGGAGCAGCGCTTCCGAGTTCTTGATCAGTTCCCCCAGCTGCTGCCGCCGGTCGCTCTTGGCCAGCTCGGCCGTCACCTGGTCGAGGCCCTGGATGACCTTTTGCAGATCCTGGTCGCGCGCCGCGAGGGTGTCGGTGATGGCCGCCAGGTGATCCAGGTCCTGCCGGCCGTAGGTGATGGTCTGGTTCGTGTCGGGGCCGCGACCGGCAAGGCCGCCGCCCAGCGCGATCACGAGGGTGCGCAGTTTCTCGCGGGTTGGTTGATCGAGGCTGTTGACGACGTCCTGGAGGTCGACCGCGCGCGCCACCTGCTCGTGGGAAAGCCGGGACCCCGATGGAAGCTCATCCGAGTGGCCCGGATCGAGCGCCACGTATTTCTCACCCAGCAGGCTCTTCGGTCGAACCGTCACGGTGGCGTCCGCATGCACCGGCGCGTGGGCATCGTCGACGGCAATCGTGACCAGTGTCTGTGCCCCGTCGACGCTGATATCGCGAACGCTGCCCGCCCTGGCGCCCGCGATCAAGACGTCGCTGCCGGGATAGAGCCCATCCGCCGAGTCGATGGGAACGACGAGCCGGTACTCCGTCAGGCCGTTGACGATGCGAGAGGAGAGGATGGCCAGCAGCACGACCACCGCCAGAACGATGCCGACGCGATACCTGGCTGCCCAGGTACGGATGGCGTCCACCTATTCCATGCCAAGCGGGCCCTCGACGGCGCCCTTGATGAACTGCTGGGTAAAGGGGTTGCGCGACTGCTGCAGTTCCTCCTTGGAACCCTGGTCGACGACCTTGCCACCGTGCAGGAGAATGATGTGGTCGCCGATGTTGAAGCAGGATTTGATGTCGTGACTGATCACGACGCCGGTCGACTTGTACTTCTGCTGGATTTGCTTGATCAAGTCGCAGAGCAGCGCGGTGCGCACCGGGTCGAGGCCGGAGTCCGGCTCATCGAAGAGCAGGATCTCGGGCTCGAGCACGAGGGCGCGCGCGAAACCGGCGCGCTTGCGCATCCCACCCGAGAGCTCGTTGGGCATCTTCTTGACCGCTTCGGTCAGGCCGACCTCCTCCAACCGCTGGATGACGATCTCCTTGATCTCGCCCTCTGACTTTTTCGTGTGCTGCCGCAGCGGGAACGCGACGTTGTCGTAGAGGTTCATCGAGCTGAACAAGGCGCCGTCCTGGAAGAGCATGCCGACGTTGCGTCGGAGCTCGAGCAGTTCCTCCTCATTCAGGCTGGGTACGCTCTTACTGGCCACCCGAACATCCCCCTTATCGGGATAGAGCAGGCCGACCACATGGCGCAGCAGCACGCTCTTGCCCGTGCCGGAGGGGCCCATCACCACCGAGATCTTGCCCGCCGGGATTTGGCAGGTGATGCCGTCGAGCACCTTGTTCCCCTCGAAGGCCTTGTGGAGGTCTTCGATCTCGATCATGTTCTCGCCGTTCCTATTCATGCTCATAGCGGCGCTCGGGGCCTCGCCCCACGCGAGCCGCGCTTTAGTGCGATGCGAGCGTTTGAGAGGTCAGTGCCATGCGAGCGTTTGAGCGGTTCTGTCATGACGGAATAGGAAGATTCGGGTTGGTGCCCCAGAAGATCTGGGTGAGGATGGCGTTGACGACCACGATCATGACGAGGCTGATCGCCATGGTCTTGGCGACCGCCCGACCAATGCCGACCGCGCCGCCTTTTACGTGGTAGCCGTAGTAGACCCCGACAGAGATGACGAGGAAGGCGAAGATCACGGCCTTGATCAGCGAGTAGCCGAAGTCGGTGAGGTTCGTGAAACGCCAGAAGTAGGAGAAGTAGACCCCGTTCGACACCAGGCCGATCTGAAATCGCTGCACAACCCAGCTGGCGAAGAAGCTGGTGGCGAGGGCGAGCACGTACATCACCGGGAGCACGAGTAACGCGGCCAGCATGCGTGTGGTAACCAGGAAGGGGATTGACGGAACGCCCATCGTCTCCAGGGCGTCGATCTCCTCATTGATCCGCATGGTTCCCAATTCCGCCACCAGGCCGCAGCCGACCTTGGCGCCGATCGCGAAACCGAAGAAGAGTGGGGTGATTTCGCGCATGTCGCACAGCGCGTTGAACACCCCGGCCAGGCTCTCGGCCCCGCCCAGCTGATGCAGAGAGTAGTACGCCTCGACCGAGCATTCGGACCCGCTGAAGTAGGTCATGACCAACGCCACCGGCGTCGAACCGACCGCCAGAAAAGCTGCATACCACCAGATCTCCTTTCGGTAGCGCAGCGCCCGCGGGATGGAGCGGAGCGCGGTTACCGAAAAGAGAACGATCTGGCCGAGCACATCGAACAGATCCAGCCCCGGGGCCCAGAAGCGGCGTGGAACCGGACCGAACTGCTGGGCGGGCGGCCGAACCGATGTGGTGGCCATGGCCTAGCGAAGGACGTTCTGGTTGTGGAACAGGGCCAGAACGGTGGGGGTATAGAGATACTCGAGCGCCTGGATCCCAACGAAGCACCAGACCACGCCGGAGTGCACGGCACGCGCCACGCCCTCGGCGCCCCCCTTGGCGCTAATACCTTTATATATGCAGATGGCGGCAACGAGCGCGCCGAAGAGGATGCACTTGATCTCGCCACCGAACAGGTCGACCAGCGTGCCCTGGGTGAAAAAGCTGGCGAGGAACGCGCCCGGGTTGACCCCCACCACCGCCACGGCGATGAAAAAACCGGACAACGTGGTGAAGACGATCATGGGGACGTTGTAGAGCGCCGTCATCACCATCAGGGCCAGCGCCCGCGGCACCACGATGAAGAGGACGTTGGAGAGCCCCATTACGCTCAGCGCCTCGAGCTCCTGGCGAACCTGGCGGGCGCCCAGGTCGGCGACGATCGCGGTGCCGCTGACCGCGGCGATCATCAGCCCGGTGGCCACCGGCGAGAATTCCCGAATGTTCGCCATCACGGTGAAGCCGCCCAGCCGGTACTCGCTGCTGGCGGCCTTGAAGAAATGGCCCGCCTCCAGGGAGACGATGATGCCCCAGCCCACACCGGTGAGCAGCAGCGGGATGAAGTTCGCGGTCAGGATGAAGCGGCATTGATCAAAAAATTCTTTCCAGTAGAAGGGCCGGCGCGTGGCGCCGCGCAGCGCCTCGCGGAAGAGCAGGCTCAACTCACCGACGTTGTTCACGGAGCGTCGTGCCCGCCCAATCACGCTGCCACTTCCCCGCAGGACTCCATTTGCCACCCTACGGGTGGCGGCTCACCCATCCTTACAGTATTGTATACGCCTTTCCCCACAATGCCTTGACAGCTGATCTCCGCGCCACCATGTCGAGAAACGCCAGGCTGTCACAATGGGGACCCCGGCGGTGCGTATGGGCTGGATGCTGCAGCTCGATGCCTGGCGCCGCTCCCTGCCGCCCGCCGCGTTGAGCCCGGTTAATCAGCGCGCGGCGGACCCCTTCGAACGGCTGTTTGTGCAGGAGTATGCAAAGGTCGTCGCCATCGCCTACCGGGTGCTTGCCGATCGGACGGCGGCCGAGGACGTCGCCCAGGAGGTCTTCCTCAAGTTCCACCGGAGTTTCTCCCCCGACTCCGAGCGCGCCTCAGGGTGGTTGCATGCCGCCGCAGTCCATTCGGCGCTCAACGTGCTCCGCGGCGAGCGGCGACGCGCTCGGCGGGAGTCAGCGCATGCGCTGGACCCGGTCCAAACCTCCATCGCGAATCCGGAGAAGGTGATCGAGGAGGCGGAAGGACGGCGCGAGGTTCGGCGGGCGCTTCGGAAGCTTGCCCCGCGCACGGCGGCCCTGCTGATGCTTCGACACAGCGGCTTGAGTTACGCGGAGGTCGCGACCGCGCTCGGGATCAAGGTTGGAAACGTGGGAACGCTGCTGCGCCGGGCGGAAGATGCCCTGCGCAAGGAGGTCAATCGTGCGACATCTGAGTGATGGGATACTGCGACGGATTTACGATGAGCCGCTTGCGCTGACCGCGACCGACCAGGCGCACTACGACACATGCTCCGAGTGCAAGACGCGCTTTCAGGCGATTGCCGGCACGGCCCGAACGACGAGCGCCCTGCTGGACCTGCCCGCCTTCACGCCGGAACCGGTGGGCGCCTTTCGATCGCTGCGGGCTCGCATCCAGCGGGAGGAAGCAGCTCGGCCGCCTCGCTGGTACGAGCGCTGGCTGGTCCGGACCACGCCTCGCTTGCGGCCCTTGGCGACGCCGGCGATCGCCGTGCTCCTGGCGGCCGCATTTGTCACCGGCATCGCGGTAAGCGGCGCTGCCGCGAGTCTGATCCGCGTGTTTGAGCCGAATTCGATCGTCGCGGTGCAGGTTTCACCCTCGGATTTTGCCGGCGGCACCGCGCTTCTGGACTACGGCCAGGTGAAGTGGCTGCCGGATGCTCCCAAGCTGCAGCCGCTCAGCAATGCGACGACCGCCCGGTCGCAGTCAGGCCTGCCTGTACTGGTGCCGGCGTCACTGCCGAAGGGGGTGTCGGGTCCGGTCAGCTTTGGTGTGGTTTCGCACGCGACGGGATCGCTGACCTTCGATGCCGAACGGCTGCGCGCTTCGGCAGCGCAGAAGGGCGTGCGCGTCAACCCGATGCCGTCCACCATCAACGGCAGTACGTTGATCGTCAACGCGGGTCCGGCGCTGATCGAGGTCTGGGGGCTGTCGGCGAACACCTCGGAGGCTCAGATTCCCACCCTGGTGATCGCACAGACCCGGATTCCGACTGTCGATTCGACGGGCGCCACCGCGGCGCAGCTCGAGGACTACCTGCTGTCGCAGCCGGGTGTGCCGCCGGAGATTGCGGCGCAACTACGGGCCATCAAAGATCCAGCGTCCACGCTTCCGGTTCCGATTCCCCAGGGGCTGGCAACCACTGAAGCCGTCCAGGTTAACGGCGTGTCGGGGCTGATGATCAAAGCCGCCATCGCAGCGGGCGTGGTCTGGGAGAAGAATGGCGTAATCTACGCCGTCGGAGGCCAACTCACTCCCGACCAGGTGCTCGCCATTGCAACAACCCTCCACTGATCGCAACCTGAATCGAATGGAGGCGGCCGACGCCGCCTCCCTTGCCGTCCATACGCAGGACCTGGCCAAGCGTTACGGGAAGACTGTCGCGCTCAGCGGCTTGACGATGAGCGTTCGCCGCGCCGAGGTTTTTGGATTCCTGGGGCCCAACGGCGCGGGCAAGACGACGGCGGTCAAGCTGCTCGTCGGATTAGCCCGCTCTAGCGCCGGCCAGGCGTGGGTCTTAGGTGCGCCAGTCGGTGACCTGAAAACCCGCCGGCGCCTCGGTTACCTACCGGAGCTGTTTCGTTACCAGGGATGGATGAAGGCGAGCGAGGTGCTGAGCCTTCATTGCGAGCTGGCCGGCCTACCGCGCGCCGGGTGGAAGGCCGAAATTGCCAGCGCGCTGGCGACGGTTGGACTCAGCGAACGCGGCGACGACCGGGTGGAAGGTTTTTCAAAGGGCATGCAGCAGCGGCTGGGGTTGGGCGTCGCCCTGCTCGGCCGCCCCGAGCTGGTGCTGCTGGACGAGCCGACCTCGGCGCTGGACCCCGTCGGACGCCATGACGTTCGGGAGATCATTCGGCAGCTGAAGGATAGGGGCACCGCGGTGTTCCTCAACTCCCACCTGCTGAGTGAGGTGGAACAGGTCTGCGATCGGCTGGCGGTCGTCGACCGTGGCCGCGTGATCGCTACCGGGACGATGTCGCAAATCCTCGGACAGGATGGAGCGGTTCGGGTGCGAGTGACCGGACTGCCACCGGCGGGGCGCGCCGCGCTGCGCGCCTACGGCAATCTCGAGGACGAGGGTCAGTGGCTGACCTTCCGCGGTCTCTCGCAGGAGCGAGTTCCCGAGCTGGTGAGCGAGATCGTGAACCAGGGCGGCCGAGTGTATGCGGTCGAGCCGCGCCATGAAACGCTGGAAGATCGGTTCCTGCAGTTACTCAAGGAGCAGGACGGCTGATGCACGTGCTGACAATGGCCCGGTTGACCATCCTCGAGGCGTCGCGGCGAAAGTTGCTGCTCGCCCTGGCGCTGCTGACCCTGGTTGTGATCGTCTTGACCAGCTGGGGGTTCAGCCGCCTGCCGACTATGAATGGCGTGACCCCTGCCGAAGTCCGGGTGGCGGCATCGCAACTCACGATCCTGGTCGCCTTCATGTTCAGCGGCGTGCTGGCGCTCGGCGCCACGCTGGTGGCGGCGCCCAGCATCGCCAGTGATATCGAGTCCGGGATCGCGCTCGCGATTCTGCCTCGGCCGATCCGGCGAAGCGAGGTTCTGATCGGGAAGTGGCTGGGGCTTGCGGTGTTGATCGCGCTGTACGCCGCCCTGAGTGGCGTGCTCGAGATGGTCGGCATCTGGTGGGCGACCGCCTATCTTCCGCCGAGTCCGGCTGTCGCCATCACGTTCGTTGGCGCCGAAGGCATCGTGCTAATGACGCTTGCCCTGCTGCTGAGCACGCGGCTGGCGCCGATGACGGGCGGGGTGATCGCGCTCGTGCTCTTCTTCGTCGGCTGGATTGGTGGCATCGCGCTCACCATCGGACAGACGTTCCAGAACAGCACCATCATCAATATCGGCGTCGGCAGTCGGCTCCTGATTCCGACGGACGGCCTGTGGCATGGCGCGATCTTCTACCTCGAGCCATCCGACTTCCTGGCCGCCGCCCAGGCCGCGGGGCGAGTTCGAGCGGGCAACCCATTCTTTGCCGACTCACCCCTGCCACTTCCATATCTCGTCTGGATCGCCGCCTGGATCCTGATCGTGCTGGTCCTGGCGAACTGGAGCTTTGCCAGAAGAGACCTGTAGCGGCGAGTCAGGCTTCGATTGCGCGCGCCGCCTTAAGCGTCGAGGCCTGCACCAGCAGGGCGACCAGTGTGGCAAACCCAAAGGACAAACCGATGCCAAGCCGGTCGAGGCCGAGGGCCAGCGCCAGGAAGAAGCTGGCAAACGCGAAGAGCCCAAGCAGCAGACCTTTGAGCACTTTGTTGGCCGCCGAGCCGCCAGCCTGGCGATGGGCGAAGATCGCCAGAACACCGGCGTAAACCGGAAAAGGCGACAGCAGTCCACTGAGGTGGGCGCCGATCCGTGGCGCGATGCCGGTCAGCACCAGCACCAGGCCGGTGGCCAGCACGATCCGCACCGGCAAATCCCAATCCGGTGGGACGGCGTCAGTAGCAGCCGGGCGTTCGCGTCGTGGTATGAACACGATCCCGATCACCAGTGAGACGAGGACGGCGCCATAGGCCGGCAAGGCTGGCAGGCTGACCTGCTGAAAGGCAATCGTCGCCACCGCGAAGACAGCGGATCCGGCCGCCGCGGCGGGCAACCACCCAGTGCGGATGGCGACCCTCGCGTAGGCCACCGCGAAGGCGGCCTGCGAGATCGTGCCGAGGAGGACGGCTAGCGAGGCGGTCGTCGCAAACGCGGTGCCCTGGTCCAGCGCCAGGAAGAACACGACGGGTGCCGAGGTCAGCGGCAACCCGACCAGCCAGCCGCTCATCGTTCCGCCCCAGCGACGACCCACCAGTGTGGCGGTGGCAATGAGCGCGGGCGTCAGGACCACCTTGAGCAGAAGGCTGGGGGGCAACGGGCTGTAGTGTAGGCGCCAAAGTGCCATTGACTTAGGCGGTCGCCAACCGTACATTTAGCTTCGCGAAAACGGCGAGGCGAATTCAAGGAGGGGAAACATGGGAGTAGCGACCTTAACGCCTCCGGCGCAGCGAATAGGGGAGGAGCTCGTCTATGCGGACGGCCGCCACGAGCTTGCCGACGACGCGGCGATTCGAAACAGCCCGCTCTACAACGCCGACCTGGCGCCGGTACCCATCAAACAGCGGACCTGGACCACCTATAACTACATGGCGCTGTGGATCGGTATGGCGCACAACATCCCGACGTACCTGCTGGCATCGGGCCTGGTCGCTCTCGGCATGGCCTGGTACCAGGCGATCCTGACGATCGCACTGGCGAACATCATCGTCCTGATTCCAATGCTCGCAAACAGCCACGCCGGCACGAAGTACGGCATCCCGTACCCGGTATTCGCCCGGGCCTCATTCGGCGTCTTCGGGGCGAATGTCGCAGCCCTGCTTCGAGCGTTTATCGCTTGCGGCTGGTTCGGCATCCAGACCTGGATCGGCGGCGGCGCGCTTTACGCGCTGACCGGAAAGCTGTTGGGATCCGGCTGGACGAACTCGGGCATGTTTGCCGGACAGCACTGGACGCTCTGGCTGAGCTTCGCCATTTTCTGGGCGATCAACATTTTCATCATCATGCGGGGAATGGACGCCGTCCGGCGGTTCGAAAACTGGGCGGCGCCCTTCGTCCTGGTCGTGGCGCTGGGTCTTCTCATCTGGATGGTGAGCAAGGCCGGCGGCTTTGGCCCAATCGTGAGCCAGCCCGGCAAGATTGGCTGGGGAAGCGACTTCTGGCTGAAGCTCTTTCCACCGGCACTGATGGGGATGATCGCCTTCTGGTCGACGCTATCGTTGAACATGCCCGACTTCACCCGGTTCGGCAAGAGCCAGCGCGCGCAGGCGCTCGGTCAGATCCTCGGGCTGCCCACCACGATGACTCTCTTTCCGCTGGTGGCAGTGCTGATCACGTCGGCGACGGTGGTCGTGTTTGGCAAGGCGATCTGGGACCCGGTCGCGCTGGTCGGCCAGTTCGACAACCCGCTGGTCGTGGTCTTCGCGCTCTTCACGCTGGCTGTCGCCACCCTGTCCGTCAACGTGGCGGCCAACATCGTGAGCCCGTCCTACGACTTCTCGAACGTGATCCCGAAGCTGATCAGTTTCCGCACCGGCGGACTGATCACCGGCGTCCTGGGCATCGTGATCCAGCCCTGGAATCTGCTCGCGAACCCGAACGTATACATCTTCACCTGGCTGGGCTTCTACGGCGGGGCACTGGGAGCCATCGCGGGCGTGCTCATCGCCGATTACTGGTTCGTGCGCACCAACAACCTGAGATTGGGTGACCTCTACCGCGTCAACGGCGAGTACCGGTACTCGGGCGGATTCAACTGGCGAGGCCTGGTCAGCTTGCTTGTAGGCGGTGTTCTGGCGGTGGGCGGTGCCTACTCGACACCCGGCAACGGTCCGTTCCCGCCGGGCGGGATCATTGGCCCGCTGTATAGCTGGTTCCCCATCCACGTCTACGACTACAGCTGGATCGTCGGCCTGGTGGCGGCGTTTGTCCTATACCTCGCGCTTTCGGCCATCTTCCCGGTGGGGGCCGTATCTCAGCGGCCACGGGCGGCGGCGGCGACCTAACCTCGGCGTCAATCGCGCTGGAGCCCCGACCTCGCGGCCGGGGCTCCAGCCTTTCAGGAGATCGATGGCACGGTTGAGCTTCGGCGTCTGCTTTGCTCCGGATCCTCCCCCCAGTCGTTGGGCGGATTTGACCAAGCTTGCCGAGGCGCAGGGCTTCGAGTACGCCTGGCTCTTCGATTCGCACGTCCTCTGGCAGGAGGTCTACCCGATCTTCACCTTGATGGCGGCCACTACCAGCCGGATCAAGATCGGTCCCTGCGTCACGAACCCGGCCACCCGCGATCCCACTGTGACGGCCAGCGCGCTGGCCACGTTGAACGAGATCTCGGGCGGCCGGATGGTGATGGGGATCGGACGGGGCGACAGTGCCCGTCGAGTGCTCGGCCAGAAGCCCGTCAGTGTCGAGCAGCTGGAGGCGGACTGCCGGCTGATCCGCGACCTGGCCGCCGGCCGCGAGGTGAGCTACGACGGGGTGAAGATCCGGCTCAAGTGGGCGGAGCATGAATTGCCCATCTGGATTGCCGGTTACGGACCGAAGGCGCTCCGGGCGGCCGGTCGGGTCGCGGACGGGGTCATCATTCAGCTGGCCGACCCCGCCATCATCAGGTGGTGCCTGCAATTCGTGCGGGAGGGGGCTCAGGAGGCTGGACGATCCTTCGACGACATCAAGATCCAGGCGGCGGCGCCGGCGTTCATCTCCAACGACCTGGCAGCGGCGCGCGATCAGGTGCGCTGGTTCCCGGCGCTGGTCTCCAACCATGTCGTCGACCTGCTCAAGCGGTACGACGCCCAGGATCTGCCCAAGACGCTCACCGATTACATCAAGGCGCGTGACCACTATGACTATGCTGACCATGTCAAGCGAGGCGCGGCCCACGCCGACTTCGTGCCGGACGACGTCATCGATCGCTTTTGCGTCATCGGGACGGTAGAGCAGAGCCGGCAGCGGATCGAGGAGTTGATCGACGCCGGCGTCGACCAGTTCAACCTCTACCTCATGGTGGAGAACGGAGGCGGTGATCGAGAAATACGGCGAGGCCATCATCCCGGCGTTCAGTTAGCGAGGAGGCGAACCATTCATGGCCAAAGTGCGGGCGGCGCTAATCCAGGCGTACGCGAACATGCCCAAGGACGCGGCGATCGGAAGACATGAGCAGCTGATCGGAGAGGCCGCTGAGAAGGGAGCGCAAGTCACCTGCCTGCAGGAGATCTTTTTCGGGCCCTACTTCCCGGCCGAGCAGGACACCAAGTGGTACGACACCGCCGAGCCCGATGACGGTCCCACCGTTCGGCGTATGCAGGAGCTGGCGAAAAAACACAAGATGGTGCTGGTGGTGCCTTTCTACGAAGAGGCGCAAACCGGCGTCTACTACAACACGGCGGTCGTGATCGAAAACGACGGGACGGTGGTCGGCAAATACCGTAAGACGCACATCCCGCACGTCGGGCCATGCTTCTGGGAAAAGTTCTATTTCAAGCCGGGTAACCTCGGCTACCCGGTCTGGAACACCTCGGTCGGCCGGGTGGGCCTGCTGATCTGCTACGACCGGCATTTCCCGGAACCGGCGCGGGAGCTGGGCCTGAAGGGGGCGGAGCTGGTTTTCAATCCATCCGCGACTGTCAAGTCGCTCTCGCGGTATCTCTGGGAGCTGGAGCAGCCGGCCCACGCGGTGGCGAACGGCTACTGGATCGGCGCCATCAATCGTGTAGGCGTGGAAAAACCACTCAACGAGGCACAGTTCTACGGGTCCAGCTACTTCTGCGACCCGCGGGGACGCATCATCGGGAAGGCTTCGGAGACGGAAGACGAAGTGCTCGTGTGCGACCTCGACCTCGACATGATCCGGGAGGTGCGCAACACCTGGCAGTTCCTGCGCGACCGCCGGCCGGAGACCTACCAGGACCTGGTCAAGGAGCTGCCGTGAAGACCCTGATCCGAAACGGGACGGTGGTGACCGCGAGCGACACGGCCAAAACCGATGTGCTGATCGATGGGGAAAAGATCGCGGCGATCGGTAACGGCCTCGAGGTGAAAGCCGACCAGACGATCGATGCCGAGGGGCGCTACGTGATGCCCGGGGCGGTCGACGTCCACACCCACATGGAGCTGCCCTTCGGCGGCACCTTCGCCTCCGACGACTTTGCCACTGGCACGGCGGCGGCTGCCTGGGGCGGCACGACCACGATCGTCGATTTCGCGGTGCAGAGCTTCGGCCAAACCCTGCGCCAGGGGCTCGACCAGTGGCATCAGAAAGCCGATGGCAAAGCGCACATCGATTACGGCTTCCACATGATCGTGCGCGAGGTCAACGACTCGATACTCAAGGAGATGGACGCGTTGGTCAAGGAAGGGGTCCCATCGTTCAAGTTGTTCATGGCCTATCCCGGTGTCTTCATGCTGGACGACGCCGCGATCTTCCGCGCCATGGGCCGCACGGCCGAGAACGGCGGCTTGATCATGATGCATGCCGAGAACGGCGGCGCAATCGACGTGCTGGTGAAGCGCTACCTGGCGGAAGGCAAGGGCGACCCGATCAATCATGGGCTGACCAGGCCCGCGAGCATGGAAGGCGAGGCGACCAGTCGCGCCATCGCGCTCGCCCGCCTGGCGGAGGTCGCGGTCTACATCGTGCACCTGAGCTCTCGCGACGCGCTGGATGCGGTGCGGGAGGCGCGCGACGATGGCGCTCCTGCCTTTGCTGAGACCTGCCCTCAGTACCTGTATCTGAGCCTCGAAGACCTCGGCCGGCCTGGCTTCGAAGGCGCGAAGTATGTCTGCTCGCCGCCGCTGCGAACCAAGCCGCACCATGACGAGCTCTGGAAGGGCTTGATCCAGGATGACCTGCAGCTGGTCGCGACCGATCACTGCCCGTTCCATTTCAAGGGGCAGAAGGAGATGGGCCGGGGCGATTTTTCCAAGATCCCTAACGGGCTGCCGGGTGTCGAGGACCGCTTCAGCCTGATCTTCCACGGCGGCGTGAACTCCGGCCGAATCTCGCTGAACCGGTTCGTCGAGCTGGTCGCCACGGCGCCCGCCCGGATGTTTGGCCTCTTCCCCAGGAAAGGCACGATCGCGCCCGGGAGCGATGCCGACGTGGTTATCTTCAATCCGAACGTCGAGCGGACGCTGTCGGCCAGAACCCACCACATGAACGTGGATTACAGTTGCTACGAGGGCATGACGGTAAGGGGCCTCCCCGAAGTGGTGATGCAGCGGGGCAACGTCCTGGTACGCGACGGGAAATTCCAGGGGGTCAAGGGCGCCGGCCGGTTTCTGAGGCGTTCGCCATTCCACGGTGTGCCGGCTGGCGAGCCAAGTCCGGCAGGAGTGACAGCATGATCGCGACGAAGACCGTGCAGAGCTTCATCGGCGGAAAGTTCCGGGACTCGCGCGCGGACAAGACCCAACCGATTCCCAACCCGGCGACCGGCGAGACGATCGCCAGCCTTCCCTATTCAACCCGCGACGAGATCAACGAGGCGATTGCCGCGGCCAAGAAGGCTTTTCCCGGGTGGAGCGAAACCCCGGTGCCCGAGCGCGCCCAGGTGATGTTCCGCTTCAAGGCCCTCTTCGATACGCACATCGACGAGCTCTCCGCGATCGTGACCCAGGAGAACGGCAAGACCCTCGATGAGTCCCGGGGCGAGGTCAAGCGGGCCATCGAGGTGATCGACTTTGCCTGCGGCGCTCCCACGCTCATGATGGGCCAGAACCTCGACCAGATCGCCAAGGGCATCGATGAGGAGCTGACCCGATTTCCGGTTGGCGTCGTCGCCGGCATCACGCCCTTCAACTTCCCGAACATGGTGCCGATGTGGATGATCCCGGTGGCGATCGTCACCGGCAACACCTTCGTGCTGAAGCCATCGCAGCTGACACCGCTCTCGGCGATGCGGATCGCCGAGTTGCTGCAAGAGGCCGGGCTCCCCGAGGGCGTCTTCAACGTCGTGCACGGCGCCAACGACGCCGTCAACCACTTGTTGACCCATCCGGATGTGGCCGGGGTCTCGTTTGTCGGGTCGGCCACGGTCGCGGCTTACATCTACGCGACGGCCGCGGCGAACGGGAAGCGGGTCCAGGCGCTGGGTGGCGCGAAGAACCACATCCTGGTGATGGACGACGCTGACCTGGAACTGTCCGCGCCGCACGTGATCTCATCGGCGTTCGGCAACGCAGGCCAGCGTTGCCTGGCTGGGAGCGTGGCCGTCGGCGTCGGCAAGATCGGCGACGCCCTGGTGCGCGAGCTGGCCAACGACGCCGCCAAGCTGAAGGTTGGTCCGGGGACGGATCCCAAGACGACGCTTGGGCCGGTCATCCGCGGTGAGCGAAAGGCGAAGCTGATCGAGTACATCGAAGGGGCGCAACTGGTCTCGGACGGCCGCAGCGTCGAGCTGAAGGATGGCTTCTTCCTGGGCCCGACGATCTTTGATCGGGTCACCCCGAACATGAAGATCTGGAAGGAGGAGTTGTTCGGCCCGGTGCTGTCGGTGATGCGCGCCTCGGACATCGACGAGGCCTTGAACCTGCTCAACGCCAGCACCTACGGCAATATGGCATCGATCTTCACCGGCTCCGGCAAGTACGCCCGGGAGTTCAAGCGTCGGGCCCAGGCCGGCATGCTGGGTGTGAACATCGGCGTCGCGGCCCCGATGGCGTTCTTCCCCTTCACCGGCTGGAAGAACTCATTCTTCGGCGACCTACACGCCACCGGGCAGGACAGCGTGCGGTTCTATACCCGGCATAAGGTGATCACGACCCGGTGGCTTTAGAAACGAGCGCTCGGCCACGTGTGCTGAGCGGCGAGGAGATCGTCGCCCTCTGCCGCCAGTACACGCTGTACGACTGGATGGCGCAGTCGGCCGCCGATCCAATCCCGGTTGATACCGCCAAGGGCGTCTACTTCTACACCCCGGACGGCAAGCGCTATATCGACTTCAACAGCCAGCTGATGAGCGTCAATGCCGGGCACGGCGACCGGCGCATCATCGAGGCCATCAAGCGCCAGGCCGACAAGCTGGCGTTCGCAAATCCCTTCATGGCGCACGAGCCGCGGGCGCTGTTGGGGAAGAAGCTCGCCGAGTTGCTCCCCGGGGACATCGACAAGGTCTTCTTCACCCTTGGCGGCGCGGAGGCGAACGAGAACGCCGTCAAGCTGGCCCGGGCGGTCACCGGCCGCTATAAGATCGTCTCCCGCTACCGCTCCTACCATGGCGCGACCGGGGCCGCGATGGCGATGACCGGCGACCCGCGTCGGTGGCCCAACGATCTGGGAACGTCCGGCGTGGTCCACGTGCTGGACCCTTACCACGGGCCGCAGCGCGAGGTCGACTCGGCCGAGGAATCGTTGCGCTACCTCGAGGAGACGATCCAGCTCGAGGGACCGAACACCATTGCCGCGTTCTTCCTGGAGACCGTGACCGGAACCAACGGCGTGCTGATCCCGCCGGACGGCTACCTCCAGGGGGTCCGCGACCTCTGTGACCGCTACGGCATCCTGATGGTCTGCGACGAGATCATGTCGGGCTTCGGCCGGACCGGGGCCTGGTTCGCCGTCAACCACTGGAACGTGGTCCCCGACATCATCACGATGGCCAAAGGGCTCACCAGCAGCTACGTCCCGCTGGGCGCGGTTGGCATGCGCCCGAGGGTCGCCCAGCACTTCGAGAGGAACGTCTTCTTCGGCGGCCTGACTTACAACAGTCACCCGCTGGCATGTGCCGCCGCGCTGGGCGCCATTCAGGCCTACGAGGAAGACGACATGATCGGCAATGCAAAGCGAATGGGCGAGCTGATGAAGCGCCATCACGAAACCCTGCGGGTAAAACACCCGTGTATCGGGCTGACGCGGTCGATCGGCCTCTTTGGAATCCTGGAGCTGGTCCGCGATCGCAAGACGATGGAACCGCTGGCGCCGTTCAACGGGACTTCAGATGAGATGAAGGCGGTCGGCACGTACTTCCGCGAGCACGGCCTGTACACTTTCGTGCGCTGGCACACCATCATGACGAACCCGCCGCTTTGCATCAACGAGGACGAGCTGGCGGAAGGCTTCGCCATCATCGACAGGGCGCTTGACATCGCCGATCAGGCCATCGCGTAGCGTCGTACGGGATGACCCGTTACAGCCTGATCCGGGGTTTGCCGAACTGTACGCGAGCCTGCCCGACGCCACGGATCTCTGGCCATGGAAGGACCTCGCGCTTGCGGCAACCCCACCCGTCCTCTATCTGGGCATCGGGACCGGCCGGCTCGCCGTGCCGCTGCACGAGGCCGGCGTCACGCTGGTCGGGGTCGATAGCCACCCCGGGATGCTCGAGGCACTGCGACGACGTCTTCCAGACACCGAACTGATTCGATCTCGGATCGAAGACCTCAACCTGGGCCGGCAGTTCGATCTCATCATCGTCCCATCGAACATCCTCTGTCTCGTGGAGCGGCTGCGCGCCGCGGCGAACCACCTATCCGTCGGCGGCACGCTCGCCTTCGAGTTGACCAATCCCTACTGGCTACAAGCCGGCGCGAGCCACGGGGTGCGGGTCCAGTCGTTTGATGGCAATGGGGCGCGGTTCAAGATCGACTACGCGCTGGCCGATGGGCGCGTCGTTACACAGCAAGCCGAGATTCCGCTTGTGTGGCCCGACGAGGTCGAAAACTGGCTTGCCACCGGCGCGGGGTTGAGGTTGCGCCGGATGTTCGGACGCGAGGATGCGGAGCTCGCCGCGAGTCCCAGTTTCTACGTCGTGGCTGCCCGCGGTTAGAGTTAGCGAGGCCATGGGGGAGGAATCCAGCGAGCGGCGCACCGGAGGGATCGTCCGCCGTGGCGTGGAGCGGCAGATCGAGGACCGCAAGCTGCTGGAGCGGCCGCAGCTCCCGCCAGAGTTTCTCGAGAGCGACCCCTGGCGAGTGCTGCGGATCCAGGCAGAGTTCGTGGCGGGCTTCGATGCGCTCGCCACGCTAGGTCCGGCCGTAACCTTCTTCGGCTCGGCGCGCGTTCGTCCACCCGACCCGATGTATGATGCCGCGCGCGCCCTGTCGGCGGAGCTCGCCCGCCGGGGCTTTGCCGTCATCACCGGAGGCGGGCCGGGCACGATGGAAGCGGCCAATAGGGGCGCGCGTGAGGGTCGCGGGCTCTCAGTCGGCTTGAACATCGAGCTGCCCTTCGAGCAAGGCCTCAACGAATACGTCAACCTGGGCATCGAGTTCCACTACTTCTTCGTCCGCAAGACGATGTTCGTCAAGTACGCCGAGGCCTTCGTCATCTTCCCGGGCGGCTTCGGCACCATGGACGAGCTGTTCGAGGCACTGACGCTGATTCAAACGGGGAAGATCGTGCACTTCCCGGTGATCATGTTCGGTTCCGACTACTGGGCCGGGTTGCACCAGTGGATCCGCGACCGGGTGCTGGCTGAGGGCAAGATCTCGCCGGAGGACCTGGACCTCATGGTCGTCACCGACGACATCCAGCACGCCGCCGACATCGTGCAGCAGTACTACCAACGGAAGGTGCTGGAGAGCAAGCCGAAAGAGCGGGCGGAGCCCAAGAAGAGCGACGCCCAGTGACGTCGTCCCTGGAGCTGTTATTCCTCCAGGATGGGGCGCAGCCGGCCGAGCGGGTGGCGGGCGAACTAGCTGCCTTCATCACCGGCGCCCAGCGCAGCCTCGATATCGCCATCTATGACCTGAATCTGACCGGCGCCCCCGCAGAGAAGCTGCGCGCGGCGGTCCAGGCGACCGCCGGACGCGGGGTCGCGATCCGGCTCCTCTACAACGTCGACTTTCCCAACCCGATCCCGGTGCCGCCGCCCTCGCAGGCCGACACCGCCTTCATCGCCAGTCTTGGTGTGCCGACTAAACCCGTGTCAGGCGTTCCTGACCTAATGCATCACAAATACATCGTGCGCGACGGCGCGACCGATGCGGCGACGGTCTGGACCGGCTCCATGAACTGGACGAACGATTCGTGGACGCGAGAGGAGAACGTCATCGTCAAGATCCCGTCCCCAGCATTGGCAGCGGAGTACGCGAAGAACTTCGGGGAACTGTGGGAAACCGCCCGGGTCGAAGGCAGCGGGAAGTACGATCTCGCCGGCGTCCCCATTGCTTACGAGGACAGTTTCGTAAAGGCGCACGTCTTCTTCGCGCCGGGGCGCGGGCGCCAGATGGCGCATGTGATCGCTGACCGGATTGCGCATGCAAAGCACCGCATCCGGGTGTGCTCGCCGGTGATCACCGCCGGAGTGATCCTGGGGACGCTGGGCGACCTGGTGCACAGAACGCATCCAGATTTCAAGGGTGTCTATGACCGCACGCAGATGGCCGAGGTGCTCGGCCAGTGGCGCGTCGACCCCCACGCGACCTGGAAGGGACCGGCCTTCCAGGCGGTGAGCGCCGCTCTGCCGTTCGCCTCGAAGGTGACGACACCCTACTCGCCGACCAGCGTCCACGACTACATGCACGCCAAGATCACGGTGGTCGACAACACGGTATTCACCGGTAGCTACAACCTGTCGCATGCTGGTGAGGACAACGCGGAGAACCTGCTCGAGCTCGACAGCGCGCCTCTGGCCGACCGATTCGTCGAATTCATCGACGCCCTATTTGCCCGCTACGCGGCAACCCCTGCGGCTGCGCGACAATAGAGCTCATGGCGCGGCGTCATCGCGCAGCCCTGGCCGCCGGGTCGCTCTTGTCCGTCGCGGCCCTGCTTCCGCCGGCGATCGGATTCGCCGACCGGCGGCTCAGCCTCCACATGCTGCTGCAGATGCTGCTGTTGGCGCTCGTCATCCCCCTGCTGGCCTACGGCGCGCAGCCGTTGATCGGCGGCAGCCTGGCGCGGCTGCATCCAATCGCCGGCATCCTGGCGCTCAACGTGGTGCTGTTCGGCTCGCAGCTTCCGGCCGTCCTCGACCTCACGGCCAAACACTTGGTGCTGGGCGAGGCGGCGCAGGCCGCGTTCATGACCGGCGCCTTTCTCTTCTGGTCGCCGATCGTCCGCCCCGGAGGTCTGACGCCGATCGCCAAGATCGGCTACCTGATGGTGGCCGGCGTGCCGCCAACCATCCCGGGGATCACCCTGGCGCTCTCGCACCATCTCTTCTATCAGGCGTATCGCTCGATCGAGGACCAGCAGATCGCCGGTCTGCTGCTCTTCGGGACGGCGAAGTTCGCGCTGGTCGCCGGAACGTTCGTCATCCTCTGGCGGATGCTGGCTCCGCAGCCGGAACCGCCGGATTGGGAGGATCGGGAGCTGGAGCTCCCGGACCTTCCGCCCAGCGCACCGGCCTGGTTGCGCCGGCTCGACGACGAGCTGCCGGCGGAAGCCGGCCGCCCCCGGACACCGGTTCCGGCCGGCCGCTAGCCACGATCGTCTAGACCAGCGGCCAGGGGTAGGCCCAGCGCGAGGTCGGCTCAGGGTATCGCCCCACCTCGGCCAGGCGGCGAGCCCGCTGAGTGAGCGCCCTGAGTTCGGCGGCCGAGATCAACGCGCGAAGCTCATTGACCCAGCCTTTGCCTAAAGCAAGCTCGCCGGCCACGCGGCGGGCGTCCTCGCGCAGGTTCGCCGCCACGTCTTCGCCGGCGAACTCCCAGATCACGGTTCGAAGCTTGGGCAAGGTATGAAACGTCAGGCCGTTGTCGACGCCCCAGATGCGATCCTGGCGATCAACCAGGCAGTGGCCGCTCTTCCGGTCCGCGTTGTTCACGATGACGTCGAAGGCCGCCATGGTGCGAAAGGCCGCGGCGCGAGCCGGCATCAACGAAAAATAATGCTCGCGGAGGTCGGCGACGATGAACTGCTGTAGCGATCCCGGTCCAAGTGGTCCATTGGCCCGATAGACGGTGAAGGGCACGACCTGCCAGCGGAGCGCGTCGCTGACCAGGTAGGCGGCAACCTCGCGCTTGCCCAGGGTGCCGTCGGGGAAGTCATCGAGCGGCGTTTCGCCAGGGCCGGGTTTGTAGACGGCAAGGGTCTCCGCGCCGTCGGGGCCGCGGACCTGCGCCAGGTAGGTGTAGTTGGAGCAATCCGGCATCAGCCCGCGCGGCTTGATCCGCCCCTCCCGCAGGAGTTGGTGCTGCGCCTCGCCGTCCACGAATGGGGCCGACTGTGCCATCGACCTCAATGATGCCCGTTCAGCCGCGGACAGACGCCGCCATCATGGTCGACGGGTCCGCCGCACATCGGGCAGGGTGGTCGGCCGGCGCTGATGATCCCCGCCGCATGGCTGGCAAGCGCCTGCATCTGGGCGAGGCTCGCCTGAAAGTGTCCGGTAGCCGGCTCAGCACCCTCTTCGACCAGCTCGACCAACGAGACTTCGAAGGTCTTTTCGTCCTGGCTGTAGGTCAGGGTGATGAATCCAACTCGCCAGAGTGGAGCGATCGGTTCTTCGAGGGCCATGTTCGGCACGGCCCCAGCGGGCGGGACGGCGACCCGCGAAAAGACCTCCTGCAACCGCTCGGTCATCGCCCGCAGCTGGTCCTTTTCCATCGCCAGGCTGACCAGCTCGCCGGCGGCCCGCAGCTGGAGGTAAAAGGCCCGCTTTCCGGGTTCACCGATCGCGCCGGCCGTGACCCGGGTCACCTGCTCGAAGTCGAAGCTGGGCGAGGCCATCCTGTTATTCTCCCGCACCGTTTCCGCCCGATGAAAAGAAGAAGCGGGCCGTTGGGGAAACGGCCCGCAAAAGGAGGGGGAGGGTGGGTCGACCCAGTCGTATCTGTACCCAGTTTGCGGGGCGTTGACCAGCGTCCGGCATCCGGCGCGCACCTGATTGCGCTTCGGCCTGAACTGATTCGGCGGGCCGAGTTCGAGTCGCCCTCCAAATCCGTGCCTAGAATGAATCGTGAGGACCTCGTTGGACCCTCGGTGGTGGCACCGCAACCTCACCACGTTCCAGAAGGTGGTGGTAGCGAACAGCGCCATCATCGCCGCGGGCGCCGTCAGCGGACCGCTGATCACGCTGAATTTCTCCGGTCGCACCCGATTGCCGTTCTTGCTGGGCCTACTCGCCATCGGGCTGGTCGCCATCCTGGTCGCCAACTTCCTGATCCTGCGGCTGGCTTTCAAACCGATGCGCGAACTGGAGTCGACGATGAGCGCGGTGCAGCCCGGGCTCGAGGAACCCCGCGTCCATACGAACTTCTCGGACCCGGACCTGCGGCGAATTGCGACCGTCTTCAACACCATGCTCGACCGGCTGGAGCACGAACGTCACGTGAGCGCGCAGCGTGTCCTGCAGGCACAGGAGCGGGAGCGACAGCGGGTGGCGCGGGAGCTACACGATCAGACCGGCCAGGCGCTGACCCACGAGATCATCAGCCTGGATCTATTGCTGGAGCGGACCGGCGATGCCAAGGCGCGCCAGCAGCTGGAGGCGGTGAAGCGAACGCTGGAGGAAACGCTCGAGGAGGTGCACCGCATGTCCCAGGACCTGCGACCCTCGGTGCTCGACGATCTCGGCCTGGTTCCGGCGCTGCGTACGCTGGCCAAGCAGCCCTCCGGAGCCCAGGTCGCGCTCCAGGTCGATGGGCTGCGCGACCGCCTGCCGGCGCCGATCGAGACGGCTCTCTACCGGATCGCACAGGAAGCGCTGACCAACGCGAATAAATACGCGAAGGCCTCCCGCGTCAACATCGACCTGCGCTGCCTCGATGGCCACGTCCGGCTCCGGGTTCGCGACGACGGCGTCGGATTCGATCCAGGAAGCATCCCCGAGCGGGAGGAGCCGGGACGTGCCGGCCTGGGCATCTTTGGGATGCGCGAGCGCGCCACGCTGCTCCGCGGAACGCTCGAAATCCGTTCGGCGCCGCTCAAAGGGACCGAGGTCGTCGCCCAACTGCCGCTGGAGGACAACCATGTCGGCGGTTGAGCGCCGGTCGATCAAAGTGATGCTGGTCGAGGACCACAACCTGGTGCGCGCCGGGATCCGCGCCGTGATCGACGGACAGAGTGACATCCAGGTGATCGCGGAAGCCACGGAGGGCCGCCAGGCCATCCGGCTGGCACGCGCCAACTGTCCTGACGTCGCGGTCGTCGACGTGGCCATGCCCAACATGTCGGGCATCGAGGTGACGCGCGAGATTCGCCGCCTCTGTCCGCAGACGCAGGTATTGATCCTCACCGCCCATGACAACGAGGAGTATTTCTTTCAGACCCTCAAAGCCGGCGCGGTCGGCTATGTCCTCAAGAAAGCCGCGGCTTCGGACCTGATCGCCGCGATCGAGGCCGCCAGCAAGGGCGAACCATATCTGTATCCGTCGGTGGCGCGGCTCCTGGTCTCGGACTACCTCCAGCGGGCGCCCGAGCGTGAGACCTTCGAGCCGCTCAGCGATCGGGAGCGCGAGGTGCTGCGGCTGGTGGCGGAAGGCAAGACGAACCGGCAGATTGCCGACACCCTATTCCTGAGTATCAAGACGGTGCAGACCCACCGCGACCACATCATGAAGAAGCTGCGGATGCACGATCGCACCGAGCTGGTGAAGTACGCGATTCGCAAGGGGTTGATCGAAGCCGACAGTTAGATCACGCCGGCTCTGCGATTTTGGTCTCAAGGGGAAAGTCCAGGAAGCGGCTGATGTCCCGTGCCTCGGCCTCGATGCCGGCCTGGACTGCCCTGCTCAGCTTCTCGAATGGCTCGATACGGAGCTCTTGCCGCGGACCGGCACCCGCCAGGCGCCAGGCTCCGACCGCGCGGCCGTTGACGATGACCGCCGGGTGCAGCCAGCCGCCGCCGCGCTGCAGTCGACGCCGCAGTGGCGGTCGTGGAATCGTCAGCTCGCGGTTGCGATAGCCAAGGAGGTAGGTGTCAAAGGCGGGCAGCAATCGAACGGCGGGGTTCGCAGGCGCCGGCGGGCGTGATCGCGGTAGCCGCCCTTTCAAAAGAAAGCCTGATTGTCCGCGAATCGTGAGCTCGGCGAGCGCCGGCATCGCCAGCGCCACCGCCGATCGTGCCTGCGACAGGGGCAGGCCCGACCAGCTTGCGAGATCCTCAGCAGTGGCGGGGCCGTAGGCGGCGAAGTAGCGCCGAGCCAGTTCGCCAAGACTGGGCTCTCCTGATGGTGAGGAGGGCTGCCCAATCCAATCGTCGATCAGCACGTAGGTCGGCTCCCGGTTCTCCCGATCGGGCCCGAGACAAAGGACGCCTTGAAGCGCGGCGAACCGGATCAGGTGAATCGGCGCCTGGGATTTTGGGTCGAGCCTGATTCCTCGGCGTTGCAGCTCATCGACCAACTCGTAACGCGTGAGCGGTCCGGTGTCCTTGAGAGTCCGGCGGATGGTGTCGACGCCTCGGAGCTTCAAGTCGCGATCGAGACCCAGTTGCGCATGACGTGCCTCGCTTCCCGATGCAAAGATGGGACCGAGCAGGCTGAGCAACCAGCCGAGGTCATCGGCGGCAACCAGGTGCAAGGTGCCGCGCATCAGCCACGTCCGGACGATCGAGCGGTCCTGGTTGAGGGCATGCCTGACGGTGCCGGCATTCAGGCCCGCACTCCGGACCCGCAGTCCAAGACCAGCTGCGCTCATCAGCTGGGCCTGCAGACCACAGATCTCGCGCAGTACCACGGGCGGAGTCGCGCTGCGCCCGGTAGCCGCGCTCAGTCGCTGCGCCTGGACGCGAAGTCGCAGAACGAGCTCATCGGAAGGCGGCAGGTTAGCCGCCGGCGGGGCCCGCCTCCACACCCGGCTCGGTCATCCGCGCGGGATCCAGCAAACGGTCGAGCTCCTGGGGCGAGAGCCTGGTGCGCTCTCGGGCCACCTCGCGAATCGTCTTGCCGGTGGCCAGCGCCTCCTTGGCGATGGCTGCCGCGGCGTCGTACCCGACCGTCGGAGCCAGGGCCGTGGCGAGCATCAGTCCCTGCTCGACCATCTGGGGCCCGTGCTCGGTGGCCTTGATCCCCGCGATGCATCGCTGGGCTAGGTTCTGGGCGGAGGCGGAGAGCAGCGCGATGGTTTCGAGCAGGCAGTAGGCCGCCACTGGCATCATCAGGTTGAGCTCGAAGATGCTTCCCGACTGCGCCGCGACCGTGATCGTCTGGTCATTGCCCATCACCTTCGCGACCACCATGGTCATCGACTCGATGATCACGGGATTGACCTTCCCCGGCATGATCGAGCTTCCCGGCTGAACCTCGGGAAGCGTGATCTCGCCCAGGCCGGCCCGCGGCCCGGAGGCGAACCAGCGAAGATCGTTTCCAATCTTCCAGAGGCTGACCGCGACCGTGCGCAAAGCGCCGGCGGTCGACAGGATGGCATCGAGGGCGGCCTGGGCCTGGAAATGGTTGTCCGTCTCGCGCACCATCACCCCGGCCCGGCGGCTCAGGTGCGCGCAGACCCGCTGGGCGAATTCCGGGTGCGCATTGACGCCGGTCCCCACGGCCGTGCCGCCCAGGGGCAGCTCGGCCAGTTCCTCGGCCGCCCGCAGGATGCGGTCGATTGACCGTTGCGCCTGGCCTGCGTAACCGAGAAACTCCTGGCCGAGGCGGATCGGCGTCGCATCTTGAAGGTGGGTCCGTCCGGTCTTGACCACGGGCATGAATTCGTTCGACTTGCGCTCGAGTGTTTCCTGGAGGAAGCCGAGCGCCGGCACCAGCTCCTCGTGGATGGCGACCAGGGCCGACAGCTGCATCGCTGACGGAATCACGTCGTTACTCGACTGACAGCGATTGACGTGGTCGTTCGGATGCACCGGTTGCCTCGAGCCGAGGGGCTGGCCAAGGATCTCGTTGGCGCGGTTGGCGATGACCTCATTCGCGTTGGTATTCGTCGAGGTTCCCGAGCCGGTCTGGAAAACATCGACCACGAAATCCTTGTCGAATTTTCCTTCCTCGACTTCCTCGGCGGCCTGCTGGATGGCGCTGGCCAGGCGTGCCTCCAGTAATCCGAGCTCCGTGTTGACCAGGGCGGCCGCCCCCTTGATTTGGGCCAGGGCGCGGATAAATCGACGAGGCATTCGCAAATTGCTGATGGGGAAGTTCTGCCGGGCGCGCTCGGTGCTGGCGCCGTAAAAGGCGGTCTGTGGGACCCGCACCTCTCCCATGGAGTCTCGCTCCACTCGCGCGCCGTCCTCCGTCATGCGCGGTCATCGTAGCAAGGCCCGGCGCGGGGCTGGCACGCTCGCCGCTCATCCCGTAATCTTTAGCGGTGCCGGCCCGCATCGTCTCCATCCAGCTCTGTCCGGGCCACCGGCAACCGATGCAGCTGGTTCCGACCGCGACTCTGATCACCGGGGTCGGGATCGAGGGTGACAAGCATGCCGTGGCGACCTCAGACCGGCAGGTGCTGCTGGCCGACCAGGAAGCGCTCGACGAGGTTTGCGTCGAACCCGGCACCATCAAGGAGAACCTCACTGTTGAAGGCCTGCACGTGATGGGCCTTCCGGCCGGCACCCGGGTACGGCTGGGTAACAGCGCGGTGCTGGAAATCACGAAGGTCTGCGAACCGTGCTTTCGCATGGATGAGATCCGTATGGGGCTTAAAGGCGAACTCGTAGGCCGGCGCGGTATGGTCGCTCGCGTCGTAAACGGCGGGTCGATCGCTGTGGGCGATCGCATCACGCTCGAAGAAGCAGAGCCACTGGCCTCGTAGACTTGATCCGCGCGGTCGACCTTCATGTCCATCTGCCCCTGAAGGAGTGGCTCGATGGCAGCATGGGTCCGTACCGCGAGGGGGCAGCCCGCTATTTTCGCAGTGACGTGCACGAGCGCACGGTCGACGAGTTCGCCGTCGAGTTCGCCCAGGAACAGGTCTTCGGCATCCTGCTCGCCTGGGATGCCGAGACGGCGACCCACCGGCCGCCGGTGTCCAATGACTTCGTTGCCGCCATCGTCAAACGCCACCCGAAGCGTTTCGCCTTCTTCGCCTCGGTCGATCCGTGGAAGCCGGATGCGGTCAAGGAGCTGGAGCGCGCTGTCAAAGAGCTGGGCGCAAAAGGCGCCAAGTTCCATCCCTCAATGCAGGATTTCTACCCGAGCGATGAACGACACTTCAAACTCTGGGAGAAGGCCTCGGAACTCAAGCTTCCCTGCCTCTTCCACACGGGAACCAGCGGCATCGGTGCCGGCCAGCCGGGCGGTCAGGGCATCAAGCTCGACCCAGCCCGGCCCATCCATCTCGACATCGTGGCGGCCCGCTTCCCGGAGCTTCCCATCATCGCCGCACATTTTGGCTGGCCCTGGCACCTCGAGCTGATCGCGATGGCCCTGCACAAGACCAACATCTTCATCGAGCTCTCTGGCTGGTCGCCACGCTACTACCCGGACGAGCTGGTGCGCGAGATTGGCGGCCGGCTTCAGGACCGGACGCTCTTTGGCAGCGACTATCCGTTCATCAAGCCGGCCCGCGTGCTCGAAGAGATCGACGCGCTGTCGCTAAAGCCGGAGGCCAAGGCGAAAATTCTCCGCGAGAACGCGGCGCGCTTGCTCAAGCTCGAGCTGGCCTGACTCTCGCTGGCACAGTTACGCGGTGACTTGATCGCGCCGCATAATGCACGCGATGCCACGCGGCTATCCCCGCTATGTCCTCGCCGTCATGGTCGGCATCAACTTCCTCAATTACCTGGACCGCTACATCCTGCCGGCGGTGGCCACCAAAATCCAGGGGGAGTTTCACCTCACCGATGACCAGGTCGGTTTGCTGCAGAGCGCCTTCCTCCTCGTCTATGCCGTGGCGACCATCCCGTTTGGCATCTGGGCCGATCGGGGCGTGCGTAAGACCGTAATCGGAATCGGCGTCACCATCTGGAGCCTGGCCACGATCTTTACGGGCCTGGCCCGCAGTTACGCGCAACTCTTCGCGGCGCGGGCCGTGATGGGAATCGGCGAGGCGAGCTATTACCCTGCCGGCACCGCCCTGCTTGGCGATTACTTCAAGAAGGAACGGCGTGGGCGCGCCATGTCGATCTGGGCCGCCGGTACCGCGGTCGGCATCGCCGCCGGCTTCGCTGGGGGCGGGATCGTCGCCGGCACACTCGGCTGGCGAGCCGCCTTCTATATGACCGCCGTCCCGGGACTGGTCCTCGCGGTCCTGGCGTTCATGCTGCGCGAGCCGCTGCGCGGGGCGGCAGAGGCGCGAGGTCCCCAGGTCAGTAAGGCCGCGTCGATCACCTGGCGGACGTTCCTGGAGCTACTCCGGATTCCGACGATGCGGGCCACCATCGCGGCGGAAACCGCGCTCTTCTTCGTGCTCGGGGGCGCTGCCTTCTGGCTGCCGACCTACCTGCAACGGCGGTTCGCATTGGAAATCGGACCCGCCGGAACGCTGGCCGGCGGCGTCCTCGTCGTCGGACTGCTGGCGGGCTCGCTCCTCGGAGGGACGATTGCCGACCGGCTCGCGATCCGTCGGCGCATGGCGAGTAACCTGCCGGTGGGGATTGCCGGCTTCATCCTGGGCGCCGTTTTCGTCGCCCTGGCCCTGGTGATGCCCAGCCTGGTGCTCTTCGTGCCCGTGTTCTTGTTGGGAGCCGCCAGCCTCTACCTCTACAACGGCCCCTACACGGCGGTGAAGCAGAACGTCGTCCTGCCGACCGTTCGCGCAACGGCCGTCACCGTCGCGCTCCTGATCGAGCATCTCCTGGGCGACTCCTACGCTCCCTGGGCGATCGGCAGGGTCTCGGAGGCGCTGCACAGCCTCCAACTCGCGCTGCTGATCCTGTTGCCTCCGCTGCTGGTGCTGGCGGCCCTGTTTGCTACCCTCGGGCTCAGGCACGAGGACCGCGACGGGAGGGCGATGGAGGCGCGCTGGGCCAGCGCCGCACCGATCCCCTAGAGGTCGACGCCGACAAACAGATCATCCTCCGTTAGACCGGGCGCCGCGCCGACGAGAGAGAAGACTTCGACATCGGCCTGCGCCTCCACAAATTTGCGGAGCGGCTCCCACTCCTGGGTCTGCGTCCGGTGATGGCTGAAGGCGCGCAACTTGGCTTGCTGAAATCCGCCGACCGAGATCCGGGTCGTGATCGGCGGTTGCGTCGGAAGCTTTAACGATTCGACGGTCGTGACCGTGGCCGTCTGGAAATACAACTTACTCGGTGACCAGGGGAGGAGCCCGAGAGCCAGCCCCTCGAGCTCGAACGCCGCCGGATCCCCGCTCAGGGTGCAGGCCTGGACCGTCAGGCGGCTGACGACCTTGTGATCAGGATGTCCGTAGGCTCCTTCCGGCCCAAAGCACACGACCACCTGCGGACGATGAAGGCGAAGGCAGCGCACGATGTCACCAATGCAACGCTCTCGAACCGCGTCGACCTCCTCGACCTTCTCCAGCCCGCCGTCCGGGTAATCGAGCACTTCCAAGAAGCGGACGCCGAGGTCGGCGGCGGCGTCGCGAAGCTCCAGCTCCCGAACATCACTCAGCCGGCGAAGGTCGCCGGCGCCGCGCCCATTCCACAGCCCGGCGCCGCCTCGGGTCATGGTGACCAGCGAGACACTGGCGCCTTCGGCGGCATACCGGGCGATAGTGGAGGCGCAGCCGAAGCATTCGTCGTCGGGATGAGGCATCACCACCATCAGGCGCTGGCCGTCGCGCGTCATCGCGAGCAAGTCTAGGTGGCCGGACGATAATGAGCATCCTGAGCGCGCTTCTGTTCTTTCACGCGGGCCTGTTTCGCGCGGGACTCTTTATCACAGTAATCATCGCCATCTGGGGTCTCGTCATCTATATCCGGAAGTTGCCGCCGAGCGGCGGATTCCGGTCGACGCTGGTGCTCACCGAGGGTCTCTTTATTGTCCAGGGCCTGGTCGGGATCGCCATGTTCCTCGGCGGACGCCGCCCGCACGATGGTCTTCACTGGCTCTACGGGATTTTGCTGGTGATCGTGCTGCCTATCGCCGCCACCTACACCTCGGGACGGGATCCGCGTCGCGAGCCGCTCGTCTACGGCATCGCCGGCCTGTTCATGGCGGGGCTGACGATCCGCGCCTTTACCACGGGCGCGTGAAAAAAGAAAAGGGGCCCTTTCGGGCCCCTTTCGTTACCGCTCTTTAGCGGCTCTTCCGAGTCGACTTCTTGGCCTTCTTCGTGGCCTTCTTCCTGGTCGCCATGCGTCACCTCCTTATCGCGTGAGCGGCGAACCGCGGCGCACGAATCGTATGCGCCTATCCGAGATAACGCTCAGTCCAAAACGAACTTGCAGAATTGCGAGGCCGGGCGTATCAAAACAGTCGCAACTGGTCCACGTCAGTCAGCGCTTTCGCCCGAAGACCCCGTCGTCGCAAGTGCATCGCCAGCTCTTCATCGAAGCCGAGCACCGTATAGGTCATGGCGGCGTCGACCTGCTCCGCGTAACAACAGAGCTCTTCGAAATCGGCATGGTCGGACAGCGGGAAGACAGCATCGACCTCCAGTCGATCCTTGAGGCTGCGGTCCATGGCCCAGCCGGTGAGGGCGGCGGTTTTGAATTCGCCTACCAGCGCTTTCAGCCCGTTTCGGCGAGCCGAAGGCGGGGTGATGACGACGGTTGGCTTCCCGTCGGGCTGGGCGAGCGATTGGTAGGCGGGGAATTCGCAGCCAAGCTCTCGATACACTTCCGTCACGCCGAATAACGATGGGTGAAGCGCGATGCTCAGGCCTTCGGCGGCGAGGGCAGAGAGAATCTCCTGACCCTTGCCGAGGGAGTAGCCGAGCAGTACCGGGGTGGCGCGGCAGTCCAGCACACTCCGGCACCAGGAAACCATGTCCGCGATCACCTCGGCGGCGTCGGGAAAGCGGTAGTGCGGCTTGCCAAAGGTGCTCTCCAGCACCAGGACGTCGGCGGGAACCGGCGTCGCCGGCGCACTGGTGAATCCGGTGCGGGTCTTGAGATCGCCCGTGTATAGGACGCGACCGAATTCGGTCTCTACGAGCGTTTGCGCCGAGCCGAGCACGTGCCCGGCCGGAAAGAATGTCAGGCGGCATCGCTCTAGCGCGATCGGCTCACCATATGGAACGCCCCTCACGGAGCCCAGGGATGGCCGCCGATGAGAAACCAATCGCTGGGTGGCGGGCGTGGCGTACGCGAGTGGATGCGCGGCAACATGGTCGCTGTGGGCGTGGCTGATGACCGCGCGTGGCCGCGGTTGGCGAGGATCGAGCCAGAGTCCTTGGTCCGGCAGGTAGACGCCGCTATCCCAGAGAATGGGGTAGACGGTCACGGGGACGGCTTACTCGGTGGCAGCCGCGCTCCGCTCGAACAGCTCGTCGCGTAGCGCGCAATAGGTGCAAAACCGTTGCGCCGGTGGCCCGGCGAAGACGCTGGTGCGGCCACAGGTTGGGCAGGTCTCCTTCGCCTCGGCCTCAGCCGTCGCCGTCGGCAACTCCACCACGGCCAGCGCCTGAACCGGTTCCACCGTGGGTGCCGCGTCGCTTACAGTCGGCTCGACCACGGCAGGCGGTGGTGTCGCTAGTGGTGGTGCTGCTGCGGGGGCAATCTCAGCCTCATCGCGCTGCCGGAACAGCCGGCTCAGCCAGCGGAGCACTCGCGGCTACGGTAGAACACTGGGGCGGCGAAGTCAAATGAACACAATTAGCGATCTGGGGTGCGAACTCGGCCGGGGCAAGCTAGACGGCCAAATCGAGCTGCACGGGCTCTGGCGGCGGCTCCGCCCGCCATCCCCGCCGGTCACCCACGCCATAGCGCCGCTTGAGCTCGCCCACCGCCTCCACGACCGGCGTTTTCACGGCGGCAGGGGCGTAGGCTCCCGGAAACAGGCCGCGGTATTTCGGGAGCAGTTGGGGGTACTCGCGGCTGAGGAATTCCATGAAGTGCTCTTTGGTGCCGGGCTTCAGGTACACAATGTTGGCCCAGAGGAAGCAGGCGCCGGCCTCCGCGGCGGCCGCCACCGTGGCCTCCAGCTGGCCCGGCGAGTCCGACAGCCCCGGCAGGACGGGCGCCATGCCAACACCCGCCTCAATGCCGGCGTCGACCAGTGCCTTGAGCACCCGCAGCCGCTTTCGGGGCGGCGGCGTCCCGGGCTCGGTGCGAGCCCAGACTTCCTCGTCGATGGTCGGAATGCTGAAGGAGACGGTGGTCTTGGCTCGGCGAGACAGCTCGACGAGAACATCGACGTCGCGGATCACCATCGTCCCTTTGGTGATCAATCCGATCGGTGTCCGATAATCTCGGAACGCCATCAGGCAGCGACGGGTGAGTTTGTAGCTGCCCTCGATCGGCTGGTAGGGGTCGGTCGCCGTTCCGAAGGCGACCATCTCGCGCTTCCAGCCTGGTCGGGAAAGCTCCAGCCGGAGCAGCTCGGGCACGTTGACCTTGACGCCGACCCGTGACGAGAAGCCCGCACCCGGATCGCGGTCGGCCAGCTTTGCGTGGGCGCGGGCAAAGCAATAGACACAGCTGTGAAAGCAACCCTGGTACGGGTTGAGCGACCAGTTGAATCCCATGTGCTGGACGCGGTTCAGCGCGGACTTCGCCTCGATCTCGACGTACTCGGTGCGCGGCATGGATTTTCCATGATAGAACATCCGTTCGATCAGAGCCGATTTCCGCATAATGGGGAGAGCCAGCCATGAATGTGCTCGTCTGCGTCAAGCAGATCCCCGATCCCAATGCACCGGGCAAGCTCGATCCGCAGACGAAGCGGCTTGTTCGGGAAGGGGTGGACCTCGTGCTGGACCCTGGTGACGAACATGGGGTCGAGGCCGGCTTGCAACTGGTCGAGAAGGATGGCGGAGAGGTCACCATCATCTCGATGGGGCCTCCCAAGGCCCTCGAGGCGATCCGTCGGGCTCTCGCCATGGGCGCCCACCGGGGCATCTTGATCACGGATCCGGCACTTCAGAACTCGGATGCGATCAGCACCGCCCGCGCCATCGCGGCTGCGATCAAGGGTCAAAACTACGAGCTCATCATCTGCGGCACGGAGAGCACGGATGGCTCGTCAGGCGCGGTCCCGGCTCAGCTGGCCGAATTGCTCGGACTGCCGCTCCTCAGCTTCGCGAAAAAGCTGGAGGTCGGCGACGGGAAAGCTGTGATCGACCGGCAGACCGATGATGGCTACGACGTCGTGGAGGCCCCGCTGCCCGCCCTTGTCACGGTGACGGGGGGCATCAATGAGGCCCGCTATCCCGCCCTCCGCGGCATCATGCAAGCCAAGAACAAAGAAGTCAGGCAGGTCGGCTTGAAAGACATCGGACTGGAGGGGCAGGCGGGCATGGCGGCCCTAACCCAGGAGGTGATTGAGGCCACGCCGGCCGAGCCGCGCAAGGCGGGTGAGGTGATCGATGACAAGGGCGAAGGCGCGAAGCGTGTGGCGGATTTCCTCAAAGCGCTGAAGGTCATCTGATGCCGGGGGTCTTCGTCTTCGCGGAAACCACCGATGGGACGCCCACGCCGGTGGCTCTGGAGCTGCTGACGAAAGCGCGCTCCCTGGGTCCAACCACGGCGATCGCTCTCGGCCCGGGCGCCGCCAAAGCGGCCGACGCACTCGCCAGGCACGGTGCCAGGAAGGTGTGCATCCACGAGGATGCGGCCTTTCGCGACATCCTCGCGTCGCCTGCTGTGGACCTGCTCGCAAAACAGGTCGGCAAGGATCAGCCGGATCTCATCATCTTCGGCATGACGTATGACGGTCGCGACGTCGCGGCCCGCCTCAGTGCTCGTCTCGGAACGGCGCTGATTGCCAATGCCACCGACATCGTCAAGCGGGACGGCGGCTGGGCGGTGACCAG
>Ga0209472_1000021_pt1 | contig 84202 bp, 86 predicted proteins | sample GraSoiAngelo_130_FD_185887 | JGI IMG/M metagenome (GOLD analysis project Ga0209472, IMG submission 185887) | Grasslands soil microbial communities from the Angelo Coastal Reserve, California, USA - 14_0929_02_20cm (SPAdes) (version 2) | ecosystem: Environmental > Terrestrial > Soil > Grasslands ... | reverse complement strand
CGAGGATCTGAAGAAGGGCAACACTCAAAGAACCCTGCGGTCCACATCGATAGTCATCGGCGCCTGGCATCGCGGAACCCGAGGGTCGATTGCGGCAGCGGCGTCGCTCCCCTCATTTCTCTCTCTTCTCTTTGCTTCCGGTACCCGGCCTCGCCGGCGCCCGCGCGTCCACGGTACCCGTGGCGCTCACGCGCGTTCGGCGGCGGCGTACAAGCGGCCGACCGGGGGAATCTTGCTAAGAAGGAGGTGAGCCCGGATGGCCGCAAAGAAGAAAGCAGGCGGAAAGAAGAAAGCCGCGAAGAAGTCGTCGAAGAAGAAGTAGGTTAGCTTTTCAAGCTGACTTCAATGCAGCCGGTGCCTTCGGGTGCCGGCTGTAGCATTGGTGGGCATGATCGATCTCGATCGCGCCCGTCCCTTCCTCAAAGTCCGGCACGACGGTATCCTCGCCACCATCAAGCGTGACGGGCGGCCGCAACTCTCGAACATCCTCTACTTCCTCGATGAAGACGGCCGCATCAAGATCTCCGTCACCCAGACGAGGGCCAAAACGCTCAACCTCCGCCGAGACCCGCGGGCCAGTCTTCACGTCCAGGGGCGCGACCGCTATGAATACCTGGTCGCCGAGGGAGCCGCGCGGCTCATCGAGGGGGATGGCCTGGCCGAAGCCCTGCGGCACTATTACCGCAAAGTCCGCGGCGACCATCCCGACTGGCCCGAATACGACGCCGCCATGGTCAAGGAGCAGCGCCTGCTGCTCTCCATCTCGGTCGAGCGCGCCTACGGCCAGCTGCGCTAGCGAACCGCCAGGCAGGTGACCGTCTTGAAGACGCCATCGATCTTCTGGATCTTCTCGACGATGATCGAGCCAATGCCGGCCACGTCGGGGGCCTCGACGGCGGCGATCACGTCATATTCGCCCGTGATGGCATCGGCCAGCTCGATGCCCTTAACGCCCTGAAGCGACCTGGCCACCTCGATCGCCTTTCCGGCCGACGCGTTGATCAGCACATACGCCCGCATTGCACCCTCCTGAACGAATTTCGATGTTCAGGATACGGGTTTGGCCGACGCTAAGATGAACCCATGACGTCCATGACGGCAGTGGTGAAGGCCGCTGCCGGCCCGGGCGCCGAGATCGATCAGATTGCCATCCCCGAGCCAACCGGCAAGGATGTTTTGATCGAGGTGGCCGCGTCGTCCATCTGTGGTACCGACGTCCACATCTTCGATTGGAATGACTGGGCCCGTCGTCATATCCGCCCGCCCCGGGTCTTCGGGCACGAGATGTCCGGCCGGGTGGTCGCCGTTGGTTCTGACGTTCGAGAAGTTGAACCGGGGACCTACGTTGCGGCGGAAACTCATGTCGTCGACCACACCTGCCGGCAGTGCCAGCGCGGCCTCTACCATCTGTGCGAGAACGTGCGGGTCCTCGGCGTCGATCGCGACGGATCGTTCGCGCGCTACGTGCTCCTGCCGGCCGAAAATTGCTGGCGTAACGCGCCCGGGCTCAGCCCCGAAGTCGCCGCCCTGCAGGAGCCATTCGGGAATGCCGTCCACGCGGCTCTGGCGGGACCGCTGAAAGACAACGCCGTGGCGATCTTTGGGCTGGGGCCGATCGGCCTCTGTGCCGTCGGCATCGCCCGGGCCGAGGGTGCGGCGGCGGTCTATGGGGTGGAGCCCAATCCGTATAGGCGGGCGCTGGCCGAGCGGATGGGGGCGACTGCCGTTTTCCCCCCCGGCGATGCGACCGTGCAGGACATCCGGAGGGTCAACGGCGGCGTTGGTGTGGATATCGTCCTCGAGATGTCTGGACATCCGACGGCGGTCGAGCAGGGGCTACAGGTCCTCCATAACGGGGGGTGGATCAGTTTGCTCGGCATCGGCGACCGGCCGGTCACGCTCGATCTCAACGACCTCGTGGTCACCAAAAGCATCACGATTTACGGCATCTTCGGGCGGCGCATCTGGGATACCTGGGAGCGCACCTCGAGCTACCTGAGCACCGGCAGGGTCGACGTCTCGCCGCTCATCACCCACCGGTTCCCGCTTGACGACTTCCAGGAGGCGATGGCCCAGATGAAGAGCGGCCGGGCGGGGAAAGTCGTACTGCTGCCGAGCGGCGGTTAGGAGGGATCATATGATCACCGAAAAAAAGACACAGTTCCTGGTCGAGGAGCTCGACCAGCTCAAAAAGAACGGTCTGTTCCGCCCGCTTCGGGTGCTGGCGTCGGCGCAGGACACCGAGGTGGTCGTGGATGGCAAGCGCGTGCTCAACCTGTCGTCGAATAACTACCTTGGTCTGACAACCCATCCCCGGCTGAAGCGCGCCATGGTCAAGGCCACCGAAGAATTGGGCGCCGGTTCAGGGGCGGTGCGCACCATCGCCGGGACCATGGCGATCCACGAAGAGCTCGAGAGCCGGCTTGCCGAGTTCAAGCACACCGAGGCGTCGCTGGTCTTCCAGTCGGGTTTCACCGCGAATCTCGGCGTCCTCCAATCGCTGGTCAAAGAGGGCGACGTCATCATCAGCGACGAGCTGAACCATGCGTCGATCATCGACGGCATCCGGCTCTCGAAGGCCGAGCGTTCGATCTTCAAGCACCGCGATCTGGACGACCTCGAGCGACACCTCGAAAAGCACCGCGAGAAGCGCGTCAAGCTGGTCGTCACCGACGGCGTCTTCAGCATGGACGGCGACATCGCGCCACTCGCCGGCATCGTGGATCGGGCGGAGCGGTTTGGCGCCATGATCATGGTCGACGACGCCCACGCCAGCGGCGTGCTGGGAAAGAATGGCCGCGGATCGGTCAACCATTTCGGGCTCGACGGCCGGGTCGACTTGCAGATGGGCACCCTGTCAAAGGCGATCGGCGTCCTCGGCGGCTACGTCGCGGCGCCCCAGCCGGTCCGCGACTTTCTGATCCATCGCGCCCGGCCCTTCCTGTTCAGCACCTCGCATCCACCTGGGGTCGCGGCGGCCTGCATCGCCGCCATCGACGTCCTGCTGGCGGAGCCGGAGCGCATCGAGAGGTTGTGGGCCAACACGGCCCGCTTCAAGGCCGGCCTCAAACGCCTCGGATTTGAGACCGGCGCCAGCGAAACCCCGATCACGCCCGTGATCGTCGGGAAAGGCTCGGTAGCGATGGAGCTGTCCGACCGCCTGTTCGGCCTGGGGGTCTTTGCCCAGGGGATCGGATACCCAACGGTGCCGGAGGGGCGAGCCCGGATCCGGACCATCGTGACCAGCGTTCACACTGATCAGCAGCTGGATCGGGCGCTGGAGGCTTTCGAGAAAGGCGGCAAGGAACTTGGGGTTATCGCGTAACCTTCATCACCAAAGCCACATATATGAATAGGTCAACGGCGTGACCGAGCGTTCGGCAGCGGAGCTGCAAGACGAGGCGCGCCTGATCGAAGCCGCCAAGCGGGACCGCAAAGCGTTTGCGGCGCTGTACGACCGATACTTCGATCAGATCTACTCGTACTGCTACTACCACTCCGGCCGGCGCGAGGAGGCGGAGGACCTGGCCAGCGAGACCTTCCAGCGGGCGCTGGAGGGGCTGGACGATTTTGAGTGGCGAGGCATCCCATACTCAGCATGGTTGTACAAAGTCGCGTCGAATCTGATGTCCAAGCGGCGACGCCGGCCGCCCTGGATCGAGCTGCCCGATCCAATCGCCGGCAGCGGCGAGAACGATCCAGAACGGCTGTGGCTTCGGCGGGAGCAGGGCGATGAGCTGCACAAGGCCGTCCGTACGTTGCCGCTCGACCAGCGCGAGGCGGTCCTGCTCAAATTCGAGGGGCGTCTCAAGAACAGGGAGATTGGCGTGATCATGGGTCGCAGCGAGGGCGCGGTGAAGCTATTGCTGTTCCGGGCGGTTCACGGCCTGCGCCGGCGACTTCACGAACAGGAGAAGCCGCGATGAATCCACGGCCAGAAGATATCGACGCCCTGGCGAAGGCGATCGACCGTGTCGTCTTCGCCGAGTCCGGCGACGCGACGGGTCCCGTAGTCCCACCTGCGTCGTTGGCGCTCGTCTCGTACCTCAACGACAGCTTTCCCCGGATGACGGTCGCGAGCAGCCGGCAGGACCGATTGCGGCGGCGGGTGATGCGGGCGCTGCGGATTCCGGCCAACCCCGCGCCGGCCGGCTGGGTGCGGCTCGAGTCGGAGATGAACCGCCGCTTGGGCAACCTCGACCCAAAGTGGACGCCCGTGGTGGGCGGTGCCGCCCTGGTGTTGCTGGGTGTGGTTGGCTTTGCCGTCTGGCGGCAGCGCGGCGCCGTGAAGCCGGCGATCGCTGCCGTTCGCTGAAACGTAAAGCGTGGGATCATGACCACCGACGACGAACTGTCGGCCCGGGAGGCGGCCCGCATCCGGGCCCGGGATCGCAAGGCAAGGCCCCCGAAGATGGTCATCGACAACGCCGGCGTCAAGCGGATCCAGCTGTCCCTCCGCGACCGCGCGAAGAAGAAGAAAAAGTAAAGTAGATCCGTGACCGCGATCCGCAAAGCGGTGTTCCCGGCCGCCGGACTGGGCACGCGCTTCCTGCCCGCAACCAAGGCGCAGCCGAAAGAGATGCTGCCGGTGGTGGACAAGCCGATCATCCAATACGGGGTCGAAGAGGCGGTTGCCGCCGGAATCGATCAGATCATCGTGGTCACCGGCCGTGACAAGCGCGCGATCGTGGACCATTTCGACATCTCCTTCGAACTCGAGCACTATTTGAAGGATCGGGGCAAGACCCGAGAGCTTCAGGTCGTGCGCAAGATCTCAGACATGGTCGACATCACCTACATCCATCAGAAGGAGCCGCTCGGCCTGGGCCATGCCGTGTTGATGGCCAAAGATGTGGTCGGCAACGAGCCGTTCGCAGTCTTTCTGGCTGACGACATCATCCGCTCGCAGACTCCCGTGATCAAACAGATGATGGAGGTGTACGCCCAGCAGCAGGTCTCAGTGCTCGCGCTGCAGCGGGTGGAACCCGAGCAGGTTTCCCGCTACGGCGTGGTCAAGGTGGCACAGAGCGACGGTCGGATCCATGAGGTGGTCGACATGGTGGAGAAGCCGGACCCGACCAAGGCGCCCTCCAACCTTGCCATCCTGGGCCGCTATCTGCTCAAGCCGTCGATCTTCGGCATCCTGGAGACGACCCACGAGGGCGTGGGCGGCGAGATCCAGCTGACCGACGCGTTGCGCACCATGGCCCAACAGGAGAAGATGCTTGGCCTCGAATTCGACGGCACCTACTTCGATGTGGGGACGGTCAGCGGCTTCCTCAAGACCTCCATCGCGTTCGCCCTCGAGCGGCCCGGGCTCCGCGAGGAGCTGCTGAGCTACTTAAAGAGCCTGGACGGCCTCAGCGCCTAGGGAATCCGCCGCCCCAGCCACTCGTCGGGCGGCGGTTCCGAGCCTATAATGAGGGGTCCGTTGAATGGCTTTAGCGATACCGCAATCAGGTCCAGACATGGCAGTTTCAGGGAGACGCAGATCCGACGAGGACCGGGTCGTTCGGTATTTGAACACCGAGGGCGACTTCGAGGTCGAGGTGTCGCACACACTGAACAAGTGGTGCGTCACGGTTTTTCAGCTGCCATCAAAGCAGGTGGTCGCGCAGGACTTCTTCCCAGAGCGGTGGAAAGCTCTGGCGCGGGCGCAGGACTTCGTTCGCATTCTCAATACCCGTAACAAGCCCCAGCCCGAATCGGACGACGAACCCTGATCCGTAACTCGTCGCGGGCCTTCTGGCTCCACGAATGGGGCGCGCTGGCTTTCGTGGTCACGGTCATTCTCGGCCTCCTGGTCGTGCCGGCCGCCCTGATCCTGGAAGGCAACGCCAGAACGACGGCCCCGTCGAACCAAACCCTGCTGCAACCCACGCCGGCCCCGAGCTGCCTGTCGGCTTCCTCCACGCCGTCCGGGTCGGCGGCCGCGAGTCCCAGTTCGACGCCCACCCCAACCCCGAAGCCCTCGGCCTCCGGGTCTCTCAGCCCATCGGCGACGGTGGTCACGAGCGCGTCGCCGACCCCATGCCCCTCGCCAAGCCCGACAGCGTCCGCCTCGCCGAGCGGCAGCCCCAAGGCATCCGCCTCGCCATAGCCTGAGCGAGGCTAGCCGGCGATCGCCTCTCCCAGCACGATCGAGCCGTTCCGCGGCACGATCTGGGCCCGCTGGAGCTCGATCTCGGCCATCACACGCGTATCGTCGAGCACCGCGAGCAGGATGTGATCGCGCAGGGCCAGCTCGCCGATCCGGACGCAGTCCTTGAGGAAGGGAAACACCAGCGGGCGGACGAGGTTGACGATGTATCGGTGCTCCGACGCGCGATCGGCGGCCGAGTCGGCCAGGCTCTCGTCCCGGAAGGCCAGGATGAACAGCTCGTCACTCAGTGGAATCAGGTCCGTCCAGCTGTAGGCTTCCTCGGGCGCGTCAGGGATCAGACTGCGCTTCTGGCGGAAAAGCTCCAACCGCGATTGAAGCTGGCGCATCGGTCCGGACGGTCCCTCGATGATGAAGGGGACATCCTTTAAAGGAGCCTGGGCAGCTTGCGCCGGATAACGGGTGGAGAACCCGACGTCAGGCCGACCCTGAAAGGGAGCCGGCACTTTGATGACGAGCTCCTGAAGCATTCGCCAGACTCTCCTTCTGCCTTTGATTATACCGGCGTTAACACATTCAACGGAAATTCGCGACAGCTCTTGCTGTTTTTGCCCGGCAGTGGTCCAACACGGTGTCGGCGTCACCCGTATTCAGGACCCGGTCCGGGGTGAGGCCGGCGCGGCGGCCAATCGCGCATCCGTAGCGGACCGAGTCGAACTCGGCGGGGTAGTGCGCGTCGGTGTCGATGGCGAGGATGGCGCCGGCGTCCCGCGCCTTGCGCGCCCAGCTGTCGTTGAGGTCGAGGCGCCACGGACTGCTGTTGATCTCCAGAGCGGTGCCAGTCTTGACCGCCTCGGCGATCACCGCATCGATATCGAGGCTGGTCTCTCCGCGGCGATCCAGCCGGCGCGAGGTCGGATGGGCCAGCACGTCCACGTGGGGCGATCGTAGCGCCGCCAGGACTCGTTGGGTGATCAGATCTTTCGGCTGGTCCAGCGCTGTGTGGACCGAGGCGACGACGACCTCGAGCTCGGCGAGGCATTCGTCCGGAAGATCGAGGCTGCCATCGGGCAGAATGTCGACTTCGGCACCATTCAGGACGCGCGCCACCCCCGGGCTGGCGTTGACCGAAGCGATCTCGGCGGCCCGCTCCGAAAAGCGTTGCGGCGTCAACCCCTGGGCGATCAGCAGCGACTGCGTGTGGTCGGTCATCACCAGGTAGCTGTAACCGCGCTCCCTGGCCGCCCGCGCCATGACGGCGATCTCGTTGCGGCCGTCACTCCAGTTGCTGTGGGTATGCAGATCCCCGCGAAGGTCTCGCTGCTGGACCAGTTGCGGCAGGGGACCCTGCGCCGCCAGCTCGATCTCGCCACGGCCCTCGCGTAACTCCGGTGGAATCCAGGCACAGCCCACGGCGGCGTACACCTCCTCTTCAGTCTCGCCGGCGATTCTTGTGCCGTCCTCTCTGAAGACGCCATACTCGTTGATCTTCAGCTGGCCGCTGCGCTCCGAGCGGCCGCGTAGCTGAACGTTGTGGGCCTGCGAACCGGTGAAATACTGCCAGGCGGCGCCAAAGCTTTCCGGCTTCACGGCGCGCAGGTCGACCTCCATTCCCGACCGGACTCGAACGGAGGTCTTGGTGCCTCCCTGGGCGACCACCTCATTAACCTGCGGCAAGTGCGCGAACTCCCGGCAGATCGCATCCGGATCATTCGCAGCGACCAGCAGGTCGAGGTCGCTGATGGTCTCGCGGGCGCGTCGTAGGCTTCCCGCGATCTCCGCGCGAAGGACTCCCGGCATCGACCGAAGGGTCGTCAGCAGGGAATCCGCCAGGATCCAACCCTCGGGAAAGAACCTGCGGCCCTCGGTCCGTTTGAGCATGGCGATGCCCTTGAGGATGTTCTCCTCCGTCCTGGCTTTGATGCCCCGCACGAGAAGTAGCCGATGCGCCTGCGCCGCCTCCTCCAGCGCATCGAGGCTGAGGATGCCGAGCGCGTCGTAGATATCCTTGGCCGTTCGCGGTCCCAGCCCCGGGACGCGGGTCAGCTCGAGGAGCGCCGGCGGGACCTCGCTCTCGAGTCGAGTCAGGAATTCCAGCTGTCCGCTCGTGACAAACTCGACAATCTTCTTCTCCATCGCCTCACCGATGCCGGGGATGTCTTTGAGCCGTCCGTCTTTGATCAGGTCCTCGACCTCGGTGGTCAGGTTGTCGAGCTGCCGGACGGCCTCGCGGTAGGCGCGGATCTTGAAAAAGTTCTCGCCCTTGATCTCGAGCAGGTCGGCCACCCGGTTGAGCATGGCCGCGACGTCGGCATTCCGCACGTCGCTAACCTAGCAGGGCATGCTGCTTTCCGGCGTCCGCGTCCTCGATCTTTCCCGCCTGCTCCCGGGCGCATACTGCACCCAGCTGCTCCAGGCGCAGGGCGCGGACATCACCAAGATTGAGCCGCCAACCGGCGATCCCATCCGCGGGCTGCCCGGCGGCGAGGCGTATTTCGATGCCCTGCACCGCGGCCAGCAGCTCCTGACCCTCGATCTCCGGACCGAGAGCGGGCAAAAGGCGCTCCGGCGGCGAATCGTCGATGCGGACGTCCTTGTGGAGGGCTTTCGGCCCGGCGTCCTCGACCGGATCGAACTCGGCTATGCCGCGCTGTCTGCCATCAATCCGGCGCTCGTCTATTGCGCCATCACGGGCTACGGCTCGAGCGGCCCGATGGCGCGCCGCGCCGGTCACGACCTCAACTACCTCGCGCGGAGCGGCGCCCTGTCGCTGATGCCGCAGCGCGACGGCGTGCCGACCATCCCCGGATTGCAGGTCGCCGATCTCGCCGGCGGGCTCCAGGCCGCCTTCTTGATTGGTGCCGCGCTCGCGGGGCGCGTAAAGACCGGACGGGGCAGCCGGGTCGAGGTCTCGATGACCGGCCTGATGCTCAGTTGGACAGCGCTACCCCGGGCGGCGCTGAAAGCCGGCCTTTCCGGCTTGCCGCTCACCGGCGAGCTTCCCTGCTACCACGTCTATCCGGTTCCCGGCGGCTGCCTGACGGTCGCTGCACTGGAGGCGGATTTCTGGGCGGAATTCTGCCACACGATCGGCCGTGACGCGCTGACGGAACGCCAGTTCGACCCATCCGCCGTCGACGACGTGCAGTCGGCGCTCGCCTCGGCAACGCGGGACGAATGGATGGCGCGCTTCAGGGACCGCGACGTCTGCGTGGAGCCGGTTCTGGGACTGGCCGAGCTGAACGAGGACTGAGGCGGCGTCCGCGCCGCCTCAGCACGATAGCCTCAGCTCTGAGCGTTCGTGATCTTGCCGAACAGGCCGTCGGCCTCGTTGTTGATGCCGGCGGTGAAGTACACGGCGTTGGGGTCGGCGGCAGTGTTGCCGACTCGGAGTGCCCACAGCCCATCGATGGTGATCGGGGCTCCGTTCGTCCCGGTCAGCACGCCGCGGAAGTTCCCCTTGTCGACGGTGTAGGCGTTGATGCGGCCATCGCCGAAGTTTCCAACCAGCAGGTCGCCGGCGAAATCCCCGAAGCTGGCGGGCGCGATGGCGAGTCCCCAGGGTGAGTCGAGCCGTCCATGCGAGACAAGCCGTCGCAGCAGGTTGCCATTCGTATCGAAGGCGTCCACAAAGCCATGCCCCTGGCCGGCGATGTCATCGTGGCCGGTGGCATCGCGCATGGCGAACGTGACATAGAGAACGCCGCCAAGGTTCTGGACGTTGAAGGGCGCGTAGTTGGCCGGGATTTTCGGATCGGTGAAGGATCCGGCTGGGGCGTAGTTGCCGTTGAAAACATCCACGGCACCGCCCCGGAAATTCGCTGCGTAGATGCGGTCGCCGGTTGCGGTCGAGCCGATCGCCAGACCCTTGTAGACCGCGCCCGGCGCCGGTAGGGAATTGTCGACCTGGGTGTGCGCGACCGTGCCATAGGCCGGCTGCCAACCGGCAATCGTGCCATCCTCGGTCGCGAACAGGAAGCGGTCACCGCGAAACGCCGCGCCGTTTCCGTTGAAGACGGTACCGGTGGGCGTTCCCTGGGCCTCGCCCGAGCCCGCGCCGGGCGGGATGACGACGGTCAACGGCACTTTTGAACCGTCGCCGCGATAGAGGGTGGTGACGCCGGCGCCATTGTCCGACACCCACATCGGGGTCGACGGTCCGGCAGATATGCCCCAGGGGTTCTGCAAGCTGGGGTCAATGACGCTGGCGCCCTGGTCCGTCCGATTCGATACCAGATTGGTTTGGTTGAACGCCGTCTTGCCGGCGCCAGCGCCGGCGCCAATGGCTGAAAGGCTGAGGAGCCCTGTTGCCAGAGCGATTGCCAGGGTTAACCGTCTGAGTCGCATGCCTTGCCTCCTTGCGTCCCGTGAGAGGGCCCGAAGAAGCCCCTTTGAGGCTTGTACCGGGTGAGGTTACGCCCGACCTGACGATCTCTTACCGCTTTCTAAGCCGCCTCTCAGCGGCGCCTCATCGAGATCGGCGAGCATAGTAAGGTCGTAACCCCAGGAAGGAGATGTCGCTGATGAAGGGAAAGCGCTGGGTCGTGCTACCCGTAGCCGGGCTGGCGGCGGTCATCATCGGGATCGTCGCGGTCGAGGCCGCGCCCTCGCCGTCGGCGACCGGGTCGAAGAATTACGCCCAGGTTTTTGTCGACAAGCTGGCCGCGATTCTACATCTGAACTCGAGCCAAACGAAGGATGCCCTGAAGCAGGCGGAGTTGCAGGCCGTCGACCAGATGCTGAAGGACGGCACGATCACCCAGCAGCAGGCGGACGCCATGAAGGCAAGGATCAATGCCGGCCAGGGCCTTGGCCCGATGGGCGGTTTCGGCCTGCGCCCCGGAGGCTTCAAGGGGGATCGGGCTCTGATGCAGGAGCTGGCCACCGCTGAAGCGAACGCTGTCGCCAGTGCCCTGCACATGAGCGCGACGGACTTGAAGAATGCCTTGAAGGCGGGGAAGTCGCTCAGCGACCTCGAGGCGCAGCAAAAGGTCAGCGATAGCGCGGTGAAGACTGCCATGAAAAACGCCGCGAAGGGCGTGCTCGACAAGGCCGTCAAGGCGGGAACGATCACGCAGGCGCAGGAAGATGCCATGTTGGCGCGGGTTGGCTCGGGCCTGAAGTTCCGCTCTGGTCACAAGGGCGGGCCGCCGAGTCCGGGGGCCACCCCGGGGCAATCGCCGGCACCCACGCCCGCGGCCTTCTACTCCACGATCTAGCCGGTTCGGGCGACGGCTTGGCGAGAAGCCGGTTACGGTCCGGCGACGAAAGGCCGCGCGCTTCAGCTCTGTAGCGTTTGATGCCTAAGCTGAAAACCGGGAGGAGTCTTGAAGCTGCTGCAATCGCTTCTGACCGGGCTGCAGTTCACGCTCGTCGCCCTGGAGTTGCCGCCGGACCCCCGTGAGCGGCATTTCTGGAGCCGGCTGGCGTCGCTTCAGCTCGTCTACTCACTGGCCGGGCTGGTCCTCGGGTTGGCCTGCGTGATCGGTGGCATCCTCCTCTTCTTCCACGGCGTGGCCGGCTCGAGCAGCTGGGTGGGCGAGGTCATCGGTCTCAAGAGCAAACTCTCCGACGCCGCCCCCGGCACCGTGCTCTTCGTCGTGGGCCTCGCGGTCGTCTTTCTGACCCGCTTCACGGTTCGGGTGCGGCGATCGATTGAAATCGACCTTGCCGATCGGCGCGAACTGCCGGATCGTCGACGGAAGGCCGGCTGAGCCCGGATCAGCGAGGCATCGCCCCAGGGGGCGCATAACGTTGATAGATCGCCTGCACCTGCCGGCGGGTGCGTTCCCGGTCGCCACTGTTGTCGATCACCTCGTCGGCCCGGGCGCGCTTGTCATCGAGGGGCATCTGGGCCGCGATCCGACGGCGGGCCTCGTCAACGCTGAGCCGGTCGCGCTCGGTCAGGCGCTGGAGCTGCGTTCGAGGGTCGACCCAGACCACGATGACCTTCTCGACGCTGCCAGCCAGGCCGTTCTCGTACAGCAGCGGGATGTCCAGAATAAGGATGCCAGAGCGCTGGTTACGGGCCGCCACCTCCGTCTCCATCCGTGCCCGGATCCGGGGGTGAGTGATGGCGTTGAGGCGTTGGCGGGCCGCGGCGTCCGCGAAGATGATGGCGGCCAAGCTGGCCCGGTTGAGGGAGCCATCCGGCAGCAGAACGTCCCGGCCGAAGGCCATTACGATCTCGTTGAGCGCGGGCTGCCCGAGTTCGACGACGTCGCGAGCGAGCCGGTCGGCATCGATCACCTCGGCTCCGAGCTTGCGGAACATCCCCGCCACCAGTGACTTGCCGGAACCAATCCCGCCGGTGAGGCCGAGAACTCGCATATCAGTGACGCTACGATTACCAGAGATGACCCTGGTGAAGTCGGTTGCCGTGCTGGCGGTGCTGCTGGCGGCGGTCGCCTACTTCGCCGTCCGGGCGCGCCGGCTGTACCGCATGTTGCGGCTCGGCCCCAACGAAAATCGGTTCGACCACATTCCGGAGCGGATCCGAGGTGTCCTCAGCTACGTCGGCCTTCACACCAGGATGTTCCGCAACCTGTACTCGGGCATTCTCCATTTCTTCATCTTCTGGGGATTCGTGGTCCTCTTGACCGCGATCATTCAGGCTTTCGGCGAAGGCATCATTCCGGGCTTCAGCCTGGCCCCGATCGGCGGGAACACCTGGATCGCGTCCCTGCAGGATCTATTCGGGGTGCTGGTCCTGGCCGGGGTGCTGATGGCGCTCATCAACCGGCTCATCATCCGACCGCGCCAGTTCCACGAGAGCAACGAAGTCGATGCCCTGATCATCCTCGGGCTGATCGCCACCATCATGGTCGGGATGCTGGGCCAGAACGCGGCCCGGATCGTCCAGGGTGGCGACCCGTCAGCGTCCTGGCGGCCGGCCTCTTCCGCGATCGCGCGCCTCTTCGAAGGCGTCGGCTGGCGGGGCAGCGCAGCCGTCCCGTCGCATGAGGCCTTTTACTGGATCCACATCCTGGCGGTACTGGCCTTCCTCGTCTACATTCCCAGCTCGAAGCACCTGCACATCATCGTCGCCATTCCTAACATCTTTTTCCGCAAGCTTGGTCCCAAAGCCGGCGCCGCGCTCGCGCCGATCGATCTCGAACACGCCGAGCACTACGGCGTCAGCCAGGTAACCCAGTGGTCCTGGAAAAACCTGCTCGACCTGTACTCCTGCACGGAATGCGGTCGCTGCCAGGAGCAGTGTCCGGCCTTCCTGACCGGAAAGCCGCTCAACCCCAAGATGATCATCGTCGACGCGCGCGAGAACCTCTACAAGACGGTCCGCGACGCGCCGGCCGGGCAGCGGCGAGATCCGCCCCAACCCCAGAAGCTCATCGGGGAGGCCATCAAGGAGGATGAGATCTGGGCCTGCGTCGCCTGCGGCGCCTGCCAGCAGGAGTGCCCGGTGCTGATCGAGCATGTCCCGAAGATCATGGATATGCGCCGCAGCCTTGTGCTGGAAGAGAGTAAGTTCCCCAAGGAAGCGCAGAACGCCCTGCGGAGCATCGAGACCCAGGGCAATCCCTACGGTCTCCCCCGCGCGCAGCGAAGCGACTGGGCGGGCGGGCTCGGCGTCAAGACCGTCGAGGAGAAGCCGGACGCCGAGTATCTCTATTTCGTCGGCTGCGCGGCTTCCTACGACGAAGCCAACCGGGCGGTGGCACGGGCCTTCGTCAAGCTGCTGCAGAAGGCCGGTGTCGATTTCGCAATCCTCGGCCCTCGGGAGACCTGCAACGGCGATCCGGCGCGGCGCATCGGGAACGAGTACCTCTACCAGACCCAGGCGCAGGCGAACATCGAGGCGATGAACACAGCCAAGGTGAGGAAGGTGATCGCCAGCTGCCCGCACTGCTTCAACACCATCAAGAACGAGTTCCCCCAGTTCGGCGGCACCTACGAGGTTGTGCACCATACCCAGTTCCTGGCTGGCTTGATCAAGGATGGCCGCCTCAGGCCGAGCAAGGCGATCGACGGCAGGTTCACCTACCACGACTCGTGCTATCTCGGTCGCTGGAACGACATCTACGATCCACCGCGCGAGGTCATCGAAGCGATCCCGGGCGCGAAGCTGGTCGAGATCGAGCGCCACCACAAGCGCGGCTTCTGCTGCGGCGCCGGCGGCGGGCGGATGTGGATGGAGGAGAAGATCGGCAAGCGAATCAACCACGAGCGCGTCGAGCAAACGCTGCGCACCCAGGCGCCGCGGGTGGCGACCGCCTGTCCCTTCTGTCTGACGATGTTCCGCGACGGGATCGCGGCGAAGGGCGCCGAGACCCGGTTGCAGGTGAAAGACCTCGTCCAGTACCTGGCCGAGTCGATCGACGGCGAGGCACCACGCCTGACCACCACGTCTGGTTGACTTTGGTGCTGCCGGGGGCGTACTGTACGGAGGCTATGAGGCGGCGGATCCGTTCAGCAGGCATCCCGACCTTCCGGGGCGGAGCCTGCCCTTTCCGGGCCTCACAGCATTGAAAGCCAAGTAAGCTAGATCCCTTTTCGAGCGCTTTCGACCGTGTGGCCCGCCGGCCCACGGTTTTTTTGTGTCCAGCCAAACCATCGAGGAATTGACATCATGGCGATCCGAGTAAGCGATCTCAATGCGGCGGCGGTCGAGATCGAGTCGATCTCGAAGCGCTTTGGCCAGGTCGGCCGCATGCGCCAGCTGATGCCATGGCGAAAGCCAACGACGCCCAAGCTGGCGCTCGACCGGGTTTCCCTGCACGTCGATACCGGGCGGATCACGGGCATTCTGGGCGCCAACGGCAGCGGCAAGTCGACGCTGATCCGCATCCTGGCGACATTGCTGACGCCCGATGCCGGTAGGGCGTGCGTGTTTGGTTATGACGTCGTGACGCAGGCGGCCGACGTGCGCCGGCACATCAACCGGGTGTCGGTCGAGGCGTCCTTCTTCAAGGAAATGAGCCCCTGGGAGAACATGCTCTATGCCGCGCGCCTGTACGGCGGTGGCGGCGACGGGACGCGGAGCCGGGTGGAGGCGATGCTGGAGCGGCTGGGGCTGCCCCTCGACACGCTGGACAAGCCGATGAAGCAGCTGTCGCGCGGCCAGCAACAGAAGGTGGCGATCGCGCGCAGCTTTCTGACCTCGCCCTCCCTCTTGCTGATGGACGAGCCAACGACCGGCCTCGACCCACGCTCGAAGCGTGAGGTCCAGGACCTGGTGACGTCGATCCGCCGGGACCGCGCCGCGACGGTGTTGCTCTGTACCCACGATCTGCAGGAGGCCGAGGTGCTCTGCGACCGGGTGGTCGTCATCGACCACGGCCGTGTCCTGGCGGAGGGAACGCCGGCCGATCTGATCCGCATCCACGCCGGGCCCGATGGCGGCAGCCTGGAGGACGCCTTCATGCGCCTGACCGGTAAGCGGCTCGAGGAAGACGAGGAGGAAAAGGAGGAATGATTGGGAATAGCCTTCGCTGGGAACTCAACGCCTTTACCGGGTTTATCGAGCGGCAAAAGAACCTGTATCGCCGCTACTGGGCCTGGGAAGCGGTCTGGCTGCTCTACAACCTCGTCAGTGTGCTGAGCATCGGCTACCTTGCCTCGGGACTGTCAACGCTCGGCCTCGAGCCGGGCCATAGCAACCTTCAGCAGGCCCAGCTTTACCTGTTGGTGGGGGCGCTCCTGTGGACCTATCTCTCGATGGTGTTCTTCGAGATCGCGTTCGCCATCACCTGGGAGCGGTGGGAAGGGACGATCGAGTACACGTTCATGGCGCCGATCAGGCGGTTGACCCACCTGCTGGGGATGTGCGCGGCGTCGTTGATCTATGGGATCGCGCGGGCGGCGCTCATCGGGCTGGCGCTCGTTTTCCTGTTCAACCTTGATCTCTCGCACGCCAACTACTGGGCGGCGCTGGCGATTTTCGCGGCTGCGACTCTGCCGCTGTTGGGCCTTGGCATCTTCACGTCGATCCTTCCACTGCTTTCGCCGGAGAAGGGCGAGCAGATGGCCTTCGCGGTGCAGGGCGTCCTGTTGCTGATCTCCGGTGTCTATTACCCGATCACGGTGCTGCCGGGGCCGCTGCATCTGGCGGGCATCCTTTCGCCGCTGACCTACACGCTCGACGGCGTACGGGAGGCCTTGCTGCACGGGCTGTCACTCACCGGCGCCCTGCCCGATGTCGGCATCCTGCTGGTCATGGGCATCGTCCTGGTGCCTGCCTCGGTCTGGTGCTTCGGCCGCGCCGAAGAGCGGGCCAAGCGGTTGGGGCTGCTGAAGCGCAGTGGATAGGTTTCGGTAGCGCGGCCGTCAATAGATAAAGCCGAGGATGCCGCGCATCGCCGTCACTGTGCGGTAGTCGACGCGGCCCCAGCCGCCGCCGGGCACGCCCCACCAATTCATCTCCGACACCAGAAAGGAGCCGTTCGCGTTCACCGACTCGACGTAGCCGACATGGCCTTGCGGCGACGTGGCGCTGATCCCCATCACCATGATGGCACCGGCTCGGGGCACGGATCCCTCGGCGAAGCCGAATGCGCGCGCGTTCCACCACCACTGGGCGGCGTTGCCGCGCCACGGTACGTAGCGTTTGTGGGCGACCCACCAGGTGCAGTAGCCGTACGTGAAGCCGTTCGCGCCGCCCGAGACCGGCCCAGCCGACCAGGCAGGCCCCGACCGAACCGCCGTTTGGACCCGGCGCCCTGAGGGGGCGGCAGCTGGCGCTCGCGACGTGACGACCGCCGTCGTCGTGGGAGCCGCCAGCACGTAAATCTCAATGACGGGCGGGGAGGCCAACGCCCGCGGAGGGTCGTTATCGCGGACCGAACTGCCCTGAACGGGACTCGTGAGTGGAAGGGCAGGGCCGGCGGCCGCCGCGGACACCAGCTGATGGGGTGCCGAGGACCAGGCGCCAAGGCCGAGTACGAAGATCGCGCCGCCACCCGCGCCGCGGCGCAGGGTCACACCAACGGTGCGGATCACGGTCCAACCTCCTTCCCTCAGTTGGATCAGATGCGCCGTCTACAGCGGCCGTTCAGAACCCTAAGTGCAGAGAAGAAGTCCGTCCGTTATGTAACTGGCCGTGTTAAACCCTACTACAAAGGGTGCACAGGTTGTCAAACCCGGCAGTCTGGCGCTGGATTCGGGACACTTCGGGAGGCCGCCTTAGAATCAACCAATGCTGAGCCGGATCGATCACGTGGGGATCGCGGTCCGGGATCTCGATCAGGCGATCGAGGTCTACGAGCGGCGCCTTGGGCTACGGGCGAGCGGCCGGGAGCGGCTGGAGAATGAGGGGATCGAGATCGCCATGATCCCGATTGGAGAAAGCCGGATCGAGCTCATTACGCCCCTGAACGCGCAGTCGAAGGTCGAGAAGTTCCTGCAAGACCGCGGCGAGGCCGTCCATCACGTGGCCTTTGCGACCAGTGACGTGGGCGCCTCCCTGGCCCGGGCCGCCGCTGCAGGTGGGCAGTTGCTGGACGAGGTAGCTCGGCCCGGAGCGCATGGCACCCTGATCGGGTTCGTCCATCCCAAGAGCATCTGCGGCGTTCTGACCGAGTTCGTGGAAGCGGATGGCCAGTCTGGCTCCTAAGCCCGGTTCGGACCACCCGTCCGAGTCGACCACCGATAGCGGGCTTACGCTCAAGCCGGTCTACCGGGCGCAGGACGCCGGTCCACAGCCGCCCGACCCCGGGCAGTACCCGTTCACACGCGGCATCTACCCGGAGATGTACCGACGGCGGCCCTGGACGATCCGGCAGTACGCCGGCTTTGGCAGCGCGGCCGAGACGAATCGTCGCTTCCGTTATCTGCTCGGGCAGGGTCAGACCGGTCTTTCGGTCGCTTTCGACCTGCCCACCCAGATGGGTCACGACGCCGACGCCATCATGGCTCGCGGCGAGGTCGGGAAGGTTGGGGTGTCTATCTCTTCGCTGAAGGACATGGAGACACTGCTCGATGGCATCCCGCTGAGCGAAGTCAGCACCTCGATGACGATCAATGCCCCCGCCGCTCTGCTGCTGCTGCTCTATGAGCTCGTTGCCGAGCAGCAAGGCGTGCCCGGGAATCGGCTCAACGGCACCGTCCAGAACGACATCCTGAAGGAATACGCTGCCAGGGGTACCTACATCTTTCCGCCCCGGCCATCGATGCGTCTCACGACCGATCTGTTCGCCTACTGCAAGCAGCGGCTTCCGAGTTGGAACACGATCTCGATTTCGGGCTACCACCTGCGGGAGGCAGGGGCGACGGCGGTCCAGGAGCTGGGGTTCACCATGGCGCACGCAATCGCGTATGTCGATGCGGCCCGCGCCGCCGGCCTCGAGGTCGCCGAGTTCGCGCCCCGCCTGTCATTCTTTTTCGCCGTCTTCTCCGACTTCTTCGAGGAGGTGGCCAAGTTCCGCGCCGCCCGAACGATCTGGGCCCGCTTGATGATGGATCGCTACGGCGTGAGGGATGGACGGGCCCAGGCGCTTCGCTTCCATACCCAGACCGGTGGCAGCACCCTGACCGCGCAGCAGCCGTACAACAACATCGTCCGGGTGGCGCTGCAGGCGATGAGCGCCGTCCTTGGCGGCACCCAGAGCCTGCACGCAAATTCCTTCGACGAGGCGCTCGGGCTGCCCTCGGAGACGGCGGCCACCCTCTCGGTGCGAACCCAGCAGCTCATCGCGCACGAGACCAATGTGGCCAGCGTCGCCGATCCGCTGGGCGGCAGCTACCTGGTGGAGGCCTTGACCACCGAGCTGGAATCCGGCGCCAGAGCGCTGATCGACGAGGTGGACCGGCGGGGCGGCGCGATCGAGGCAATTGAAACCGGCTTCACCCAGGATGCCATCCAGGAGAGTGCCTACCGGTTTCAGCAGGCGGTCGAGGAGGGCCGGCGGGTGGTGGTTGGCGTCAACCGCTTCACCGGCGACGACGACGCCGTCGAGATAGTGAAGATCAGTCCCAAACACGAGCGCGAACAGGTGGAAGCGCTTCGCCAGCTTCGGGCCGAACGCGACGCGGCCCGGGTCGAGGCCCAGCTTGCCGAAGTGCGCCGGGCCGCGGAGGGCAGCGCGAACCTGCTCCCGCCGATGCGGGACGCGTTAAAGGCCTATGCCACCATAGGAGAGGTGTGCGGGGTGTTGCGCGACGTGTTTGGCGAATACCGGCCGGGGACACGCAGCTAATCCATGGCGACCCGCGCCGCGAAAGACGCCGCCCCATCACCGTCGGAGCGCCAGATCAACCTGCTCCGGAAGCGCAAGTACGATGCCATGCACCGGGGCGGCGATCCGGACGACAAACAGCACCCGAAAGGCAAGCTCACCGCGCGCGAGCGCATCGAGCTCCTGGTTGACCCTGGATCCTTTACCGAACTCGACGCCTTTGCGGTGCACCGGACGGAGGCCTTCGGGATGGGCGAGAAAAAGATCCCGGGCGACGGCGTCGTCACCGGCTACGGCGCGGTCGACGGCCGCGACGTCTTCATCTTTTCGCATGACGCCAGCGTGTTTGGTGGCTCGCTGGGCGAGGTCTTCGCCGAGAAAGTCTGCAAGGTGATGGACCTGGCCGTCCGGGCGGGCCGTCCCTGCCTTGGGATCAATGACTCGGGCGGGGCTCGCATCCAGGAAGGGGTGGTCAGCCTCGCCGGGTATGCGGATATCTTCTACCGAAACGTCCAATCCTCCGGCGTGGTGCCGCAGATCTCGGTGATCGCCGGCCCGTGCACGGGCGGCGCCGTGTACTCGCCGGCCATCACGGATTTCATCTTCATGGTCGAGCACCTCGGCTACATGTTCATCACCGGGCCGGAGGTGATCCGAGTCACGACCGGCGAGAAGGTCGGCTTCGACGAGCTGGGCGGCGCGCAGGTCCACAACATCAAGAGCGGGGTGGCGCACTTTCTACACGAGTCGGAGGCGGAGGCGTTTGCCGGCGTGCGCCGGCTGCTGTCATACCTTCCGGGAAGCAACCGGGAGCGGCCCCCCAGCTCCCGGCCGAGCGACGATCCGCAGCGCCGCGATGGGTCCCTGCAGTCACTGATTCCGGAGAACCCGCACCAGCCCTACGACATGAAGGCCGCCATCTCCGCAATCGTCGATCAGGGAAGCTTCACCGAGGTCCAGGAGCACTTCGCACAGAACCTGGTGATCGGCTTTGCCCGACTGGATGGAGAAGTGGTTGGCATCGTCGGAAACCAGCCCCGGATCCTGGCCGGTGCGCTCGACATCAATGCCTCGGTCAAGGGCGCGCGCTTCGTTCGGTTCTGCGACGCCTTCAACATCCCGTTGGTCACGTTCGTCGATGTACCCGGCTTCCTGCCGGGAACGGCCCAGGAGTACAACGGCATCATCCGGCACGGCGCGAAGTTGCTGTACGCCTTTGCGGAGGCGACCGTGCCAAAGCTGACGGTGATCACCCGCAAGGCGTATGGCGGTGCCTACGACGTGATGTCCTCGAAACACATTGGCGGCGATTTCAACTATGCGTGGCCGGCGGCCGAGATCGCCGTAATGGGCCCGCAGGCCGCGGTTAACGTGATCTTCAAGCGGGAGATTGCCGCCGCCAAGGAGCCGGAAAAGAAAGCGGAGCAGCTTGTTGACGATTACAAGGAGAAGTTCGCCAATCCCTACGTGGCCGCCGAACGGGGCTTCCTGGACGACGTCATCGAGCCGCAGGAGACCCGGCCCACCTTGATCCGGTCCCTGCACCTGCTGAGGGACAAGCGGGTGGAGCGCCCAACCCGCCGCCATGGAAACATCCCCCTTTGAAATTTCTCGAGTACCAGGTGAAGGAGCGGTTCAGGGCCGCCGGCATTCCGGTCCCCGACGGTCGGCTGGCGCGCAACCCGGACGAGGCGGCACTCGCGGCCGGCGCCCTGGGCTCCGTGGTGGTCAAGGCGCAGGTTCCCATCGGCGGCCGCGGGAAGGCCGGCGGTATCAAGCTGGCCAGGACGCCAGTGGACGCCAAGCGGGCTGCCGGCGAAATCCTGGGGATGACGATCAAGGGGTATACCGTCAGGGAGGTCTGGTGCGAGACCGCACAGGAGATCGTGCGCGAGCTCTACCTGGGTCTAACACTCGACCGCGACGCCCGCAAACCCGTGCTGATCCTGAGCGCGCAGGGCGGGATGGACATCGAAGAGGTGGCCCAGACGCGTCCCGATGCGATCGCGAAGCTGCACCCGGACCCGTGGCGTGGCCCGCTCACTTTCCAGGTCCGCGACCTGATCTTCCGGGCCGGGCTCGGCCCGCTGCAGGCGCAGCTGATGCCACTCGTCACCAAGCTGTACGCGCTCGGCCGCACCTACGACGCGCTGACGATTGAGATCAATCCACTGGCGCTGACGCGCGACGGCGGCCTGGTGGCGGCGGACGGCAAGCTCGAGATTGACGAGAACGCCATGTTTCGCCATAAAGACCTGCACGGCGCCGATGAGTCCGATGAAGATCCGCTCGAGGCCGAGGCGAAGCGCCGGAAGCTGACCTACGTCCGGCTCGACGGGTCCATCGGGGTGATCGGTAACGGCGCCGGGCTGGTGATGAATACCCTGGACCTGGTGGAGCGGGAGGGGGGTCATGCCGCCGACTTTCTCGATATCGGCGGCGGGGCGAAGGCCGAAGTGGTGCACAGTGCGCTGGAGCTGCTGGCCAGCGATCCGCGGGTGAAGGGGATCCTGATCAACATCTTCGGCGGCATTACGCGCGGCGACGAAGTGGCCCACGGGATCATCGACGCCACGCGGGATCTGAACCTCAACGTGCCGCTGGTGGTCCGGATGACCGGCACCCGTGAAGAGGAAGGGCGGCAGTTGCTCAGGGAAGCCGGGATTCCGCCCGAAGCCGGCGCCAGCGCGGCGGCCCGGAAAATCGTGGAGCTCGCTGCCGCCGGCACGACCAGGCCCGCGGCGGCCTCATGAGCATCCTGCTCTCCAGCCAGAGCCGGGTGCTCGTCCAGGGGCTGACCGGTCGCGAGGGGACGTTCCACGCCGAGCAGATGAAGGCCTACGGTACCAACCTGGTCGCCGGCGTCAGCCCGGGCAAGGGTGGCAGCACGCACCTCGGCGTCCCAATCTTTGACACGGTGGCCGACGCGAAGCGCGAGACCGGCGCCGACGTCAGCGGCATTTTCGTCCCAGCCCCCTTCGCCGCCGATGCGATCATGGAAGCGGCGGCCGCCGGCATCGAGCTCATCGTTTGCATCACCGAGGGGATTCCCCTTTACGACATGGTGCGGGCTCGGGCGTTCGTCGAGGATGCCGGCGTCAAGCTGATCGGACCGAACTGCCCGGGGTTGGTGACGGCCGGCCAGGCGAAGGTCGGCATCATCCCCAACCACATCAATCACGAGGGCCCCGTCGGCATCGTGTCGCGCAGCGGCACCCTGACCTACGAAGTGATCCAGGGCCTGAGTCAGGCCGGCGTAGGCCAAACCACCTCCGTCGGCATCGGTGGCGATCCCATCCTCGGCCTGTCCTTTCAGGACGTGCTGCGCCTGTTCAAGGAGGACCCGGCCACCCACGTCGTCGTCATGATCGGCGAGATCGGCGGTAGCGACGAGGAGGCCGCCGCCGAGAGCGTGATCGGCCGGGATTTCGGCAAGCCGGTCGTCGGCTTCATCAGTGGGCGCACAGCCCCGCCGGGAAAGCGCATGGGGCATGCCGGCGCCATCATCTCGGGCAATACCGGGACGGCGTCGTCGAAAGTGCAGGCATTGAAGCGGGCCGGTGCCGAGATCTGCGACACCATCGAGGAGGTGGTGGCGGCCGCCGGGGCCGCCGTGGACCAACCGTCAAGCGCCGCGCACCGCTAAGCCGACGGCGGGAATCCAAAGCCTCGCTTCAGCCGTCGCGCCGTGCTCCGAAACGCCGCTGGCGGCGGCTGCGCCGCATTGCGCTGGGCGTCCTCGCCGTGGTCATGCTGGTCACGGTCGTGGCCTACCTACCGGCCGGCAGCCTGACCGCCTCGGTGTCGCCCGCCCGGTACGGCCCCGATGACCAAGGGCTCTCCTGGCTGCGGACGGACCGCGGCCGGATCGTCGACGAGCAGGGCCGAAAGGTGCTCCTCCGCGGCTTCAACACCGACGCGCTCGTGGTGTACCCGAAGAGTCCGCCGGCGCCGCTCGACGAGGCGGACGCCACACTGATGCAACGCGCGGGCTTCGACGTCGTCCGTCTGGGCATCGATTGGTCCCAGCTCGAGCCGGTGCGCGGCCGGATCGACCGGGCGTACCTCGAACGGGTCGCCGGCAGGGTGGCGATGCTCAACCGGCACGGGCTCTACGTCGTTCTCGACATGCACTTTCGGCTTGGCTGGAGTCCGCGCTTCGGCTACTCGGGCGCGCCGGGATGGGCGACCATCGGCGTGCCGAACTGGAATCCGCTGCCGCAGTACTCCTGGAGCCCGTCGCTGTCTCCGGCCTCGTTTACGTCGGATACCTATTTCTGGCTGTCGTCCGACTGGAAGAAGGATTTCTATCAAACCTGGCAGGCGGTGGCGGCGCGCTTCAAGGACACGTCGGGGATCGCGGGCTATGACATCTTCAACGAAGCCCATCCGCTGCCGATCCCACCACGAATCTTCGACAAGTACTATCTCTGGCCGCTGTTCAAGGAGGCGATCGAGGCGATCGGCGCCGTGGATCCCAACCACCTGTTCATCGTCGAGGGCATTCTGCTGCTCACCATGAACACCGTCGTGGTCCACCTCAAGGCTCCGAATCTGGTTTACGGTACGCACCTCTACGAGGGCTCTCTGATCCCGCCCTTCTGGACTGGCGATCCGGCCTTCCTGCGACAGCGCATTCAGCAGCGGGTCAAAGAGGCGGGTGAGGTCCCGGCGCCGCTGTGGCTGGGCGAACTCGGATACGACCTGACCCAGAATGGCGCGCTGTCGTACGCCGACGCCGCCCTCGACGAGGCCGATCGGCTGGGGATCGGCTGGGCCTGGTGGCAATGGCGGGAAAACCGGTGGTGGGGGATTCGCGATGCGCAAGGAGAGACCGTCAATGAGCCGGCCCTGCGGCATCTGGCGAGGCCGTATGTGATCGCCGCGCCGGGCGGCATTCACCCCGGGCGGGGAGACGGCGTGCAGGGGTCCCTGACGATCCGGGTGGACGCGGGGCACGCGGATCAGCCGGTCGTGATCGGATGGTCGGCGCTGACGTTGCCGGCTCCAGTTGGCCGCGGAACCTGTCTTGCCGGCTCGCAATGGGATGCCACCAGGGGGCGGCTCACGTTGCTCCTCGATCCCGGCGTCGGTTGCGAGCTGACCGTACGGACCACTTGACGAGCCCGCCCGCCAGGATGTAACTAGAAACGGTAGTCGTTGGTCAGGGGAGGAGTCCCGTGCTCAGCCCAGATCGCTTCGTTACCGGGAGGAGTCATATGAAACGCTTGATCGTTGTTGCGATGCTCACGCTTGGAGCGATCGCGCTCCCAGCCACGGCCACGGCGGCGCCGGCGCGGACCAATCTGTTCATCGCTCATCTGGTGGGGGACCAGGAAACACCGCCCAACGACAGCCTGGCTCAGGGCCAGGTCATCATGCACCTGAACGCCGACGGCACCGTCAGCTACAAGCTGATCGTCGCCAATATCACCAACGTGATCATGGCGCACATCCACGTGGCCCCAAGGGGCGTCGCTGGGCCGATCAGGCAGTGGCTGTATCCGGTGTCCGGACCGCCGCCGCAGCTGCGACCTGGTCGAACCGACGGCATCCTGGCCGAGGGGACGTTCACGCCAACCCCTGAATTGCTGGCGGCGATCGAAACCGGCAATGCGTACGTAAATGTCCACACCTCGCAACTCCCGGCAGGCGAGATTCGCGGACAGCTCAGAGCCGTCCATTGACCTGAGACCGAGCAGGAGGGCTCGGTTGGATGCGAGCCCTCCGACCTCGCCGTGAAGCCAGCCTCGGCTCGAATCGGCGTGATCGGCGGAATCATGGCCGTCGCTACGACCCTGGCCGCCAACCTCTGGATCCTTCTCGTTCGACCGGCTGACCTCTGCCGATTCGGCCCGTTCGGCGCCCTTCTTTTCGATGCTGCCGCCCTGATCGTGTTCGTGTTGCTCGCGGCCGCGGTCGGCACGGCCACAGGTCGCGCGGTTGGATCGGTAGGTCAGGCGACACTGGCCGGTCTCCTGTTCGGCGTCATTGCTGGTGTGGCGTTGCTGCTCACAGTCCCGTTTGCTCCCGCCGTCACCCACCGGCTCCAGGACGTCAATACGCTGTGTCCCCAAACCAGCGCCATCCGGGGTGGCAGCGGTGGTTCCTTCTCATTCAGCTTTGGGCCAACGCCACCGCCTGGCGTTGTCCCCCCGACGCCGCCCCCCGGCTTTTTCATAACGCCACCGCCGATAGGTTTCGAATCCTCTCCATCCGGCGTTGCCGTCCCGCTTCCTTCGGTGATTGGTCTCCTGGCCACGGTGGCGGTCGGGATCGGCCTTGCCGCAGGCACGGCGGCGCTGGGCGGCCTGATCGGGGTGGCGTTAAGGCCGAGGAGCGCTACGTCGTCGTGGACGCCAGAAGGCTCGTGAAGGATTCCTCGAGTTTCGAGTGCAAAAACGTGATGGCATCGTCGTCGTGCGCCGTGGAAAGAAACGCTGCCTCAAACTGCGAGGGGGGAATCGAGACGCCCCGTGCCAGGAGACTCCGAAACCAGGCGGCAAACTGCGCCGTGTCGGACTGCTTCGCCGTTGCGTATTCGGTTATCGCGCCTGCCGCAAAGAAGGCGGTCAGCATCGATCCGACCCGGTTGACGGTCAGCGGCACGTCGGCCGCGGCAGCGGCTGACGCCAGCTCGGCGGCAACTCGAGCACCAACCGATTCAAGCTGGCGGTAGATGCTGTCGTCCAGCGCGTCGAGCGTGGCCAGGCCGGCCGCGACAGCCAGGGGATTTCCCGACAGCGTGCCGGCCTGATAGACCGGACCGGCTGGCGCAACCTGCTCCATGATTTCTCGGCGCCCACCGTACCCGCCGATCGGAAGGCCGCCCCCCAGCACCTTGCCCAGGCAGGTGAGATCCGGGGTCACGCCGTAGAGTTCCTGGGCTCCACCACGGGCGACCCGGAAGCCGGTGATGACTTCATCGAAAATCAGCAGGCTTTCACTGTCGCGAGTCATCTCGCGCAGCCCGGCGAGGAAGCCGGCCAGCGGAGGCACGACGCCCATGTTCCCCGCGACCGGTTCGACGATGACGGCGGCAACCTGCCTGGGCCAGCGCGCCATTGCCGATTCGACGTCGCTGAGGTTGTTGTATCGGGCCACCACGGTGTCCTGCGCGGCGGCCGGCGTGATACCCGGGGTCCCCGGGATGCCCAGCGTGGCTACGCCCGAGCCGGCTTCCACAAGCAGGGCGTCGGCATGCCCGTGGTAGGCGCCGGCGAACTTGATGAGCTTGCGCCTGCCGGTGAAAGCCCGCGCGAGCCGGACCGCGGACATGGCGGCCTCGGTTCCGGAATTGACAAGGCGGAGCATCTCGATCGCCGGCATGCGGTCGGAAACAAGCGAAGCCAGTCGCACCTCGGCCTCGGTCGGGGCGCCAAAGGTCCAGCCTCGCGCCAGCTGGGCTTGCAGTGCCTCGATGACGGCCGCCGGGCGATGACCCAAGATCAGCGGTCCCCAGGAACCGATGAGATCGAGGTATCGGTTCCCGTCGACGTCCCAGACCCAGGGACCCTCGCCCCGGACGATAAAGGGCGGGATCCCCCCAACCGCGCCATGGGCTCGAACCGGGCTGTTGACGCCGCCGGGGATCAGGCTTTTCGCCTCCTCGAACAGCGCCGCCGATCGATCGATGCCTACGACAGCTCCCGGTCGAGGTCGAATGCATCGTTCATCACCGATGCTTCGAGCGTGGGATCCGGACTTTCTCGCAGCGCGCGAATTGGTCCGTGCAGGAAGTTGGCGGCGAGCGCGTCGGCGAGGTTGCGCATTGACGCACGCGTCTTCAGATCGGCGGCGGGCACCCGGGCCAGATGTCGTTCCAGCACAGTCTCCGCAAGGCCCTCCACGCGGTCGACCAGGGCTCGAATCGTCGGCGCCGAGTCCCGGGCCTCCAGCGCGAGGCGAGTTTTTCGTAACTCCTCTTCGATGATTCGTTCGGCCGCCGGAATCCAGGCGTGACGCCCTTTAAGGTTGGTCTCCGCCACCGTCTGAAGGTCATCGATGTTGAAGAGGTGAACCCCGCTGACCCGGCTAACCCGCGGATGGATGTCGCGCGGAACGGCCATGTCGATCATCAGCAAGGGCCGACCCGCGCGCCGCGACTGCAAGGCTTCGACATCGCTTTCCTCAAACAGGTAGTGCGGGGCGTTGCTCGACGACAGGATGATGTCGACCTGGTTCACGATGTCTGCGATCGCATCGAAGCCGATCGCCTGCCCGCCGAGTGGACGTGCCACCCGATCGGCGCGTTCGGCCGTCCGCGAAGTGAGGTAAACCGGTCCGATGCGCTGCTTGCCCAGGAGGCGCAGCGCGACCTCGCTCATGGCCCCGAGCAGTTCTGCTGCTTTGGCCACCGCCGCATGACCGACGGAAACCGGCCTGCGCCCGAGTTCCGTTTCGTGGCGGGTGCGCCGTCCCGCCCGGATGGCGCCGTGGAGGATGATCTCGAGCCTGACCTCCACGATGCCGGCCGCGTGTGCGCGAGCCAGTGCTGCCTTGATCTGGCCAAGAATCTGGGCCTCACCGATGACCATCGACTCGAGGCCGCTGGCGACCCGGAATAGGTGTGTCATCGCATGGTCGCCGGTGAACTGGTAGGCATGCCGTCGCCAGGCCGCAAACGGCAGGGCGTGCGGCCACCAGCCGAAGGACTCGAGAAGCCGGTCCTGCGCGTCGGACGTGGCGGTGACCGCGTAGAGCTCCGTCCGGTTGCAGGTCGACAGCAGAACGCCGCTCTCGATCAGGTCATGGTCGATGAGACGGCGAACGCACTCGCCCACCGCGGCTTCGGGAATGAACACCTGTTCCCGGATGTCGACAGGGGCGGTCTGATGGCTGAGGCCGACCAGGATGAATTCCACCGATACCCTGGACCTAATATAGCCGTCGGCTTTCGCTAGACCGGAAACACGCCGTGCTTGCGATTCACCCGCGGCCGCTGGCTGGTCGCGTAGGCCGCAAACCGGTTCGCGAGCTCGGTGCGAAGATCGGTGGGGCTGACCACGGCATCGACGATCAGATCCGACGCCAGCCGATAAAGATCGATGTCTTTCCTGTATTCCTCCTGGAGCTTCTTGATAAAGGCCGGTCGCTCGGCCTCCGGCAGTTCCTGGATCTTGTTGTAGAAGACGGCATTGACGGCGGCGCTGGGGCCCATCACGCCGATCATGGCGGTGGGCAGCGCCAGGGTGGCATTGGGTTCATAGGCCGGGCCGGCCATGGCGTACAGCCCGGCCCCGTAAGCCTTGCGCACGATGACGGAGATCTTTGGTACGGTCGCCTCGGCCACCGCCGCGATCAGCTTGGCGCCGTGGCGGATGATCCCCTGCCGCTCGACCGCCGTCCCGATCATGAAGCCGGGCACGTCGGCAAGGAACAGCAGCGCGATGTTGAAGGCATCGCAGAGCCAGATGAAGCGCGCCGCCTTGTCGGCCGAGTCGACGAACAGGATCCCGCCCTTGTGCATTGGCTGGTTGGCGATGACACCCACGACCCTCCCGTCGATCCGAGCCAGCCCACAAATGATCTCCTTCGCGTAAAGCTTCTTGATCTCGAGGAAGCTGCCCTCGTCGATGACGCCATCGATCAAGTGCTGCATGTTGAAGGCACGCCCTTCGTCCTCGGGGACTAGGGTTTCAAGCGATGCTGGCGGTTTGGGATCGGCTGTCGGTCGCACTGACGGAAGGCCTGTCCAGTTCTGGGGGAAATACATAAGGTAGCGTCGACCGGCATCGATCGCCTCTTCCTCTGAGGCCAGCAGGACGTCGCAAGAGCCGCTCACGGTGGCATGCATCCGGGCTCCGCCCATCTCTTCCAGGGTCACCTTTTCGCTGATGACCATCTCGGCCATCCGGGGTGAGCCGAGGTACATGCTGGCGTTGTCCTCGACCATGATCGTGACGTCGCAGAACGCCGGGATATAGGCGCCGCCCGCGGCCGAGGGGCCGAAGAGGAGGCAGATTTGCGGGACAACGCCCGAGAGCTGCACCTCCTGGTAGAAGATGCGGCCCGCATGCCGCCGACCGGGGAACATCTGAACCTGGTCGGTGATCCGAGCCCCGGCCGAGTCCACCAGGTAGAAAATCGGCACCTGTAACCGCATCGCTGTCTCCTGGATGCGAACGATTTTTTCCACCGTGCGCGGTCCCCATGAGCCAGCTTTGACCGTGGGATCGTTGGCCATGACGCAGACGGTACGTCCCTCGATTCGCCCGACGACCGTTACCACCCCATCGGCGCCGTAACCGGGCTCGTCGCTGTGCGCGAGGAGCCCGTCTTCGATCAGGAAGTCCGGATCCAGCAGGAGCTCGAGCCGGCGTCGCACCGGCAGCTTGTGCTCCTGGCGAAGCTTTTCCGCGTACTTCGCCGAACCGCCGGCCCGCGCGGCGTCCGACCGCGCCTTCAGCTCGTCGCCGGTAGCCTCGCTGGGTTCGGCGGCGCTCATGCCGGGACGCTACCGGCTTCGGACGGTTGGACGGCGTGCACCTTGCCGGGCAGTCTCGAGCCGAGGGTTCGCTCGAGTCCGCGCGCCACTTCGTTCAGCCGGTCGAGGTCAACCCCGGTCTCGATGCCCATGGCCTCCAGCATCGTCAACGCGTCTTCGCTGCAGAGGTTGCCCCCCGTGGCTTTGGCAAAGGGGCTGCCGCCGATGCCGCCGATCGATCCCTCGAAGAGGCTGACCCCCGTCTCCAGCGCTGCCAGCAGGTTCGCCATCGCCGCCCCGCGTGTGTCGTGGAAGTGGGCGCCCCAGCGCACCGAGGGGAGCCGCTGCTTCATCGCCTGGAACAGCTCCTCCACCTGCGCCGGATTGGCCACGCCGATCGTGTCCGCGAGCGCAATCTCCCTGATGCCGCCGTCAGCCAGGACCACGGCCACCTCCTCGACCCGTGCCGGTGAGACGGTGCCCTCATAGGGGCAGCCAAAGGCGACGCTGATGCTGGAATCAACCGCGATCCCATCGCGACCCGCCAGACTGCCGATTTCGGCGATGTCCTTCAGCGTTTCGGCCACCGAGCGATTGAGGTTGTGCTGGTTGTAGCCGTCGGTCGCCGCCACGGTCACGGCGATGTTCCGGACGCCCGCGTCTTTAGCCCGATCGAGCCCTCGGCGATTCGGCACCAGGACTCGCAATCGGTCGATGCGGTCCTGCAACGCCTCGAGCACGGCTTCCGCGTCGGCCAGCTGGGGCACCCACTTCGGATGCACCATCGAGGTGGCCTCGACCCTGCGCAGCCCGCAGTCCAGCAGACTCGTGATCAGGCCGACCTTCGCCGGGGTGGGCAGCGGGCTCGCCCAGCTCTGGAGGCCGTCTCGGGGACCCACCTCGACCCACTCGACGGATGGCGCGCTCATCGGCCCGTGAATCTCGGCGCCCGTTTCTCGAAGAACGCGGTCACGCCTTCTTTCAGGTCATCGCTCAGGCTCAGGAGCGCGAGCTGGTCCTGCAGGTAGGCCATCGCCGCGGGAAAGCTCATGTCCTGCATCTTGTAGAAAGCCTCGAGGCCCAGTTTCATGCCAATCGGGCTCTTGCGCGACAGCTCGTCGGTCAGGGCGTCGACTTCCGGGTCGAGTTGTGCGGCCGGTACCCGGCGGTTGATCAAGCCCAGCCTTACGGCCTCTGCCGCGTCGATCCGCTTGCCGGTCAGCATCAATTCCATGGCGGCCTTCCGCGGAAGATTTCGAAAGACGATGGCCATGACCATCATCGGGAACACCCCGACGTTCACCTCGGGCATCCCGAATTGCGCCGTCTCCGATGCCACGGCGAGGTCGCAGGAGGCGACCAGGCCAACCCCGGCAGCCAGGGCGTGCCCGTTGACGCGCGCCACCGTCGGCTTCCCGAGTTCGGTCATGTCCTTGAAGAGCTCGGCAAGCTGCCGCCGCTGGAAGTAGCGATCCAGCTCAGGCTGCTCGCGACGAAAACTGTTGAGATCCGCCCCGGCGCAGAAGGTCGGGCCGGCGCCGGTCACGACGATGACGCGGACGGCCGCATCGCGTTTTGCCTCTTGCAACGCCTGACGCAGTTCCACGACCACCTCGTGGCTGAGGGCGTTGCGAGCATCCGCGCGGTTGATGGTGACGGTTGCGACGGCGCCGCGCCGCGCGAAGAGGAGATGCGTCAACTCCACTCAGGCAAGTATATGGTGCGAGATTTGGCGGCCTGGCAGCGCTCCTAGAATGAAATCGTGGAGGACGTTGTGCTGGTCGCGGCCGCCCGCACACCGTTCGGCAAGCTGGGCGGCGGCCTCTCCACCCTGACGGCCCCAGAGCTTGGCGCCGTCGTCATCCGGGAGGTGCTCGACCGGGCTCAGGTGCGGGACCCCGGGGTGGACCAGGTCATCATGGGCACGGTCATCACGGCCGGCATCGGCCAGATCCCGGCCCGCCAGGCGTCGCTCAAGGCCGGGCTCCCCACCAGCGTCCCCGCGTTGACCGTGAACAAGGTCTGCGCGTCGTCGCTGAAAGCCGTCAACCTGGCGGCCCTGCTGATCCGCAACGGCGACGCCCGGGTGGTGGTCGCCGGTGGAATGGAGAGCATGAGCCAGGCTCCGTACCTTATTGAAAGAGCACGCTTCGGTTACCGGCTCGGCGACGGCACCCTGGTCGACAGCATGGTGCGTGACGGTCTCACCGATCCGGCCAACGGCTGCCACATGGCGGTGGAGGGCAGTAACGTAGCGAAGGAATTCGAGGTTTCCCGCGAGCGGCAGGATGAGTACGCCTACGGCAGCCAGCAGCGCTACGCTGCCGCGCTCCACGCCGGTCGCCTGGCGCAAGAGCTCGTCCCGGTAATGGTGGCGAACCCAAAGGGGACCGCCGTGGTCTCGGTCGACGAGCAACCTCGACCGGAGACGACGATCGAAGGCCTGGCTCGTCTCACGCCACTGTTCCAGCCTGATGGCACAGTCACCGCTGGGAACGCACCCGGCGTCAATGATGGCGCGGCAGCCGTGCTGCTGATGAGCGCGGACGAGGCGGAGCGGCGAGGCCTAACGCCGCTGGCCACCTGGATCGCGTACGGGGAGTCGGCGGCCGATACCCCGTACCTGGCAACCGTGCCGGCGTCGGCGATCCAGGCCGCGCTCAAGCGACGCGGCCTGCGTGTCGATGACATGAACCTCTTTGAGATCAACGAAGCGTTCGCCGCGGTAGCCTGCACGTCGATGGACCTGCTCGGGATCGACGAAGCGCGGGTCAACGTCGATGGGGGCGCGCTGGCGGTTGGGCATCCGATCGGCGCCTCGGGAGCGCGGATCCTGATGCACCTTGCTTTCGAGTTGCGGCGGCGGGGCGGTGGTTACGGCGCGGCCGGCATCTGCTCGGGCATGGCGCAGGGCGAGGCCACCATCGTCCAGGTGCGGTAATGGAGCTCGCCCTCAGCCCGGAACAGGAGGAGATTCGCAAGCTGGTTTCGGAGTTCGCCGAGCGGGAGGTCAAGCCGCGCGCCGAAGCCATCGACCAGAGCGGCGAGTTCCCCCGAGACCTGGTGCAGAAGGCCGCCGACCTTGGGCTGCTCGGGATCCTGGTGCCGGAAGAATACGGCGGCGCCGGTCTCGACCACATCTCCTTCGCGATCTTCGTCGAGGAAGTCGCTCGCTTCTGTGCCAGCACTTCGGTCATCCTCGACGTCCACAACTCCGTCGGGACGGAGCCAATCGTGCTGTTCGGCAACGAGGACCAGCGGCGACGCTGGCTTGTCGATCTCGCGCAGGGCAAGAAGCTCGCGGCCTTCGCATTGACCGAGCCGGAGGCGGGTTCCGACGCAGCCAACCTCAGCACCACCGCAACCCGTCGCGATGGAGGCTATGTGCTGAATGGGACCAAGATTTTCATCAGCAACGCCGGCGAGGCCGGACTCTACGTCGTCTTTGCCACCACCCGGCCAGGTTCCGGTGCTGAAGGCATCAGCGCGTTTCTCGTCGGAGGTGATAACCCCGGCCTGAAAGTCGGGCCGAAATTCAAGAAGATGGGGCTCAACGGCTCCGCGATTGCCGAGGTGTATCTGGAAAACTGCGTCGTCGGCGAGGCGGACCGACTCGGCCAGGAAGGCGAGGGGTTTCGAATCGCGATGCGGGCCCTCGACAGTGGCCGGATCGGCATCAGCGCGCAGGCAGTGGGCCTGGCGCAGGGCGCGCTGAACGACGCGGTCGCCTATGCCCGGGAACGCAAGCAGTTCGGCAAGCCAATCGCCGAGCTGCAAACCATCCAGAACAAGCTCGCCGACATGGCGGTCAGGATCCGAGCGGCTCGCTGGATGACCTGGAAGGCGGCCGCACTTTGCGATGCCCGGCAACCCTTCACGAGGGAAGCCTCCATGGCCAAGCTGTTCGCCACCGACGCCGCTATGGACATCACGCTCGACGCCCTGCAGGTGTTCGGCGGCTATGGCTACCTCGAGGAGTATCCGATGGCACGGCGGGTCCGTGACGCCAAGGCGTGCCAGATCTATGAAGGCACAAACCAGGTCCAGCGCATCGTTATCGCTCGCGAGCTGGTGCGCGTCTGATGGACTTCAGCCTCAACGAGGAGCAGCAGCAGATCCGTGAGATGGTCCACGACCTCTGCCTCGAGCGGGTGGAGCCACGAGCGGCCGAGATCGACGAATCGGGCGAGTTCCCCTGGGATGTCAAGGAACTCTTCGCCAAGCACGACATCCTGGCGATCCCGTTCACGCCGGAGTACGGAGGGATCAGCGGCGGGGCGTTGACGCTGATCGTGGCGGTTGAGGAAATCAGTAAGTTCTGCGTCACCTCCTCCCTCATCCTCAGCGTGCAGTCGCTCGGCAGCCTACCCATTTGGCTGGCTGGAACCGAGGAACAGAAGCGTCGCTACCTTCCACCGCTGGCGCGCGGCGAACACCTGGCGGCTTATGCCCTCACCGAGCCCGGTTCGGGATCGGACGCCGGTGGAATGCGGACGCGCGCCATCAAACGCGGCGATCGCTACGTCATCAATGGCTCCAAGACCTTCATTACCGGCGGCAGCGTGGCCGACACGATCGTGGTCTTCGCTCGCACCGACCAGGACGGCGATACGCCAGCCCGCAACATCTCGGCCTTCATCGTCGAGAAGACGATGCCGGGCTTCAAGGTCGGCAAGCTGGAGAAGAAGCTCGGGATCCGAGGATCACCGACCGCCCAGCTGTTCTTCGAGGACCTGGAGGTCCCGGCGGCCAACCGGCTTGGCGGTGAGGGTGAGGGATTCAGGCTGGCGATGCGCGTGCTCGATCATTCGCGCCCGGGGATCGCCGCGCAAGCGCTGGGGATCGCGGAAGGCGCCTTCGACCTCGCCCGACGCTACGCCCGCGACCGGCACCAGTTCGGGAAGCCCATCGTCGAATTTCAGGGAATTCAGTTCATGCTGGCCGACATGGCCACCCAGATCGAGGCCGCCCGTGCCCTGACGTACGCCTCGGGCGACGCCCTCGACCGGAGCCTCCCCGATATCGGCAGCAGTTCCTCGATGGCCAAGCTGTTCGCGTCGGACACCGCCATGCGTGTCACCACCGATGCGGTGCAGATCCTGGGTGGGTACGGTTACCTTCGGGATTTCCCGGCCGAGCGGATGATGCGGGACGCGAAGATCACCCAGATATACGAGGGCACGAATGAGATCCAGCGCTTCGTGATCGCCCGCGAGCTGCTGAAGGATTCCGCGTGACTGTCAAGCAGCTGTACGTCGCGGGGGCCGGCCTGATGGGGGCCGGCATCGCCCAAACCGCCACCGCCCGCGGCTTTGACGTCACCATCCGGGAGGTGGATGACGCGCCGCTGGCCAGGGGGATGGAGAACATCAAGGCGCGACTCGAACGCCTCGTGCAAAAGGGCGACCTCGATGCCGCCACCCGCGACGCCGCACTCGGCCGCCTGCATCCGACGACCTCAATGGAGGCGGCTGGACGAGCCGACTTCGTGATCGAGGCGATTACCGAGAATTTCGACGCCAAGCGCGACCTGTTCAAGCGCCTCGACGGCATCTGCAAAGACGACGCCATTCTCGCCAGCAACACCTCGTCCATCCCGATCACGGCAATGGCCGCGGTGACCCGCCGCCCGGACCGGTTCATCGGGATGCATTTCTTCAACCCGGTGCCGCGTATGCCGCTGGTGGAGGTGACCCGCGGCCGCGATACCTCCGATGCCACGGTGGCCACCACGCTCGAGCTGTCTACATCGCTCGGCAAGACGCCGATCACGTCCCTCGACTATCCCGGCTTCATCGTCAATCGAATGCTGGTGCCCTTTATCAACGAGGCGATCCGGGCATTGATGGAAGGCCTGGGCACCCGGGAGGACATCGACCGGGGGGCCAAGCTCGGGTTGAACCACCCGATGGGGCCGCTGGAGCTGGCTGATTTCGTCGGGCTCGACACCCATCTCTACATCTGTGGCGTGCTCTACGACGGGCTACACGACTCGCGTTTCGCGGCCCCCCCGCTGCTTCGCCAGCTTGTCGACGCTGGCCATTTCGGGCGAAAGAGTGGCCGCGGCTTCTACCGCTACGGACCCGACGGCAGCCGGCTGCCCGACTGACGGCGGAGCCACGCCCAGGGGCCTTTAGGCGTCAGCGCAGCCACCAGAAACGTCAGCGCCGCGACGAATGAGGCAACGGCCAGGGTTGCCATGCCGACCGCGATGCCGGCCCAGACAACTCCGCTCTGCGACGCGATGACGCTCACCGCCGTCCCACCCAGCAGATGCAGCGTGATGAAGCCATCGGCCAGGATGAAGGTCCCCAGCATGATCAGGAGGGCGCCCGTCCGGCGGGCGCGAGCGAGCCACAGCGCCCCCACCAGCCAGAGGATGATCGCGACGGCGGCAGCGAACGCCCCGTCTTCCGGAGTGGCGCTCCCAAAGTCCTTGCGGCCGACGTTGTCGGTGGTGTGCAGGACAGCCAGAATCGCGCCCAGGAGGGCAACAAGAAGGATGGGCAGCGTCTCGAGTTGCCCGAGGCGTCCCCGCGGGTGGCTCCAGGAGACGATGGCGCCCAACATGGTCAAGGCACAGGCCGGCAGCAGGGCGACCAGGACGGCGGCAACCGCAAGCCCTTCGTGTTTCGCGTAGACATCGATCTCCCAGGGTGCGGTCACGAAATGACCCGCGGCGATCACCCCGAATTCGATGAAGGCGATCAGACCGGCCGCAAACACGGCCAGGCGAAAACCACGCCAGGCGAGATACAGGCTGACCAGCCAGATGAGGCTGACCAGGCCGCCCACCGCCACGTAGATGGTGTCGACGTTGGTGCTGCGAAGCTCATGAACGAGGTTGAAGCTGCCCAGCGCAACGGACAGCAGACCGGCTACCACTAACAGCAGCCGCGCCGGCAGCACGAACGGGCCCCGCGCGCCTCGAACCGCCGGACTGGCCCGCATCGCGACCATCTTACGGTCGCACAAATGATGCTCGCGTCCTCGCGCAACCCTCGATGGCCCTTGCCCGTTCGCTAGACTGGCTGTTTCAGTTGGGAACGCAACCGCGCCGGCGGCGCGCGTCCGCCGCGCTCGGCCCGCTGCGCGTCTGGCCGTCTGGCCGCGCCGCGATGGCCATGATCGCTGGAGTGGCCCTCCTTTTCGCGGGGCTGGCCGTGTTCCGCGTCTGGTCGGCCATTCACGCGATTGCCCCGCGTGCCCAGCCTGCCGACCTGATCACGCTGGTCCATGCCCAGTCCGACGAGCCGGGCTCTCTTGGCTGGAAGATCAAGCACGACCAGCGGATCAACATCCTGCTGCTTGGATACGGAGGGCCGGGACACGATGGCGCCTATCTGACCGACTCCATCATGGTGCTCTCGATCCGCCCGGGAACACACGAAGCGACCATGGTCTCGCTTCCCCGTGATCTCTGGGTCAAGATTCCCGCCCTCCCCAACAACCGGGTCATGATGGGCAAGCTGAATAGCGCCTATGCGATCGGCACCGATCGCCGGAATTATCCGAACGTGCGCAGCGACTGGAAAACCGCAACCGGCGGCGGGGACCTGGCGGCGGCCACCGTTTCGCAGGTCATCGGGCAGCGGATCGACTACTGGGTCGGCGTCGATTTCAGGGCGTTCCGCGACGTCGTCGATGCCCTCGGCGGCGTTCAACTCAACGTGCCGACGGCGCTCGACGACCGCCGCTACCCGCGGGGCGAGAGCACGGGAATGATGCACGTCCACTTCGATTCCGGTTGGCAGCAATTCGACGGCGAGCGGGCGTTGGAGTACGCCCGCTCCCGCGAGTCCACTTCCGATTTCGACCGCTCGCGACGCCAGCAGCTCATCATGCTGGCCGTCCGGCAGCGCGTCTTCTCGCTGAACGCGATTCCCCGGCTGCTTTCGCTGCTCGGCGCGCTGCAGGACAACGTGCGCACCAACCTGCGCCCCGCCCAGATGCGACAGCTGGCCGACCTGGCCGGGCAGTTCAAGGACGAGGACATCCGGCGGATTGCGATCGACACGTCGAATTTCCTGCGCAGCGGCTACAACAGCAGCGGCCAGTATGTCCTGCAACCGCTCGATCCAACCTACGACGCGCTGCATCGTTACCTGGCAGCGGCGCCGGTTGACCGGGCGCTGCTGGCGGCCCGAGTGCCCTTCCAGCTCCAGGATGGAAGCGGCCGCTACTGGCTGCCGTACGGAATCGGGACGCCGGCCAGCATCATGGCGTCCCTGCTGCAGGCGCAGGGATTGAACGCCCGCCCGGGGCCGGCCACCAGGCTGCGTGTGGCGCAGACCCAAATCCTGGACGGCTCCGGCGGCAGTGCGGCAGCGACCGTGGCCTGGCTGCAGAGCTACTTTGGCGGGGTCGTGGTCCCGGCTGCGGCGCCGGCCAGCGGACCCAGTGTTACCGTCCTGCTGGGCTCGGATTTCACCCTCAAAACCTTCCCGGCACCGTAGGCCCTCTCCTGTCGGAAGATCAGAAAGATGGCTGATAGGATGAGTTCGAGATGAGTTTGGCCGGGGCCCTGCTTTCCGGTGATGTGCGGGCGCTGGCGAGGGCGATCAGCCTGGCCGAAGATCGCGACCCGCAGGCGACGGAACTGGTGGCCGAGTTACAGCCCCACACCGGGAAGGCCTACCTGGTTGGGCTCACCGGCGCGCCCGGAACCGGCAAGAGCACCCTGGCCGACGCGCTCGTCAAGGTGATCCGCGACCGGGGACAAACGGTTGGCGTGATCGCCGTGGACCCCAGCAGCCCCTTTACGGGCGGTGCTGTTCTCGGCGATCGGATCCGGATGTCCCGACACACCCTCGATCGGGGCGTCTTTATCCGCAGCATGGGGGCTCGCGGTCATCTGGGTGGGCTGGCTGCCGCCACCCGGGAGGCGATTCACCTGCTCGATGCCTACGGACGGGACGTGATTCTTGTGGAAACCGTCGGTGTCGGGCAGTCCGAGCTGGAGATCTCGACCATCTGCGACAGCGTCACCCTGACGCTGATGCCCGAGTCGGGCGACGCCGTCCAGACGATCAAGGCCGGCATCCTGGAGATCGCCGATATTTTCGTCATCAACAAGGTTGACCTGGGTGGCGCCGAGAAGACGCGGCGGTTGATCCAGGACGCCATGGCTCTCGGTCCGAAGCAGGCATGGCGGCCGCCCATCGTCATGGTGTCCGCCGCGAACGAGGAGGGGATCGCAAAGGCCTGGGAGGCGATCCTCTCGCACCAGGCCTATCTCAAGGAAAGCGGCGCGCTCACCTCCCGCAGGCAGGAGCGCGTCAAACAGGAAGTCGTCGCCCTGGTGGCCGAACGCGCTCGCGAGGACGCCCGCCGCCTGCTCGACGGCGACACCGTGGTGGGACGGCGGCTCCGGGACAACCGGAATGGGAAACTAAACCCATACACGCTCGCCGAGGAGGTCCTGGGGGAGCGAGCGTCCCAAGGAGGCAGTTGATGGCGCTTCGCCGCAAGACCGCGTACGAGGAGTGGGCGACCCGGTATCGAGCCGGGAAGCGGGCCCCGAAGGAGGCTGCCACCACGCTCTCCGGCATGCCAGTGGAGCCGCTCTATACACCGGAAGACCTGGCCGGCTGGACTTACGACGACAAGCTCGGCTACCCCGGTGAATTTCCCTACACGCGCGGCGTCTACCCATCGATGTACCGGGGCCAGCTGTGGACCATCCGTCAATTCGCCGGCTACGGTACCGCCGAAGAGACGAACCGCCGCTACAAGTTCCTGCTCTCGCAGGGCCAGGCCGGCCTGTCGGTGGCCTTTGACATGCCGACCCTGATGGGCTACGACTCCGACGATCCGCTGAGCGAAGGCGAGGTGGGCCACTGCGGAGTTGCGATCGACTCGCTGGAGGACATGGAAACGCTCTTCAGCGGTATCCGGCTGGACCAGATCACCACCTCGATGACGATCAATTCGCCGGCCGCCATCCTGTACGCCATGTACATCGCCGTCGGTGAGAAGGAAGGGTTGCCGCAAAAAAGTCTTGGGGGCACGCTGCAGAACGACATCCTGAAGGAATACATCGCGCAGAAGGAGTACATCTTCCCGCCCGAGCCCTCGATGCGGCTGGTGGTGGACACGATCGTCTTTGCCGCCCGCAACATGCCCCGTTGGAACGCGGTCTCGATTTCCGGGTACCACATCCGCGAGGCCGGGTCGACCGCCGTCCAGGAGCTGGCCTTCACCCTGGCAGATGGGATGGCCTATGTGGAGGCGTCCGTCAGGGCCGGCCTGAGCGTCGACGAGTTCGCCCCCCGGCTCTCCTTCTTCTTTGACTCCCACATCGATTTCTTCGAGGAGATCGCGAAATTCCGGGCAGCCCGGCGCCTGTGGGCACGGATCATGCGCGACAAATACGGCGCCCGCGATCCCAGGTCGTGGATGCTCCGTTTCCATACCCAGACCGCCGGCGTCTCGCTGACCCGGCAGCAGGTGGAGAACAACATCAGCCGCACCGCCTACGAAGCCATGGCCGCCGTGCTTGGCGGAACGAACTCGTTGCACACCAACTCGATGGACGAGGTGCTGGCGCTGCCGACCGAGCGAGCCGCACAGATCGCCCTGCGTACCCAGCAGGTGCTGGCTCACGAGACCGGCGTCACGAATACCATCGACCCGCTCGCCGGATCCTTTTTCCTGGAGCGGCTCACCGACGAGATGGAGCGGGGCGCACAGCAGTACTTCGATCGGATCGAGGAGCAAGGGGGCGTGCTTCGCTGCATCGAGAATGGGTTCTTCCAGCGAGAGATCGCCGATGCGGCGTTCGAATTCGAGCGCAAGCTGGAGGCGAATGAGCGGATCATCGTGGGCGTCAACGCCTATAAGGAGGGCGAAGGCGCCGATGTGCCCACCCTCAAGATCGGGCCCGAGACCGAGCGGGGCCAGGTTGCGCGGCTCAAGGCGCTCAAGGCTCGCCGCGACAACACCAGCGTGCGCAACCGGCTGGAAGAGCTCAAAGTCGCGGCTCGGGGCAATGACAACCTGATGCCGCCGCTGCTGAACTGCGTCAAGGCGTACGTCAGCGAGGGTGAGATCATGGCCGCGCTCAAGGAGGTATTCGGCGTCTACCGTGAGCCGATCCTCTTCTAAATGATTCGGCTTCGTTTTTCGTTGCTCGGACGGGTGATGGCGGCCATCGTCGTCGTTGTGATCGTCGCCCTCTACGTGATGCGGCACTGATGGCGCCGGCAGAGACGTCCACCAGGTCGCAAGCGCCGATGAATCAAAACAAGCGCTGGCGAGTGCTCACCGCGAAAGTCGGCCTCGACGGACACGATCGCGGCGTCAAAGTGGTGTCGCGCGCCCTCCGCGACGCGGGCGTCGAGGTGATCTATGCCGGACTTCGCCAAACGCCGGAGATGGTCGTGGAAGCGGCGATCCAGGAGGACGTCGACGCCATCGGCGTCAGCCTGCATAGCGGCGCGCATATGACCCTCATTCCACGGATCCTCGAGCTCCTCAAGGAACGCAACGCCTCTGACATCGTGATCTTTGGCGGCGGCATCATCCCCCACGACGACGCCACCGAGCTGAAGAAGATGGGTGTCGTGGAGATCTTCGGGCCGGGGAGCACGCTGCAATCGATCATCGATTTTGTGAACCACGGATTCAAGGCCGCGTGATCGCGACGGCGCCCAGAAAGCTCGGCCGCTTCGAGCTTCACTGCGTGAGCGATGGGATCTGGCGCATGGACGGCGGCGCGGTCTTTGGCGTCGTTCCCAAGGTCATGTGGGAGAAGCTGAAAGCCCCCGATGCGCGCAACCGGATCGCCATGGCCACCAACTGTCTTTTGGTCCGGACGCCGGACGCCAATATCCTGATCGAGGCCGGCATCGGGCCCAAACTCTCCGACAAGGAACGCGACATCTACGCCTACGAACGGGATCCGGGGATTCCCGATGCGCTTGCCCGCGTCGGCTTAAAGCCGCAGGATATCGATCTGGTCGTCCTCAGCCACCTGCACTTCGACCACGTGGGCGCCCTGGTGACGCCAGGCCGCGACGGTGAACTGACGCCACTGTTCCCGCGTGCCCGGCACGTCGTGCAGGCTCGGGAGCTCGAGGCGTGGCGCCACCCGGATCTCCGTAGCAAGCCGTCATACAAGCCCGAGAACCTTGGCCTTCTCGAGGAGGAGGGGCGGCTTCAGGTTGTGGACGGCGACGAGGCGATCGCGCCCGGCGTCCGCGTCCGTGTGACGGGCGGCCACACCGCGGGACACCAGGCGGTCTACGTTCAGGACCAGGAGCAGACCGTCGTGTTCACCGGCGACTTCCTCTTCATGCGCGCGTTCATGAAGGCGAATTGGGTGAGCGCCCTGGATCTCTTCCCGCTGGAGGCCATCGAGCGCAAGGCGGCCTTCCTCAGCGAAGCCGCCCGGGAACGGTACCTGATCTGGCTCTACCACGAGACCGAGCAGATGCTCGGCTACTGGACTGGCGAAGGCTTCACCAGCGCGGAGAGCCTTAGCTCACGATAAGAAGAACTTCTGCGCCACAGCGCTCGCACTCGCCGCGCACGACGTAGTTGCCTGTCTTCAAATCCATGGCGGAGGGGCGCAAAATCGCGACCGATTGCCGGCACGCCCGGCAGTTGGCCTTCATGGGCGCGACCGGGATCTCCGGCGCCTGGAAGGTCCAGGTATGCGGTGCCAGCTGGTGCATGGTCGAGTGGGCAAGGGCCATATGTGAGCTCCTACCCTCTCTAACGCGCAGGCTCACAAAAGGACGTCCGCCCTTTGGCCGGTCCCCTTACGGCAAACCGCGTAGAGGCCCCAGCGCACCCGTCCGGTTAGCGAGGCCGCAGGCCGAGCCGCGCTTTCGCGCGAGTCAGGGCGGGCGCCGAACAGCGTCCTGTACCACGCTCACGAGGCCAAGGAAATTTCGGCCGAGTGCGTGATGGGACGCTGGGCGGCGCACCCGCCCGGTTAGCGAGGCCGCAGGCCGAGCCGCGCTTTCGCGCGTGTCAGGGCGGGCGCGGAACAGCGTCCTGTACCACGCTCACGAGGCCAATGGAATTTCGGCCGAGTGCGTGATGGGACGCTGGGCGGCGCACCCGCCCGGTTACGTCAGTAGACGATGACGGGGGTGCCGGTCGGCGTCCAGTTCCAGAGCCAGACCATATTGCTCCAGGGGACGTTGACGCAGCCGTGCGTGCCGGTGTCTTCCCCGGTTGGGTCATAATGCGGGCCATTGGTGCCCGGACCGTACCGGGAGCGCCAGGACGCGTCGTGAATGCCGTCGCCGCCGTTGAACCACATCACCATCTGGACTTTGCTGTCCGGGTACCAGTACGGCGAGCCCTTCGGCCAGGGTGAGTGCATGGTCCAGGGCGAGACCTTCCAGTAGACCTTGAAGCTCCCGGCGTCGGTCTCCAGGCCGGGGCGCCCGGTGGTCACGTAGGTCCAGAACACCTGCTGGCCGTGTGAATAGGCCCGAATCACCTGCTCTTTCAGCGAGATGGTGATGGCCTTCTCCGGGAGGTTCTGGCTCATCGCGGTCTGCAGGACCTTGTCCTGCACCGTGAGGCCAGCGTTGACCTGTTCCAGATCGGCGACGGTCGCCGTGCTGCCCAGCTGGGTCGCCAATTTCTGGACATGCACGTCGACGATCGCCACGTCCATCTGGAAGATCCGCGCCGTCTGGAGATCGGCTCGAACCTGGGCAAGGGCGGCATTCGCCCCCGCCCGCGCCAGGCCGGCGTCGCCGTGGTCTTTCGCTGCCGCCTGCGCGGCGTATTCGCCGACGAGCTTGTTGGCGGTTTCCTGGTCGGCGACGATGAGCGAGAGTTTCGAGAGCGGCGCCTTCAGCTCGCTGTTGACGGCGCGAAAGGCGCGGACGGTGGTGGCGTTGTTGACGTCGTCCTGGGCCTTTACCGGGAGGCCGGTAAATTCATCCAGCAGCTGCTCGTCGACACCGAGCTGTCTGGCCTTTCCCAGGTTGAGGGACAGCTGCCTGGTCGCCGCCTGAGCCGCATCATGGGTCTCGGCCAGGAGCTTCTGCATCCGCGTCTCGAGCTGCTCCTTGATATCGGTTTCCTGGGTGGCCGCCCGGGAGAAAAAGGCGATCCGCTCCTCGTTGAAGGGCGCCGTGACGCTGGGTGGGACTTCCGCCGCGGTCGTCAGCTCCTGGCGCTGCAGGTCTGAATATTCGGCCGTATCCAGCCCGAGCTGCGCGGCACGCGCCTGGGCCTTAAGGACCTGGGTGCGGGCGCTCTGGTAGTCCTGCTCGGCGAAGGCTTCCCGCATCTGCTGGACGAAGATGAAGCTGGCCACCAGGGCGAACGTCCCCAGCACCACTCCTATTCGGAGCGCGTTTCGACGCAGAAACTTAAGACATGATGCCAGCATCGTGTGTCAGCCGATTCTAAGGACTTCGGCCACTCAAGGTAACGGCCAAACGGCGGAAAAGTTCCGGTGAAGGGCCGTTCAGCGGTCGCCAAAGGCTGTGTTAAGATGGGCGCCGCCGAATTCGCGCCGAAGGAGAAAACCTCTGGCCACGGCCACCCCCGTTACGCTCAAACTCGAGCCCCGTGAGGATCGGGGAAAGCACACCCGGACCCTCCGTCGCCAGGGCCGGCTGCCTGGCGTCGTCTATGGCCACAACGTCGACGCCGTGACGGTGGCGGTGGACGGCCGGGAGTTCGTCAAGGCCTTCCAGAAGGTGGGGCGCAACCAGCTCCTCGATCTCCAGGTCGGCGATGAGCCGGTACGCAAGGCGCTCATCCGTGAGGTTCAGCGGAGCCCGCGCGACGGCGATCTGCTGCATGTCGACTTCTACCAGGTCAATCTCACCGAGAAGATCGAGTCGGAGGTGCCGATCGAACTCGAGGGTGAGATCGAACTGGTCGTCAAGGGGGAGGCCGATCTACAGCGAGGCTTGCATGCCCTCAAGGTCGAATGCCTGCCGACGGATCTGCCGCCAGTGATCACGGTGGATCTTTCCGGTTTGAAGGAGATCGACGACGAGATCCGCGTGAAGGACCTGACGATTCCGCCGGGCTGCGAGATCCTCGACGAGCCCGATGACCTGATCGTCAAGGTCGCCGCCCACAGGGAAGAAGTCGAAGAGGTCGCACCGGCGCCGGCCGCCGCCGAGGTGCCGACGGTCGGTGAGACGCAGGCTCCTGCCGAGCCTGCCGCCGAGGGCGAAGCCCCGACCGAGAGCTAAGTCCAGAGCGCCCCTACAATGGGCGCCATGCTGGCCAGCGCCGCGAGTGCGTGGGAAACCCTCCGCAGCTATCTTCCGAGTGACCACGACCTTTTCAAGGTTGTGGTGGCAATCCTCATTCTGGTCGCGTTTTATCTGCTGGCGCGCTTCGTTCGGATGCTTGCCGGCAAGGAACTGAAACGAGTCAATGCCGATCCGCAGGTCGCACTGCTGGTCAACCGCATGGTCTTTCTGGCCGCACTGGTCATCGGCGTGGTGGCTGCCTTCAGCGAACTCTTCGGCAGCCCGGCGCTGGTGTTTGGCGGCTTCGGGTTTTTGGCACTGGCCTTCAGCCTGGCTTTCCAGGACATCCTGAAAAACTTCATCGCCGGCATCTTCATGTTGCTAGAACGCCCGTTTCGCCTGGGCGATGAGATCACCGTCGACAACCACACCGGCATCGTCGAGAACATCGAGATGCGGGCGACCACGCTGCGGACAAGTGAGGGCGAGCAGGTGATCGCACCGAACTCGCTCGTGTATACGGGTACGATCATCAACCGCACCCGCTACCCGACGCGCCTCTTCACCCTCACGGCCAAGCTCCCGAGCGGCGTCGCGCCCGATGGGCTCGCCGAAAAAATCAAGGAAGAGATCCAGCGCCGTCCCGACATTGCCAAGGATCCGCCGCCACATGTTGCCGTCCAACCCAACGTCGACGGGGGCCTGACGCTCGAGGTCCGGTACTGGCTGGACTATCGGCGCAACGACCCCCTCGCCGTCCAGGCCGCCGTGGGGCAGCAGATTTACCAGGCGCTTCAATCCACCAAATAGCGACCCAGGCACGTCGGGTGGTCGCGGTCTTTTTGGCCTTCAGCCCGGCGGCGCGGCATTTTCTCGCCTTCTCGATCCTGATATCGATCGCGTTCGCCATCTTCAACCTGGTGTTCAACCTGTACATGAGCGCGCTCGGCTTCTCCAACGACATCATCGGGGTCTTCAACTCACTCCCAGCTCTCGCTTTGCTCGGCGTCGGGCTTCCCCTCGCCGCGATGGCCGATCGCATTGGCTATCGTCTTTTTCTCCTGGGGAGCGGCAGCCTGGCGGTGATCGGATCGCTGGTTCTGTCGATCGCCGGTGGGCGGCTGGTCGCCGTGCTCGCGGCCGGGACCTTCGCGCTCGCCCTCTCCGTCCTCGCGGTGCTGAGTGGGCCGCTGCTGGCCCAGATCAGCCGGGAAACGGAGCGCGTCTCTCTCTTTGCCGTCAACCAATCGCTGGCGTGGCTGGCGGTGCTCATCGGCGACCTGCTCGGTGGCGGGATACCGGAGGCCGCGGCCCGCGCAACCCGGTCGTCGAGTGCCTCGCCGGGCTCGATTCGGTCGGCCTTCGTGGTGATGACCCTGTTGACGGTGCTGGGCTTGCCGTTTCTTCTCCGGCTGGCGAAGGAAGCCGGGCTCAGGCCCACGGTGGTCATGCCCGTTCGCGACCTCCTCCGAGTCGACACCCGGCGCTTTACCCGCATCCTGTTGCCGGGCTTTGTGCTGGGGATCGGCGCCGGCATGTATCTCAACTTTCTCCAGCTCTATCTGTTGCAGCGCTTTGGGTTGACTCCAGGACCGATCGGTCTGATCCTCGCCGTCGGCGCGGCGCTCACCGCGCTCGTCACCCTGCTGGCGCCACGCGTGGCGCGTCGGACGGGATTGAGCCGGAGCGTCGGGCTGCTGCAGGCGGCCGGCTCACCGTTGGTCCTGGGGCTTGCCTTCATCATGACGCTGCCCCTCGCGGTGGTGATCATCTATCTCCGCCAGCTGGCGCTGAACCTGCAGGCACCATTGAGCCAGGTGTTCGGGATGGAGTACGTCGAGCCTCAGCAGCGAGCTCGACTGGCAACGGCGCAGACGGTCGTGACCGGCATCGGGCTGGGTGGGCTGGGTCCGCTGCTCAGCGGATTCCTCCAGGTTCGCGGCGGCTATCAGTTGGCCTTTTCGGTCAGCGCCGGATTCTACATGCTGGCGGGCCTTACCTTCCTGGTGATGTTCGGCCGACTGCGGCTGCCGTCGGAGCGCGCCGCGGCCGGCTAAGCGAGTTGGCCCAGGGCCAGCAGGTTCCCTTCGCTGTCGCGGAACCACGCTGCTTTTTCGTATCCGAGGTCGGCAATGCCCTGGTTGGTCTTCAGGCCGGGGAAGTCATATTCCTCGAATTGGACGCCGCGACTCTTGAGCTTGGCGACGCTGGCGACAATATCCTTCACGAACAAGGCCATCTGGGTATGTTGTCCAGCGGCGTGTCCGCCACTGGGGAACAGAAGAAACCCGCTGGTGCCGTTTCCTTCATAAAAGAGGGCACCCGCGAACTCGCGTGTTGGTCTCAGTCCCAGCTTCTCCGCATAGAACGCCTTCGCGCGCGCGAGATCCTCCACCGGCAGCGTCGTCTTCGCGATCGCGTCATTCAAGCTCATCGGAAGATGTTAGAGCGAACTTCTATAGTCAGCTGATGGCGCAGGAGACGTTGTTTCCGGCTCCGCAGGAGCCGGTCGCAAAAGACCAGCCGCTGGCGGCTCGCATGCGACCGCGCAGCCTCGATGAGTTCGTGGGCCAGGAGCACCTGGTCGGCCCCGAGCACGAGCTGCGCCGCGCCATCGAGGAAGACCGGGTCGGCTCGATGATCCTCTGGGGACCTCCGGGCAGCGGCAAGACCACGCTGGCGCGGTTGATCGCGCGCGTCACCTCATCGCACTTCGTTCCCCTGAGCGCGGTCAGCGCCGGGGTGGCGGACCTGCGGCGGAACATCGAAGAGGCGCGGCTCCGTCGGGCCCAGTCGGGCAAGCGAACCATCCTGTTCATCGATGAAATTCATCGTTTCAACAAGGGCCAGCAGGATGCGGTGCTGCCGTTTGTCGAGGAAGGTGTCATCACCCTGATCGGCGCAACCACCGAAAACCCATCATTCGAAGTCAATGCCGCGCTGCTGTCGCGGACCCGCGTCTTCGTGCTCGGTGCGCTGGACGACTCGCAGGTGGGCGAGATCGTCGATCGGGCGGTAACGGACGCGGAACGTGGACTCGCACCCCGCCACGTCGGCCTCGACGCCGACGCTCGCGCCGCACTGATCCGCGTGGCGAACGGCGACGCCCGGGTGGCCCTCAACGGCCTCGAGGCCGCCGCCGCCCTGGCGCGACCGAAGCAGGGGCGGCGGAACGTCACCGCCGCGCTGGTCGAAGAGGCGGTGCAGCGAAAGAACCTCCTGTATGACCGCGCCGGCGAGGAGCACTACAACATCATCTCGGCCCTGCACAAGAGCCTCCGGGACAGCGACCCCGATGCCTCGCTCTACTGGCTGGGGCGCATGCTCGAGGCTGGTGAGGATCCGCTCTACGTCGCCCGCCGGCTGATCCGCTTTGCCTCCGAGGACATCGGCCTCGCCGATCCGCAGGCCCTGACTCAGGCGGTCGCCGCCCAGCAGGCCGCGCACTTCATCGGGATGCCAGAGGCAAATCTGGCGCTGGCGCAGGCCGTGGTCTATCTCGCCACCGCGCCCAAGAGCAACGCGCTCTATGCCGCATACGCGAGCGTGCAGGAAGACGTCGAGCGGACCCGGGCCGACCCGGTGCCGCTGCACCTTCGCAACGCGCCCACCCCGCTGATGCGAAAGATCGGCTATGGCAAGGGCTATCGCTACGCCCACGATTACGAGGACGCGCAGGTCGAGCAGCAGCACTTGCCCGACGCGATCAAGGACCGCACCTATTACCACCCATCCGAGCGAGGTTACGAGAAGTCGGTCAGGGAGCGGCTCGACGCCTTTGCCGCCGCTCGCCTCCGGAAGCCCAGCTAACTGGGGACGGCTTCGACGTGTGGCTTGAGCGCGGCATAGCCGTTGGCCATCACCCGCGTGTGGTTGCTGGCAAGCACTCCCCGGGCCAGCGGCGCGATCAGGTTCAGAACCGGATTCGTGGTGGCGACGTCCCAGTAATAAACGGCCGTCGACTCGCCGGGGACAGGCTCCGAGAATTCCCACCGTCCCGTCCCGACAAGCTCTCCGGTAGATCGCAGCAGAATGTGTCGAGGACGCTCGGCCTCGAGGACCTCGATCGAGTAGGTGAGGCTGTACGGTAGCGAACCGCGGACTTCGCATTCGACGACGGAACCGACCGATTTTCCGTCGCCGCGGATGACGGTCACCCGCCTGAAGTTCTTCCACCATCCGGGGTAGCGCTCGATGTCCAGGACCACCAACCAGGTCCGGTCGACGGGAGCGACGAACCGCCACTCGGTCCTGAAGTGGTAGGTGACCGGCACGTCGAGTATTTTATGGACGTGTTCTACAACCTGCTCAAACTGTTGCATATCCTTTTCGCGATCACCGCCGTTGGGTCGAATCTCAGCTACGGCATCTGGCAGGGGCTGGCTGGTAACGATCCGCAGCGCAACACGTTCGTGCTCCGCTCGATCAAGTTCATCGACGACCACGTCGCGAACCCCGCCTACCTCCTCCTCTTGGCTAGCGGGCTGACGCTGGCCTGGTGGCACTGGTCCTACACGACGCATTGGATCCAGGCCGCGATCGTGCTGTATGTGATCGTGATTCTGTTCGGGTTTGCGGTCTACTCGCCGGCGCTCGTCCGTCAGATCGAGACGCTCGAGCGCGAGGGAATCGGCTCGGCTGCCTACCGAGGCGCCGCGATCCGCGCGACGGCGATCGGCATCGCCGTGATGGTGCCGGTTCTAGGCATTCTCTTCATGATGGTCGTCAAGCCGACACTCTGACGGACGGCGGTCGTCGCTCCACGACGTCAAGCATCCGCCGCATTTCGTCATAGGCCTCGTCCGCAACCGGGACATATCGCTGGATCAGGCCTCGTGCGAGCCGCGCACGGCTCGCCGGATCGTCGCTCAAGGCGGCGAGCGCGCTTCCGACCCCCGCCGCGAGGTCGTCAGGCAGGCGGGTGGTAGCAACCACCGGCGGGATCGACGATGGGCCGAACACGGCGACCACCCGCAGCGCCTGGGCGAGACGCGGATTCCTCAGCTGTTCGACCCCGAGCACGTGCGAGTCGATCGCCGAGGCGGTCACCCCGCCATCGACCACCCGGCGGATCGATTGCTGGTGTCCACCCGAGTAGGTGACCTCGCCGAAGAACCGCTCGCGCTCCCCCATTTGTTGCAGCTGGTAACGGCTCAGCAGACAACCCGAGTAGGAGTCGCCGACGCTATGCGCCCAGCTCTGCCCGCGAAGGTCGGCGAACGACTGCCAGGGGCTATCCCGGCGCACGATTACGTCGGAGAAGTAGACCGGGCGGCCGCGGTAGCGGGGCCCGTGCAAAACCGGTGCGGCCAGAAGCCGCAGCATGCCGGGCTGTTCCTGCAGGAGGCGAACATAGGGGAGTCCGCACAGGAAGGCGACGTCGACCGAGGCCTGCCGTAGCTGCTCAACGGAGATCCCCTCGACCAGGGTCGCCGGCACGCCGAGCCGCCGCCCGACCTGCTCGGCGACGTCCGTGTAGGTCGAGGTCATGTTTGGCGCCAGGAAATTCGCGAAAACGAGCGTTCTCACGTTCGAGTTGACGGCAGTATCGCACAGATAGTGGAGATTTCTTGCGCCCGCGAGCCACTTCTGGCATACTCCGCAAAACACTCGTTGCGAGGTGACGCGCCCATCGTCGGCCCGATAATTGAAAATCCGCTCCACGGCGAGCGCATCCGGTTTCTGAAGACGGCTCCGGAAACCGATGGCGAGCTGGTGCAGTACGAATCCTGGCTGGCGCCTGGCGGCGGCGTGGGTGTCCCGCACATTCACCCGGTGCAGCAATCGGACTTCACGGTTGTCGCCGGGACGGCATCTTTTTCAATCCATGGAGCGCGATTCGAGCTCGGACCCGGCCAGCGCCTGACCGTTCCACCGGGGACGGAGCATTGTCTGTGGAACGGCGGTCCCGTCGAGGCTCACCTTATCGTCGAGTTCCGCCCGGGCCTGCTGAAGCAGGAGTTCTCCGAAACCACCTTTGGCCTGGCTCGGGACGGCAAGCACCACCTCCGGAACCTTCGCAACGTCCTCCAGTGGGCGGTCATCACTGCCGCCTACCGCCGGGAAAGCCGGCCGCTGGGGCAACCTCGTTGGCTGCGGCTCGGTCTGCTCGCTCTTGCCCCCGCTGGATTGTTGGCCGGCTACCGCGCTCACTATCCGCGATACTGCACGCGGTCCGACGGTCAGCCCAACGGGCCGGAGGATCCCCATTTGATGCCGGATACCGACCGGCTCGCCAGCTGAGCGTCTCGCCAGCGACGCCACGCGACCGCTGATCGCCCGTGGCTGAGGCGGCCTACGACCTGGCCATCCTCGGCGCCGGCGTGATGGGCCTGTTCACGGCCCTGTTCGCAAGCCGGCGCGGAGCGAGGACCCTCGTCCTCGACGCCTGGCGGATCGGCGACTCGAGAGCGGCATCCTACAGCCTGACGCGGTCGATCCGCAGTGATTACCTTGATCCCCTCTATGCGCGCCTGGCCTATGAGGCGAGAAAGCTCTGGCTCGATTTCCAGGCCGAATCGGGCGAACCCTTCCTGATCGAGTGCGGCTGTCTGAATATCGCCAGGGCCAGCGTGACCCCGGCGCTCTCGGAAACATACGCGGAGCAGAGCTACCGAGTGCTCCAAGGCCTCGATCTCAAGACCCGGGCCTTCGATCGGGTTGGCCTGCATGCGCGGTTTCCCCAGTTCGACGCCGACATCGGCCGGCTGGATGTCGAGGCGGGGTTCCTGTATGTGCCACCAATTACGCAAACCCTCCTTGCCGGGTTGCGGGCGGCGCGGGTGGACATCGAGCAGGACACCCGGGTCGAGCGGATCAGCCGGCGGCAGGGCCGGACCGTCATCGATACTTCCGCGGGGGAGCGCCTGGCGCAGCGATTGGTTTTCACCGCCGGGCTCGGGGTCAACGACCTTCTGGCCAGGACTGTGGGCTGCAACCTCCAGCTTCCGATCCGCCCGGACCGGCCCAGTGAGTCGAAGTACTTCGTTCCGCCGCTCGAGAAGCGCGAACAGTTCATGCCCGAGCGGCTACCCGTGTTCGCGTATCTCGACGTCGGCATCTATGGCCATCCAATGCTCCAGGGGAAGACGCCGGGAGTGAAGATCGGCTACTACAATCCACCGGACGTGCGTCGACAGGTGACCGGGGTTACGAGCGTGCGGAGCTTTGTGGCCGAGTGCATGCCGGAGCTTGTGGATGCCCGCGTCATCGATGTCGAGGGGGCGGACCAATGCTCGTATGATCTGGTCGCAGATGACAACTTCATCCTGGGGCCGCTCCCCAGCCTTCCCGATGCGGCGATCGGTACCGGCTGGCGCGGCACGGGTTACAAGTTCGCGCCGCTCATCGGCCGGACGCTGTCGGAACTGGCCCTCGATGGCAAAACGGTCGAGGATATCGCCCGCTTCGCTCCCGAACGCTTTGTGACCAGCCATGCCGGTTAGGACGGGTCGCGGGATTCTCGAACGACTGGAGGCCGGCGTTGTGCTGGGCGCCGAAGGGTACGTCTTCGAGCTGGAGCGGCGCGGCTACATCAAGGCCGGGCCCTATGTCCCCGAGGTCGTTCTCGATTTTCCCGACGCAGTGCGCGAGCTGCACCGCGAGTTCCTTCGCGCCGGCGCGGACGTCATGGTGGCGCTTACCTACTATGCGCATCGCGAGAAGTTGAAGACGGTCGGTCGCGAGAATGACCTCGAGGCGTTGAACCGGCAGGCCCTACGGGTCGCGAATGAGGTCGCGCGCGAGGGCGATGCGTTGGTGGCTGGCGATATCTGCAATACCTGGGCCTACGATCCGAAAAACAAGGAGGCCTCCTCGCGGGTGGTCCGCGCGATGTACGAGGAGCAGCTGTCCTGGGCCGTGGACGAGGGCATTGATTTCGTCATCGCCGAAACGAACGACTATTTGGGCGAGTCCCTCATCGCCTTGCAAGTCATCAAGGAGCTCGGCTTGCCCGCCATGGTCACCCTGGCGTCCACCCGGCCACAGCAGACCTGGGACGGCTACGACTATGTTGACGCCTGCCAGATCCTGGCGGACAAGGGGGCCGACATCGTCGGCCTGAATTGTGATCGAGGGCCCGCCACCATGCTGCCGATCATCGAGCGCGTTCGTCGCCGGGTCAGCAGCTACGTCGCGGCGCAGCCGGTTCCGTACAAAACCGATCCCGCCATGCCCACCTTCGAGTCATTGAAAACCGCGTCTGGAACGCGGGCCTTTCCGATCGCGCTCGAACCGTTCCTCTGCACCCGTTTCGAGATGGCCGCCTACGCGCAGCGCGCCAAGGCGCTGGGTGTCAATTACATCGGGGTCTGTTGTGGCGGCGCACCGCACTATGTGCGCGCCATGGCTGAAGCACTCGGACGGACCGTGCCGGCCAGCCGCTACTCGCCGGCGATCGAGCTGCACCCGATGATCGGGGCACACGTCGAGGAAAAAGAGAAGCAATTCCTCGTCGACTGGAAAGGCTGAAACAGCCCGGCCTATTGAAATGGCCGTGACCCCGCCCGAGGGCGGGGCCACGCCATCCGTGAGCGCTAGGCGGTTCCGGCGAGGTCCGAAAGTTTCGTGTACTTGCCGTATTTGCCGGATTTGAGGACGGCGAAGGCGTTCTGATCGACCGCGGGGGAAGCATCGAGCGCCTTGAGGTTCTTCGGGCCGAGGTAGGTGTTCAGCTTGGCCACCGTGGCGGTGGCGTCGGGCGTGGCCTCGCCTTTCCCCTTGTTCTGGAACTCCAGTTCGGTGGCGGCATAGTCCGGGAAAAGATCGATGTCGCCGCGCTCGAGTGCCGGCTCGACCACCTCACGCGAGCCCAGGTTGAGCTTGAAGTTAACCGTGTAGCCCTTTCCCTTCAGCGCCTGACCGTATATCTGGGCGATGATCGCGCTTTCAGGGAAGTTCAGAGCACCGATGTTGAGGGTGCCTTTCGAGGCGCCCGAGGCCGACGTGGCGTAGCTGTGATCCATCAGCCATTTCTTGGCGATCACGTCGGGGTCCTGCTTGTCGACGTCGGCACTCTTGTTCAGGGAGATCAGGTCCTGGGTCGTGAGCTTGCCGTCGATCTCATTGAGCAGTGCGGTGACGTCGGCGTTTGCCTTGGCGGTTTTGATCACCGGCACGACATTGTCGGCGTTCTGCAGATGCTTGTCATCCTCGAGCTGGACGTACTTCCCGGTCGAGTAGGCGCTGTCGCTCGAGAAGATCAGGCCAATGTCGATGTCACCGCGATCCAGCGCGGATTTCGTCAGCGGCCCACCGGCATCCAGCGCCTTGAACGCCTTGAAATGCAGGCCATACTTTGAAGTCAAACCAGCTTCGCAGAACGGCCGCGTCGGGCACTCCGGGGGTCCACCGAGGGTCATCTTGCTGGCGATCGGCCCCGGGCTCGAACTGGATGGCCCACCTGTCGATCCGCACGAGGTCGTGACGAGTGCCAGGGCCACCATGCTGGCGCCGAGCACAAAGATTCGCTCCATTCGCATCTTCTCCACCTCCTGAGTCTTTACGCCGCCGATAACTCCGCCGCCGGTACCTTCGATAGGGTCGTGTCGACTGATTCGCGCATTCGCAGGCCTTTCGGAACGCTGAGCCGTTGGAGGCCCGTAAGGCTAACCTCGACCAGGATGGAAAGGATCGCCACCAAGAGCCCTCCCGCAATCTTTTGGGCATCATCGCGCTGACTGAACCCATCGATGATGAAACGGCCGAGCCCGCCCCAGCCAACCAGCGCAGCCAGCGTGGCGGTGGCAACCACGTTAACCGCCGAAGTCCGGATCCCGGCCATGACGAACGGTAAGGCGATCGGCAGTTCAACACGAAACAGTACGGCTCGCTCGCGCATGCCCATGCCGCGAGCGGCTTCGCGAATGTCGGCGTCGACCTCGCCCATTCCGATATAGCTGTTGGTAACCATCGGCGGAATGCCCAGGGCAACCAGGGCAATGAAGGCGGGAGGCCACCCAAGGCCCACAAGCTCGAAGGCGATCACCAGCAGGGCAAAGGAAGGGACGGCTCGACCGACGTTCGCGACGTTGATGGCGACAATTCCACCGCGCCGCAGGTGGCCCAATCCGATGCCAATGGGCAACGCGATGATTGCCGCCGCGAGAATCGACGCGCCTGACAGTTCAACATGTTCGAGCAGTCGATTCGGAATGCCAAAATCGCCCTGCCAATGGCTTCCATCTGCGAACCAGCGAGCCACCTGCTCGAAAAGACTCATGTGCCGGCCCGGCTCCTTGCCCAGGGGGTAATCACGCGCTGGATGCCCGCCAGTGTCAAATCGGCGAAAACGGCGAGCGCCACCGAGAGGGTCGTCCCAACCACGAGAGGTGTCTTGAAGTCCCGGATGAGCCCGTCGTAGATGAGGCTTCCCAGGCCACCTTTACCAATGAGAAAGGTCACGGTCACCAGGCCTATGGTTGTCACGGTGGCAATCCTGAGACCGGCGATGATTGCCGGGAGCGCGAGCGGTACTTCGATTCCCACCGCTTGCCGGAATGGTCGATACCCCATTCCGCGCGCTGCTTCGCGGACGTCCTCGGGCACGGCGTCGAGGCCGACCACGACGTTTCTGATGAGGATCAACAGGGTGTAGCTCACGAGGCCGATCTCAGCCGTAAGCGTCGTCAGCCCGGTAAATGGGACAAGGATTGAAAAGAGGGCAAGAGATGGAATCGTGTAGAGGATTCCCGTCACGGAGAAGATCGGGCCGCGAAGGATGCGTTCACGCCAGCCGACGACGCCCAACGGTAGGGCGATGATTAACCCGATGGCAACGGCGATCAGGGTGAGCTCAATGTGCTGCGCTAAGGCGGCACGGATGACCGGTACGTGACCGGAAATCCAGTCCCACCGGATCCATGGATCGTCCGCTGCCCCGAGGACCCCGGTGGCCAGCATCCGCCGATGCTAACAGCCGACCCGCCGCGCCGCAATTTAGAGTAGAAGTTTCTAATGATTCGGCTGGAAGAGGTCAGCAAGTGGTACGGGGCGCAGCTGGCGGTGCGGGACTTGACGATCGAGTTCCACACCGGGCAGCTCACCATGCTTGTCGGCCCCTCGGGCTGCGGCAAGACGACGACCCTGAAAATGATCAACCGGCTCATCGAGCCGAGCAGCGGGCGCATCTTGCACGATGACCAGGATGTGACTCATACCGACCCCGTGACGCTGCGGCTGCGGATGGGCTACGTGATCCAAAACGTCGGCCTCTTCCCGCATCTCACGATTGCCGACAACGTCGCGACCGTCCCTCGCCTGCTGAGTTGGGACAAGCGTCGGATCGCGCGCCGGGTCAGCGAGCTGCTTGAGCTGGTCGGCCTCGACCCTCGCGCTTTCGCAAACCGCTACCCGCACCAGCTCTCCGGCGGACAGCGGCAGCGGGTCGGGGTAGCCCGGGCGTTGGGCGCCGATCCGCCGGTGTTGCTGATGGATGAGCCCTTCGGTGCCATCGACCGGATTGCCCGAGAGCGCCTGCAGAACGAGTTTCTGCGGATCCAGCGCGAAGTGCGCAAAACCGTCGTGTTCGTGACCCACGACATCGATGAGGCCATCAAGCTCGGCGACCGAATCGCGATCATGAACCAGGGGCGGCTCGAGCAGTATGAAACGCCGGCCGCGATCCTGGCCAAACCCGCGTCGGACCTCGTCATCGATCTCCTCGGGCCTGACCGTGGGCTCAAACGGCTGTCGGTCACGCCTATCGACCTCAACGTGCTGGAGCGCCCTCCCATCGTCCACCCCGACGAGTCGCTGGCCGAAGCGCGCGGCCGGCTGGACGGGAAGTGGAGGCGGCTGATCGTCCTCGACCGTGATGGCCGCCCAGTCGGGGAGTTGGACGGAAATCAGATCGACGGCGATGGGCGCGTCAGCGAGCGGGTCCGCCCCCTGGACGCCACCGTGCCGGCGGACCGCACCCTGTACGATGCCTTCTCGCAGATGCTGATCCGCCAGGCGAGCTGGGTGGCGGTGGTCGATGGCGATCGCTTCCAGGGCGTGCTGACACCGGCTGCCTTCGTCGCGGCGATCCAGCGGGTGCCGGCGGAGGTTGAGGGCGCGACCGCCCGTCGATGATTCTCAATCGAGGCAACCTCTTTTCGTTCCTGGTGACGGCATTCGTCGGCGCCGTTTTTCTGCTCATGGCCTTTGAGACCTGGGCGCTGTTCACCGGTAACAAGCCCATCAGTGATTACTTTCGAGAGGCGGTTCATGCGTTCCCCGGTTGGGCCTTCGTCGTTGCCATCCTCGTAGGAATTACGCTCGGGCATTTTCTCTGGGGCCCGGCCACGGGCGCCCTCGCGCCGGCGCCCCGGCGCTTGCGCCAGCTGATAGGCCGACGTGCTGCAAATTAGTGCTGGTGCCGTCCTCTCGTTGCTCGTCACGCTTTTTGTTGGCGTGCTCTTCGTCATCATGCTGAGCGAGACGATTGCCCTCGGTAAGGGCCAGGATCCGCTGACCAACCTCATCCGGTCGCTGGTGCGCGCCTACCCTCGCTTCAGCTACGTTGTCGCCGTCGTCATCGGGATGCTCATCGGCCATCTCTTCTGGCCCTAGATCCCCGGTTCAACCAGTCAGCCGGCTGCCTACGCCGTCTTCCGCCGCCTTTGTGCCGTGCGCCGACCGGCGCTCGATGCTTTGCGTTGGGTTGCGCCGCCTTTCTTCCTGGTCTGCTCGACGCTCGCCCGGAGCGCCTCCATCAAGTCGACCACCCTCCCGCCCTTTTCCGTCGGCGCCTCGGGGAGTGGAGCGCCTTCGACCTTGGCCTTGATGACCTGTTTGAGCGCGGCCTGGTATTCGTCCCGGTAACGCTCGGGATCGAAGCTATCGCTGAGGTTCTCGATCAAGGAGACGGCCATCTGCAGTTCTTTCGGTGAGACCTTCGCGCCGTCGGCGGCGATGTCTTGCGCCGACCGGATCTCATTCGCATAAAACATCGTCTCCATCGACAGCACATCCTCATAGGGCCGGACCAGGCAAAGGTTCTCTTTGTCGCGGATGGCCACCTTGGCCACCGCGGCGCGGCCGGTCTGCTGGAGCGCCTGCCGCAGTAAGGCAAAGGCTTTCACCCCCGCCTCGTCAGGCGCGAGGTAGTAGGCCTTGTCGTAGTAAATCGGGTCGACCTCCTCGAGCTTGACGAAGTCGGAGATGTCGACGGTGTGGACGCTCTTCACGGGGAGATGGTCGAGATCCTCTTCGCTGACCGGCAGGTACTTCCCCTTGGTGTACTCGAATCCACGTACGACGTCGTCCCAGGGGACGGCCCTTTCGTCTTTAGGGCACCAGCGAACATTTTTTAATCGAACGCCGTCCCGTCTGTGGAGCAGGTGGAAACGGACGTCGTGCGATTCGGTGGCGGTGTAGAGGTTGACGGGAATGCTGACCATCCCGAAGGAGATCGTGCCGCGCCAGATGGCTCGCGGGGTTCGCGCAGCTTTCGATGTCCGCTCGGCCATACCTGATACCGAGAATATCACTATCGGTGGAGGTGTCGACGCGCCAGCCGCCGCCGCCTCGGTAGACTCGGCCCGTGCCCCTGGCGGTCCTTCCATTGGTTCTGGTCGCGGCCGTGCTGCACGCCACCTGGAACGCGCTGCTGAAGGCGTCCGAGCACCCGCTCGGTCTCGCCACCCGCGCGGTGAGCCTGAGCGCCGCGATCTCGCTCCCCATCCTGGCCGCGGTCTGGTTGTGGCAGGGACGGCCGGGCTTGATGCCGCTGGCATGGCCGGTTGCTCTGGGATCGGCCGGCCTCGAGCTCCTCTACTTCATCGCGCTGTCGACGGCCTATCGACGGGGTGAGCTTTCGGTCGTCTATCCGATCGCCAGGGGGACGGCGCCGCTGCTCGCGGTGGGTGTTGGCCTTGTGCTCCTGGGTGAACGACTGCAGCCGGCCGCGGTTGTCGGTGTCATCTGTCTACTGGCTGGCATCTGGGCGGTCCAGCGGCCGTCCCAGGCTGGCGCAGCGCTGTTCCCGGCATTGATGACGGGCCTTCTGATCGCCGCCTACAGCTCGCTCGACCGGATCGGGGTCCGCCTTGGGCCTCCGTGGCTTTACGGATGGGTGCTCTGGCTGTTTACGGCGGTCTTCCTTCTCGCATACGCCACCGCGAGGGATATCCCCGAAGCACGCTTGACGGTTGAGCCTGGTACGTCCCTCCTGGTCGGCGTGCTGATGAGCGCGGCGTACTTCATGATCCTCTTCGCCCTGCGTGTCGCTCCGCTCGCGGTCGTGGCCCCCTTGCGTGAGTCAGCCATCGTGCTGGTCACGGCCTGGGGCATCTGGCGGTTGAGGGAGCGTCGCGGCGCATGGATTCGGATGGCGGGCGCCGTCGCCATCGTGGGCGGCATCGCGCTGCTGACGACCGCGTGATCAGGGCAGGGTCGGCTTGAAGGTCGTCAGTGCGGGCAGGACAAAAAACCACATCACGGCCACCACGATGCCGCCGAATGTCAGCATGGCAACCAGAGTTCTGCCGGTCATGTCTATCTCGCTCCTGATCGACTGAACCCGAAACGCATCGACAACCTGCTCGATTTGCGATGCGAATCGCTATCGGGGCGAGTGGATTTGAACCACCGACCTCACGGTCCCGAACCGTGCACTCTAACCTGGCTGAGCTACGCCCCGATCGGCAGAACGCAATGATACCCTCTCCAGTGCGCGCCCCCGCCATGCCCTCGTAGCTCAGTGGATAGAGCGCCGCCGTCCTAAGGCGGGCGTCGCAGGTTCGAGTCCTGCCGAGGGCACTTCAGCCCTACCATGGAGCCGATGATCGCCGCAGATCTGAACCCGGCGCTCAAGCCGGTGGCGTTTCTGCTCGGTACCTGGCGTGGCGAGGGGGAAGGGCAGTACCCGACCATCAAGCCGTTCCGCTATCGGGAGGAAATCCGGTTCACGCACAACGGCAAGCCGTTCCTCATCTACACCCAGCGGACCGAGGCGATTGACACCGGCCAGCCCCTCCATGGGGAGGCCGGTTACCTGCGACTGGTCGGTGATGACCGGGTGGAGTTTGTGATCGCCCAGCCAATCGGCTTTGCGGAGATCTCCCTCGGCCGCGTCAACGGCCAGCGTATCGACGTTGAGTGCGCCAGCGTTGGTCGCACTCCGACGGCGAAGCCGGTCACATCGATTAGCCGATCACTCTGGCTCGTGGGTGAGACCCTGCAGTACGAGTTGAAGATGGGAATGGGGGATGTCCGATTGGCGCGGCACCTGGTTGCAAGCTTCCGCAGGGTCGACTGACAGCTCCGGACCCTCCCCACCTGGGATAGCGAGAAATCATGTTAGTCGGAGACACGTTCTTGCATTCGCCGCACGACCCTGGTGACCGCACCGCGCGGTGAGACGCGGGCCACCCACGGGATCAACTTGTTGCTGAACCCGGGGATCACGATGGTCTTGCCACGCATCATTCCGCGGTAGCCCGCAGCTGCCACCGACTTCGCATCAGCGATCTGGCCCCGCACCAGTCGCGAGTCTTCCATTACCCCGCGCTTCTGGAAGCCGGTCCGGGTCGGCCCCGGGGCGAGGGCGGTCACCGTGACCCCGGTCCCCTGCAGCTCGTTGGCCAGCGCCTGCGAAAACGACAGGACGTACGCCTTGCTGGCGTAGTAGACCGCCATCAAGGGGCCGGGCACGAAGGCCGCTGTCGAGGCCAGATTGAGGATCCGGCCGTTGCGGCGCTCCACCATGCCGCGCACGAACAGCTTGGTGAGGGCGGTCAGCGCGACCACATTGACCTGGAGCATGTCGAGCTCGGCCTGCCAGTCGGTGTCCACGAATCGGCCGTAAACCGGGAAGCCGGCGTTGTTCACGAGCACGTCGATACTCATCGAGGCGGCGCTGACTTCTTCGTAGATCTCGTCCACCGCGGTCGGTTTGGAGAGATCCCGGGCAACGACGAGCGTCTTGACTCGAAATTCGCTCTCCAGCCGCGCGGCAAGCTCGTCCAGCTTGTCCCGGCTGCGCGCCACCAGGATGCAGTCGAAGCCGTCGCGCGCGAGGAGCAGGGCGAGCTCGTACCCGATCCCACCTGAGGCTCCAGTGATCAGCGCCGTCTTGCTCATGCGAACACTCGCTCACCCGCGCGCATCGGCACCGAGAGCCAGTTCTCGCGCGGGGCGAGCGGGCAGGCCCAGCGCGTGTCGTAGGCACACGAGGGGTTATAGGCGAAGTTGAAGTCGATCACAACATCGGGTGAGCCGGCCTTCAGCTCGAGCGCGAGGCCGTCGGTGTTCTTCACCGTGTCGAAGAGGTAGCGCCCACCGCCATACGTTTCACTGCCCGAGGTGCTGTCGCGGAAGGGCAGGAAGAGCCCACCGCCGTACCCAACCAGGCTGAAGACCGTGAGCCGGCAAGGCCGGTCGCCGAGCTCAAAGCGCAGGTGCCCGGCTCGCCGGTAGGTGATCACGCCGTCCTCACCACCGGTCTCGATCTCCAAGAGGTCGCCTGGATCGGCCGGCTCGAGGCGGCAGCGGAGCTTCACCTCGGGATCGGCATCGAAATAGCGCAGGCCGGAAAACCGCTGGCGCGCCTGCGGCGTAAGCGGCGACTGAGGGTGGCTGCGAAACAGCTCGTCGCGACCCTGGCGGAATCGCCGCAGCGTGTCCGCACCGGACAGCCGGTAGAGGTCGCCCACCCGACGCCGCCAATCGGCGAGGTCGAGTTTGTCCTGTGGCACCCGGACCTCGGTCGGTTCGCGGGAAGGGTCGTATGTGGCGCTCAGTTGCTGCGCTCGGCGGTTTGCGCAGCGGCTTCAGGCTGCGGCGCCGGCGCCGGGTCAGGAACCGGGGCGCTCCCGTCGGGCGATGCACCCGGACTGCCATTCGTGGCGGCGAATCCCGAGCGGCGCCGGCCCCGTCGGCGGCGAAACTTCCGCGGGGCCGCCGGGGCATTCTCGGCGACTGGTGCTTCGGGCGCCTCGGTACCGTTGCTGGCGACGGGCGCTCCGGGGGTCACCGGGTGTGGACCATAGCCGCGGCGGCGCCGGCGCGGCCGGCCCGCCGGCCCACCAGCGGGACGGGGCCGTCGCCGATCGCCGCGCCGCCGGCCACCTACCGCGGCATCCATGGCATGCAGCGCCCCGATCCCCGCCACCCGGCCCTCGCGCTCGACGTGCTCGAGCAGCGGCCGGTAGAGGTCCTGGCCTTCGCGGCCGGTCATGGTCTCGATATCCCCGACCACCACCAGCAGCTGCTTGGCGCGCGAGATGGCGACGTTCAACCGCTGCGCCTTCTTGAGGAAGCCGATCCGCTCGGCCTCGTTGCTTCGCACCAGGCTGAGGATGACCACGTCCGCCTCCTCGCCTTCGAAAGCATCGACGGTGTCGACCGCCAGGCCGGGAAGCGCGACCATCCGCAGTTCGCGGCGCAGTTGGGTGACCTGGTCCTGGTACATGGCGATGACCGCGACCCGCAGCTGCTCGAGCCCAAGTCGTTGCAGGTGGCGGACAACGCGACCGACCGCCTCGATCTCGGCGCGGTTCGAGATACTCCCCGAGCCGCCCTTCTTTTCCCGGCCGCGAATCGTCAGCCAGGTGAGGTTGCGGTTGAAAGGCCACGGCAGCGGAGAACGCAGTGCCGCCATCTCGGGCGAATTGCGCAGGCGGCCGTCATAGGAGGCGACCGACACGTAACTCCCGATGGGGGCCGCCATTCGGTATTGCTCATCGAGCATCACCAGGTTGGTCTCCGGAACGACGGCCCAGCTCAACTCGAAGAAGCTGGCATCCCGGACCATCGCCTTCGCCTCGTCGTCATCGACGGGGAAGGCCGCGGCACTTTCATCCAGAACCGGCGGCAGCTGGCGGTGGTCGCCCACCAGCAACCAGCGCGGCGCCAGCCGCAGCAGCGGCAGCGTCTCGGTGAAGCGGACCTTGTTCGCCTCGTCGAGGATGAGCCAGTCGAACATCTCGGCTTCCTTGCAGGCGAGCGCGATCCGGTTCACCGTGCCGAATACCACGTGCGCGGTGCGCACCCGCGGGTCGTCGGCCTCGACGATGCTGGGCCGGAACTTGGGGTCGACCTTCTCGGGTTCGGCGATGCGCACCATTCGGAGCGAGTCGAGACCTTGCAACCGCTCCTGCGCATTGTCGACCGCGGTGTTCGCGTGCGACGTCATCAGGATGCGCACATTGGGATCTCGCGCCACCAGCTGACGCACGGTCTCGACGATCGAGGTCGTCTTCCCGGTTCCCGGTGGGCCCTGCACCAGTTGCATGCTGCCGGGGAAGAGGTTGACCGCGTTCCGGACGGCTTGCTGCTGGCTGGGATTGAGGCGCTCGTCGAAGGGCTGCAACGCTCCGGTGCCGGGGGGCAGCACCTCGTCAGGGGCGATCAGGAGCGCAGCCACACGGCGCAGGCTGATGTCGCCCGCCGGGAAGCCATTCAAAGTGCGTTGCTGCACCTCGACGACGGCCGTGATCGGCTGCGGTCGAACCGTACCCGGGCCGAGGACGCCCTCCTCCCGCAGCTTCACCAACCAGCGGCGGCCGCCCCCTTCTCCGCGGAGCAGGGTGCCTTCTCGGTCCGCGCCATGGGCGGTGCGGATGACGACGCGATCACCTTCCTTGAACCCGCCGCGGCGACTGAGCACGATCAACGCCCCGGCGCTCCGGTCGCCGTTGGTCGCCCCGCAGACGCTGCATTTGACGCCATTGACCTGCAGGTTCTCGCACTTGCTGCAGATCACCCCTTCGGTCTCGATCTCGTACGGACGGGCATCCTGCTCTGCCTGCCAGGCGAGCCACTGCCGTTCGTGGTTGGCAAATGCCTGGCCGGCCAGCACCAGGGGCAGCTGGGCGGCCTCCTCGAGCGCGGTCAGCTGCCTGCGGACCCAGTCTTCCTCGGGCACGTAGGTGACGCCCTGCAGCGCCGCCTCGGCGACCTCGATGGTGAGCACGTCGCCGGCGTCCTTCGTCGGGTCGGGGTCCGGCTGGACGCGCTCCACCACGAAGGCGATGTCACGACCGGGCAAGCCGAAGAGCTGCCCGACCAGACCGAAGCGCTCGATGCTCGTATCCGTCCGCTTCTGGAGGTTCAGCGTGTAGCGCACGGGTGCGTGCTTGATGTCCACGTACCCATCACCCTCGGTGGCTTCGGTCAGCAGGGCCATCAGGGCGTCCTGGCCGAGGTGGTCGAGCAACGTCTCAGCCTGGCTCTGCGGCGCGCCGCAGACGTTCAGCCGGACCGCGGTGATGTCGGGGGCGCGGTGGGCAAACGGCGACCCCGCGACAACAGGCGGCAACCGTAAGGTCAAGGGCGCTCCTTGTGGCGCATAAGATTGGACCTGGCTCAACAGGTGGGCCGACAGCTAGCCACCCCTTCGGCGGTGCGTCGGACAGGCCGAATCGTCGAACCTGTCTTACCCGGCCCCCAGTATAACGCCAAATAGGGGCCGATGCCAGCGTCCCGGTTGCCCTAGCCTAGAGCAAGGTGGCAAAGATGGCATCCCTGAGCAGGGGCCAGCGGCGCGTCCAGCGCGCTCTGGAAGTGGCGCCCGGCGCGCTGACCTGGACGATCCTGATCGCCCCCTTGGTGGCTTCGTTCATCTTCGCGCCCTACATCGCGTTTGCCATCTTCCTGATCGACATCTACTGGTTCATCCGCACCGCAACCGTCGTCCTCGGCATCCGAAGGACCTATCGACAGATGAAACGGGCGATGCTGGAGGATTGGTGGCAGCGCTGTCTTTCGCTCGTGGTCTCACCGGACATCATTGATCCGCGTCGCATCGTGCACGCCGTCCTGATTCCGACCTACACGGAGCCCTACGCCATCCTCTACGAAACGGTCCGGGCCATTGCGGATGCTGCGTACCCGGCCGAAAACAAGGTGGTGGCGATCGTCACCAGGGAGAGCGACCGGCTGGGCTGGGAGAACGTCCACCGCCTGCAGCAGGAGTTCGGCCACCGGCTGCGGGCCTTCGTCCACATCAAGGACCCGCTCCTGCCGGGCATCGTGGTGGGCAAGTCGGCGGCGATGGCGTATGGCGGTCCGGTGCTGCGCCATGAGCTGGAGGCGATGGGCCTCGACCAAAAAGACGTGATCGTCACCGACCTGGACTCGGACTTCCGGGTGCACCGCCAGTTCTTCGCCTACGTGACCTACCAGTACGCCAGCGACCGCAAGCGGCTCGAGTGCCTGTTCCAGCCGATCCCGATGTTCCACAACAACCTCTGGCGGGTGCCGTTCGCGGTGCGCATCATGGCGAGCGCCTGCACCCAGTGGCAGATGTTCCTCTCCTCGCGCCCCGACCGGCTGGTCGCCTTCAGCAGCTACTCGATGTCGCTGGACCTCGTCATCAAGGCCGGTTACTGGGACGACGACGTCATTCCCGAGGATTCTCGCTTCTACTGGAAGTCCTTTTTCGCCACTCACGGCCGCCTCAAAGTGGTGCCGGTCTTCTTGCCGATCTACGGCGACGCCCCCGAAGCCTCCGACCGCGGCGTCCTTCGTGAGAAGACGCACGCCAATCAGTACAACCAGATCAAGCGCTGGGCTTGGGGGGTCAGTGACGTGCCGTACGTGACGGTTCGGCTGCTCCGCCACGCCGAGATCTCCCTGTGGCTGCGCGCCCGCCGCTACGGGTACATGATCTTCAACCACCTGACCTGGACGACGCTGCCGCTGCTGTTGCTGTTTGGCGCCGCGCTGCCCCGCTTGCTGCAGGAGGACTGGAACCTGACGAACGCCGCTGACCGGCTCGGCCTCTATGCGTTCATCATCATCAACATCGCCTTCCTGAACATCGCCGCGCTGATCCTGGTTGAGCGGCGGATCAACCCGCCGATGCCGCGCAACTGGGGATTCGCTCACCAGGTCTGGGCCTATGCGCAACTCGGCCTCTACCCGCCCGTCGGGCTGGTGTTCAGCGTGCTGCCGGCGCTGGAGGCGCAGACGCGGTTGATGCTCGGCATGTATCTCGAGTACAAGGTGACCGAGAAGGTCGCGGAAGGGCCGGTCGAGGGCACCGCCTAACGGTTAGGGCGGAGCAGCACAAAGGCCGTGACCGCGCCGATGATCAGGGCGCCGTACAGGCCAACCGAAGAGAGCCAGGCCAGCGCCGGGCTTGACTGGTAAACCGTCGCCCGAGCGCTGTCGAGCTGTGCCTGCACCTCGAGCAGGATCCAGCCGCACGCGCCGATTGCCACGATCCACCAGCGCCCGCGGACCGTGGTCCAGATGAACACGACGCACAAGAGCAGCGGCGTGAAATTCCACAAGGAGTTCTTGGGCGCTGCCACCACCCCGAGCCACAGACTGAGGGCGAGTGCGCCCTCCCACGGTCGTGGAGCGGCGCGACGCAGGACCGCAACCGTGAGGCCGGCGAGGATGACGACGACGGCCAGCATGAACGGCTCGACCGGCAGCCCGGGCAAGGGCGGCCTGGTCCAGGTCGAGGCAATCCCGAGCCGGCTCAGCCAGCCATTGATCGACTCGTTGGTCCAGTAGGTATCGGGTCCGAGGAAAGATCCGGCCCGGCCCGCGATGCTCCCGCTGCCGACGCCAAGCTGGGGCAGCAGCAACACGGCGAGGAGGCTCAGCCCGATCACCAGCCGCCGCCAGCGCGGCGGACGCTCGGTGAGGGCAGCCAAAAAGCCGGTTACCGGGTACAGCTTGATGGCGCTCGCGAGTCCGAGCATCGGCCCGGGAGCGACGCAGCGATAGGCCAGCGCCAAAAGGAGGAGCACGAGCAGGTTTGCCTGGCCGAAGTAAAGGGAGCCGATCACCGGCGGAAATAGCCCGGCGACGGCGCCACCGCCGAGGGCGACCGGCCACCGCAGATGCGGGATCGAGCCGAGCAACAGCGCGATCGCGCCGCAAAGGGCGATCAAGCTCAGCCCCATGAAGATGAAGGCGGCCTTCGGTGCCGCCATCAGGGCCAGCGGTCGCAGCAGGTGCGCGAAGACGAGGGGGTAGGAGTAGCCGCCTCCGGTCTCTACCTGCAGGCCGGCGGCGCGCTGCACCGCGTGCAGCGCGGCGATGTCGTAGGGATCCTGGCCCCGGTTCAGCAGGACACCGGCGGCCCAGTAGTCGTAGAAATCGTTGAAGAGGCCGGCTGATCCACGAGTCGCCACGCTATGGACCACGCGGACCAGCGTCACCACCGCCGCCAGCACCCCGCCCAGGACCGCGGCTGGTGGGAGCAGTTCGCGGAGCCGCCGGATTACCGTAAGCCGACCGCGTGTTGGACGCGCTGCAGGGTTGTGTTGGCGATCGGCCTCAGCCGATCGGCTGTCCCGCGAAGTTGACGCATCAATCCCGCGTCGTCGGCACGGATCTCCCGATAGCGCTCCTGGATCGGAGTCAGGGCCTCGACCACGGCATCGGCGACCGCGCTCTTCAGCACGCTGTATGGCTTGGCGGCGAATTCCCGCTCGACCGCCGGCCAGTCCTGGTCCGTGATCGTCCGGTAGATCTCGAGGAGATTTCGAACGCCGGTCCCGGCCGGAAACTGGACGGCGGGCTGGGCGTCGGTCTGCGCCCGCGCGATTTTCTTGCGGATCACGTCGGGTGGATCCAGCAGGAAGATGGCGTGTCCCGGATTATCCCCGGCCAGGCTCTTGCTCATCTTCTTTTCCGGATCGTCGAGACCCATGATGCGGGCGCCGGCCGCCTGGATCATCGCCTCGGGCAGGACGAACACCTCGCCGAATCGCTGGTTGAGCCGCTGCGCGACATCGCGCGTGAGTTCGATGTGCTGTCGCTGGTCCTCCCCGACCGGAACGTAGCGCGTGTCGTAAAGAAGGATGTCGGCGGCCATCAAGGCGGGATAGGCAAAGAGCCCGGCGCTCGACCGCTCTCGCTCCCTTCCGCTTTTCTCCTTGAACTGGGTCATCCGCTCCAGCCAGCCCATCGGGATGAAGCACTCGAGGATCCAGGCCAACTCGGGATGGGCGGGAATATGCGATTGGACGAACATCGCCTGCTCGGTCTTGATCCCGCTCGCCAGATAGATGGCCGCCAGGCTCAGGGTGTTCTCCCGGAGAGCCGCCGGATCCTGCGGGACGGTGATGGTGTGCAGGTCGACGATGCAAAAGATGTTGTCGTACTTGTCCTGGTCCCGGACCCAGTTCCGGAGCGCACCCAGGTAGTTGCCGAGGTGAAGGCCGCCGCTCGGCTGGATGCCGGAGAAGACGCGGGGCTTGCCTGGACCCGGCTGCATCCACGAATGTTAAGCAACCCGCCGTGCGGCAACCGCAAGTTCGGCGTGGAACTGAACTAGAATCCGCGCCGTGGGCGAGCGCCTGGCCTCGAAGACCCTGCGCAACAGTGCGCTGGTGGTGGGAGCGCGAGCCCTGGCCAAGCTCGCGGTGTTCGCGGTCGTCGTGCTCCTCGTGCGTCACCTCGGTGACGAGCGCTTTGGGCGGTTCGCCACCATGGTCGTCTATGTGACCCTGGTCGGTGTCATGGCGGATCTCGGCCTGCAAACCGTCTTCATCCGGGATGTGTCGCGCGATCGCGGCGAGTTCCGCCGTTACCTCTCAAACCTTGTCGGCACCCGGTTCGTCCTGTCGCTGGCGGCGCTCCTTCTCCTGGCGGGTGCGCTCCGACTGTTTGCCCCAGTGCTGTTCCCCTACACGATCGCGGCTTTTGTCCTACTGCTGACCACCAGCTATTCGAGCCTCCTGCGCGCGGTCTTCTACATCCGTGGCCGGCTGCTCTACGAGGCGGTCGCGATCGTGGCCGAGGCGATCCTGCTTCTGGGGCTCACCCTGGCGGCGATCAACCGCGGGGCCAGCTGGGATGTCTTCCTCTGGGTCTATTCCGCGGGCTATGTCTTCACCTGCGTGTTCGCGATCGCGATCATCCGCTGGCGCTGGAAGGAGCCCATCGAGGCGCGGCTCGACCCCGCCTTTGTCCGTCGCGTGCTGGCGGCGGGCGTGCCCCTCGCGCTGGGGTTCACGATCACCACCGTCTACGCCCAGCTCGACGTGGTCCTGCTTCAGGCCTTGAAAGGATTTCAGATGGTCGGCTGGTACGCGGCTGCCAATCGATTCATCGACGCCGTCGCCTGGATTCCGCAGTCGGCCATGGGCGCAGTCTTCCCGGCGCTTTCCCTGGTGGCCGCCACGGAAAGCCGGCGGCTGATCTTCGCCTACGAGAAGTCCTTCAAGATGCTGGCCATCGTCGCGCTTCCGCTGGCGGTTGGGATCAGCGTCACCGCCGACTCGCTCGTGCCGCTCGCCTTCGGTCACGCCTTCGATCAATCGATCCCAGCGCTGCGGATCCTCGCTCCGTCCATCGCGCTTCTTTTCGTCAACAACGCGTTCATTTACACGCTCACTGCCATCAATCGGCAGGTCGATTTCACCCGGCTTTCGCTTGCCACCCTGGTCGTCAATGTCGCGCTCAACCTGTTGCTCATCCCTCCCTACGGCTATCTTGGCGCGGCGGCCGCGTCGACCCTGACCGAAGCCGCGCTTTTTGCGGGTGGCCTGTGGCTCCTGCGCCGGCAACTGGCGCCCCTGCGGGTCGTGGGGAGCACCGGCCGAGCGATCGCGAGCGCCGCTGTGATGGGTGGCGTCCTGTACCCGATCCGGTCGTGGCCGCTCGCCATCGTCGTGATCGTGGGCGCCGCGGTCTACCTGGCCGCCTTGTTCGCCCTGCGGGCGCTGGATGCCGAAGAGTGGTCGATTCTACGCTCGGGGCTGATGGCCCGCTAGCCCCGGCCGAACCCTAAACTACTCGCGTGCCAGAAGATGGCGCCATCGTTCGTGCGCTCGCGGAGAAGATCCGCGACGTGCCGAATTTCCCCAAAGAGGGGATTCTCTTCAAGGACATCACCAGCCTGCTCCAGGACGCGAACGCCTTTAAGCAGGCGGTCGACATCATGGCGGACACGTACCGGGGCAGGGCGGTCGAACTGGTGGTCGGGGTGGAGTCGCGGGGCTTCATTTTCGGTGGCGCGCTTGCCTACCTGCTCGATGCCGGCTTCGTCCCGGTCCGGAAGGAAGGCAAGCTCCCCGGTCAGAAAATTGCACAGTCCTACGCGCTCGAGTACGGCTCGGCGGTGCTCGAGATCCATAAGGATGCGATCAGGCCGGGGCAGGCGGTGGTGATCGTCGATGACCTGCTGGCGACTGGCGGCACGGCCCGGACGACGGCGCGCCTGGTCCAGCAGCTTGGCGGCAAGGTCGTCGGGATCTCCTTCCTCATCGAGCTGAAGTTCCTCAAGGGCGCCGACAACCTGTCGGGATACAACGTCGTTTCCCATTTGAAGTTCTAGATGGGAGACGATGCACGGCCGATCCTGGTGGTGGGGTCGGTCGCCTTGGATGCCGTCCACACGCCAACAGAATCCGCCAGCGAGGTGCTGGGCGGGGCGGCCAGTTACTTTTGCCTTTCGGCGTCCATGTTCGCGCCGGTGCGGCTGGTCGCCGTGGTGGGTGAGGATTTTCCGGCGGCGCACCGCCGGCTGCTGGAGTCACGGCCTGTCGATCTCACCGGCCTGCAGGTGCGTCCGGGGAAGACATTTCGCTGGACGGCTCGGTACAGCGGCGTCCGGCTGGAGGATCGTGAGACGCTGGACACCCAGCTCAACGTCTTTAAGGACTTCCACCCGGTCCTGCCCGATGCCTACCGCGACTCGAAAGTCGTTTTTCTGGCCAACATCCAGCCGGAGCTGCAGCTCGAGGTGCTGGAGCAGGTGCCAGAGGCCGAATTCATCGCCTGCGACACCATGAAGCTCTGGCTGGACACCGCCCGTCCGGGCCTGGAGCGGCTCTTTAAACGGGTCGATTGCGTGATGGTGAACGACGAAGAGGCGGTGCAGTTCTCCGGCAAGCGCTTTCTCCCGTCCGCCGCCCGCGTCATCCTCTCCTACGGGCCCCGGGTGGTGATCATCAAGCGCGGCGAAAACGGTTCGCTGCTGTTCACCAGGGACCGGGTCTTCCTCGCTCCGGCGCATCCACTGGAGACGGTGCGCGATCCAACCGGGGCCGGTGACGCTTTCGCCGGCGCCTTGCTCGGCGCCGTCGCCCGTGCCGGCCACGGTGGGGACGATGTGCTTCGGCGTGGCATGCTGTACGGCTCGGTGCTCGGCTCGCTCGCGGTGGAGGATTTCAGCGTACGCCGGATCATCGACGCCCACATGGGCGACATCGAGGCGCGGTTGAGTAACCTTGTCGACATGATTTCCCTTGACGGAACGCGGGCGAAATAAGGTGGCCACCATTCCGGCGCAGCGTTACGACGTCAAGGACCTCAAACTGGCCGACGACGGCCGGCGCATGATCGAGTGGGCGGCGCAGGAGATGCCCGTCCTGCAGCAGATCCGCGAGCGCTTCAAGCGCGATCAGCCGCTCAAGGGCCAGCGGCTCTCCGCCTGTCTGCACGTCACGACCGAAACCGCGAACCTCGCGATCACGCTCAAGGCCGGCGGGGCCGAGCTGGTGCTCTGCGCCTCGAATCCGCTGTCGACGACCGATGCCGCCGCCGCATCGCTGGTGCAGGACCACGGCATCAGCGTCTTCGCGATCAAGGGCGAGGACAGCGAAACCTACTACCGTCACATCGCTGCCGCCATCGAGCACCGGCCGACGATGACCATGGACGACGGCGCCGACCTGGTCGCCGCGCTGCACAAAGACCGCACCGACCTCATCGCTGATGTGATTGGCGGAACCGAAGAGACCACCACCGGGGTGATCCGCCTGCGCAGCATGGCCGAGCACAAGGTCTTGCGCTATCCGATCGTTGCGGTCAACGAGGCCATGACCAAGCACTTCTTCGACAACCGCTACGGCACCGGCCAGAGCACACTCGACGGCATCATCCGGGCCACGAACGTGTTGCTGGCCGGCAAGGTTTTCGTCATTTGCGGCTACGGGTGGTGCGGCCGGGGGCTCGCCATGCGGGCTCACGGGATGGGGGCCCACGTCATCGTCACCGAAGTCGACCCGGTCCGAGCGCTGGAGGCCGTCATGGACGGCTACCGCGTCATGCCGATCGCCGCGGCAGCCAAAGAGGGTGACCTGTTCGTCACCGTCACCGGTGACATCAATGTGGTCGACGAGCCGCACTTGAAGGCTATGAAGAGCGGTGCCATCCTGGCGAACTCCGGACACTTCAACGACGAAATCAATCTGAGCGCGCTCGATGGGATGGCGGAAAGCGTCCGCTCGGTCCGACCCTCGCTCGAGGAATACCGTCTCCACGACGGCCGGAAGCTGTTCGTCCTCGGCGAGGGCCGCCTGGTCAACCTGGCCGCGGCCGAGGGGCACCCGGCGGCGGTCATGGACATGAGTTTTGCCAACCAGGCGCTGAGCGCCGAGCACCTCGTCTCGCACGCGCGCGAGCTGCAGCCGAACGTCTATCCGGTCCCGGACGCGATCGATCGCGAGATCGCTCGGCTAAAATTGGCCGCGATGCACATTGCCATCGACTCCCTCACGGCGGAGCAGGCCCAGTATCTGAGCGGTTGGGAGTCGGGCACGAGGTGAGGCGGGGCAGCCACCTGTTCACGTCGGAGTCGGTCACCGAAGGACATCCGGATAAGATCGCGGATCAAATCTCGGATGCCATCCTTGACGCCATCATGGCCAAGGATCCGCTCGGCCGGGTCGCCTGCGAGACGGCGGTGACCACCGGTCTGGCGTTTGTCATCGGCGAGATCACGACCGATACCTACGTCGAGATGCGCGACATCATCCGGGATACCATCGAGCAGGCCGGCTACGACCATCCCGGTTTCGGCTTCGATGCCGAAACCTGCGGCGTGATCGTTTCGATCCAGAAGCAGTCGCCCGACATCGCCCAGGGCGTCGATACGGGCGGTGCCGGCGACCAGGGGATGATGTTCGGCTTCGCCTGCGATGAGACGCCGGAGTTGATGCCGATGCCGATCCAGCTCGCCCATCAGCTGGCGCGTCAGCTGGCGCGCGTTCGCAAAGACAAGACCCTTCCGTATCTGGGTCCGGACGGTAAGACGCAGGTGACGATCGAGTACGTCGACGGCCGTCCTCGCCGCGTCGACACGGTGGTGCTCTCCGCGCAGCACACCGATGATGTCGGGCTGGAGCGGATCCGCGATGACCTGCAGGAGCTCGTCCTGGAGCAGGTGGTGCCGGCAAAGATGCTCGACCAGCGCTCGACCATCCATGTCAATCCCACCGGCCGCTTCGTGCTGGGTGGGCCACGGGCCGACGCCGGCGTCACCGGCCGCAAGATCATCGTCGACAGCTACGGCGGCTACGCGCGACACGGCGGCGGCTGTTTTTCCGGGAAGGATCCCTCGAAGGTCGACCGCTCGGGCGCATACGCGGCCCGCTACGTGGCCAAGAACGTCGTGGCCGCCGGGCTTTCCAGCCACTGCGAGATCCAGGTCGCCTACGCGATCGGTGTCCGCAAGCCGGTCTCCGTCTTTGTCGAGACTTTCGGTACCGAGCGGGTCCCCGTTTCGACCATCGAGCTCCTCGTCAATAAGCACTTCGACCTGAGCCCGCTCGAAATCATTCGCGAGCTGGAGCTGCGCCGGCCAATCTTCAAGCAGACGGCCGCCTACGGGCACTTCGGCCGTTCAGATCTCGACCTGCCCTGGGAGCGGACCGACAAAGCGGACCTGCTCGCCTCGGAAGCCGGCGTGCAACGGTTACAGGTGGTGGAGTCGCAGGACGCCTAAAAGCCAAACTTGTCTGGTTACCGGCATCGACGGCTTCGCCGGGAGCCACCTCTGTGACCTTCTCATCCGGCGGCGGTATTCGGTCCACGGGACGATCCGTCGCCCCCAGGCGGATCCACGCGCCGAGCTGTCCGCCCAGGTTGTCACTTACCGCGTCGACCTGCTCGACCAGGACGCGGTCGACGCCCTTGTGCACGAGGTGCGGCCGCAATGGGTGTTCCACCTGGCGGCGCTGAGCAGCCCGGCGGCTTCCTGGGATGATCCAGGCGGGACGATTGCCACCAACGCCACCCTGGAAGCGAACCTGCTCGGGGCACTGGTCCGGCTGGATCCGATGCCGCGGGTGCTGGTGGTGGGCTCCGGGGATGAATACGGCCGGCCGGCCGGCCGCGCTCGCCGGCTCGATGAGGACACCCCCTTGCGTCCGCTCACGCCCTACGGCGTGAGCAAGGTTGCCCAGGATCTGCTCGCGCTGCAGTACCACTTGAGCCACGGGCTGCCGGCGATCAGGGTGCGACCCTTCAACCACGCGGGACCGCGCCAGGCGCCACAATTCGCCATCTCCAGTTTCGCGCAGCAGATCGCCCGGATCGAGCTGGGCAAGCAGGAAGCGACGCTGAGGGTGGGCAACCTCGATGCGCGTCGCGACTTTACGGATGTCCGCGACATCGCGCGCGCCTATCTCCTGGCGGTGGCGAAGGGAAGGCCGGGGGAGGTCTACAACCTGGGCTCGGGATCGGCGCCGCGGCTGCGCGATGTGCTGGCGCGTCTGCTGACGATGACCCGGGCGAAGGTCGCGCTGGAGGTGGATCCACTACGGACACGGACCGCCGAGGCCGACGTCTACCTTTGCGACGCCCGCCGGTTTGCGCGGCTGACCGGCTGGCGGCCGCGGATCGCGCTGGAGCGCACGCTGCGGGACACGCTGAACTACTGGCGCCGCGCCGAGCGGAGCGCCGCCTGATGGCCCGGCATGTGGTGGTCCTGGCGGGCGGGAGCGGCACCCGGCTGTGGCCGCGCTCGCGCGAAAAGTCGCCCAAACACCTGCTGACCCTGCATGGCCGCCAGTCGCTGCTCCAGTCGACGTTTCTGCGGGTTCGCCGGCTGACCGAGAACGTCTACGTGGTCACCGAGCGGTCGCAGGTGGAGAGCATCCGCAAGCAGTTACCTCAACTGGCCGAAGCGCAGTTCATCATCGAGCCGGCGCGGCGCGGCACCGCCTCCGCGCTGGGGCTGGCGGCGGTTACGATCGCCGAGCGTGATCCGCAGGCCACCATGCTCTCCGTCCATGCGGATCACTACCTCGGTCACGACGAGGACGCGTATCTCTCGACGCTCGACACCGAGGCGCGCTGGGCCGAGTCGAAGCGTTCGCTGGTGACCGTTGGGCTGCGACCTCCGTATGCCTCGACCGCCTTCGGCTACATCCAGGTCGGCCCACCGCTCGACGGCGATCAGGCGCCCGTCCATCGGGTAAAGGCGTTCGTCGAGAAGCCAGATCTCCAAACGGCCCAGGAGTACGTTGCCTCCGGGGACTACCTGTGGAACCTGGGGCTCTTCAGCTGGCCGGTCGACGTGCTGTTCGCCGAGATGGCCACCCACGCCCCCGCGCTCTTTACGGGGCTGGAGCGGGTGAGGCAATCCCGCCGGGCCGGACGCACGAAGGAGGCGGACGCCGCCTACACCGCCCTGCCAAGCGAGGCCATCGACTACGCCGTGCTGGAGCGAACCGGCAACCTGCTGGTCGTGGGGGCCACCTTCGAGTGGCACGACCTCGGATCCTGGGCCGATCTGCACGACATCCTGGAGCAGGACGAGGCCGGCAACTTCGTGGAGGGTGAGTCGGTGCTGATCGACTCGAAGAACTGCATGATCCACTCCCCGAACAAGCTCGTGGCCGCCGTGGGGCTGGAGGACATGGTTGTGATCGAGACCGAGGATGCGATCCTGATCTGTCCGAAAGCCCGGTCCCAGGATGTGAAGTTGATCGTCGATCGCCTCAAGCAGATGGGCAAGACGGAATACCTGTGACCGTCATTAGACTGTGGCCGTGACCAAGCGGGCGTTGATCACCGGCATCACCGGACAGGATGGCTCGTATCTCGCCGAGTTGTTGCTGGCCAAGGGCTACGAGGTTCACGGTATCGTCCGCCGCTCGTCGACCATGAACCGCAGCCGAATCGATCACCTCGAGCACGCGTCGCCAGGCGACCAGCACGCCGCGCGCCTGGTGCTGCATTACGGGGACATGACCGACTCGGGCGGGCTCAACCGGCTGGTGATGACGGCCGAGCCAGACGAGATCTACAACCTGGCCGCCCAGAGTCACGTTCACATTTCCTTCGATCAGCCCGAGTACACCGGGAACGCCGATGGGCTAGGCACCACCCGCCTGCTGGAGGCGATTCGGTCGACGCGCTTGCCCACCCGCTTCTATCAGGCCTCGACCTCGGAGATGTTCGGGCTGACGCCCCCGCCGCAAAACGAGCTGAGCCCGTTTCATCCGCGTAGCCCGTACGCCGTGGCGAAGCTCTATGCGCACTGGATCACGATCAATTACCGCGAGGCGCATGGCCTGTTTGCCTGCAGCGGGATCCTGTTCAACCACGAATCGCCCCGGCGCGGCGAGAACTTCGTCACCCGGAAGGTGACCCGCGGGGTTGCCGCCATCCTTGCCGGGCGGGCGACCAACCTCCGGCTGGGGAACCTCGACGCCAGGCGGGATTGGGGGCACGCCCGGGACTACGTCGAGGCCATGTGGCTGATGTTGCAGCAGCAGACGCCCGACGACTACGTCATCGCGACCGGGGTTCAGCGAAGCATCCGGCAGCTGGCCGAGCTCGCCTTTGGCCTGGGTGGACTCGACTGGGAAAAATACGTCGAGGTCGATCGCGCGTACTTCCGACCGGCGGAAGTCCCCGACCTCTGTGGTGATCCAGCCAAGGCGCGCTCCAAGCTGGGCTGGCGGCCGAAGATCGCGTTCCCGGACATGATCCGCGAGATGCTGGAATCGGACCTCGTCGCGCTTGGGGTTCGACCGGCCGATGTGCTGCGCGCCCCCTCGGCCAAGGCCAGCTGACCGGCAATCCACCGGTCCGCCGGCGCGCTGACCGCTAGGATTAGTCGAGGCCGTGGAGAACGCATCGGGTTGAGCGTCGAGATCAGGTTCGGGACGGACGGCTGGCGGGGCATCATAGCCGACGACTTCACCTACGAGTCCGTTCGGGTCGCCACCCAGGGGATCGCCCAGTACCTCACCACCCGGTCGAAGCCGTCGGCCATCGTCGGGTACGACACCCGGTTCGCCTCAGACCTCTTCGCCCGCGAGGTCGCCCAGGTGCTGGCGGCCAACGGGGTCAAAGTCTTGGTCATCAATGCCCCGGCGCCGACCCAGGTCTCCACCTATGCGATCCTCGACAGGAAGGCGAGTGGTGGCCTGGTCATCACGGCCAGCCACAACCCCTACTACTTCAGTGGCCTGAAATACAAACCGGAGTACGCCGGCTCGGCCTCCCCCGAGGTCACCAACCGGCTCGAGGAAGAGATTCAACGGGTCCAGCGCGGCGGCCGGGTTCGTCAGGTGCGGTTCGACGACGCCCAGCGGGAGGGCTTGATCGAGGTCTTCGACCCGCAACCCGCCTATGCGGCCCAACTGAATCGGCTCATCGACCTCAATGCCATCAAAGCCGCCGGCCTGCGCATCTTGCACGAGCCGATGTACGGCGCCAGCCAGGGCTATGTCAGGGCGCTCCTCAACGGTGGCAAGACCACTGTCGAGGAGATCCACGCCGAACGCAACCCCGGCTTCGGCGGCATGCACCCCGAGCCGATCGCGCACTACATGCCGGAGGCGATGGCGCGGATGAAGGCCGGCGGCTTCGACCTCTGCATCGCGAACGACGGTGACGCGGATCGGGTTGGCATCATCGACGAAAAGGGCGGCTTCATCAACCAGCTCCAGGTGATGGCCCTGTTGATGATGTATTTGGTCGAGAAGCGCGGACAAAAGGGGGACGTCGTCCGGTCGCTGACATCGACCTCGATGGTCGACAAGCTGGGTGAGCGGTTCGGCGTCAAGGTGCACGAGCTGAAGGTTGGCTTCAAGTACATCGGGCCGAAAATGGCCGAGACCGATGCCATGCTCGGCGGCGAGGAAAGCGGCGGTTTCGCGTTCCGCGGCCATATTCCAGAACGCGACGGGATCCTCTCGGGGATCTCGTTCGCCGACATGATCGTGAAGTACGGCCAGCCGCTTTCGCGGATCATGAACCATCTCACCGAGCTGGTTGGGCCCCACTTCTACGCTCGGCACGACCTCCATCTCGAGCGGGAGGAGTACGCGGCCCGCCGCAGCGAGCTCTACTCACGGCTGGAAAAGGAGCCGCCCAGCGAGATTGGCGGTGGCCGGGTCGTGCGGTCCCGTACCGACGATGGATTCAAGTACTACCTGGAGGATGGCAGCTGGGTGCTGGTTCGCTTCAGCGGGACCGAGCCGCTGATCCGGGTCTACAGCGAAGCGTCCTCGACGGAACGGGTCGAGCAACTGCTCGCCGCGCTCGAAGAAAAGCTCGGGCTGCGCCAGCTTGTCTGATCAATCTCCCTCCCTCTTGGTCTTAAAACCCTGGGGCTGGGAGAACCGCTTCGCGGTGACCGAAAAGTACCTCGGCAAGGTCATCCATATCAACGCCGGCGAGATGCTCAGCCTGCAATACCACCAGCAAAAAGACGAGACGTTACTGGTCACCAAGGGGGCGATGGACCTTCAGCTCGAGGACGATGGCGGGCGCATGCAGACCCACCGGCTGACCCCGGGAATGTCGCAGCGAATCGTGCCCGGACGCAAGCATCGGATGATCGGGATCGAGGAATGCGAATTCTTCGAAGTTTCGTCCCCGGAGATCGATGATGTCGTGAGGCTCGAAGACAAATACGGGCGCCAGGGAACCAGCATCGCCTGACCGTCACTTTCCACAGTTTCCACAAAAGCCTCAGTTGCCGTCGAACATTTGTTTTCGAATACAAATTCGGGGCTGGCAGCCGGTGATTTCCCCAGGCCCCAAACGGACGTTTCCCTGCTAGACTAGCCGCCATGTCGGAAGCCCTGGCGAGTTCTTCCGCGACCCTTCCGCCAGGGCAACAGCGGTCGCGAGCCCGGCCGCGGCCGGTACCGCGGCCCATCCAGCTTGGCACCCGCTACCTGGGGCTGCTGGCGGCCTGGGCCGTGGCCATCGGCCTCACCTTCAAGTCCGAACTGCTCACCCCGGACCAGGTCTGGCAGGCGACCGCCGTCCTGGCCCTGCTCGTCACCCTGGGGCTGACTTTTCTGCATGCCCGCAACCGAACCCCGGCGTGGCTCAGTCTTGACCACTACATCACGCCGGTGCTCGTCATCGTGGCGGCCGCCGCCTTCTCGATCCTGGCGCCCGACTATCGGGTGCATTCGCTGGCGATGTTGACGATGGGGGCCTTCATCTTCGCCAGCAGCTTCGTCGACCTCTCGCGTGGGATGGGACGCGAACGGCCGCTCCACCGGTTTCTTCGGGACGCCACCACTTTTTGCGTCTTGCTCGCGCTGTTCTTCCTCATTCTCCAGTCGGCGGACCTGCCGAACGTCCTCAAGTTCAGCGCGATTTTCGTCGTGGCGCTGCTCAGCGGCTATCGCAGCTTTCGCTTCGCCACCCGCCGCGAAGGTCTGGCCCTGCTGTCCGCTTTTCTGACGGCGGGAACCGTCACCTTTGGCGCCTTCGGCATGGTGACCTACCTCAACCAGGGAAGCCAGTATGTCGCGGTGATCCTCGCCTTTGCCTGGTATGCCTGGCAGGGATTGACGGTGCATGCGCTCGACGATTCGCTCACGCGGCGGATCATGTTCGAGTACGGGCTCTTCGCGGTGATCTGCGTCTATCTGATCGCGCTGGCGCTGGTGACCGGCCGGCCCATCGGATGATCAGTTCACGGTGAGCTGCGCAACGATCTGACCACGGGGTTCGGTCGCGGCCAGCCATTGGTAGGCGGTCACCAGCTTGAGACTGGTGTCGCCATCGGAATCGAAGCTCATCACGCCCATCGCCCCCGCGTAATTCTTCGTCTTTGCGACTTCGCGCAGCACGTCCAACCGGCTCGGCAGTTTCCCGCCGGCATCATCGATGGCCCGGCGCACGGCAGCGATCAGCAGGTTGGTGGCGTCGAAGGCCGCCAGGCTGGCGGACGCGATGTCGACGCCATAGGTCTGCCGGTAGGCGCGGCCAACGGAGGCGGCCTCATGAATTCGCGGCGGATAGGGACCCACGACCGTGTAGTAGCAGCCGCGGGCCGACGCGCCGGCCGATTTGGCGAACTGTGAGTTCGCCAGCCGATCCGTGCCGATCAGCGGCACCTGCGGCATCCGGGCGACCATCTCCCGTCGAAGCGAGGCGGCCGCGAGGATCGCCGAGCCGGCGAAGTAGATGACGTCGGCGCCCGATGCGCGGGCTCGATCGACCCGAATTCCGAAGGCGGGCGGCTGACCCGGGTCAAAGGCTCCCAGGTCCGACGGGTCGACCACGATTCCGCCGTCCCGCGCGAATCGGTCGGCGAATGCACGAGCCACGGCCTGGCCGAACGGACTCTGGTCATTCAGGACAAAGGCCTGCCGCTTGCCCAGGGTGCGAAAGGCGAGGTCGGCCCCGGCTGCGCCTTCATCCAGCTGGGTGGTGACCACCCGAAAGAAGGTGTTGCCGCCGCCGGGCCGGAGTCGGGCTTTCAGCCCGCCGCAGTGCCCGTCCGCCGGCTCTCGCGTCAGGCACTCGTCAGTCACCGCCGGACTCACCATGGCCAGCGGTGCCGCGTTCGCCACCGGCAGCTCGCTCTTTGCGAGGCTCTCGTACAGCGGGCCGACCATGCCGATCACGCGACCGTCCGCGGCAAGTCGCTGAACATTCTGCGCGCCCTTCGCCGCGTCGTGAATCCCCTGGCTGACGTCGTCCTCGATGGCGGCCTCCAGCCGCACACACGCGTCCCGATGGCTGGCGGCGCCACAGACCACGCCGGCCTGGTCGATGGCGAGCGCGATCGCGTTCCTCACCGGGAGGCCGTCGGGTGCATCGTCGCCGCTGAGCGGCAAGTCGGCGCCGAGCTTCACGGTTCCAACGACGTGCTGCGCGCCGTCACCTCCGAGGGTGCAGCCGGACAGAGCCATCGCCACCATCAGCATCATGCCGACGGCCGGCTTCATCCGCTGCGCAATCGCTGCGGATCCAGCCGAAGGATGCGGCCCACGACGTCGGTCACCCAGAGGGAGCCAAACCCCGCCGCCAACGTGATGCCGCCCTGATCAACGGTTCGCACCACCCGCCCGGTGCTCGGATCGATCCGCTGCAAGCTGATGCCGCTCAGCCAGATCGCTGACGGGGTGACGCCGATGGCGTCCTGACCATCACGCCCATAGAAGGTGTCGACATCGATGGTCCCGACCACCATATTGGTGCGCGTATCGATTCGCGCCACGGTGCCATCGCCCTCATTGCGGATCCAGATCTGGTTGGCCACGGCGGCAAGGGCCAAGGGCACCGCCCCGCCGAGGCACTGACTCCGGCAGGTCATCGAGATGGTGGCGGTCACCTGGTTGCTGACCGGATCGATCCGCGAGACCGATCCGTTGCGGCTATTCGCGACCCATAGCGCCCCGTCCGCTTCCGCGACGCCGGTCGGGCCCCGCCCCGGCACCCGTATGGTCGTCAGCATCCGGCCGCTGATCGGATCGATGCGAACGATCGCATCGTCGTCATAGCTGGTGACCCAGACCGCGGCCGGGGTGACGAGGAGACCGAAGGGGACGACGCCGGTGGACACCCGGGTCGAAATTCGGTTTGCCGCCGGGTCCACTCGCACAATCTCATTCGTATCGTTCTTGGCGACCCAGACCGAGTCCGATCCCGCGGCCACCGCGCTCGGGAGATCGCAGCGGCGGATGTGGAACGTGGTGACCATGAAGCTGTGCACGGATCCGTAGGGCTCGCAGACGGTCTTGTAGAAGGCGGAGGCATCGCCAATGCGAATGGTGGCGACGACGTGATTGCTGGCCGGGTCGACCCTGGAGACCGTGCCATCGCCGGTATTGGGGATCCAGACGGCGCCGGCGCCGATCGCCGGCGTCCCCGCTCGGGCCCCCACCGTGATGCTCGCGAGCACCGGATTGGTTGGAGCGGGAGCGGAAGTGCCGCATGCGGCTATGAGCAGCGCGGCCAGGGCCAATCCGGTGCGAGGCGCCCCGGTTCCCCTAGATTCCGAGATATGCCTTCTGGACGTCGGGGCTTTCCAGCAGCGTCGAGGTGGGTCCTTCCTTGACGATGCGGCCGGTTTCGAGCACGTAGCCTCGGTTCGCCACCGCCAATGCCTTGGCCGCGTTCTGCTCGATCAGCAGGATGGTGGTGCCCTCCTGATTGATGTCGCGGATGATGTCGAAGATCTGGTCGACCAGGATGGGGGCGAGGCCCAGCGAGGGCTCGTCGAGCAGCAGGACACGGGGTCGCGACATCAGGCCGCGTCCGATCGCGAGCATCTGTTGCTCGCCACCAGAAAGCGTGCCACCGATTTGATCCAAACGCTCTTTGACGCGAGGAAACAGTTTGAAGACATGTTCCTGGTCCCGCCGAATTCCCTCCCGGTCCTTGCGGGTGAAGGCGCCGAGGAACAGGTTGTCGCGGACGGTCAGGCGGCCGAAGATCCGGCGCCCCTCCGGCACGTGCCCGATTCCCAGCCGCACGATCTCGTCCGGGGCGACGTGGGTGATGTCTTTCCCGCGTAGCCGAACCTGACCCTTTGCCGCCGGAGTCAGGCCGGAAATGGTTCGGAGCGTTGTCGTCTTACCCGCCCCGTTGCTGCCTATCAGGGTGACGATTTCGCCTTCGTCGATATGCAACGTGATGCCGTGTAGGGCGTGCACGCGACCGTAGTAGGTGTCGACGTTCTCGAGCTCGAGCAGCGCCATGACCGGGCTAGGCGCTCTTCCCCAGGTAGGCTTCGATCACCCGGGGGTCGCGCCGGACCTCTTCCGGCTTCCCTTCGGCGATCTTCTCGCCGTAGTCGAGCACAACGATCCGGTCGGAGATCCCCATCACGACCCGCATGTCGTGCTCGATCAGGAGCACCGTCACGCCTTCAGATCGGACCTTTTCGACCAGCTCCATCAGCTCCCGTTTTTCTTGGGGCGTGGCGCCGGCCGCCGGCTCGTCGAGCAGCAGAAGGTGTGGGTCGCTGGCCAGGGCGCGGGCGATTTCCAGGCGGCGCTGGTGGCCGTACGGCAGGTTGCGGGCGTAATTGTGGGCATGCTGCTGAATCCCCACGAAGTTCAGGAGCTCCATCGCTTTCTCGGTAACGCGGGCTTCCTCGTTGCGGGCGGTCCGCGTCTTGAACAGCGCATCCCAGACCTGGGCGTGCATCCGCGAGTGTTCGCCGACCCGGACGTTGTCGAGCGCAGTCATGTAGGAGAACAGGCGGATCTGCTGAAAGGTCCGTCCCATGCCCAGCTGCGCCACCCGATACGGTTTCAGGCCGGTAATGTTGGCCCCCTCGAAGATCACCGTGCCTGAGGTCGGCGAATAGATGCCCGTCATCGTGTTGAACAGGGTGGTCTTGCCCGCGCCGTTCGGTCCGATGAGGGCGAAGATCTCGCCCTTGTTGATGTGGAAGCTGACGCGGTCGACCGCGCTCAGGCCGCCGAAACGTTTGGTCAATTGGTCGACGACCAGGATCCGCTGCTCGGCCGCCACCGTCAGCCTTCCTCGCGAAGGTCGAAGACGGCCTGCTCGCTGACGCCTTTCGCCAGCTCCTGCTCGCGGACGCGGCTGGGTAGAAGGCCTTGCGGCCTGAACAACATGACAAGCACAAGGATCAACCCAAAGATCAGGAAGTTCATCCGCTGCACCTCGTCATGCAGGCCCGGCCAGTCGCCGTGTGAGACATTGAGGAAGCCGAGGCCGATCGCGCTGGCGAAGCTGGCAGCGAGATCGGGCAGGTTGGTCAGTAAGTTGAAGAGCACGTAGTAGATCATCAGCGCACCGAGGATGACGCCGGGAATGTTGCCCATGCCGCCCAGCACGACCATGATCAGGATGGTCACCGAGACCACGAACGCGAAGTTCTCAGAGCTGACCAGGGACAGCTTGGCGCCGTAGAAGGTGCCGGCCAGGCCGCTGAACGAGGCGCCGATGGAGAAGGCCAACAGCTTGATCGCCACCGTGTTGACGCCGGTGGCGGCGGCGGCCACCTCGTCCTCGCGCACGGCCATCCAGGCGCGACCCAGCCGCGAGCGGTGGAGATTGGTTGCGGCGACAACCCCGACGATGACGAGGATCACCATCAGGACGTAGTAGGCGATGGGATCGACGAAGTCGAAACGGGGCAGAAAGCGCAGCGCTTCGCCGCTCCATGGCCCGGAAATGCCGAAGGGCAGCGAGGGCGGGTCGATGCCGGCGATGCCATTGACCCCGCCCGTCCAGTTGCCGAGCACGGAGCCCTGTCCGAGGTAGCGGAAGACGCTGGGGACGATCTCCCCGAACCCGAGAGTCACGATCGCCAGGTAATCGCCGCGCAGCCGCAGCGTCGGCGCCCCCAGGATAGCGCCGAAGCCGGCCGCGACGAACATCCCGACGAACAGGAGCAGCCAGAAGGGGAGGTGGATCTCATGGTGCAGCGGGCTCCCGAAGAGCTGGCCGGACGCAAGCATTCCGTAGGTGTAGGCGCCGATGGCGAAGAACG